>Ga0081539_10000030_pt1 | contig 317236 bp, 325 predicted proteins | sample TabmetS4T2R2_FD_71023 | JGI IMG/M metagenome (GOLD analysis project Ga0081539, IMG submission 71023) | Tabebuia heterophylla rhizosphere microbial communities from the University of Puerto Rico - S4T2R2 | ecosystem: Host-associated > Plants > Roots > Rhizosphere ...
CCTCGGCGAGCATCTGGCGGACGTTCGCGGCGAGCCGGCGCGCCCGATAGTCGTCGATTCGATCGGCGACGAGGCCCGCGAGCGCGACGAGCACCGCCGGAACCGCGACCGCGACGAGGCCGGCCGCGACGGCGAGAAGCGCGACGACGAGCGCGCCTGCGGCGACCCACTCCCACGGGAGCTGAAAGCTGCGGCGAAGCGTCCGGTCGGGCCGGCGGCCCGCGAGGCGGAGCACCTCTGCGTGCTCGTCCGCGGTCAGGGCGGCGAGAGGATCCTCGCCGCGGCGCAGGGCGACGAAGGCCTTCGCGAGCAGCGGATGGAACTGCGACCCGGCGTTGCGCTCGATCTCGGCGAGCGCCGCTTCCTCCGGCAAGGCCGCTCGGTACGGGCGGTCGGTGGTCATGGCGTCGAAGCTGTCGGCGAGCACGAGGAAATGCGCGCCGAGCGGCAGCTCCGCCGCGTCGACGTCGTAGTAGCCCGTCCCGTCCATGCGCTCGTGGTGGTACTCGACCGCCTTGGCCTGCTCGCTCGCGAGCCGGAAGCGCCGGAGCAGGCGGGCGGAGAGGCGCGGATGCAGACGCATCGCGTTCCACTCGGCAGCGTCGAGCTTGGACGGCTTTCGCAACACGGCCGCGTCGACCGAGATCTTCCCGAGGTCGTGGAGGCGTCCGGCCCAGCGGAGCTCCGCGACGATGCGTGCTGGCAAGTCGAGGGACTCGGCGAGCGAGCGAACGAACTCGGCGACCCGCGCCGAGTGCTGGAACGTGTAGCGGTCGCGCTCGTCGACGACGTTCGCAAAGGTCTCGAGCGCGCGGGCCGTCTCGCGCCGGAGGGTGACCAGGCGCGCGTGGGACTGATAGACGGCCGCGAGGAGCGGAAAGAGGGCGAGGATCGCCCAGGGCTCGTGGAGCGCGATCGCGGCGAGAGCCACCCCGACGCCGGCCTCGCCGACGGCCGCCGCGACGGCGCCCGCCATCGTCTCGCGCGCTGTTGAGCGAAACGCCGTCTTGCGCTCGAGGGCGATCACTCCGACGACGAGAAGCGCACCGGCCGTGTACACGACGGCCGCCAGCACCACGATCGCGGGGAAGTCCTGCGGAAGCGAGAGGCTGCCCGGCGTGCCGCCGAGCACGACGAACGCTGCTCCGCCGGCCGCGGCTGCGAGCGCCTCCGCGGACGCGTTGAACGCGACGTGCTTCAGCCGCCGGCGCCGCAGTCCGTCCGCGGCGACGACACCGAAAGCGGCCACGAGCGCGGCGGCCCAGAGGCCGAGCAGGATGACCGCCGCGATGTGGATGCTCGCCGAGAAGGCGAACGAGGTCGTGTCGCGGAGGTCGAAGGACGTCTCGTCGCGGGGGACGACGACGAGCTCCGTGAGGAACACGCCTGCGCCGAGCAGGGCGAGGGTCGCGAGCGGGAGCCCGCGCACGTGCAGCGCAGACGCGCCGACGACGACCACGCCGAGCGTGATCGTCGCGGCAACGAATGCGCGCGCCTTCGTTTCAGCGCGCATGCCGGGCCTAGCGTCCCGCTAGCCCCACTTGTGACCGGCGCCCGCGGCCAGAATCACCGCGGAGAGAAGCGCAATACGCACCGTCCAGGCACGAAAAGCGATCATCTCGGTCCTCCTTCGTCTCATTTGTCTTAGCCCCACTTGTGTCCCGCGCCCGCCGCAGAGACGAGCGCAACGAAGAGGGCATACCGCACGAACCACCGACGAAGCTGCCGCATTTCGAGTCTTCCTCCCGAGACTTGACTTCCGTAATGCGTAGCGTGCGCCGGAAGCGGCAGCCCGATATCCCCCGGTGGGGGGAATTGCGGCCGGCTGCGGGCAAAATCGGAGATTTTTCGACCCTTCGAGGGGCTTAAGTACGGGAGGGCGGCCCTCGCGCCGCCCTCACCGAGTCCCGGGGTAAACCGGTCCGGGGAGAGATTTCGGCCTGTGCGGGCGCGCCGGTGATCCCTCGAACGAGTACGGGACTCGGCTCCTGGGCTGTGGAGCGACGCGGGCGCCGGAGCGGTGCGACTTCCGACTGTTGCCGATGCAGATCCGGCACGAAGCGTGCCCGACAGGTGCGCGTTCCGGCGCTAGGCTCGAAAGCGGGTGGAGGCACGGGGTGGCCCCCGCGCCCTCGCTAGATGTCTTGGGTCAGCTGGACGCGGTTGCCGTCGGGGTCGTAGACGTCGAGGATGCGGACGGCGCCCGGGATCTCGAGCACCACGCCCACCTCGACGCCGTTCGAGCGCAGCCGCTCCGCTTCCGCCTTCACGTCCTCGACGACGACGGCCGCCACCGCCTCTTCTCCGCCCTCGTGCGCGCCCTCGGCCAGGCCGATTTCCACGCCGCCGCGCTCGAGGCGCGCCCAGCGGTCCGCCTCGTCGGCATGCACCTCCGCGAACCCGAGCCGCTCCCTGTAGAAGGCCCGGGCGGCATCGAGGTCGGCCACCGGATACCAGATCTGCACGCGGGGAGACTATGGCCCCCACGCGCTCGGCGTCGTTCGTCGTCCGCCCGCGCGGACATTGAACGTCTAGAGACCGAGCCCTGGTTCTTCGAGGATCGCCTTCACGTCGGCGAGGAATTCCGACGCGGTCGCGCCGTCGACCGAGCGGTGGTCGCACGAGAGGGTCAGCTCCATGAGGGGACGCGCGACGACCTCGCCGGACTCGACCACGGGGCGCTCCTGGATCGCGCCGACCGCGAGGATGCCGGCCTGTGGCGGGTTGAGCACCGCGACGAAGCGGTCGACGCCGTACATCCCCAGGTTCGAGATCGTGAAGGTCCCGTCCTCGAGATCCTCGTTCCGCAGCTTGTTCTCGCGCGTGCGCGCGACGAGGTCGGCGCGTGCGGCAGCGATCTCCGGCACGGTCAACCGCTCGCAGCTTCGGATCACCGGAACCACGAGTCCGTTCGGGATCGCGACGGCGATGCCGATGTTCGCCGTCGGGAAGATCCGGATCTCTTCGCCGGCGAAGTGGGCGTTCATCGCGCGGTGGCGCATGAGCGCGACCGCACACGCCTTCGTCAGGATGTCGGAGAAGGTCGGGCGCGGGTCGCCCTCCCCGGTCCGCTCCAGGAGCTTCCCGCGCAGCCGGACCGCGGCCGTCATGTCGGCCGACATCGCGATCTGGAAGTGCGGCGTCTCCCACGCCTCGGTCATGCGGCGCGCGATCGTGCGCCGCATCCGGTTCAGCTTCTCGACTTCGACCTCGCGAGCGGCGGCCGGCGCAGGCGCCCCGGCTTCCCGCGGCGCCCCGGTCGCGATGCGCTCGACGTCCTCGGCGACGATGCGACCCTCGGGCCCGGTTCCCTGCACCTCGGCCAGGTCGAGGCCACGCTCCTTCGCCAGGCGCCGGGCGAGCGGCGATGCCTTCACACGAGCCCCGTCGCGCCGAGGCTCCGGCTCGGGCTCCTTCACCTGCGTCGGCTGCTCGCTTCCGTCGTCGCCGTCCGTCGATGCATCCCGGCCGCGCTCGCGCTCCCCCTCGCGCGCCGGGGCCGGCTCGCCTTCCTCGGCCGACTCCTCCTCGGTGACGCGGCTCGGGTCGTCGGCCTCGTCGTCGACGTTCACGTCCTCGCCCTGCTCGCCGATCACGGCAACGGGCTTCCCGACCGGCACCTCTCCTTCTTCGACGAGGATCCGGAGGAGCGTCCCGCTTGCGTCGGCCTCGACCTCCTGGGTCACCTTCTCCGTGTCGAGCTCGTAGAGCGGGTCGCCCTTTTCGACCTGGTCCCCCTCGGACTTGAGCCAGCGGACGATCGTGCCGGACTCCATGCCCTGGCCGAGCCGCGGGAGCGTGACCTGGCTAGCCATCGCGCCCGACCGTGCGCATGATCGCCTCGAGCACGTCCTCCGCGTGCGGCACGACGTACTCCTCCATCACGGGAGCGAACGGGATCGGAGCGAAGCGCGCGCCGACCCGCTCGACCGGCGCGTCCAGGTAGTCGAACGCGCCGTGCTGGACGAGCGCCGCCACCTCGGCGCCCCAGCCCATCCGAACGACCGCCTCGTGCGCGACGACGCAGCGGTTCGTCTTCCGGACGGAGGCGAGGATCGCCTCCTCGTCCAGCGGGAGCAGCGTCCGCGGGTCGACGATCTCGACCGAGATCCCGTCCTGCTCCGCCTCGTCGGCAGCCTTGGCGGCCTCGTGCACGAGCCGGCCGGTCGCGACCACGGTCACGTCGTCGCCCTCTCGGTGCACCCGCGCCTTGCCGAACTCGATCCCGTCCGGGTCGCCGTCCGGGACGTCGCCCTTGATCCCGTACAGCGTCCGGTGCTCGAAGAAGAGGACAGGGTTGTCGTCGTAGATCGCGCTCCACAGGAGCCCCCGGACGTCGGCCGGCGTCGACGGGAAGCACACCTTCAGCCCGGGCACGTGGACGAACCACGCCTCGACCTGCTGGGCGTGCTGTGCGCCCGGCGACCAGCCCGCGCCGCCCTGCGTCCGGATGGTGAGGGGGACCGAGACCTGGCCACCCGACATGTAGCGGTGCTTTGCGGCCTGGTTCACGATCTGCTCCATCGCGAGCGTCGTGAAGTCCTGGTACATGATCTCGACGATCGGGCGCATCCCCGCGACGGCGGCACCGATCCCTGCGCCCACGATCGCCATCTCGGAGATCGGCGTGTTGCGCACGCGGTCGGGGCCGAACTCCTGCAGCATGCCCTGGGTCACGCCCATCGAGCCGCCCATCTCGGCGATGTCCTCGCCCATGATGAAGACGTCGTCGTCGCGCCGCATCGCCTCGGACATCGTGTCCCGGACGGCTTCGCGGTAGGTCGTCTCAGGCATAGACGTTCTTGAGCGCGTCCTCGGGCTTCGGATCCGTGCCGGACTTCGCGAACTCGACCGAGGCCTCGACGAGCTCGGTCACCTCGCGGTCGAGCTCCTCCCACTCGTCCTCGGCGAGCTCCAGGCGCTCGCGCAGCTTGTCGAGCGGATCCTGGTTCTTGCGCACCTCGCGCAGGTCCTCCTTGGGCCGGTAGACCTGCGGATCGCCGATGTAGTGACCGGTGAGGCGAAACGTCTCGCAGACGAGGAACACGGGGCCCTTGCCCTCGCGCGCGTGCTCGAGCGCCTTCTTCGTCGCGCGGTGGACGGCCTCGACGTCCTGGCCGTCGACGCTCGCCGAGGTCATGCCGAACGCGACCGCACGCTGCTCCAGGTCCTCGATCGGGAGGTGCTGACGGGCCGGCGTCGACTCGGCCCAGTGGTTGTTCTCGCAGACGAAGAGCGCAGGGACGCCCCAGAGCTGGGCGAGGTTCAGCGCCTCGTGAAACGTCCCGATGTTCGTCGCGCCGTCGCCGAAGAACGCGACCGCGACTCGGGGCTCGCCGCGCAGCTTGAACGCGAGCGCGGCTCCGACGATGCCCGGAAGCCCGCCGCCGACGACGGCGTTCGCGCCGAGGTTGCCCCGCTCGACGTCGTAGAGGTGCATCGAGCCTCCATAGCCGTGGCTGCAGCCCTCGACCTTGCCGTAGAGCTCTGCCATCAGCTCGTTCGGATGCGTGCCCTTGGCGAGCGTGTGCCCGTGCGCCCGGTGCGTGGAGGCGATGACGTCTCCCTCCTCGAGGGCCCGGCAGACCCCGACGGCGACGGCCTCCTGGCCGATCGCGACATGCAGGAAGCCGGGGAGCTCACCCGCGCGAAAGCGCTCCTCCACCTTCTCCTCGAACCGGCGGATGAGCAGCATCTCGCGCAGGAACTCCTTGAGCTGATCCGGGGACAGCGTCCTGCCTTTCTGCTCGGCGATGGCCACCGAGTCACGATAGCGGCATTACCGCCGCGTAGAATCCCGCCGTGCGGCTGGCAGAACAGTGGGAAGAGACGCGCGGCCGGCTCGGTCTCGGCTGGGCGCGGGCCGACCTGGCGCTGAGCGTCGACCCCGCCGACGCAGACCGGGCTGCGCTCGTCCTCGGCCCGGCTGCGACACGGCGCAACGAGCGGGGCTTCCGGCTCGTCGTCGTGCGCGAGAGCGAAGGCGTCGGGCTGACGCCGACGGCGCTCGAGCGCATGCTCGCGCGGCTCGACGGCGAGGGAATCGCAGGGACGCTCGAGCTCGACTCGGGCACGACGGGCGGGGTCGCCCCAGCGTCGCTCGCGGGCACATGGGACCTGCTCACAGAGCGGCTTCCGGAGGACTGGTCGCACCTCTACGCCGAGGTCGAGCTCGAATCGTCGGACTTCGTCGAGCGCGGGGCGCTCCTGCTGGCGCCCGCGAACCCCTCCCGCTTCGGCTCGCGGACGACCCTGCGCTTCCGATGTGCGAACCGGGTCGGCTACGGCGTCGCGGCGCCGATGGCGCGGCGCTGTCTCGAGCGCCTGGACGCCGAGCGGATCACGGGCAGGGTCCGCATCGTCCGCGTCGTCTCCGACGATCGTCCGGTCGGAACGCAAGGGCCCGTGTGGCGAGTCGCCGGACGGCCCGTATGACCGACGCCCGCGACGAGGCACGCGACGAGCCGCAGGTCGCGTGGAAGGCGCTCGAGCCGGGCGCACAGGTCTTCACCTCGGACGGGCAGGCCGCGGCGAAGGTGAGCCGCGTCGTAGGCGACGCGGACGCGGACGTCTTCACCGGCCTCGCCGTGACGCTGCGGCCGCTCAGCCGTGAGCGGCTCGTCGCGTCGGAGCGCGTTCGCGGGATCTGGCCCGACCGCGTGGACGTCGAGATGACGAAGGACGAGATCGAGGCTCTGCCCGAGTACCACGACGCACCGGCCGTCCGCTTCAAGCCTGGCTTCAGCGGGCTCTTCCGCCGTCTCTTCGGCCGCCCTCCGCGCTAGCTCGCCGGCGCGTCTCTCCGGGACATGTCCCGGTGCCAGGCACGGGTTACAAAAGTGTGTCGGCGTGGCCCGGTCCGGCGGCCGTTTGCAGGGAGAGCCGCTCGGGCGGTGCCAGGCACCTGTGACGGAAGTGAAACGGGCTCAGGCGCGGAGCTCGGCGCCGAAGGCGTCCCGAAGGGACGTGACGATGCGCTCGCGGAGGAGGCGGGCGTCCTCCTCTGTGAGCGTCCGCTCGGGGGACTGGAAAGCGACCGCGAGCGCGACCGACTTCTTCCCGTCCGGAATCGGGTCGCCGCGGTAGACGTCGAAGACGCGGATCTCGCGCAGGTCGGCGCCGGCCGCCGCACGGGCGGCGTCGACGAGGTCTCCGGCGGGCACGTCCTCGGCGACGGTGAAGGCGAGGTCCTGCCGGACGGCCGGGTACGTGATCACGTCTTCGTAGCGAACGCGCTCGGGGATCGCGGCGACGAGCGCGCCGAGATCGACCTCGAACGCGCCCCAGGCGCCCTCGAGCAGCGCCGGATGGAGCTCGCCGACCCAGCCCACCTCCCCGACCGATGCCGCCTTCCCCGGATGTAGGAAAGGCTGCGGGCTCGCCGCGAAGCGAGGCTCGATCTTGAGCGCCGCGAGCAGCGTCTCGACGACGCCCTTTGCACGCGTGAACCCTCCTTCCAGCACCGCCGCGACCCGAACGTGCTCGTCCGGCAGCGCCTCGTCACCCGCCGCGTAGGTGCGCGCGATCTCGAACAGGCCGATGCCGTCGTTGCCGCGGTCGGCATTCAGCCGCGCCGCCTCGACGAGCCCGTGGAGCAGCGTCGTCCGTAGGACTGCGCGCTCGGACGAGAGCGGCGTGGGAAGGCGGACGCCCTCGTGGTCGGCGCCGACGAGGCTCCACGTGTAGGCCTCGGAGAGGCCGCACCCGGCGAGAGCGTCCTCGACCAGCCGCCGGACGCGCTGCTCCTTGGAGAGTCGCCCGAACATCGCGCTTCGAAGCGGAAGCGTGAACGGCACCTCGTCGAGGTGGAACCGCGCCACCTCCTCCACGAGATCGGCCTCGCGCGTCACATCGCGGGCGCGCCACGTCGGGACGGTCACGCTCCAGTCTTCCTCGACCTCGAACCCGAGGCGCTGGAGGACTCGGCGCTGCTCGGCGGCCGCCACGTCGAGTCCGACCAACCGCCGCGTCTCCTCGGTTCGAAAGCGCACGACCGGACGCTCGGGAAGATCGCCGCTCACGTCCGCGTCCCCGGTCCAGCGGCCGGCCGAGAGGTCGACGAGAAGCTCGGTCGCGAGCGCGGCGGCCTGCGGAGCGAGATACGGATCGACCCCTTTCTCCCAGCGGCTCGAGCCCTCGCTCCTGACTCCGAGCCGCTCCGAGCTCTTCAGGATCGTGTAGGGCTCGAAGTTCGCCGCCTCGAGCAGCACGTTCTTCGTCGTCTCGCCGACCTCGGTCTCGAGACCGCCCATGATCCCGGCCAACGCGACCGCCCGCTCGGCGTCCGCGATGACGAGATCCGCCGGCTCGAGCCGGCGGGACGTGCCGTCGAGCGTCGTCAGCTCCTCGCCGGTGCGGGCCCGCCGCACGACGATACGTCCGCCTCGCAGCGTGTCGAAGTCGAAGACGTGGAGCGGGTTCCCGAGCGCCGCCATCACGTAGTTCGTCACGTCGACCACGTTCGAGATCGGACGCATCCCTGCGGCGACCAGGCGGCTCTTCAGCCACGGCGGCGAAGGGCCGATCGCGACGTCCCTGAAGAGGCGTCCGATGTAGCGCGGGCACCCCTCCGCGTCCTCGATCTCGATCGCAACGGGCTCGTCGTCGCCGCGTTCCGGATCCGTGCCGGGCGGCGGCGCGAGCTCGAGGTCGTAGAGCGTCGCGACCTCGCGCGCGAGACCGTAGACGGAGAGCAGGTCCGGCCTGTTCGGCGTCATCTCAACCTCGAGCACCTCGTCACCGAGCGGGATGACGTCCGCGAGCGGCGTACCCGGCTCCCACGGCTCCGGGAGCACGAGGATCCCGGAGTGGTCGCTTCCGAGGTCGAGCTCGCGCTCCGAGAGGATCATCCCGTCCGAGACGGTTCCGCGCAGCTTCGCTTGCTCGAGACGGTCGCCGCTCGGAAGGACGGCGCCGGGAAGGGCGACGGCCACCGTCGCGCCGGCGCCGAAGTTCCAGGCACCGCAGACGATCTGGCGTGGCTCGCCCTCGCCGACGTCGACCCGGCAGAGCTGCAGGCGGTCGGCGTTCGGGTGCTTTCCGGCCTCGACGACGCGTCCGACCCGGAAGAGGCCGAGGTTGCCGTCCAGGTCCGGGACGCCGCGCCGCGAGATCCGCTCGACCTCGCACGTCGTGACCGCCAGGCGCGACGCGAGCTCCGGCGTCGGCACGCTCACGCGCACGTAGTCCCGGAGCCAGGAGAGCGGCAGCTTCACGGCGTCACCCTAGAACTGCTCGAGGAAGCGCAGATCGTTGTCCCAGAGAAGGCGGACGTCGGGAACGCTGTGCCGGAGCTGCGCGATCCGCTCCAGCCCGAGCCCGAACGCGAAGCCCGAGTACTCCTCCGGGTCGTAGCCGACGAACCGGAGGACGTTCGGGTCGACGACGCCCGCGCCGCCCATCTCGATCCAACCCGACCACTTGCACACGCGGCAGCCCTCGCCGTCGCAGAGAAAGCACGAGACGTCGGGCTCGATCGATGGCTCGGTGAACGGGAAAAAATGCGTGCGGAACCGGACCTGCCGCTCCTCGCCGAAGAGGGCGCGCATCAGGTAGAGCAGCGTCCCCTTCAGGTCTGCGAGCGTGATGCCTTTGTCGACGGCGAGGCCCTCGACCTGGTGGAAGATCGGGTTGTGCGTCGCGTCGGGCGTGTCGCGCCGGTAGACGCGGCCCGACGAGATCATGTACACGGGCGGGTCCTGCGCCTCCATCACGCGGATCTGCGAGGGCGACGTCTCGGTCCGGAGGAGGACGTCGCCGTTCAGGAAGACCGAGTGAAGCGGCGAGCGCGTGACGTGCGTCGACGGCATGTTGAGCGCGTCGAAGTTGTAGTGCGACGTCTCGACCTCCCGGCCGTCCACGACCCGGTATCCGAGCCCGAGAAAGACGTCCTCGACCTCGCGGCGCACCTGCGTGATCAGGTGCAGATGACCCCGCCGCGGCGCCTCGCCGGGCAGCGTGACGTCGATGCGCTCCTCGGCGAGGGCCCGCTCGAGCGCGGCGGATTCGAGCGCGTCCTGCCGCTCGGAAACGAGCCGCTCCAGGGTCTCGCGGACGGCGTTCAGCGCGATCCCGCTCTCGCGGTCCCGTACCTGGCGGAGCGCCTGCTTCAGCTCGCTCTTCCGGCCAAGGAACCGGACGCGCGCCTCGTCGAGCTCGTCGACGGTCCGGGCGCCCGCAATCGCGCTCCTGGCCTCGGATTCGAGCGCGCCGGCGTCCATCGGCGAAACGTATCATCGGCCTCAGGTGAGCTCCTACGACGCGATCGCCGAGCTCTACGACCCGTGGAGCCGCAGCGTCACGGAGGACGTCGACTTCTACGTCGCCGAGGCGCGCAAGGCGGGCGGCCCCGTCGTCGAGCTCGGCGTCGGAACGGGCCGGATCGCGATTCCGAGCGCGCAGGCGGGCATCTCGGTGATCGGCGTCGATTCCTCCGAGGGGATGCTGGAGGTCTGCCGCCGGCGCGCCGAGGAAGCCGGAGTGGCCGACCGCCTCGATCTCCGCCTCGGAGACCTCCGCCGCCCGCCCGTCGACGAGCGCGTGCGCCTCGTGACGTCGCCCTTCCGAGCGCTCCTCCACCTGGGGGACGACGTCGAGCGGCTATCCGCGCTCCGCACCGTGCGAGAGCTTCTCGTTCCCGGCGGCCGCTTCGTCTTCGACGTCTTTGCACCGAGCGAGGAGGACATGCAGGAGACCGACGGGCGCTGGATCGAGCGCGAGCCGGGGATCTGGGAGCGAGCCGACTGGGACCGCCAAGGGCGGATACTCACGCTCTCCGTGAAGGGCGACGCCGGATCGACGTCCATGCGTCTCGCGTGGCTCCCGGCCGAGCGCTGGCGCTCCCTGCTCCGGGGGGCGGGGTTCGACGTGCTCGGCTGTTACGGCTGGTTCGACATGCGGCCGTACACCGGCGGCGAGGACACGATCTGGATCGCCGAACGGCCCGGTTGAGGACCCGTTCTCAGACGCCCCAGCCGGGCGGAGGCTCGTGCCGGCCGGGCTCGGCGACCCACGACTCGCGGAGCTCGCTGCAGCGCCCGTCCGCCTCGAACCGCAGCATCAGGCACCCGGGCAACGTCAGGTCCTCGCCCTCGTCCTCCATCGTCGTCCACCACTCGACCGCGACCCGGCTCCCGTCGACGATCGGCTCGCCGAAGCGCACCTGGACGAGCCCCTGCGTGGACGTGGCCCGGACCCAGTAGTCGCGGATGCCGTCGTGACCGACGTGCGGCTCGCGGAGCGCGTGCGAGCGATAGACCGCGTCCTCGGTGAAGAGAGCGACCACGGCATCGGCGTCGCCCTCCTCCCAGGCCGCGCGGTAGGCGTCGAGCCACTCCGGGAGGATCACGGGCGCCGCCTCCTCCATTCGTAGAGGGCGATCGCACCGGCGACCGCGACGTTCAAGGACTCCGCCCACGGCGTGAGCGGGATCGCCGCGACCGCGTCGCAGCCGGCGACGACTTCCCGCGGGAGGCCTTCGCGCTCCGCGCCGAGCACGAAGGTCGACCGCTCGCCGAGCTCGAGCTCGTAGAGAGGGGTCTCCCCGCCCGCGACAAGGGCGATCCGCGGGCCCCTCACGTCTGCAAAGGGCAGGAGCGGGACACGGAAGATCGCTCCCGCCGACGCCCGCAGCGCCTTCGGCGACGTGGGGTCGGCGCAGCCCTCGGAGAGCGCGAGGAAAGCGGGACCGAGCGCGTCGGCCGCGCGAAGCAGCGTTCCGACATTGCCCGGGTCGCCGACGTGCCAGAGGGTGAGGCCGACGGGCGCGTCCGTCGACGCGGGAAGATCGGCTCGGCGGAAGACGGCGAGAACACGGGGCGGGTGGCCGAGCGCCGAGACGTCCGCGAGCAGCGCGGCTGAGATCGCCTCGGCGACCGGAAGCCGCTCGCCGAGCGCGGGCCGCTGCGCATCGACGAACGCCTCAACCGGCTCGAGCCCGGCGTCGAGCGCGGCCTCGACGAGATCCTCGCCCTCGGCGACGAAGAGGCCGAGCTTGTCCCGCTGCCGGCGCGCCGCGAGCTTCCGAACGAGCTTGAGCCGAGGGTTCGAGCTTGAGGTGATCAGGCTGTGTCTAGGCGGCTGTTTTCGCCTCTTCGAGCGCCGCCTTCGCGCGCTCGGCGATCTTCGCGAAGGTGGCCGGGTCGTTCACGGCGATGTCGGCGAGAACCTTGCGGTCGAGCTCGATCTCCGCCTTGCGCAGACCGTTCACGAACTGGTTGTAGGAGAGGCCCTGCTGGCGGGCCGCGGCGTTGATGCGCAGGATCCAGAGGCGGCGAAAGACCCGCTTCTTCGCCTTGCGGTCGCGGTAGGCGTACCGGAGGGAGTGGTCGACCTGCTCCTTCGCCTTGCGGTAGGAGACATGGGGCTGCCCGACGTACCCCTTCGCCTGGTCGAGCACCTTGCGGCGCTTCTTGCGCGAGTGAACGGATCGTTTCACGCGTGGCATTTCCCCTCCTCCGAGCTAGCGGCCGAGCAGCCGCCGCACCTCGCGCTCGTCCGAGCCCGAGACCGGATGGTCCTTGCCGAACTCGCGGCCGCGCTTCGCGGTCTTCTTCTCGAGATTGTGGCTCTTCATGGCGTGCCGGCGCAGGAGCTTGCCCGTCCCGGTCACCTTGAACCGCTTCTTCGCGGCGCTGTTGGTCTTCTGCTTCGGCATTACGCGGCTCCCGCCTGTTGCTGTGCGACGTTTCGGTGCGGCGCGAGCACCATCACCATGTTGCGCCCGTCCAGCACGGGCTGGGACTCGATCTGGCCGAGCTCCTTCACGTCCTCGGCGAGGCGCATGAGCAGGTCGCGCCCGCGCTCCGGATGCGAGGCCTCGCGGCCGCGGAACATGATCGTCACCTTCACCTTGGCCCGGTCTTTCAGGAACCGGATCACGTGCCCCTTCTTCGTCTCGTAGTCGTGGTTTCCGATCTTCGGCCGCAGCTTGATCTCCTTGACGTGGATCTGCGACTGGTGCTTGCGCGCGGTCTTCGCCTTCTGCTCCTGCTCGTACCGGTACTTCCCGTAGTCCATCACGCGGGCGACCGGCGGATCGGCGTTCGGCGCCACCTCGACGAGGTCGAGGCCCCGGGAGAACGCGTACTCGAGGGCCTCGTCGCGCTCCTTGATCCCGAGCTGCTCGCCCTCCTCTCCGACAAGGCGCACGCGCGGAACCCTGATCGCCTCGTTGATCCGGGTTTGCGGCTGAGCGGGGCGAACCGGCTCGAGATATCGCCGCGGCCTCACTGATAGATCACCAAGCTGTCTTCAAGCCTCCTCACTAAACGACAAAAGCTGCACGCAGCAGCCCGTCAACTCACCCTTTCGGTTGAACCTCGGAGGGCGCTGCCCGCGAGGTGAGGAGAAACGGGACTCCTGCTTGCAGGTCTCAGATTCTAGCAGCGGTCCGGATGTCCTCGAGCAGCGCCTCCAGGCTGATCGTCTCCTGCTCGCCGTGGCGCCGGCGAACCGCGAGGGACTCGCGCGACTCGCGGTCGCCCCAGACGACGACGTAGGGGATCCGTTGCAGCTCCGCGTCGCGGATGCGGCGGCCGAGCGTCTCGTCCCGCTCGTCCACCCGCGCCCGGAACCCGGCCTCGGAAAGCTCGTCCGCGAGCGACTCGGCCTCGGCGCGATGGCCGTCGCCGACGGGCAGGACACGCACCTGCTCGGGTGCGAGGAAGACGGGCAGGTCTCCGCCGGTGTGCTCGACGAGGATCCCGACGAAACGCTCGAACGACCCGAGGAGCGCGCGGTGGATCATCGCGGGCGTGTGCTCGGCGTTGTCGTCGCCCTGGTAGGTGAGCTCGAAGCGCTTCGGCATCTGGAGGTCGAGCTGGACCGTGCCGAGCTGCCAGCTGCGCCCGAGGGAGTCCGTCATGTGCAGGTCGATCTTCGGGCCGTAGAACGAGCCCTCGCCCTCGCTGTCCGTGTACTCGAGGCCCCGGAGCGCGAGGGCCTTGCGCAGCTCGTCCTCGGCGAAGTCCCATTCCTCGTCGGTGCCGAGCTTGTTCTCGGGCCGGAGCGAGAGCTCGGCCCGCATGTCGAGCTCGAAGAGGTCGTAGAGGTAGAACGCGTAGTCGAGGCACGCGGCGAGCTCGTCCGGGATCTGGTCGGCCGTGCAGAAGATGTGCGCGTCGTCCTGCACGAGGTGGCGCACGCGGAGGAGCCCGTGCAGCGCGCCGGAGAGCTCGTTGCGGTGCAGGTTGCCCGCCTCGGCAAGCCGGAGCGGCAGGTCGCGGTAGCTGTGCGCGCTCTGCGCGTAGGTCAGGCAGTGCCCCGGGCAGTTCATCGGCTTGACGCCGTACTCGCGCCCCTCCACCTCGAGCGTGAACATGTCGTCGCGGAACTTCTCCCAGTGGCCCGACGTGCGCCACAGGTCGGCGTCGTAGAGCTGCGGCGTGCGGATCTCGTGGTAGCCGCGGCGGGCGTTCTCGCGGCGGCGGAGGTCCTCGAGCACGTTCCAGACGACCATTCCGCGCGGATGCCAGAACGGCATCCCGGGCGCGAGCTCGGAGAAGTCGAAGAGCTCGAGGCGACGGCCGAGGCGTCGGTGGTCGCGCCGCTTCGCCTCCTCGACGCGGTGGAGGTAAGCCTCGAGGTCGGCCGGGTCGAAGAACGCCGTTCCGTAGACGCGCGTGAGCTGCGCGTTGCGCTCGTCCCCACGCCAGTACGCGCCGGCGAGGGAGAGCAGCTTCACGGCCCTGATCGGCGAGGCGTCCTGCAGATGCGGGCCGCGGCAGAGGTCGACGAAATCGCCCTGCTTGTAGAAGGAGAGGTCGCCTTCGGCGGTCTCGACGAGCTCGACCTTGTAGGGCTCATCCTCCGCGAGAAAGCGCCGGCGCGCCTCCTCCCGGGAGACCTCGACGCGCTCCCAGGTGCGGCCCTCCTCGATCTCGCGCCTGATCTCGTCCTCGATCCGCGGGAGATCGGCGTCCGTGATCGGCTCCGGAAACTCGAAGTCGTAGTAGAAGCCGTTCTCGATCGGCGGCCCGATCGCGACCTTCGTCCCGGGATACAGCCGCCGGGCGGCCTCGGCGAGCAGGTGGGCGGCCGAGTGGCGGAGCACGTAGAGCGCGTCGGGATCGGCCTTGTCCCGCGTCGTCAGAAACCGGATCTCCTGGCCGTCCTCGAGCGGGAGCCGGAGATCCTGGACGCGGCCGTTCGTGCGCACGACGACTGCCTGCTCGGCGAGCTTCGGGCCGATCGCCCGCGCTGCGTCGAGCCCGGTCGCACCATCGGGAAGTTCGAGCTCCGACCGATCGGGGAGAATCACCTTCACGATGGCTGAGGATACTTCGGCCCCCGAAGACCAAGACCCGGATTCCACCGACGAGGGCTCGCCCGTTCCGGATCCGGAAGAGACGAACGGGGACGCCGAAGACGTGCCTCAAGCCGACTAGGCCGCGCGCCGATCACGGGCGGTGTGGGCCGCGGGGCGCTCCTCTTCCTCCTTCTCCTCTTCGGCGGTTGCCAGGACGGCCTTCTGACCTCGCGCACGTCGGAGTCCGGCTTCGCTCCCGCGGGGTCGTCCGCCGAGTCGGCGGTGCGAAGCGCGATCCCGGCCGTCGAGGCGTGGCACGCCGACCACCAGACGTATCGCGGGATCACGCTGGCGGGCCTGCGCAACGCCTATGACACCTCGCTCGCCGACGTCTCCTTCTCGCAGCTCTCGGACGAGGCCTACTGCGTCGAGAGCGACGCCGGCGGGACGCCCTACTACAAACCGGGCCCCGCAGCGCCGATCAGCGCGGGCCGGTGCGGCCAGGCCAAGGCGAAGAACGCGCCCCCGCCCCCGCCCACCTGGCAGCCGGACGACCCGATCATGCGGATCCAGATGGTGATTCCCGCCGCCGAAGCCTGGAGGGCCGACCACGGCACCTACGCCGGCATGACCCTGGCGAAGCTACGGCGCTACGACGCGGGCGTCCCCGACGTCACGTTCGGGTGGCTCACCGCGAAGCACTACTGCGTCGAGAGCACCGCCGGCGGCAAGACGAGGCATTTCGTCGGCCCCGCGAACGCGGTCGGCCACGGCCGCTGTTAGCGCTCAGCGGAACACGGCGTGCGGCATCGTGAAGCCCACGTTCCACATGCCCGCGTCGACGATCTCGAAGATCTTCAGGTCGCCCGCAAGGCTGCACGTGACGTAGGCGTCCGCACGTTCGAGGCCGTGCTCGTCGGCCATCCAGTCGACCATCGCCCGCACGGCGGTCTTCGCCCCGTCCATGAGATCGGGGCAGATGCCCATCGTCGCGTGGTAGCCGCCGGCGTCGGTCAGCGGCGTCAGGCCGCCGGGAACCTCGAACTGCGGCACGGGGATCGAGCGCTTCTCGACGTCGAACCGAAGCGTCGCCCGCATCGACGTCTCGAGCGCGGCAACGCAGACCTCCCCGTCTCCTTGCGCCGCGTGCGGGTCCCCGCACGAGAAGAGCGCGCCCGGGCAGAAGACCGGCAGCCACAGGGTCGTGCCCGCGACGAGGTGCCGCGTGTCGATGTTGCCTCCGCCCTTGTGGGGCGGGAAAGGGGCCTGCTTGTCGACGTCGTCGGGAAGCGTTCCCATCGTGCCGAGAAACGGCGCGACCGGGATCTGGACCTTGCCCTCGGCGAGCTCGGCCGTCTCCCGCCCGCCGGAGAGGTCGAAGAAGCGCAGAAACGGATCCGGGAAGTCCTCGGGCAGGAGACCGAGCTCGGGCAGCACGGCGCACCAGCCCCAGTCGCCGGGCGTCAGCTCGAGAATCTCCACGCGCAGGGCGTCGCCCGGCTCGGCCCCCTCGACGAACACCGGCCCGAGCAGGTTGTAGAGCGTGTCGAAGTCGAACCTCGCGTCCTCGAACGACATGCCGGGCTCGACCTGGCCGTGCGCCGCCATCAAGAGGTCGAAGTGGACGACGTCCCCCGGCTCGACTCGTAGCGAAGGCTCGAGGCTCCGGTCCCAGTCGTGATGGATCCGGGCCGGGTCGATCGTATGCTCGACCATCAGTCGCCCTCGACCGCGCTGCGAAGGCGGGGCGGCGCCTTGAGCCAGTAGCTCTCGCGCAGCCACTCGAGCGCGGCCTCGAGCGACTCCTCGTCGGCAACGCGCGCCGTCACCCAGCCGTAGCGGCCGACGTAGTTGGCGCGCGAGACGAACGGAAGCAGGTACGCCATCTCCCGTTCCTCCTGCGTGAGCTTCACCGTCAGACGGACCCCTTCCGCGTCCAGGCTCATCGACGCGAACATGCGGTTCTCACCCACCTTGAAGACGGGATGGCCCCACGGCTCGTCCTCGTAGGCCTCGGGGAAGGACAGCGCCAGCTCGCGCAGACGATCGGCGAAGCGGGCGGGGTCGGGCATTGCCCGGAATCTAGCCGCTCGTTCAAAAGGGCCGCGCGTCGAGGGACAGCCCCCCAGAGCCCGAGGGATTTCCCCGATGTCTCGAGCGCGCCGCCGTCGTACGTTCGGTCGGTAATCCGACGAAGGAGAGGCCGATGAAAAAGTGGCTGTTCACGATCGCCGCCGCGCTCGCGCTCGCGGCTCCAAGCGGCGCCGCGGCGGCCTCGGACGCCCGGCTCCTGACGAAGTTCCAGCCGGTGACCGCCTTCGACGCGTCCGAGCGGTTCCATCCCACGGCGGTCGACGGCTTCGTGGCCGACTCGACGCTCGAGCAGCTCACCGCCACAAACGACTGGGTGGTCGTCGACCCGGCCCCCACGGCGGACACCCTTCCGACGGGCCCGGGTGTCTGGCGGCTCGACGAGCGATACTGCTCGCCGTTCGGAGGGCTGGAGGCCGAGAGCTGCTACGCCGCCGCGAACCCGGATGCCCCGAGCGTCGTCTACGGACGGGTGTGGCGTGGGAGCGAGAAGATCGTCGTCCAGTACTGGCTCTTCTACGACGACGACTTCTACAGCTACCTCTACCCCCCGACGGGAGACCTCTTCCAGGCACACGAAGGCGACTGGGAGAACGTGGACGTCGTCCTGCGAGCCACCGACGAGAAGCCGGTCGCGGTCGGCTTGAGCCAGCACTGCACGGGCGAGCGGCGCAGCTGGGACTCGACCCCCCGCTGGCAGGGTCATCATCCGATCGTGCAGGTCGCCGCGGGCTCGCACGCGAACTACTTCGACACGGGCGAGCACCCGATCGCGGCGGCGTGCATCCCTCCGCAGGTGCTCGGTTTCCTCGCGCAGCGCGGGCTCCCTCCGCCCGCCGACCATGTACACGGCGGCGGCGGCGCCGCGGGGCCGGCCGACCTGGGCGCACAGGCGACAGCTGTGGTACGGGTGGGCAACGTCTCCCCAGCGTGGATCCGCTACCCCGGGTTCTGGGGTGAGATCGAGGTCTTCCACGCGCCGGGCGTCGGCACGGTTCCGGCGGGCCCCGCGCCTGTGGGCCCGGCGTTCCACGCGGTGTGGCGCGATCCGCTCGGCACGCTGGCCACCTGGCCCGAGAGCTGAGAGGAACACGAAGGGGGCCGGTCGGGCGGAGATCCGGCCGGCCCCGCTCCGGTCGGCCGCGTCCGAGCGGTTCCTCCAAGGACCCGTCGGGCCCCGTCGGTAAGGTCGAGCCGGTGAGCGACGCTCCCGCTTCGGAGACACCCCCCACCGTGCGCATCGGCGGCCGAATCACCTACGTGGCGGCGGCCGTCCTCATCGGGCTCGCGCTCGTCCTCGCGGCGGCGGGCGTCGCACAGGAACCGGGTCGGCTCTCCGACTGGCAGGCTTTCGTGCTGGGAGTCACCCAGGGGCTGACCGAGCTGCTCCCCATCTCATCGTCCGGCCACCTGATCCTCGTCCCGTGGCTCGCCGGCTGGCACTACCTGGAGACGCACGAGGACTTCAACAAGACGTTCGACGTCGCTCTCCATCTCGGCACGCTCCTGGCGGTCGTCATCTACTTCTGGCAGGACGTCGTCCGCTACGTCACCGCCTGGTTCCGCTCGGTCGGACGGCGAAGCGTCGAGGGCCCCGACGAGCACCTCGCATGGGCGGTCTTCTGGGCGACGATTCCGGCGGCTCTCGCGGGCGCGGTCGGTGAGGAGGTGCTCGAGGAGAACCTCGGCCAGCCCTGGCAGATCGCGATCTTCCTGAGCGTCTTCGGCGTGCTCCTCTGGCTCGCCGACCGGACGCCGGAGCGCTTCAACCTCGACGGTATGCGCTTCGGGACGGCCGTCGTCGTCGGCGTCTCGCAGATTCTCGCTCTCATGCCCGGCGTCTCCCGCTCCGGCATCACGATCACCACGGGTCGCTTCAGCGGTCTCGACCGGGACTCCGCCGCACGCTTCTCGTTCCTCCTGCTGATCCCGATCGTCTTCGGCGCCGTGCTCTACAAGGGTCTCAAGCACGTGGTCCTGGAGCCGCTTCCGCCCGGGTCGACCGGGCCGTTCCTCGTCGGGACGGTCGCCGCGGCCGGGGTCGGCCTCGTCGCGATCGACGTGCTCCTCGGCTACGTACGGCGCCGCGACTACACGCCGTTCGTGATCTACCGGCTGATTGCAGCCGCGGCCGTCCTTCTGATCATCGCCACCGGCGTCCGCTCGGCGACCTTCTAACTGGAGGGATTGGCGAAATAGCGGCTATGCCGCCGAGCCCTCCTAAAGGCCTGCTAGGAGCGCTTTAAACGCCGCGGGGCGACATGTCCTGGAGCGCGACGCGCATGACGTCGCGGATGGACAGGATTCCCGCGAGCCGGCCCTCTTCGAGCACCGGTAGGTGGCGGAAGCCGCCGTGGATCATCAGCGCGGCGGCGTGCTCGGTCGAGTCGGAGCTGTCGATCGTCTCGGGGTGTGCCGTCATCCATTCGCGTACCTTGGCGTCCTCGCCGAAGCCGCGTGCCACGGCGTGGAGCATGTCGCGCTCGGTGAGGATGCCGACCAGGCGGTCGCCCTCGGTCACGATCACCGCGCCGACGCCGCGGTCGTTCATCCTCTTCGCCGCGTCGACCAGGGACAGCCCCGGCTCGACGGTGAGCAGATTCCGCGTCATCTCGTCCGCGACCACGTGCACGGGCGGGACCTTAAGAGCTCGCTTCAAGATGAGAACTATGCCGCCGGACCCGCGCTAGACAGCGCGGTGCGGCGTCCTCGGTCGCCCTCGTATCAGGCTTGATACGCGGGCTCCCTGCGTCCTTGCCCCGCATCCGTCTATCGCGCCCCGGCGACGAGTCGCATCCTGAAGCGAACTCTAGAGCATCAGAGAAAGGCGTCCTCGGGATGCGAGGCGTCCGTGAACTCCCGGAACTCGCCGGTCACGAGGTAGGCGGTCTGCTCCCCGATGTCGACGGCATGGTCGCCGATGCGCTCGAGACAGCGGGAGACGAGGATCATGCGCAGGCCCCACTCCCGCAACGTCGGGTCGGTGCCGAGGGCGATCACGTCGTGCACGAGCCTGCGGTTGGACGCGTCGATCATCTCGTCGAGCGCGACGAGCTGCTCCGCGCGCTCGAGGTCGCGGTCGGCGAACGAGTCGAGCGCGACGCGCACCATCTCCTCGGCGCGCGATCCCATCTCCTCGAGGCCCTCGACGAGGGCCCGGTCGCCGGTGAGGGCGTGCGCGAGCTTCGTCAGCTTGGACACGGTGACGCAGTAGTCGGCCATCCGCTCCAGATGGAGATTCACGTGCAGCATCGCGAGCACGAGCCGAAGGTCGCCCGCCACCGGCGTCTGACGCGCGAGCAGCGACTGGATCCCGGTCTCGATCGAGTTGTAGATCTCGTCGACGTCGTCGTCGAAGGCGATCACCTCGTCTGCGAGCTCGACGTCCTCCCGCTGGAGCGCGTTCAGGGCACCGCGGAGGGAGCGCAGCACGAGATCCCCCTCCCGCTGCAGTTGCTCCTCGAGGGTGGTGAGCTCCTCCTGGAAGGTCGCTCTCATCCGAATCGTCCGGTCACGTAGTCCTCCGTCCGCTTGTCGGACGGGTTCGTGAAGATCTTCGGCGTCTCGTCGTACTCGACGAGGATTCCCGTTCGCTGGCCGTCGTCGTCTACCTCGACGCTGAAGAAGGCCGTCATGTCGGCGACGCGGGCCGCCTGCTGCATGTTGTGCGTGACGACGACGATCGTGTACTCGCGCTTCAGCTCGTGCATCAGATCCTCGATCCGGGTCGTCGCGATCGGGTCGAGCGCCGATGCCGGCTCGTCCATCAGGATCACCTCCGGCTCGACTGCGAGCGCGCGCGCGATGCAGAGCCGCTGCTGCTGCCCGCCCGAGAGGCTGAGGGCGTTGTCCTTCAGACGATCGTTCACCTCGTCCCAGAGTGCGGCCTGGACGAGAGCCTGCCGAACGCGGTCGTCGAGGCGTTCCGTCATTCCGAGCGCCCGCGGGCCGAAGGCGATGTTGTCGTAGATCGACTTGGGGAACGGATTCGGCTTCTGGAAGACCATCCCGATCCGCCGCCGCACCTCGACCGGGTCGACCGCGTCGGCGTAGAGGTCGCTCCCGTGGTAGAGGATCTTTCCCTCGACACGCGCGGCGGGGATCAGGTCGTTCATGCGGTTGAAGCAGCGGATGAAGGTGCTCTTGCCGCAGCCCGACGGGCCGATGAACGCCGTGACGAAATTCCGGTAGACGTCGAGCGAGACGTCGCGAATCGCGGTCTTCGAGCCGTAGGCGACGGAAAGCTTGTCCACGTCGAACACGACGTCGCGTTGCGACGGCGGCGGCAGCTCCTTGGCGCGCGCTTCGACCTTGGCCGTATCCACGCCCGGAATGTTGACAGTGCGCGTGTCGGTCTCGGGTGTCATCACCATTTCTTCTCGTAGCGGTTGCGAAGGACGATGGCCGCGGCGTTCAGGCTGAGCACGATCGCAAGCAGGATGATGATCGCAGCCGCGGCGAGCAACTTGAAGTCGGAGTTCGGGAGCTGCACCCAGTTGTAGATCTGGATGGGGAGCGCCGTGAACGGCCCGAGCAGGGTCGGGTTGAAGGCGACGTACGTGAGGGCGCCGATCATGATCAGCGGCGCGGTCTCGCCGAGCGCACGCGAGAGGGCGAGGATCGAGCCCGTCGCGATGCCGGGGATCGCGGCGGGAAGGACCTGGCGCGACACGACCTGCCACTGCGTCGCCCCGAGCGCGTAGGCGCCCTCCCGCACCGAGCCCGGCACCGCCCGGATCGCCTCCCGGGCGGCGATGATCACCGTCGGAAGCACGAGCAACGAGAGGATCATCGCGCCGGCGAGGAGCACCCGGCCGAGGCCGAGCCCGCGGACGAGGAACGCGAGGCCGAGGATGCCGTAGACGATCGAGGGCACCGCGGCGAGGTTCTGGATGTTCACCTCGAGCAGGCGGTTGTACCAGCGCTCCCGGTTCGCGTATTCCTCGAGGTAGACAGCCGTCCCGACCCCGATCGGGACGACGAAGAGAAGCAGGAGCACGCCCATGTAGATCGTCGCGAGGATCGCCGGGCGGGCGCCCGCGATGTCGGGGTTGGACGAGGGCGCCGAGGTGAGGAGCACCCAGTCGACGAGCCCGATTCCCTTGTGGAAGACGTCGAAGAGGAGCGCCCCGAGCGTGACGAGGCCGATCGCGACCGATAGGAGAAGCACACCGACGAAGAGCCGGCCCTTCACTCGTACACCTCGCGGTACTTGCGGACGAGCCTGATCGAGAAGACGTTCATGACGAGGGTGAGGACGAACAGCGTCAGGCCGACGGCGAAGATCGTCTTGTACTCGATCGATCCGCGCGGGACGTCGCCGTTTCCCGTCGCGGCGATGAACGCCGTCATCGTCTCGACGGTTCGCTCCGGGTTGAACGTGAGCGTCGGCAGCTGCCCGGCGGCGATCAGGACGATCATCGTCTCTCCGATCGCGCGCGAGATCGCCAGGACGAAGGAGGCGACGATGCCCGAGATCGCGGCCGGCACGACGATGCGGGTCGCGACTTGCATCCTCGTCGACCCGAGGGCGTATGCCCCGTCGCGGAGCGTCTGCGGGACGGCCGTCATCGCGTCCTCGGAGAGCGAGGCCACGGTCGGGATGAGCATGACGCCGATGACGAGGCCGGCGCTCAGCGCGTTGAAGATGTCGACGTCGAGCCCGATCCGTCGCAGCAAGGGCGTCACGAACGTGAGCGCGAAGAAGCCGAAGACGACCGTCGGGATCCCCGCGAGGATCTCGAGGGCGGGCTTCAGGATCTTGCGTGTACGAGGGCGCGCGTACTCGCTCAGGTAGATCGCCGAGCCCAAACCGAACGGCGCGCATATCGCGATGCCGCACAGCGTGACGAGAAACGTTCCGGTGAGGAGCGGGACGACTCCGAAATGCGCCGGCTTGAAGAGCGGGGACCAGTCTGTCCCCGTGATGTAGTCGACGAAGCTGATCTCCCTGAAGAACGCGATCGCCGGCTGGAAGAGGGCGACGACGATTCCGACGGTTGTCGCGACCGAGACGAGCGCGCACAGGGCGAGCAATCCCTTGACGACCTCGTCGCCCCAGCGCTTGCGCGCCGGGGCGAGAGGTAGAGCGTCAGAACGGACGGCCAATCAGGCTCCGGTCTGCTGGAAGGCGTCCTCGGAGGCCTGCGCCTGATCGTCCGTCATCGGGACGAACTGGGCACCCTCGGCGAGGGACTGGTAGTTGTCGATCATGTACTTCATGAAGGCCTTCACCTCGGGCCGCTTGAAGGACGTGCTCTTGACGTAGACGAACAGCGGCCGCGAGAGGGGCTGGTACTCCCCGCTCTGCACGGTCTCGGTGCTCGGGGTCACGCAGCCGGAGCCACCGTCGACCCCGACCGCCTTGATCTTGTCCTGGTTCTGCTCGGCGTACGAAAGCCCGAAGTAGCCGAGCCCGCCCTTCTCGCCGGCGACGCCCTCGACGAGGACGTTGTCGTTCTCGCTCGCCTGGTAGTCGGAGCGGCTCGCCCCTTCCTCGCCGGTGATCTTGTCCGTGAAGAAGTCGAACGTGCCCGAATCCGTTCCGGGGCCGAAGAGCGAGAGCTTCTCGTCCGGGAAGGACGGATCGATCTGCTTCCAGCTCTTCACCTTCGACTTCGGCTCCCAGATCTTCTTCAGCTGATCGAGGGTCAGGCAGTCGACCCAGTCGTTCTCGGTGTTCACGACGATGGCGATCCCGTCGTTCGCGACCTGGAACTCGGTGTAGTCGATGTCCGCCTTCTTACAGACCGCCGCTTCGTCGTCCTCGATCTGCCGCGAGGCATCCGAGAGGTCGGTCTCCCCGGCGCAGAACCGCTCGAAGCCGCCGCCGGTTCCCGAGATGCCGACCGTGACCTTCACGTTCGGGCTTTGCTGCTGGAACTGCTCGGCCGCGTAGGTCGTCAACGGACCGACGGTGCTCGACCCGTCGGCGACGATCGTCCCGGACAGGTTCTTGTTACCGCCGCCGCCGCCGTTGCCGCTGTTGTCGTTGCCGCCGCTGCGCCCGCAGCCGGCGGCGACCACGACCAGCGGAAGCACGACGAGGCTGAGCAGGAGGATCCTCGGTGTGCGCCGAAATCGCACTGTTCTCCTTTCGCGTTGGTTCATCGGCGCCAGTGTTCTGGCGCGCGTGTGTCGCATGGGGAGAAATTCGGTAAACGACTGGTTACGGCATGGTGAAGACGCAGCGGATGGTGAGGCCGCCTCCGCGTCCGCCGCTCGCCTCGACGGTCCCGCCCGCCGACGAGACGACGTGCTTCACGATCGCGAGCCCCAGCCCGGTCCCGCGGGATGCACGGGCCCGGTCGGCCCTGTAGAAGCGCTCGAAGAGGCGCGGGAGATCCTCCTCCGCCACACCCGCTCCGTCGTCGGACGCGCTCAGGACGACGCGGCCGTTCTCGCGCTTGACTGAGAGGACGAAGGTCGCGCCCGGGCCCGCGTAGCGGAGCGCGTTCTCGGTCAGGTTGGACGCGACGACCCGCAGCATGCGGGCGCGCAGGGGAACCTCGGCGTCTTCGTCCCCCTCGACCGACAACCGGATCCCCGCGCGCGTCGCCTGCTCCTCGAGCCCGCCGACCACGTCCGCGAGAATCGGGCGAGCTTCGACGGCGCCGAGCCCGACCACCTCGCGGCCCGTCTCGAGCTCGCTCAGAAAGAGCACGTCGTCGATCAACTCGCCGATCTGGCCGACCTCGGACCGCGCCTGCTCGACCAGCCCGATCGCGTCCGAGCCCGGTAGGAGCGCCGTCTCGAGCAACGACAAGAGCCGCGCCAGCGGCGTGCGCAGCTCGTGGGAGACCGCGGCGGTAAAGCCGGCCCGGAGCTCCTCGTAGGCGGCAAGGTCCCCGGTCTCGCGCAGGTAGAGCAGCGTCTCCCGACGTCCGGCCGCCTCGTAGTCGACGGCGAAGGGCACGCGACCCTCGACGGTCACGAGCTCGTCCGAGACGGGCGCGCCTTCCTCGAGACCCTCCATCGACTCCCGCGCACGGCGGCTGGCGGCGAGAAGGCGCCGGTTCTCGTCGAGGATGAGGACGATCTCGCGGCTCTCCTCGACGAGCGCTCGGCCTCGCTCCGCAGCCGCGGCGAGCTCGTTCGTGTTCGGCGGCGCAGGTGCGGGCTCGGACCGGCGGCGAAACAATCTTTTCACCAGTTGTTCACCTCTCGTCCACCAGCACGGCGGTCATGATCCGCCCGTAAGCATGTCGAAAGTTCTCATCATCGAGGACGACGACGTCATCGCAGAAGGTATGGCCCGCCACCTCACGACGGCGGGCTTCGATCCACTCTGGGTGAACAAAGGCGAGTCGGGGCTCGCGCGGCTGCGCTACGAGAAGCCGGACGTCTGCGTGCTCGACCTGATGCTGCCGGGAATCGACGGCTGGAAGCTGATCGAAACAGCCCGGGCGGAAGGGATCGGAACGCCGATCGTCGTCGTCAGCGCCCGCGGGACCGAGCACGACCGGGTCCACGCGCTCGAGATCGGGGCCGACGACTACCTCGTGAAGCCGTTCTCGATGAAGGAGCTCGTCGCCCGCGTCCGTGTCGCCGCGCGGCGCGGCGTCCGCGCGCAGGACGAACGCCGGGGCGAGGCGATCGACGTCGCCGAGCTTCGCATCGATCCGCGCAACGTCCAGGCGTACATCGACGGGCGCAGCGTCGGCCTCACGCCGACCGAGTTCCGGCTCCTGTACGCGCTCGCGCTCGAGGAAGGCCGGGTCGTCACGCGCGACGAGCTGCTCCAGAAGGTGTGGGGCCGGCGGCAGACGCACCGCGACCGCACGGTCGACGTCTTCGTCCGCAAGCTGCGCGACAAGATCGAAACCGCCAGGCCCCGCCACACGTTCATCCAGACGCGCTACGGCGTCGGATACAAGCTCGAGGCCGAGCCGAAGTAGAGACGCTGCGGGGCACCCGCCTCGTCACGCGATCTTCACCACTCGGAAGCCCATGAGTCCGCCGAGGAGGTCGAGACTCGCGCAGCCGACCGGAACGTGCTGTCCGTTCGACGCCGGCAGCGAGGGGGCGCCTGCGTCGGCAAGCCCGTCGCCGAATCCGGTCCGGCAGCCCCCGGGACAGGTGGGAACGCCGCCGGCCGACCCCTTCCTCGGCCGGCGGCGTTCACCGCCTTGGACCCTCACATTCACCACTCCGCGGCCCACGTGCGAAGCCGCAGAGGCCACACTTCGCGTCGTGCATCGACCGCTTCTGTGCGAGCTGCATGCCCACACGAGATGGAGCGACGGGGACCTGTCGCTACGCGAGGTCGTCGACCTCTACGGCTCGAACGGCTTCGACGTCCTCTGCATCACGGATCACGTCCTGCCGGCCGACGATCCCTGGCTGCTCGAGTACCGCCGGGCGAACCGGTCGATCGCAATCGACGAAGCGAGCTTCCCCGTCTATCTGCACGCGCTCGAGCTCGAGGCGGCGCGAGCCCGCCGCGAGTACGGGCTCGTCGTCATCCCCGGCCTCGAGCTGACCTGCAACGCCGAGCGCCCGGAGCTCTCGGCCCACGCCGTCGCGATCGGCCTGCGCGAGTTCGTCGGGGTCGACGACGGGCTCGTCGAGGCCTTGAAGCGAGCGCGTTCGGCAGGTGCGGCGCTGATCGCCGCGCATCCGCACGGGACGATTCCCGACGATCAGCCGCTGCGGACGACGCAGCGGTATTACTGGGAGCGAGAGGCGCTGGCGCCCCTCGTCGACCGCTTCGAGCTCTTCAACCGCGAGCACGTCTTCGGATGGGTTGCGGAGGCCGGGCTGCCGAGCGTCGCGGCCGGCGATTTCCACGACCCGACGCACCTCGCGACGTGGAAGACGCTGCTTCCGTGCGAGAAGCACGAGGCTGCGATCGTCTCGTACCTGCGCTCGGGCCGGCCTGCGTACCTCGTCCCGCCGCGGGTCGTGAGCGAGGTCGCGGCCCCGGCAGCCGCGTAGCGACACCACTCCTTAACGAGTCGGAAACCAGATCTTCACGTGTCAGAAACCCACGTGAGGTCCCGCGTTCGAAATGATGCTCGCTTCGTGGCGACGCGCGCTGCGCACCGGGCTATGGACCGTCTGCTCAACCGAGAGCTGTCCTGGCTCGACTTCAATGCCCGCGTGCTCGAGCTCGCCGCCGACGACTCGGTACCGCTGCTCGAGCGCGTCAAGTTCTGCTCGATCTTCTCGTCGAATCTCGACGAGTTCTTCATGGTGCGCGTGGCCGGGCTCATGGGCCAGGCGGGATCGGGGCTCGCCCTGCGCTCGCCGGATGGTCGAACGGCCCAGAGCGTGCTCGCCGAGATTCGCGAGCGCGTCCGCGATCTGAGCACGCAGCAGGCCGCCCTCTGGCGCGAGGAGCTGCACCCGGCGCTCGCCGACGAGGGCGTCCTGATCGTGCGGGCCGACGAGCTCGACGAGAACGACGAAGCCGAGCTCATGGGGATCTTCGAGCGCGACGTCTATCCGACGCTCACGCCGCTGGCCGTCGGCCCGGGCCAGCCGTTCCCGTACATCTCCGGCCTGTCGCTCAGCCTCGGCGTGTTCGTGCGCGACCCGGACACGAAGGAGGAGCGGTTCGCGCGCGTGAAGGTCCCCGAGGGCCTGCCGCGCTTCGCGCCCGTCGGAAAACGGAACGTGCTGGTGACGCTCGAGTCGACGATCTCCCACTTCCTCTCGTGGCTCTTCCCGCAGATGGAGATCGCCGAGTGCTCCGTCTTCCGGGTGACGCGGGACGCCGACTTCGACGTCTCCGACGAGGCCGACGACCTCCTCGAGGCAGTCGAGCTCGAGCTCCGGCGCAGGCGCTTCGGCGACGTCGTCCGCCTCGAGGTCGCGGACGGGATGTCCGACCGGATGCTCGGACGGCTGACGCGCGGCCTGGGCGCCGCGGAGGAGGACGTGTACCGGCTCGACGGCCTCCTCGATCTCGCCGACGCCGCCCAGCTCACGGAGCTCAACCGGCCCGAGCTGAAGGACGAGCCGTTCGTCGGCCGAACGCACCCGCGCCTCGCGGACCTCGCGGCCCCGGAGGCGCTCTTCGACGAGATCGAGAAGGGCGACATCCTCCTCCACCACCCATACGACAGCTTCGCGACGAGCTTCGAGACCTTCCTCCGCACGGCGGCGACCGATCCGGACGTGACGGCGATCAAGACGACCGTCTACAGGACGAGCGACGAGTCGCCGGTCGTCCCGGCGCTCGTCGACGCGATGGAGCTGGGCAAGCAGAGCGTCTGCCTGGTCGAGCTGAAGGCCCGCTTCGACGAGCACAGGAACATCGAATGGTCGCGCGCGCTCGAGCGCGCCGGCGTCCACGTCGTCTACGGGTTCTCGAACCTGAAGGTGCACGCGAAGATGACCCTCGTCGTTCGCCAGCAAGGCGGGCTCCACCGCCGCTACGTCCACCTCGGCACCGGGAACTACCACTCGGCGACGGCGCGCGTGTACGAGGACTTCGGCCTCTTCACGGCCGACCCGGACGTGGCCGCGGACGTCGCCGACCTCTTCAACTACATCACCGGCTTCGGGCGTCCGCAGCGCTTCCGCAAGCTGATCGTCTCCCCGTTCGCGCTCCGTGCCCGAATCATCGAGGAGATCGAGCGCGTCGCCGACGCCGCGCGGAGCGGCAAGTCGGCCCGGATCCGATTGAAGGTCAACGCACTCACCGACGAGGCGATCGTCGACGCCCTCTACGACGCGTCCCAGGCCGGAGCGAAGATCGACATCGTCGCGCGAAGCATCTGCACGCTGCGTCCCGGCGTACCGGGCCTCAGCGAGACGGTTCATGTCAGGAGCATCCTCGGCCGATTCCTCGAGCACAGCCGTGTGTACATCTTCCAGGCCGGAAAGAGCGCGTCCTACTTCTTCGGGAGCGCCGACCTGATGCCTCGAAACCTCGACAACCGGCTGGAGGTCGTCGCGCCGGTCGGCGAGGCGCGCCTCCAGGCCGAGCTCGCGAAGTGGTTCGACGTCCTCCTCGCCGACAACTCGTCGGCCTGGGAGCTCCGGCAGGATGGAAGCTGGAAGCGGGTACGGCCGAAGAAGGACGACCAGCCGCGTCCGAGCCAGACCACTCTCATGCGCACGGCGCGGGCCCGCCCGCGCCGCCGCCCGCCGCTCCGGCGCGTCCGTTAGGCGCGTCGGCCGATCGGGGACTCAGACTTATGCCGGTGCGCGTCGCGATCATCGACGTCGGCTCGAACACCGTCCGGCTGCTCGTCGCCGAGCGCTCGAAGTCCGGGCTCCGGCCCCTCCGGGAAGAGCGCGTCTTCCTGGGCCTCGGCGAGGAGATCGAGCGCCTCGGCTGGATCTCCGCGGAGAAGGCGGCCGAGACCGTCGCCACGGCCGCGGAATACGCGGCGATCGCGCGCGAGCTCCGCGTCGAGCTGATGAACGTCGTCGTGACGGCGCCCGGCCGGCAGAGCGCCAACGGCGAGGAGCTCATGCGCGCGCTCGAAAGCGCAACGCACGCCCGCGTGCGCGTCCTCACTCCGGACGAGGAGGGCGAGCTCGCCTTCGAGGGAGCGCTCGCGAGCGCCGACCCCGGCGTCCGGAGCATCGCCGTCTGCGACGTCGGAGGCGGCTCGACGGAAGTCGTCGTGGGCACGCCGAGCGGCGGTATCGCATGGTGCCGCTCGTTCGACATCGGCTGCCTGCGCCTGACGCACCGGGTGCTCGTCGACGACCCGCCGGACGCGAAGCGCATCGAGGCGGCACGCCGGGAGGTCGAAGACCATCTGCACGAGCTCACGCCGCCGCTCGCCGAGGCTGCGCTGATCACGGGCGGCACCGCGCGCGCCCTGCGGAAGGTGGTCGGGCGGCGCCTGGGCCGCGACGAGCTCGAGGAGGCGCTCAGGAGGCTGACGAAGCGCCCTTCGGCCGAGATCGCGAAGAAGTACGCGATCGACCGCGTCCGCGCGCGAACGCTCGTGGCCGGGACGCTGATCACGATGGCCGTCCAGGAGCGGGTCGCGATCCCGCTCGAGGTCTCCCGCAGCGGGCTCCGCGAGGGCGCCGCCGCCGAGCTCCTCGGCGAGCTCGCCGCAGCTTAAGGGGAGCGCTTGGCCGGCGACGAAAGACGTTCCGCCAATCCCTCCCAAGGGCTGTTTGTGGGTTCTTAGGCTGCCGGGGGGATCTCCTCGACGACCGAGAAGGACGTCGAGCTGCGCTCGAGCGCCCAGGCACCGCTCTTCGGCCCCTCGCTCCCGAGGATCGCCTCGACGACGTCGCCGTGGGTGCAGAGGAGCGCGGGAGCGCCCGCGGCCGAGTCGAGCAGCTCGGCGACGTCGGCCCGGCCGCGGCCCTCCTCGAGCTGGGGCCGAGGCTCGACGTCGAGGCGGCGCGCGCCCGCGAGCGGCACGACCGTCTCCAGGCAGCGCACGTAGGGGCTCGAGAAGATGCGCTCGATGCGGAAGCCCTCAAGCGCATCGACCAGGGCTCGGGCCTGAGCGTCTCCGCGGTCGTCGAGCGGACGCAATCGGTCGTCGCCCTGCCAGTGCTTGCGGCTGCCCGCACTCGCGTGCCGCACGAGCAAGACCTCGACGAGGCCCCGCAGGATGCGGACGTCGCGCTCGTACGAGACGGCGCGCGCGGCCTCCGCGAGCGGAAGCCAGGCAAGCTCGTCGACCTCGTGCCGGGCCCGGGCCTCCCCCCTCTCGGCCTCCATGAGCCAATACCGGACGACCTTCGGCCTCCCCTTCTGGTCGACGTACTCGGAGCGGTGGAGCTCGCGGCCGAGCCGGCACACGAGCCCGGTCTCCTCCTCGACCTCTCGCAGGGCGCACTCCTCGTCGCTCTCCCCCGGCTCCGCCTTTCCCTTGGGGAGGGTCCAGTCGTCGTACCGGGGCCGGTGCACGAGCAGGACCTCGCGGCCTTCGTTCCGCGAGCGCACGACGACGCCTCCGGCTGCCCGAACCGGGTCGACCAGAGCTAGCTCTTCAGCGCGCGCTTCTGGACCTTCCGCCACGCGCGCGGGAGCTCGGCCCGCGCCCGCTTGCGCTGCGCGCGCTGCCGCTCGATCAGACGACCCACGGCGAGAGCAAGCTCGTTGTCCGGCTTCTCGGCGACGGACTCGCGGAGCCGCTCCTCGGCCACGACCGCATCCTGGTGCGCTCCGGCCACGTCCTGGAACGCCTTGGCCGCCGAGACGAAGCGGCGGGCCTTGCGTCCCGCGGCGGGTTCGGCGAGCTCCGCCGCGTACCGAGCCCGCTTCGCCTTGATCCGAAGCTCGTGGAGGGCCTCGTCGCTCGGCGAGTCCCCGAGATCGGAGACGAGACGGCGCACCTTGTTAAACGACTTCCGAGCGACCCGCACGACGTCGACGTCGGGGTCGAGCACGCGGGGAGACTCGACGGCGCTCTCGAGCGAGTCGAGCAGCGCGAAATAACGATCGCTCGCGAGCCTCTCCAGGAGCTTGGCGCGCGCCGCGCGGCTGTCCCGCTCCACCCTCTTCGCGAGCCTCGCGACGCCGCGCCGGTCGGCGTCGAGGCTCTCGGCGTCGTCGGCGAGACGCTGCCCGAACACGTCGAGGTCGCGGACGGCCCCGAGCTCCTGTCCGAGCCACTTGAGGTCCGCCCTGAGCGAGTCGCCCCACTCGCGCTCGAGCCGCGCTCGCAAGACGCGCAGAAGCGCACGCGAGCGGCGAGCCGCGACGCGCATGTCGTGGACCGCGTCGGCGTCCCCCCCGACGCGAATTCGCGGGTCGTTCGCGAGGATCTCGTCGTACTGCGCGCGCAGGTAGGCGCGGACATGCTCGAGGCCGATCGGGCCGGTGCCGGTCTTGACCGGATCCTCGGCGAGCACGAGCAGGCGGAAGAGCTTCGGCTCCGACTCGCCCGGGACGGCGCCGGCGCGACGCAGGCGCTTGGCAATGCGCCGGACGTCGCGCGTGCGGCCGTCGAGACGTTCGATCTCGACCTCGCTGAACGTCTGCTCGACGCGGCGGGAATCCATCACCGAGACGTCGTCGATCGTGACGTCGGCGGCCGGCCCGCCCCCCAGGTCGACGCGGACACCGGAGCGACGGGTCCGAAGCTCGGCGATCTCGTCGAGCCGGCGGCCTCGGCACACGGCTACGACCAGGTCGGTCAGCTCATTCGGAGGCTCGCCCGGAGGTCCCGCGACCTCGAGCTCGAGGCGCTCGTCGCCCTGCGGAAGCTTGAGCTGCCAGAGGGAGGCACCGTGCTCGACACGGCGCCGCAGCGTGATGCGGGCGCGGGCGAGCCGAAAGTCGGGCGTGTCGTAGTACGTCGACGTGAACGTCCGGGGCTCGATCGCGGTTCCCGGAAGCTCCGGGAGGACGAAACCGTCGGGCGCGTCGAGCTTGATCTCGAACTCGTCCGTCCGTTTCACGGCGCGCGATCGTAGCCGAGTCTCATTCTCCAGATCTTCACACGAAACGGCGGTTCTCGCACGTGCGGGTCACTTCTTTCGTAGGCTCGGGCCATGGAGTTCGCACCACCGGCATCGAGGGGCGCCGGGATCCTCCGCCGGCTCCGTCCGACCGGCGCCCGAGAGCGCCTCGAAGCGGAGGTCCGCGAGCTCCGCGAGGTGCTCGCGTCGCGCGAGGCGATGCTCGCGAACATCCAACGCGGCATCGTCCTCTTCGACGGCGAGGGCACGCGCCAGTACGCGAACGCGGCCGCCTCGGCGCTCCTCGGCGAAGCGTGGAAGGACGTCGACGACGTCGACCACGCCGATCTGCGAGCAGCCGTGGGACGTGTGAAGGCGACCGGCGAGCGGCAGGAAGGGGAGCTCGAGATCGCCGGCCGGATCATCGAGACGATCGTGACCCCGACGCCGCCGCGCGGGTCGATCCTGGTGGTCGCACGCGACGCAACGGCGGCCCGCCGCACCGAGCAACTCCGGCGGAACTTCGTCGCGAACGCCTCACACGAGCTGAAGACCCCGGTCAGCTCGATCGTCGCGCTGACAGCCGCGCTCGCACGCGCGACGGGCGACGCCGCCGCCACGAGCAAGTTCGTCCGCCTGCTCGGTCGCGAAGCAGACCGGCTCTCCCGCCTCGTCTCGGATCTCCTCGACCTCTCGCGTCTCGAGACCGACGCCGGGCCGCTCGGGCCGGTCGGCCTGCACGACGTCGTGCTGGGCGAGGTCGAGAAGGTTCGTGCAGAGGCGGCGGGGGCGGGTCTCCAGCTCGTCGTCGAGCCGCCGCCGGACATCGTCGTCCACGGCCGCGAGCCCGACCTCGGCCTCATGGTCCAGAATCTCCTCAGCAACGCGATCCGCTACACGCAGGACGGCGGCGAGATACGGCTCTCGCTCGTGCGCGAGGACGGAACTGCGATTCTCCGCGTCGCCGACACCGGGATCGGGATTCCGGCGGCCGACCTCGACCGCGTCTTCGAACGCTTCTACCGCGTCGACGCGGCTCGCGCGCGTGAGACCGGCGGAACGGGGCTGGGCCTCGCCATCGTCCGACATGTCGCCGAGTCGCACGGCGGCCACGTCGCCGTCGAGAGCCGGCTCGGCGTCGGCTCGACGTTCACCGTCGCGATTCCTGCACAGGAGGGCTGAACCGCCGCACACGGCGCCACGCCGAGCCCCGACAGGGATTGTTCACACATCCGCCTGAGAGCGGACACACGGAGTTCACGCTCGACGTCCATCCTCCCCGTGGGAGCTGGACGAGGAAGGCGGGGCCGAGTCGTCCGGGGTAGCAACCTGTGGCCGAGACGACATTTCGACCCACACCGGACGCGCCCAGAGCCGTCTACCTGAACCGGTCGCCGGCCGACCGTGTCTTCCGCGCGCTTACGCTCGCCGCCGGGATGACGACGCTCGTCGTGCTCGTCCTGATCGGCCTCTTTCTGCTGATCCGGGCCGTACCGGCGCTCAAGGCCTCGGGACTCGGCTTCTTCACGACCCAGGATTTCCCGCCGAGCCTCACCTCGTCGTCCCACTTCGGGATCCTCTCGCTCATGTACGGCACGGTCGAGATCTCGCTGATCGCCCTCGCGATCGCCGCGCCTGTCTCCGTCGCGACGGCGCTCTTCATCTCCGAGTACGCACCGAGACGAGCGAAGCGACCGCTCACGTCGCTCGTCGAGCTCCTCGCCGCGGTGCCGAGCCTGATCTACGGCCTCTGGGGATTCTTCTTCCTCCAGCCGCGGATGATCGGCCTCAGCGACTGGCTCAACGACCATCTCTCCTTCGTCCCGATCTTCCAGGTGAGCCAGAAGCTCTTCCGCTCGTCGCCGTTCATCGCGGGTGTCGTCGTCTCGCTGATGGTCATCCCGATCGCGACGTCGGTGATGCGGGAGGTCTTCTCGCAGACGCCGCCGGCGGAGAAGGAGGGCGCGCTCGCCCTCGGCGGCACGCGCTGGGGGATGATTCGCGCAGTCGTCCTGCCGTTCGGTCGCGGCGGGATCATCGGCGGCTCGATGCTCGGTCTCGGGCGGGCGCTCGGGGAGACGATCGCCGTCGCGATCATCCTCAGCCCGATCTTCACGATCACGCCGCACATCCTCCAGTCGGGTGGCAACTCGATTCCGGCGATGATCGCGCTCCGCTTCAGCGAGTCGAGCGGGCTCACCCTCTCGGCGCTCATGGCCGCCGGGCTCGCGCTCTTCGGGCTCACGCTCGCGGTGAACACAGTCGCGTCCTTCGTCGTCTCACGCTCGCGCTCCGGTCGAGGGGTGGAGATTTGACAGCTTCTGCTCCGACCGTCAGGGCTGCGCGGGAGATCCGCCCGGCGCCGGTCGACCGGCCCCGGAGGCCGAATGCGGTGCGGCCGTCCGACGTCGCCGTGCTCGCCGGCGCCGCGGTCTCGGCCCTGGCGCTCGTCTGGCTCGGCTACACGCGGCTCGCGCCCTTCTCCGGCTGGCTCGGCTTCCTCGTCTGCTGGTTTGTGCTCTTCGTGTTCGTCTACTGGGTGGCGGAGCGCGAGCTCGAAGGCCCGCTGATCGCCGCGGACAAGACGGTCGCGCTCGTCATCGGCTCGGTCGCCGTCGGGCTTCTCGTTCCGCTTCTCGCAATTCTCGTGTACGTCCTCGCGAAGGGAATCCACGTGCTCCGGCCGCACTTCTTGACCGAGACGCTCGCGGGCGTCGGTCCGGCCTCGAAGCCCACAGACGGCGGAGCGATGCATGCGATCGTCGGGACGCTCGAGCAAGTGGGCGCCGCGATCGTCATCTGCGTCCCCATCGGCCTCGCCACCGCCGTGTACATGAACGAGGTCGGCGGCCGTGCGACCAAGGCGGTGCGCACCTTCGTGAATGCGATGAGCGGCGTGCCGTCCATCGTGGCCGGTCTCTTCATCTACGCCGTCTGGATCATCCAGTTCCACCACACGTTCTCGGGCATCGCCGCAGCGCTCGCGATCTCGATCCTCATGCTCCCGACGGTGACGCGGACGGCCGAGGAGGTACTTCGCCTCGTCCCGGACGGACTCCGCGAGGCCTCGCTCGCGCTCGGCTCGCCCGAGTGGCGCACGGTTTGGTCGGTCGTTCTCCCGACGGCGCGAAGCGGCCTCGTGACCGCCGTCATCCTGGGCGTCGCGCGGGCGGTCGGTGAGACGGCGCCTCTCATCATGACGGCCTTCGGCTCGCAAACGCTCAACACCGACCTGCTGGCCAACCCGCAGCAGAGCCTCCCGCTCTACGTCTGGCAGCAGTACCAGCTGCAGCTGCCCGCCCCGCTCGCACGTGCTTGGGCTGGGGCGCTGGTCCTGATCACCCTCGTCCTGATCCTCTTCACCCTGGCGCGCGTGCTCAGCCGCTCGTGGAGCGTCCAGTGACGACGCCGTTCGACGAGACCGTCCCGTTGACCGCCGCGTCGACAGCGTCCGTCCCGGAGGGCGAGAGCCCGGGAGAGAACGGCAACGGCGGGCGGGCGGCCGGCGACCTCGTCGCACAGGGCGTCAGCGCCTGGTTCGGCACCCACAAGGTCCTCGAGGGGCTGTCGCTGCACATGCGGCCGCGGGTCGTGACCGCTCTCATCGGGCCGTCGGGGTGCGGGAAGTCGACCTTCATCCGGATCCTCAACCGGATGCACGAGCTCGTTCCGGGCGCGGCCCTCTCCGGCTCCGTGCTGCTCGGCGGCGTCGACATCTACGGCACGCAGTTCCGCCCGACGGACACGCGCCGGCGGATCGGCATGGTCTTCCAGAAGCCGAACCCGTTCCCGGCGATGAGCGTCTACGACAATGTCCTCGCCGGCCTCAAGCTCACCCGGATCCGGGCGGCCAACCGCGATTCCGTGGTCGAGCAGGCACTCACCCGCGCGGGGCTCTGGAGGGAAGTCAAGAACCGCCTGCGCTCGCCCGGAGGCGCGCTCTCGGGCGGGCAGCAGCAGCGCCTCTGCATCGCCCGCGCGCTCGCCGTGAAGCCCCAGGTGCTGCTCATGGACGAGCCGTGCTCGGCGCTCGACCCGACCTCGACACGGCGGATCGAGGAGACGATCGACGAGATCCGCCACGAGGTGACCGTCGTGATCGTCACGCACAACATGCAGCAGGCCCAGCGGGTCTCGCAGCAGTGCGCGTTCTTCAACGTGAACGAGGGGGAGCCGGGGAGGATCGTCGAGGCCGGCACGACGGAGCAGATCTTCGGCAGTCCTCGCGACCAGCGCACCGCCGACTACGTGAGCGGACGTTTTGGCTAGACGGCTCGTCTCCGCACTGGCCGCCGCCGGCCTCGCCGTGCTCTCTTCGTGGGCCGGCTCGGCAAGTGCGTCCAGCCCGACCGTCCTCGGCGCGGGCTCGACCTGGGATCAGATCGCGACGAACCAGTGGGAGGCCGACGTCCACACGCTCTACGGCATCACCGTCAACTACCAGGGCGTCGGTTCGACGGCCGGGCGCCAGTTCTACATCGAGAACCAGGTCGACTTCGGCGATTCGGACATCCCGTTTCTCCCCGAGGAGCTCAGGCAGCTCCGCAGCGAGCACAAGAGCTTCCAGTACCTTCCGACGGTCGCCGGCGGCACCGGGATCATGTACAACCTGCGCAGCCGCTCGGGCAAGCGCATCAACAACCTCCGGCTCGACTCGAAGGCGCTGGCCGGAATCTTCACGGGCGTGATCACGCAGTGGTCGAGCCCGACCATCACGCGGCAGAATCCGCAGCTTCGCGGCCAGATTCCGAACGCGCGCATCATTCCCGTCGTCCGTTCCGACGGATCGGGCACGTCCGCGATGTTCTCGGACTACCTGCGCCACCTCGAGCCCGGGCTCTGGCACACCTTCTGCCAGCGGTACGGGATCTCGCCCTGCGGGCAGACCTCGTTCTGGCCGTTGGCTCCCGGATTCGTCGGGCAGAAGGGATCTGACGGCGTCGCGAACTACGTCCAGCAGCAGACGAGCACGCTCACGTACGTCGAGACCGGATACGCCCTCGAGCGGAACTTCCCCGTCGCGCTCGTGAAGAACAAGAGCGGCCACTACGTGTTCCCGTCGTCGGTCAACGACGCGACGGCGCTGCGGCACGCCCGCATCCGGTCGGACCTCGTCTCCGACCTCTCGGGCGTCCACACCGCACCCGAGAAGAACGCGTATCCGATCTCGGGCTACAGCTACATGATCACGCCGACGAAGGTCGGCTTCAACTTCACGCGCGAAAAGGGCGCCGTTCTCGGCCGGTTCATCCTCTACTCGGCGTGCGCCGGCCAGAAAAAGGCGGCTCCGCTCGGGTATTCGCCGCTGACGCCGGTGCTCGTCCGCGGAGTCTTCGCCGCCGTGCGACGGATCCCGGGCGCCCCCAAGCCGCCGCCGCTCTCCGAGTGCGACAACCCAACGTTGACAGGTGCCGGCGTCGGCGGCGGCGCCACCGGCAACCCGGGGGGCGCGGGCTCCACCGGCGGAAGCGGCGCGTCTGGAACGGCCGGCGGAGGAGGCGGAGGCGGAGCGGGACAGGCCGGCGGCACGGGTGAGTCCCAAAACAACGGCGGAGGCAACGCGAACGGAGCTGCGAGTACCACCGGCGGGGGCGCCGGGGCCGACGCCGGGAACGTCGACGCGACGACGAAATCCGCCGACGGGGCGGCGCACGGCATTCAGCCCATCCAGGGCCTGCAACTCTCCGCGGCCCAGCTGGCCGCAAACCGAGCACTCGCCGAGAAGGCCGTCGCTCCGGTGAAGCCGGCCTCGGGGCTCCCGCTCCTCCTCGCCGCACTCGACCTCCTGGTCCTCGTCCTCTGTCCATGGATGATCTGGCGGCGGCGGAAACCCCGGGAGATCTTGGCGGATGGCACACCAGGATCTTCGGAGAGCCTCGTATGAGCCGCTCCCTCCACCGCGGTCTCGGCCTCGTCCTGGCCATCTGCGCTGTCGCGCTGGCCCTCACGCACACCGCGCCCGCCGCCGCGGCGCCGTCCGCGAGCGCAACTCCGAGCACGGAGCTCGTCGACGGCCAAGTGGTCGACCTCGCATGGAGCGGATTCGCTCCGGACGTCGCGGTTTACGTGCGACTCTGCGCGCGAACCGCGACGTCGCTCGCCAAGTGCGTCGTCCCAGCCGGAGACAACGAGTTCTTCGGGTCCTCGAGCGAAGGATCGGGGGTCGTGCGCTACTTGCTGGCGGCGAAGGACTTCGGAATCTTCCAATGTGACGACGAGCACGCGTGCGATCTCGCGGTGATGCAGACGGAGGACGGGTTCGCGGACGCAGTCCGGGTGCAGCTCTCGTTTGCTCCATCGCCCGGGCCCTGCCCCGCGGCCACTACGCCGCCGCTCGCGGGCGAGGGCGCGTCGGCCGCCGCCTACACGGTCTACAAGTGGGAGGCGGCGGCGTGCCAGCTCTCGTCCCACCTGAACGTGACGTACACGAACCACAACTCCTACGACGGGCTCGAGCATTTCGCCGCCGCCGACGCGAACGCGAACTTCGCTGCCTCCGCCGTGCCGTTGTCGAGCAGCGAGATCGCGGCTCTCAAGCGAAAGAAACGCGGATTCGCATACGCCCCCCTCACCCTTACGGGGCTAGGAATCGCATACAACATCGTCGATCGCAGCGGCCACCAGGTCAGGGATCTGACGCTCACGTCGAAGGTGGTCGCCGAGATCGCCACCGGCTCGCTGTCGACGTTCGACTGTCCGCCGGCGCTCACCGACGACGAATGCGAGTTCGGCGCCGGAGGAGATCCGGACATTCGGAGGTTGAATCCCGACGTCCACTTTCCTCCGGGACCGGTGCAGTTCACCATCCGCGCCGAGCACTCGGCCTCGAACTACGAGTTCACGTCGTGGCTCTCGCAGGTCGAGCCGGACATCTGGACCTACGGCGTCTCGACGACGTGGCCCCCGCCCGATCCGCATCAGTGCATCACGTGCCCCGCGGGCACACAGACGGAGGCCGGTACAGCCAAGTCGGTCGGTTTTCCCGAGCTCTACCAGGCCGACAACGTGTACGTGGCGGTCGTCGACACCACCTACGCCAGCCTGAACGACGTCCCGGTCGCGAAGATCATCAATCCCGGCCAGACGGCCGGCGTGGCGCCCACGACCGACTCACTCGCCGCGGCGCTCGCGGACGGCACCGGCAACCCCGACGGAACGATCACGCTCAAGCTCGACACGCAGCAGGAGGGCGCGTACCCGCTGCCGATGCTCACGTACGCCGTCATCCCGACGACGAAGAACTGGCCGAATCTCACACCGGTCCTCGGACAGACGATGAGCGCGTTCCTTCGCTACGCGGCTGGAGATGGGCAAGACGCGCTTCCGGACGGAAGCTTCCCTCTCCCTCCCGACCTCGCGGACGAGACCGTGTCCGCGGCCGACAAGATTCCGACGAGCGGCTTCGGCGGCCGGACGGGAGGAGGCGACCGAGACGGGGGAGGCGGCTCGCCCTCCGATACGTCCGGAGGGGACTTCGGCTCGGGCGGCTTTGGCTCGGGCGGCTTCGGCTCTTCGGGCAGCACGGGCTCGATCGGGGGTCTCGGCGGCAACGGAGGCGGAGTAGGTCCGTCCGGTTCGAGCCCCGCGCCCACCGCCGCGCCGGCTCCAGCCGAGACCGCCGCCGGAGGGACGGCAGGCAAGAGCGCATCGCTCACCTCTGCCCTGACCGAGCTCGGGTCCCACCTGACCTCGCCCGGCGCCCACGGAATCGTGCCGTTCCTGATCGCGCTCGCTCTCTTCGGCCTCCTGGTCGGGCCGTCCGTCCTGCTCTACACGGGCTCCTGGACGCCTTCGGTACGCGGTGCGTCACCGCGCCGGATCCTCGATGGCATACGGCGCTTGCCGGGACGGCGGTGACGCCGTGAGCGAGCTCGTAGCCGACGAACGGGACGAATGGCAGTCCCCGCCTGGAGCGCCCTCGCCGGCGATGGTCGGCGAGCGGTGGCCGCCGGCGCTCGCGCGCGACGGTTTCTTCGCGAAGCCCGCCGTGCTGGCCGTGGGCGTCCTACTGGTGCTTCTCGTCTCGTTCTGCGCGTACGAGTTCTGGTTCACGAGCCTGCTGGAGAGCCGGAGCCAGAGCGCGCTGCTCGCAGATTTCAAGCGCACGCTGCCGCTCGCGAGCACGCCGACCCTCGAAACTCCGCCGGAGGGCCGCCCTCTCGGACTCGTGCAGATCCCGAGCATCGGAGTGCAACAGGTTCTCGTCCAGGGGGTTCGCTCCGACGACACGAAGAAGGGCCCGGGCCACGACCCCTCGACGCCCGCGCCGGGCCAGGCGGGCAACGCGGTCGTCATCGGGCGCAGGACGTCCTACGGCGCGCCGTTCAAACGTTTGGACGAGCTCGAGGCGGGCGCAAAGGTGCTCGCCGTCACGCGCAACGGCGAGTTCACCTATACCGTGACGAGCAAGCAGGTTCGTTCCCTCGGGAGCAGGGAGGTCGTCGCGCCGACGACGGACGACCGCCTCACGCTCATCACGTCGAATCCCCCCTACTTCGCCCGCTCCGAGCTCGTCGTCTTCGCGAAGCTCGAGGGGCAAGGGCTACAAGCTCCGGCCGCCTTTCCGCTCCCCCCGACCGGCTTCGCACCGGGAAAGACCCCCGGCGTGAGCGCCTGGGGCGGCGTCCTGCTCTGGGGCGAGCTGCTCCTCGGAGCGCTCGTCGGGACGTGGTACCTCTACCGCCGCCGTTGGTCGCACTCGGTCACGTACCTCCTGACCACACCGCTTCTGATCGCGCTCGTGTTCCTCTTCTTCGGCGCAGTCGACCGTCTCCTAGCACCGTCTCTGTGAGACGAGGTCTCGGCGTCGCGATCCTCCTCGGCGCCCTGCTCGCGACCGGTTGTTCCGCGGGATCGGAGGACGTGAAGTCAGGAGAGGGTACGACCTCGAGCACGCCGAGCGCGTCGACCGGAGGAACCCCGACGACCTCCGGCGATGCCGAGAGCGGCATCGGGACGCTCATCCTGATCACGCGAACAGGACTCCGCCCCCGGCTTCTGATCGCCCCGTTCGGGAATCCCATCGTGTGGCGGAACGTCTCGAACAAGACGGCGTCGGTTCGCTTCGACAACTTCGGCCGTAAGGTCGAATCGGGCCCGATCTCTCCCGGAGAATCGTGGTCGTTCAACCCGCGTGGGGAGCTCAGCATCATCTACCACGCGACGTCGAGCAAGCGCTTTCGCGGCCAGCTCCAAGTCCAGGACGTGGGATCGTATTAACCGGGCGACCGGGTTAGGCGGAGGCAGCGGCTCGTCGTCGCAAATCCGAGCGCGGCTTGGCCCGTAAACGTTAGCCCGCCGTTCACACGAAGTCCGGGATTCGTTCGCGGAGCGGCCACTTAGACGCGATTCACTGTCCGCGGCGGTCGGGAAAGGCCTGCCGCGAATCCGAAGGGAGGTCGTCGCTGAACGAACGAGCAATCGTGGGGTCAAACGACGTGCAATCGGAACTTCGAAACTTCTACGGAGGGCATCTTGACGCAAGGCAGTAAGCTCAAAATCTCCATCCTGATGGCGATCGTCGCCGTCGGCCTGCTCGCCTGGAGCAGCGCCGCCAGTGCGGTCACCGTCGTCACACCGAAGAACGTCCTCGGAGCCGGGTCCGACACGACGTACTACATGGTCACCGCGCTGGGCGACCTCTACAACCAGTCGCCCGGCTGTAACGTGATCGGCACTGCGCTCGACAACTCGTGCCAGGCGGGGCCACCTGCCGCGGCGGATTCCGAGAACTTCGCGCACGACGTCGTCCTCAACCGGTTCCCGGCCGGCTCGAGCACCGGGATCAACCAGATCTGCAAGGACAACCTGGCCGGTACGGCGCATACGGACTTCGCCCGCTCGTCCCGCGTTCCGAACTCCGACTGCACCGGCCTTCGGTTCGTCGGGTACGCGAGAGACGGAATCTCGTGGGAGTGCTTCCCCGGCGCCGCGGGCTCGGGCTGCGCACCGCTCGTCAACGGCTCGAACAGCCTGACCATCACGCAGCTCAAGAACATCTTCGTGAACTGCTCGGTCACGGACTGGGGTCAGGTCGGAGGCGTGTCCGGCGTCCCGATCGACGTGTACGCGATCCAGGCCAACTCCGGTACCGGCATCTCGTGGGCAAAGGCGCTCAACGTCACGCTCCCGAAGGGGTCGGCGCTCGATAACTGCGTCGACAACAAGACCCCTGGCGTGCCCGGCTCGCAGGTGAGCGCCGAGAACACGAACGCGCAAATCCATGCGAACGGTGACGAGGACAAGGCGATCATGGCGTTCTCGGCAGGCATCTACCAGAGGACGTACGGCGGCTTCACCGGCTCCGACGGTAGCTCGCTCGGGAAGATCAACCTGGTCGCGCCGACGTTCGCGAACATCCAGGACGGCTCTTTCCCCGTCGGCCGCTTCCTCTTCAACGTGTACTGCCAGGGTGACCCGGCCAACGTCGACCATGGCGCGAACCACTGCGGCACCGGCCATCCGGCGACCTCGCAGACGAAGAAGTTCGTGAGCCAGACCGGGTTCATCTGCAAGAGCGAGACCGCACACCAGGACTCGAGCTCGAACCCGATCCTCGACCCGCTCACCGGGCTGCCGTACCGCTCGGCTCCGACCGCATCGGGCCAGCCGACCGGGGAGATCCCGGACACCATCGCCGACCAGGGGTTCGTGCCTCTGAAGAAGCAGTCGAACGGCGGTTACTGCACCGTGACCTCCACGTAAGACGAAGCGAGAGAACGAGCTCGGAATCAAGGGCCCGGCGTTCGCCGGGCCCTTGCCTTTCCGGATGCGCTTTCAGCCGCCCGTGCCGGTCAGCTTGCGGGCCGCTGCGCAGTCGCTTTTCGCGGAGCCGGCGGGCGCGAGCTCCGGGTGCTTCGACTCGAGCGAGCAGGCAAGCCGCGCAAGGGTCGCCGCGAGGCGGCGGATCAGGCGCCTCGACTTCAGCTCTTCCTTGTGAGCGCGAGCGAGCGTGCCGACGTCCCCGCGATAAGCCCGCAAAACGTCCAGCCAATTGAAAGCGACGTCGCGAGTTGTGCCAACCGTCTCCGCGAGACCGGAGACCGCACGAGCTTGGCGGGGCGTGAACGCGTTCAGGCCGACGAGCACGTTGTTCCACCCGATACGGGCCCCACGGCGCAGGCGGCGGGCCTCCGCAGAGCCGGCTTTCGCCCGGGAGAGCGCGCTCGTCGTATCGTCGGCCGTCGAGATGAGGTTGATCAGCCTCGTCAGATTGTCTGTCGTCTCCTTTACGAGGACGAAGCGCTGGACTTCAGCCGGCGTGAGGGGCCTTTCCTGCGAGCCGCAGCCGGCCGACGCTCCGCCGAGGACGACGGAGACGAGCGTCGCGGCGACGAGCAGCCGACCTCTTCCGCTCCCGTTCACGCGCCGGTCGGAAATCCGACACTCGAGTGGCTTACAGTCCGGCCATGCCGGCGCGGCTCTTCTGCCTGACCGGGATCGTCATCGCGGCGCTCGCCCTGCTCGCGGTCCCGCCCAGCTCGCACGCCGAGGACTTCGGAGCTCCGAACCCGGGCGTCAGTACCCTCGAATCCGCGCGGGCTCGCCTCTCGGAGCTCACGATCGAGATCCAGGCGTACGCGCGCACGGAGAGCAGGCTGTCCGCGCGCCTGCATTCGTTCTCGAGCCGCCTGACGATCGTCTCCGACCGGCTCGCGCGCCTCCGGCGCGAGGCCGAGTCGGTGCCCGGACCCGTCCTCGACCCGACCGGGCAGCGGGAGAACCTGCGCGCCTACCTCTCGTTCAAGACGCAGGCCGAACGCCGGCTGGAGCGCGCGCGGATGCAGCAAGACCGCCTCGTCAGGACGATGAGAGCTCATCCGCTCGTCCCGCTCCTCGCGGACGTGCAGGTGCTCCTGAACCAGCTTGCCGAGAAGCGCCGCGAGGCGCTCGCAATCGTCGCCGAGCTCGATGCCGCCGAGCAATCCCAGGCGCTCGCCACCCTGGCGGCAGCGACGCAAGGCACGGCGTCGATCCCCTACGGAGACTGGGCGGCGCGCTTCCTCGATCAGCTCGGCGTACCAGCGTGCCAGGACAACCTGGCCGTCGTCGTCGCCTGGCAGGTCGCAGAGGGCACGCAGGCCGCATGGAACCCGCTCGCGACCTCCTGGCCGCTGCCCGGAGCGACTGTGTTCAACGGCTACGGCGTCAGGAACTACGCCTCTCTCGAGGACGGCCTGACCGCGTCCGTCCGGACAGTGCGGCTGCGGACGTCGGGGCTGGGCTACGACTGGATCGTGTACCGGTTGTCCCAGTGCGCCCCGGCCGAGCTCACGGCCGAAGCGATCAACGCCTCCGCGTGGTGTCGCGGCTGCGCGGGCGGAGAGTACGTGCTCAACGTCCTCGCCGAGGTCGAGGCGCGGTACGAGCTCTACGCGCGGCTCTGAGAGAGGGCGTCTCAGGCCGGCTCGGGCGCGTCGACGAAGCGGTAGCCGAGCCCGCGCACGGTCACGAGGTGCACCGGCCGGCCCGGGTTCTCCTCGATCTTCTGCCTGATCCGCTTGACGTGGACGTCGAGCGTGCGCGTATCGCCGAAATAGTCGAGGCCCCAGAGTTCCGAGATCAGGAAGTCGCGCGTCAGCAGGCGGCCCTGGCGCTCGAGGAAGAGCTGGAGCAGCTTGAACTCCCGCGGCGTGAGCTTCACCTTCTCACCCCGGACGCGCGCTTCGTGTCGCGCGACGTCGAGCTCGACGGGACCGCGGCGGAGAACCTCGAGCTGCTCCGCGCCGCCGGCCATCCCCGCGCGCCGGATCTGGGCCCGCACGCGCGAGATGAGCTCGCGCATCGAGAAGGGCTTCGTGACGTAGTCGTCGGCGCCGACCTCGAGTCCCGCGACCTTGTCGGCCTCCGCGTCCTTCGCCGTGAGGATCAGGATCGGGACGGTCGACTCGCTCCGGATCACGCGGCAGACGTCGAGCCCGGAGAGCTTCGGCAGCATGAGGTCGAGCAGGACGAGCGCCGGCCGCTCGTCGCGGCACCGCTCGACGGCGGCCTCGCCGTCGGAGGCCACGATCACGCGGAAGCCCTCGAGCTCGAGGGAGTACTGGACGCTCTCGGCAAGCGAGGGCTCGTCTTCGACGAGGAGAACCGGCGAGGCTCCCGCGTCGGGCATGGCCGCAGCCGCCATCGACGGAAGTCTCTCGCGTCTTTCCTTGAACAGGTGGTGAACAACGCGGGTCGGAGTGGTAACCGGAGTACGACTCGTGTACGAACTTGCGCGGACGCGTTAGCGTCGCGCGGTGCCCCGCTACCTGACACTCGGTGCGATTGCGTTCGCCCTCTGGGTCGCCGCCGCGGCGCGCGAAATCCTGACCGGGATCCTCCCCGCCCTCGTCGTCCTCACCTTCGGCGCGGTCGACTACGTGCTGTGGGAGCGCCGCGAGCGGCCGTGGCACGACTGGACGGTGATCGTGCTCCTGCTTCCCGCGATCGCGGCGGCGGTCTGGATCGCGGTCGGAGGGCTCGTGCTCGAGGTCGACCGGTCGCGTCCGGAGCGGCTACTGCTCGAGGTCGGGCCGGGCGTCGCGTTGACGGGGCTTCTCTGCACGCTGATCAGCTACCACGGCCGCCACCACCCGGACGAGACTCGCGTTCGAACTCGTCCCGGCTCCGCTCCAGGCGAGCCGCCTCCTCGCTGAACGCGGGCGAGCGCCCGTGCGCGGCGGTCTTCATCGCAATCGCCTCGGGATCGTCGTCGTCGTCGGCGAGCGGACCGTGCGCAGCGACCACGCGGTCCTGCTCGAGCTCGACGATCCACCGCTCGCCGCTCTCCCGATGGCGCCAGATCTCTCGGACCCGCTCGTCGGCCATCAAGACGCCACTAATACGCCCACGGTGGTTCGCCCGCGGGCGGCGCGTACGCGTCCGCCTCGACCCGCGCGGCCACCGAGTCCGCGCTCTGGCCGTCGTGCTCCTCGCGCACGTGCTTCTGCATCGTCCGGACGAGCTGCTCGTCGTCCTCGGCCTGGACGACCTCGCCGCACACCGAGCAGTCGAGCGCACGCACGAGGCGGAGTGTAGGAGGGTTTGGCGGAGTGGCGCTCGGCGACGAGGCAGTGATGCTCGTTCCGAGGCCAGGACGCAGGGAGCCCTCGTATCGAAGGAGATACGGGGGCGACCGAGGACGCCGGATCGGGGCGAGCAGCGTGGCTCGGCGGCATAGCCGCTATTCCGCCAAGCGCTCCTGGCTAGAATGAAAGCGCCACGGCGAGCGCGACGTAAACGGCGTAGAGGCCGAGCAGGAACGCCGCGGCCGGCCTCGAGACGCCGCCGCGCCAGGCGACGAGCGCTGCGAGCAACACCGGAGCCGCTGCGGCGGCGGGAAGATGCAACACCCGCGATGCGTGGTCGAGCCGTATCGGCCTGACGAGCACGATCACGCCGGCGTTCAGAGCCGCGAAGTGTGCGATCGTGCCGAGGACGTTCCCGAGCGCGATGTCCCCTCGGCCGCGTCGCGCGGGGGTCACGACCCGGCCGACCTCCTCCGCCTCGACGCTCGCAGCGATCGCCGTGTTGCCGAGCAGGCTCTCGGAGATCCCGAAGCCGCGCACGACGCCCTGGATCCCGCGCCCGAGCAGGTCGCCCGCCCCGGCGAGGAGGCCGAGCCCGAGGACGAGGCGGGCAAGCGCGAACCGGCGTGGTCGCTCGTCGTCGGACGTCATCGAGGCGCGCCCCGAGCGCGCGATCTCGACGATCGCGACCACGAACCACACGACGAGCGCGCCACCCTCCCAGCGCGCGAAGGTTCCGTCCGCCCCGGCGGCGAGCAGGGGGAGCGGTGAGACGGCCGTCCAGGCGAGCGCACGCCGCGGTACCGACCGCTCGAGCGGCGCGACGGCGGCGGCGAGCCCCGGGACCGCGAGGGCGACGAACGTGGTCCCGCCGAGAAAGGTCCCTGCGGCGGCGTTTCCGAGCCCGTTTGCGTTCGCGGCGACGCCGGTGGCGAGGTTCTCGGCCTCGAACCCGGAGACCGCGACGGTGAGGACGAAGGCCGAGATGCCGAAGCGCGTCGCGGTGGCGAGCAGCCCGTCGAAGAAGAGCTCCGCGCCGGCGACCACGAGGCCGAGACCGGCGGCCAAGATAACGACATCGAACACGCGCCTTAACCGGTCCTCAACCGATTGGGGCTTGACACCCGCGCCTCGCTTGCCGATAGTCCAGGTCGATGAGACACGAGGTCGTATCCCTCCGCGTCGTCCCCTCCGGGGGACTTACGCACGGCCTCATTCTCCTTCTCGGCATTCTCCCCCGCTAGGGGGAGTACGCGACCACGCGCCGTTCGAGGCGCACACGCCGACCGAATCCACACCCGTAGTGCGTCCTCCGCCGCGAGAGGACGACGAGAAGGAGGAACCCCCCTTTGTCAGGCCGCAGGATCACAATCTTCGACACGACGCTCCGGGACGGCGAGCAATCGCCCGGAATCGCGCTCACGCCCGACGAGAAGGTCGAGATCGCCGAGCAGCTCGAGCGCCTCGGCGTCGACGTCGTCGAGGCGGGGTTCGCGATCTCGTCGCCGGGCGACTTCGAGGGCGTCCGGGCGGTCGCCCGGGCGCTGCGCCTGCCCACCGTCGCGACGCTCTGCCGCACGAGGAAAGAGGACATCGACGCCGGCGCCGAAGCGCTCGCCGACGCACGGCGCTCGCGGCTTCACATCTTCCTCGCCACGAGCCCCGTCCACATGGAGAAGAAGCTGCGCATGGAGCCGCGCGAGGTCGTCGAGCAGGCGCGCTGGGCGGTCGGGTACGCCGTCACGCAGGTCGACCAGGTCGAGTTCTCGTGCGAGGACGCGACGCGCTCGGACCCGCGCTTCGTCGCCGAGGTCTGCCGCGCGGCGATCCGCGCCGGCGCGACGACGATCAACCTGCCCGACACGGTCGGCTACTGCCTGCCCGAGGAGCATGCGTCCTTCCTGCGCAGGGTGCAGCAGCATTGCCCCGAGCTCGGGAGCGTGACGCTCTCGGTGCACTGTCACAACGACCTCGGGCTCGCCGTCGCGAACTCGCTCGCAGGCATCGCCGCGGGAGCGCGGCAGGTCGAGTGCACGGTGAACGGGATCGGCGAGCGAGCGGGTAACGCCGCGCTCGAGGAGATCGTGATGGCCGTTCGCGTCCGCGGCGCGTCGTTCGAGGCCCGGACGGGCGTGAACGTCGGCGAGATCGGCGCGACGTCGCGCCTCGTCTCCCGGCTCACCGGCTACGGCGTGCAGCGGAACAAGGCGATCGTCGGCGCGAACGCGTTCGCCCACGAGGCAGGCATCCACCAGGACGGGATGCTGAAGGACGCGCAGACCTACCAGATCATGGATCCGACCGAGCTCGGGCTCGTCTCGACCCTGCCCCTCGGCAAGCACTCGGGCCGGCACGCGTTCGCCCGGGCCTGTACGGAAGCCGGATTCGACCTGGACCGCGAGGCGCTGAACGAGGCGTTCGCGCGCTTCAAGGCTCTCGCGGACGCCGGAAACTACGTGAGCCTGAACGACGTCCTCGACGGACGGGTCGTCGAGAGTCGAGTGGCAGCACGATGAGGCGCCGCCAGTACTCGATCGCCTGCCTCGCCGGCGGCGGCACCGGGCCCGAGGTCCTTGCCGAGGCCGTCCGCGCCGTGCGCGCCGTCGCAGGCCTGCACGGCTTCGCCGTCGAGGACGTGCACGCACCCTTCGGGAGCTCGGCCGTCCAGTGCTACGGGCATCCCCTCCCCGCGTCGACGCGCGCCGTGTGCGGAAGCGCGCACGCCGTGCTCGTCGCGGCCACGCGCGAGCCCGCGATCGAGGCCGTCAAGGCAGAGCTCGACCTCGCCTGGCGCTTCACCCGCGTCGTCACCGAGTCGCAGGGCGACGTGGTCGTGGTGAGCGCGCTCACCGACGAGGCGGAGCCTCTCGCCGTCGAACGCGGCTTCCAGCTCGCGCGCGCACGCCGCGCGGCCGTCACGACAGTCGCCGGAGACGGACGCTTCCGGTCCGCGGTCGACCGCGCCGCCGAGGGGCACGACGGGGTGACCGTCGGGCATCTCGTCCCCGACGCGGCCTTCCCCGTCCTCGCACGGACGACTGTCCCGTTCGACGTCATCCTCGCGGAGCGGGCACTCGCCGAGGAGCTCTCAGCCGTGGCCGCGCACGCGGGGGACGGCAACCGCATCGTCGCATCGGGACGGATGGCAGAGAACGGCCCCGGCATCTTCGGCCCCACGCACGGCTCGGCCCCGGATCTGGCCGGGCAAGGCGTCGCGAACCCGACCGCGATGGTGCTCGCGGCAGCTCTCATGCTCGGGGAAGGCCTGGGGGAACGAACCGCCGCCCGGACGCTCGAGGCGAGCATCGTCCGCACGCTCAGGAGCGGGACCCGGACGCCCGACATGGTCGAGTCGGGCCCGGCCGCGACGACGCGCGAGTTCATGGACGTCCTACTCGGGCAGCTGGGGTCCGCCCGCGCCGACCACGAGTTCGCCGGAGCGGCGGTATGAGGATGCTCGGATCCGACGCCATCCTCCGCTCGCTCGAGGCGGAGGGAGTCGAGGTCGCCTTCGGGATCCCAGGCGGCGCCATCCTTCCGACCTACGACGCGATCGCGCGCGGCACGACCGTCCGCCACGTCCTCGCCCGCCACGAGCAGGGCGCCGGCCACATGGCGGAGGGCTACGCGCGCGCCTCCGGGAAGGTCGGCGTCGCGCTCGCCACATCCGGGCCCGGCGCGACGAATCTCGTCACGCCGATCGCGGACGCCTGGATGGACTCGACGCCGCTCGTCTGCATCACGGGGCAGGTGCGCTCGAGCCTCATCGGCACGGACGCGTTCCAGGAGACGGACGCGACGGGGATCACCCTCCCGATCGTGAAGCACTCGTGGCTCGTGCAGGACGTGGGAGAGCTGCCCGGAGTGATGAAGGCCGCGTTCCACGTCGCCCGCACGGGGCGCTCGGGCCCCGTCCTCGTCGACGTCGCGAAAGACGTCCAGGAGGCGGAGCTCGACTTCAGCTATCCGGACGCGGTCGACCTCCCGGGCTGGAGGCCGCCGGCGAAGGTGCACATGCGCCAGATCGCCGCCGCCGCCGATCTCGTCGCCCGAGCGGAGCGTCCGGTCCTCTACGTTGGAGGCGGCGTCCTGAACGGCGACGCGTGCGACGAGCTGCGCGAGGTCGCCGAGGTCGGCCGGCTCCCGGTCGTCTCGACGCTGATGGCGAAAGGCGCGTTCCCGGAGACCCATCCGCTCTCCTACGGCCCTCCGGGTATGCACGGCTCCAAGTGGGCGAACTGGGCCCTGAACAAGGCCGACGTGCTCGTCGCCGTGGGAGCGCGCTTCGACGATCGCGTGACCGGCAAGCTGTCCGCCTTCGCGCCTGACGCGAAGGTGATCCATCTGGACGCCGACCCGGCCGAGATCGGGAAGCTCCGCCGCGCCGACATTCCGGTCGTCGGCCCGCTCAAGGTCGCGCTCGCCGCGCTCGCCTCCGAGGTCGGGCGCCTCCGCGCGTCCGACGGGGCCGGGCCGGTCGCCTGGCTCGCGCAGCTCGACGCCTGGCGCGAGCAGTTCCCGTACCGCTACGACCCCGAGGGCGATTACCTGAAGCCCCAGGCCGTGCTCGAGTCGCTGCGCGACCTGACAGCCGGCCGCGACGACGTCGTCTGGACGACGGGCGTCGGTCAGCACCAGATGTGGGCGATGCAGTACCTCGTTTGCGACCGGCCGCGCACGTTCATCACCTCGGGCGGGCTCGGGACGATGGGCTACGGCCTCCCGGCGGCAGTCGGGGCGAAGGCGGCCCGACCCGACGCCACCGTCGTCTGCGTGGACGGCGACGGCTGCTTCCAGATGACCTGCCAGGAGCTCGCCACGTCGGTGCTCGAAGGTCTCCCGATCGTCGTCGTGATCGTGAACAACGGGTGGCTCGGGATGGTGCGGCAATGGCAGGAGCTCTTCTACGACGAGCGCTTCTCGCAGACGCACCTGACCCATCAGGTTCCCGACTACGCGCAGCTGGCCGAGGCGTACGGCTGTGCCGGCTTCACGGTCTCGGACGCCGACGAGCTGGACGACGTGCTCGAGCAGGCGCTCGCCTGCGGGCGGACGGCCGTCGTCGACGCGCGTTGCGATCCCGAGGAGAAGTGCTTCCCGATGATCCCGGCCGGCGCGGCCGCCACCGAGATCGTCGAGTTCTCGCAGGAGGCGGTCGAGGCGCGGTGATCAAGACGCTCGCGATCCTGGTCGAGAACCGGCCGGGCGCGCTCGCACGGGTGTCGAACGTGTTCGCGCGCCGCGGGTTCAACATCGAGAGCCTGGCCGTCGGCCCCACCGAGAGGCCGGACGTCTCGCGGATCACGCTCAGGGTCGACTGCGCGGACGCGTCCCTCGAGCAGATCGAGAAGCAGGTGCACAAGCTCGTCAACGTCCTGCGCGTGACGGAGCTCGAGCCGGGAGCCGCGGTCCAGCGGGAGCTCGCGCTCGTCAAGGTGACGGCGCCCCCTGACCGCCGCCCAGAGCTGATGGCCCTCGCGGACGTCTTCGGCGCCCGCGTCGCCGATCTCGGCGCCGATGCCGTCGTCTTCGAGGTCGTCGGGACGCCGGACGTCCTCGAGTCGTTCGAGGAGCTCGTCCGGCCTCACGGAATCAAGGAGCTCGCGCGCACGGGCCAGATCGGTCTCCCGCGAGCGTCCGCCCGCCGCAAGGCGCGCCGCCAGCACGTCCTGCGTTGACCACATCGGAGAAAGGAAGCCATGGCCACCATCCATCGTGAGGGCGACGTCGATCTCCTGAGCGGAACCGTCGCCGTGATCGGCTACGGCAGCCAGGGCCACGCCCATGCCCTGAACCTCCGCGACTCGGGCGTCGACGTCGTCGTCGGCCTCCGGGACGGCAGCGGGTCGCGCGGCGCCGCGGAGGAGGCAGGCCTCGCGGTCGCAAGCGTCGCCGACGCTGTCCGCGATGCGCAGATCGTCGCGATCCTCGTGCCCGATCACGAGCAGAAGGCCCTCTTCGAGCGTGACGTCGAGCCGAACCTCGCCGAAGGGAGCGCGATCCTCTTCGCGCACGGGTTCAACGTCCATTTCGGCGAGATTCGGCCCGGCTCCGGCCACGACGTGATCATGGTCGCGCCGAAGGGCCCGGGTCACCGCGTCCGCGCGCTCTACGAGGCGGGCGCGGGCGTGCCCGGGCTCGTCGCCGTCGCGCAGGACGCGGGCGGGCGCGCGCTCGACGTCGCGCTCGCCTACGGCACCGCAATCGGCTGCGCGCGCGCAGGCATGCTCGAGACGACGTTCGCCGAGGAGACCGAAAGCGATCTCTTCGGCGAGCAGGCGGTGCTCTGCGGAGGAGTCAGCGCCCTCATGCAGGCAGGCTTCGAGACGCTCGTCGAGGCGGGCTACCAGCCGGAGATCGCCTACTACGAGTGCATCAACGAGATGAAGCTGATCGTCGACCTGATCTACGAGGGCGGCTTCTCCTACATGCGTCATTCCATCTCGGACGTCGCCGAGTACGGCGACCTCACCCGCGGGTCGGTCGTCGTCGACGACCACGTGCGCGCCTCCATGAAGAAGATCCTCGACGACGTCCGGAGCGGCGCCTTCGCACGCGAGCTGATCGCCGAGGAAGCAGCCGGGCGCCCACGTTTCGGGGAGCTCCGGAAACAGGCGGCCGAGCACCCCGTCGAGCGGGTCGGACAGGAGCTGCGCGACCTCGCGGGTCGCGCCGGCCTCCTAGGCGCGGAGGCTCATGTCGGTTGACGTCCCGGTCGCCCTTCTCGGCTACGGCACGGTCGGCTCCGCCGTCAACCGGCTGCTGGTCGAGAGCGGCGACGACATCGAGCGCGCGACCGGCCACCGGCTTCGGGTCGTCCGTGCGCTGGTGCGCGACCTCGAGCGTGAGCGCAGCTTCGCACCCGATCCGGGCGTCCTGACAACGGACTTCGCGGCGATCCGCGACGACGGGTCCGTCGCGCTCGTCGGCGAGGTCATGGGCGGCGTCGAGCCGACGCGGGACTACGTGCTCGAGCTCCTCCGGGCCGGGAAGCCGGTCGTCTCGGCCAACAAGCAGCTCGTAGCCCGGCACGGAGCCGATCTCTTCGACACGGCGTCCGCTTCGGGCGTGCAGCTCCGGTTCGAGGCAAGCGTCTGCGCGGCCATTCCCGTGATCAAGGTGCTGCGCGAGTCGCTCGTGGTCACGAATGTCCACCGCGTGCTCGGGATCGTGAACGGGACGACGAACTTCGTGCTCTCGGAGATGGAGACGGGCGCGAGCTACGCCGACGCTCTGGCCGAGGCGCAGCGGCGTGGGTTCGCCGAGGCCGATCCCACCGAGGACGTGTCCGGCTCCGACGCCGCTGCCAAGATGGCGATCCTGGCCACGGTCGCCTTCGGCTCGCGAGTGACGATCGACGACGTCGACCACGAGGGGATCGAGCACATCACCCCGGCCGACGTCGAGGCCGCGCGCGACATGGACATGGTCGTGCGTCTCGTCGGCGCGGCGACCCTCCTGGACGGACGAGTCGACGTCCGCGTCCAGCCGGTCCTCGTCGACCGCCACCATCCGCTCGCCGCCGTCGAAGGCGCCTTCAACGCCGTCATGCTCCAAGGCGACGCGATTCGCGAGATCACGCTCGAAGGCCCGGGCGCCGGCGGGATCGAGACCGCCTCCGCCGTCGTCGCGGATATGGTCAGCGTCGTTGGAACCACCGGCACCGGCTTCCTCCAGAACGACGCCTGCTGGCGCACGCTGGAACGCCTTCCGCGCGGCGAGCTGGCGTCGCCCTTCTACCTGCGCGTCGACGTCGACGACCGGCCCGGCGTGCTCGCGCACGTCGCCGAGGCGCTCGCCGCGCACGACGTCTCCGTCGCCCGCCTCGTGCAGCAACTCGGCGACGAGGGGGCGACGCTGCACCTCGTGACGCACGAGGCGCCCGGCGGTCGCGTCTCGACCGCCCTGGCCGCGATCGAGTCGCTGCCGGAGACGCGCCGGGCGCCCTCGGCGCTCCCGGTGGTCTCGGATCGGGGCGTCCCCGGCCTCGGCTGGGCGTGACGCTTCCGCTGCTCGAACGCTTCCGCGACCGGCTCCCGATCGGCCCGGACACGCCGATCGTCTCGCTCGGGGAGGGCTCGACGCCGCTCCTGGCCGCCCCGCGCCTGTCGGAGTGGCTCGGCAGCGAGGTGCGGCTGAAGTGGGAGGCGGCCAACCCGACCGGGAGCTTCAAGGACCGCGGGATGACGGTCGCCGTGTCGAAGGCGGTCGAGGCCGGAGTCGGGACACTCGTCTGCGCCTCGACGGGGAATACGGCGGCATCCGCGGCCGCCTACGCGGCGCGCGCGGGCATCGAGGCACTCGTCGTCCAGCCGGAGGGCGCGGTCGCGCTCGGCAAGCTCGCGCAGGCCCGTGCCGTGGGAGCGCGGGTCGTCGGAGTGCGCGGCGGCTTCGACGCCGCCTTCGCTGCGGCGGAGGAGCTTGCGGCGCGCCCGGGCCACGCGCTCGTCAACTCGAAGAACCCCGACCGGCTCGAGGGACAGAAGACGGCCGCGTTCGAGCTGGTGGAAGACCTTGGGGCGCCGCCGGACGTCCTGGCGCTTCCGTACGGGGGCGGCGGCAACCTGACCGCCTACGCGCTCGGCTTCCGCGAGGAGGGCCGGCTGCCGCGGCTGCTCGCGGGCGAGGCAGCCGACCGCGGCCGAACGCTCGCGAGCGCGATCCGGATCACGACCCCCGTGCATGCGCGATCCGTCGAGCGCGCCGTCGCCGAGTCGGGCGGCGACGTCGTCTCCCTCACCGACGAGGAGATCGTCTCCGCCTGGCGGGAGCTCGCGCGGCGGGAGGGGCTGTTCTGCGAGCCCGCCTCGGCGGCGGGGCTCGCAGCGCTCAAGCGCATGCCGGCCCGGCCGGACGAAGTCGTCGCCTGCGTCGTCACCGGGCACGGCCTCAAGGACACGGCTGCGGTCGAGCGGATCGCGCCGGAGCTCGTCGAGGTCGACGCCGCGCCTCACGCCGCCGCGGCCGCATGAGCACGATCCGCGTCCGGGCGCCTGCGACGACCGCGAACCTCGGGCCGGGATTCGACTGCACAGCGGTCGCGCTCGACCTCTGGAACGAGGTCGAGGTGGTCGACGGCGGCGACGGCTGCGACCCCGACCACCTCGCCGTCCGGGCGTTCGCGCTGCTGGCTCCGACCGACGGCCGCTCGTTCGCGTTCGTCGACCGGATCCCGCGTGCGAGCGGCCTCGGGTCGAGCGCGGCCGTGGTCGCGCTCGGGCTCGTCGCGGGCGCGCTCGCAGCCGGCGTCGACCCCGACCCCGAGGCCCTGCTCGCCGCGGGAATCGCGCTCGAGGGCCACGGCGACAACCTCGCCGCCGCGCTCGCAGGCGGAGTCTGCCTCACCTGGGGTCCGCGCATCGCGCGCGTCGCCGACCGCCCGCCGGCGCAGCCGGTCGCCGTCGTGCCGGACGCGGCCGTCTCGACCGCCGAGTCGCGGTCACGCCTGCCCGCCGACGTCCCGCATGCGGACGCCGCCTACACCGCGGCCCGGGCCTCGCTCCTGGGGGCGGCGCTCGCTTCGGGCTCCCGGGACCTGTTCGCCGCGGCACTGGACGACCGGCTCCACGAGCCGTATCGCGCAGCGGATGCGCCGCTCCTCGGCGAGCTTCGCGCCCGCCCGCCCCAGGGCGCGATCGGGTCGACCCTCTCGGGATCCGGTCCGGCCGTGATCGTCTGGTCGGCGGAGGAGCACGCGGCCGCCTGCGCCGACGAGCTTCGCTCACGGTATCCGGAGGCCGACGTCCTCCCCCTCGCCGTCGCAACGGAAGGAGCATGCCCGCCATGACCGACGACCCCTACGACCACCCGAGCGACCCGGCGAAGCGCCGGAGCGCAGCGCTGACCGACGGGCCCGACCGCGCTCCGGCGCGCGCCATGCTCAAGGGAACCGGGTTCACGGACGACGACCTCGCGCGCCCGCTCGTCGGCGTCGCGACGACGTGGATCGAGACGATGCCGTGCAACCTGAACCAGCGCGAGCTGGCCGGGCACGTGAAGCGCGGCATCCGGGCCGCGGGTGGGACGCCGATGGAGTTCAACACGGTCTCCGTCTCGGACGGCGTCTCGATGGGCACCGAGGGCATGCGCGCGTCGCTCGTCTCGCGCGAGGTGATCGCCGACTCGATCGAGCTCGTCGCGCGCGGCCACCTGCTCGACGGGCTCGTCTGCCTGGTCGGGTGCGACAAGACGATCCCCGCGGCGGTGATGGCCCTCGCGCGGCTCGACCTCCCCGGGCTCGTCCTCTACAACGGCTCGATCGCTCCCGGCCGCTTCCGCGGGCGCGACGTGACGATCCAGGACGTCTTCGAGGCCGTCGGCGCCCACGCCGTCGGGAAGATGACGCCGGCCGAGGTACACGAGCTCGAGAGCGTGGCCTGCCCGGGCGCGGGCGCGTGCGGCGGACAGTTCACGGCGAACACGATGTCGACCGCACTCGACTTCCTCGGGATCAGCCCGGCCGGGCTGAATGGGATTCCGGCGCTGCATCCGTCCAAGGAGGCGGCCGCCGAGGAGGCCGGCCGGCTCGCGATGGACCTCGTCCGGCGGAACGTCCGGCCCTCCGAGATCATCTCCCGCGAGGCGCTCGAGAACGCGGCCGCGTCGATCGCCGCCACGGCCGGGTCGACGAACGGCGTCCTTCACCTCCTCGCGATCGCGCGGGAGCTCGGCCTGCCGCTCGAGCTGGACGACTTCGACCGCGTGGCCGGTCGAACGCCGGTGGTGGCGAGCTTGAAGCCGGGCGGCGAGTACGTGGCGACGGACGTCTACGAGGCTGGCGGCGTCGCGCTCGTCGCTCGCGAGCTCCTCAAGCGGGGGCTCGTGCACGGCGACGCTCCGAACGTGGACGGCCGCTCGCTCGCGGAGATCGCCGCCGCCGTCCGTGAGCGGCCGGGCCAGCGCGTCGTCGTCCCGATCGAGCGCCCGCTCAAGGAGACGGGCGGCCTCGCGGTGCTGCGGGGCAACCTCGCGCCCGAGGGCTGCGTCGTGAAGCTCGCCGGCCACGAGCGCCTGCTCCACGAGGGACCGGCTCGCGTCTTCGACTCGGAGGAGGAGTGCTTCTCGGCCGTCAAGGCGGGGAACATCCGGGCGGGCGACGTCGTCGTGATCCGGTACGAGGGGCCGGCCGGCGGTCCGGGCATGCGCGAGATGCTGCACGTGACCGCCGCGCTGGTCGGCGAAGGGCTCGGGGACGATGTCGCGCTCGTGACGGACGGACGCTTCTCGGGGGCGACACGCGGGCTGATGGTCGGGCACGTCGCGCCGGAGGCCGCCCGCGGCGGGCCGATCGCCGCTCTCGAGGAGGGCGACCTCGTCGTCGTCGACGTCGAGGGCCGCGAGCTGCGGACGAACCTCTCCGCCGACGAGATCGCTGGGCGTCTCGGCGCCTGGTCGCCGCCTTCGCCGCGCTACGAGACCGGCGTCCTCGCCAAGTACGCCGCGCTGGTCTCCTCCGCCTCGGAGGGCGCCGTCACGCGGCCGTCGTTATAGTCGCTCCCGGACGCGGGCTCGTCCCGCTCCGCATCAAGAGAGGCTGAGGGAACCGGCCCTGTGAAGCCTCGGCAACCTGCTCGCCGAGCAAGGTGCCAAGCCCGGGCGGGCCGCCGGCCCGAAGGATGTGAAGCGAGAGAGAGGAGTCCGAATGCCCGCCACCGCCCTCCGTTGCCGCAACTGCGCCGCCGAGCACGAGCTCGACGCGATCGGCGCCTGCCCGAGCTGCTTCGGCCCGCTCGAGCCGGTCTACGACGCGGCCCGCGTCCGCTCACTGACGCGAGAGTGCATCGCCGCCGGGCCGCCGAGCATCTGGCGCTACGCCGACCTGCTCCCCGTCGACCCACCCCGGGACGCCCGGCTCGCGCCCGGTCTCACGCCGCTCGTCTGGGCCCCGCGCCTGGCGGAGGCCGTCGGCGTGGGCGAGCTGTGGCTCAAGCTCGACACGGCAAACCCGACGCACTCCTTCAAGGACCGCGTCGTCGCGGTCGCGGCGCAGAAGGCGCTCGAGCTCGGCTTCACGACGATCGCCTGCTCGTCGACGGGCAACCTCGCGAACGCGGTCGCGGCGCGGGCGGCGGCGGAGGGGATCGAGGCGGCGGTCTTCTGTCCGGCCGACCTCGAGCCGGAGAAGCTCCGCGCGACGGCCGTCTACGGCGCGACGATCTACGCCGTCCGGGGAACGTACGACGACTGCAGCCGCCTCACGGTCGAGCTCTCGTTCGAGCTGCCGTGGGCCTTCGTCAACGTCGGCCTGCGCTCCTACTACGCCGAAGGCTCGAAGACCGTGGCGTTCGAGATCGCCGAGCAGCTCGGCTGGGAGCTGCCCGACGCCGTCGTCTGTCCGATCGCCTCGGGCTCCCTCTTCACGAAGATCGGCACAGGGTTCGCGCAGCTCGCCGAGGCCGGGCTCGTCGGCGAGCAGACGCCGCGGCTCTACGGCGGCCAAGCCGCCGGGTGCGCGCCCGTCGCGGCGGCGTTCCGCGAGAAGCGCCGAGTGGCCCCGATCCGCCGGCCCGAAACGGTTGCCCGCTCGCTTGCGATCGGCAACCCCGCGGACGGTGACTTCGCCGTCGCCGCGGCGCGGGCGTCGGGCGGGGCGATCGAGGCGGTCGCCGAGCCTGCGATCGGCGAGAACATGGAGCTCCTGGCCGCAACGGCCGGCGTCTTCGGAGAGACGGCTGCGGGTGTGACGCTCGGCGCGCTGCGCGCGGCGGTCGGGCGCGGTGAGGTCGGCGCGGCCGACCGCGTCGTCCTCGTCGTCACAGGTGACGGCCTGAAGACGCCCGACGCGGTGGAACACACGCTCCGTCCGCTCGAGATCGAGCCCGACGCCGACGTCGTTCTCGACGAGTTAGGTGTCGCCGTCGACTAAGTGAGCAACGCACGTGTGTCGAAGCGCGACTCGTGCTCGCGCTCGTACGCCGCGATCTCGGGTTCGTGGGCCAGCGTGAGGCCGACCGGGTCGAGCCCCTCGAGGAGACAGCGGCGCGCGAAGTCGTCGAAGGCGAACGCAAGCTCGCGGCCGTCGGGACCGGTCAACGTCCTCGCCTCGAGGTCGACCGCCATCTCCGCGCCGTGCTCGGGGTCGACGGCGTCCATGAGCCGGCGGACGTCGCCGGCCGGAAGGGCGATCGTCACGAGCCCGACCCGCAGGGCGTTGCTCGCGAAGATGTCGGCGAACGACGGCGCGACGACGACCTCGAACCCGGCGTCCTGGATCGCCCAGACGGCGTGCTCGCGAGACGACCCGCAGCCGAAGTTCTTACCTGTCAGCAGGATCGTCGCCCCGGCGCACGCCGGCCGGTTCAGCTCGAAGCCCGGCTCCCGGGCCCAGTCGTAGAAGAGGTATTCGGCCCAGCCCGTCCGCTCGATGCGCTTCAGGAACTGCTTCGGGAGGATCTGGTCGGTGTCGACGTCTGCCCGGTCGAGAACGGCCACGCGTCCGGTCGTACGGCGAAACGGCTTCATGCCGGCACGGGCTCCCGCGCGCGCGTGTCGACGAAATGGCCGGCGAGCGCCGCCGCGGCGGCCATCGCCGGGCTGACGAGGTGCGTCCGTCCGCCCCGGCCCTGCCGGCCCTCGAAGTTCCGGTTCGACGTCGAGGCGCACCGCTCGCCGGGCGCGAGGACGTCCGGGTTCATGCCGAGGCACATCGAGCAGCCGGCGCGGCGCCATTCGAACCCCGCCTGCTCGAAGATCCGGTCGAGCCCCTCGGCCTCGGCGTCCCGCTTCACGGCCGCGGAGCCCGGCACGACCATCGCCCGGACGCGCGGGTGGACGCGCTTTCCGGCCACCACGGCCGCCGCGACGCGCAGGTCCTCGATGCGGGCGTTCGTGCACGAGCCGATGAACACGCGGTCGAGCTCGATGTCCTCGATCGCGGTGCCGGGCTCGAGGTTCATGTAGGCGAGCGCCCGCTCGACGGCGGCCCGTTCGTCCGGATCGCCGAAGTCGTCAGGGTCGGGGACACGCCCGTCGACGGGTGCGACCATCGCAGGCGTCGTTCCCCACGAGACCTGGGGTGCGAGGCGGGAGACGTCGATCGCGACCTCCGAGTCGAACACCGCGTCGTCGTCGGACGCGAGATCGCGCCAGCGGTCGAGGGCCCGTTCCCACGCCGCTCCCTTCGGCGCCGCCGGACGCCCCTCGAGGTAGCCGAACGTGGTGTCGTCCGGCGCGATCATCCCTGCACGCGCGCCGGCCTCGATGGACATGTTGCAGACCGTCATGCGCTCGGCCATCGTGAAGCCGCGGATCACGTCGCCCGCGTACTCGAAGACGTAACCCGACCCGGCGCCGACGCCGAGCTGCCCGATCGCCCCGAGAATCACGTCTTTCGCGGTCACGCCGAGCGGAAGCTCGCCCTCGAACCCGATCCGCATCGTCTTCGGCCGCGCCTGCGAGAGGCACTGCGTCGCAAGGACGTGCTCGACGTCCGACGTGCCGATTCCCAGGGCGAACGCGCCGAAGGCGCCGTGCGTCGACGTGTGCGAGTCGCCGCACGCGATCGTCATGCCCGGCTGCGTCAGGCCGAGCTCGGGGCCGATGACGTGAACGATTCCCTCGCGTCCGCTCCCGGTCTCGAAGAGCGGGATCCCGAACTCGCTGCAGTTCCGTTCGAGCGCCTCGAGCTGAGCGCGAGCGATCGGATCGCGAACCACGAGCCCGTCCGTCGGCACGTTGTGGTCCATGGTCGCCACGGCGAGGTCCGGACGCCGGACGGCTCTCCCGGCGAGGCGCAGGCCTTCGAAGGCCTGCGGTGACGTCACCTCGTGGATCAGGTGCAGGTCGACGTAGACGAGCGCGGGCTCACCCGGCTCCTCTCGGACGACGTGGTCGTCCCAGATGCGGTCGAACAGGGTCTGCGGCACGGCTTCACTCATAGTACGCAGGTGCGAATCGCCTGCCTGCCTGGAGACGGCATCGGCCCCGAGGTAATGGCCGAGGCGAAGCGCGCGCTCGCCGAGCTCGTCGACGCGGACGTCGGCGACCTCCCGTTCGGGGCGGCGGCGATCCGCGAGCACGGCGATCCGCTCCCCTCCGAGACGCTTGCCGAGTGCAAGGCGTCCGATGCCGTCCTGCTCGCGGCCGTCGGCGATCCCGAGCTGAGCGGGCCGGTTCGCCCGGAGCAAGGCCTGATCCGCTTGCGGAAGGAGCTCGACGTCTACGCGAACCTGCGGCCCGCTCGCGGCGAGGGCGTCGACCTCCTCGTCGTGCGGGAGCTGGTCGGCGGCCTCTACTACGGCCCGCAGGGCGTGCGCGACGACGGCAGCGCCTACGACACGTGCGAGTACACGCCCGCCCAGGTCGAGCGGATCGCGCGCCGCGCGTTCGAGCTCGCCGGGACGCGCGAGAAGCATGTGACGTCCGTGGACAAGGCGAACATCCTCGAGACGTCACGCCTCTGGCGGCGAGTCGCGACGGAGGTCGGCGCGGAGTACCCGGAGGCTGAGCTCGAGCACATGCTCGTCGACAACGCGGCGATGCAGCTCGTCCTCGATCCGTCGCGGTTCGACGTGCTCCTGACCGAGAACACGTTCGGCGACATCCTCTCCGACCTCGCCGCCGGGCTGACGGGCGGCCTCGGGCTAGCGCCCTCTGCGAGCCTCGGAGACGAGGGGCCCGGCCTCTTCGAACCCGTGCACGGGACCGCACCGGACATCGCCGGGCGCGGAATCGCGAACCCGACGGCCATGCTCCGCTCGACTGCGCTCATGCTCGAGCACGGCCTCGGGCTGCCCGAGGAGGCCCGTCGGCTCTCGGAGGCGGTCGAAGCCGCGCTGCGCGAGCAGCCGACGCCGGACCTCGGCGGCTCGGCGACGACGCGCGAGCTCGGCGACGCCGTCCTCGCCCGGCTCCAGCTCGGCTAGACGATGTAGAGCGGCGTGCCGACGGGGACACGCGGGTACAGGTCGATCACGTCCGGAACCCGCATCCGGATGCACCCGTGCGACGCAGCCTGTCCGATCGAGCCGGGGTCGTTCGTCCCGTGGATGCCCGCGCCGTCGAAGAAGCCCATCCAGCGCGCGACGATGGGGTTGTTCGGGGCGCCGCCGGGGATGACCTTCCCGGCGAGATCGCCGGCCCAGGGGGAATCGGGCACGTGCCACGCGGGATTGATCGCCTTGTTCTGGACGTGGTAGAGGCCGCCCGGCGTCTCGTAGCCGACCTGTCCGACGGCGATCCGGTACGTCTTCGCGAGCTTGAAGTCCACGAAGAGCCGGAGGGTCTTCGTCGTGCGGGAGATCGTGATGAAGTGTGAATACTCCCGCTCCAGGGCCGCGGTCTCCACCTCGGGCCGGACCGTCTCGAGCGGGATGCGAAGCGAGCGGCTCGCGTCGGGCCGGAGGAGTCGAGCCGCGAGCAAGCGGTGCAGGCGCTTCGTGCGAACGCGGACGCCGTCGCGGGCCGGAACCTCGCGGATCCGGGTGAGGGTGTACGAGATGCTCGCGTCGCGCGGGCTGCGGCTGACTGCACGGTCGACGCGGCGGACGAAGCGCCTGACCGACGAGCGCGAATACGAAGCGTGCAGCGGCACGTTTCGGTCGACCGACCCGCCGGTCAGATCGCGCCACGCGCGGGTGAAGAAGTTCCCGTCACGGCTCGCGGCGAGCGCCTCGCCGATCATCCTGCGAACGTCGACCCGAATCTCTGCGCGTTCCGGCGAGAGCGTGAACGAGCGCCGTCCCCTCACGACGACGGCCGGCTGCTCGATCGGATCCGCGATTCGCCTCTCCACGACCCCTCGCGCACGGGAGGCCTGCATCCCGCCGACGTCGATGCCCGCGATCGTCACGCCCTCTGCGATCGCGCCGTCGCGAGAGGAGTCGTAGGCGTACAGGCCCCCGGCGCCGCCGGCAGAGGCGAGCACGACGAGAACGACCGAGACGATGGCTGCTTTCTTCACCCCCGAGCCCTCTTTGCACAAGTATGAACGCGGAAACGCCGTTTGAGAATCGGAAACGGCGCGCACCATGGCCGTGTGGAGGAGCGGCGGGGCCCGGAGCGCTCAGCGCGTACGCAGGTCGTCTTCCGCGCGGGCAATGAGGCGATTCGTGCCAACGCCCCCGGAGCAGACGCGCTTCTCATCATCTGCGAGTGCGGGGACGACGAGTGCTTCGAGCGCATCGCGGTCACGCAAGTGGAATACGAGGGCGCGCGGACTTCCCCTCGCAGCTTCATCCTCGCCCCCGGCCACGAGCACGCAGGCGACGACGACGCGGTTGTCACCGACGAGACGGAGCGCTTCGTCCTCGTCGAGAAGGTCGGGTCGAGCGCCGGCGTCATCGAGGGCTTGTCGTCCGGTTAGGCTTGGCGCGTGAGCGTCGTCGTCCTCGCGGGGACCCGGAAGGGGCTGTTCCTGCTCGAGAGCGACGAGGAGCGTGCGAGCTGGGAGCTCAGAGGACCCCTCCTCGAAGGCTGGTCGATCTACCACGCGATCGTCGATCAGCGCGACGGCGTCGTGCATGCGGCCACGAACCACGACGTCTACGGCGCCACGACGCACCGGTCGACGGACAAGGGCGAGACCTGGACCCGGGCAGAGGAGCTTCGCCTTCCCGAGGAGTCCGGGCTCACGCTCGAGCGGACGTGGCACGTGGAGCCGGGCCGATCCGAGGAGCCTGACACGCTCTGGCTCGGCGGCGCCCCCGGCGTGCTGTTCCGCTCGACGGACGGGGGCGCCCACTGGGAACCCAACGAAGGGCTCGTCGGTCACCCCACGCGCGACCGCTGGAATCCGGGCGCCGGGGGTATGTGCTGCCACTCGATCCAGCTCGCGGCCCACGATCCGGAGCGGATGTACGTCGGCATCTCCGCCGCCGGCGTGTTTCGCAGCGACGACGCCGGCGAGACCTGGCAGCCGGCGAACCAGGGTACCGCCGCCGACTTCATGCCCGACCCGTATCCGGAGCTCGGGCAGTGCGTGCACAAGCTGCTCGCTCATCCGGCCAGGCCGGGGCGCCTGTGGCAGCAGAACCACTGCGGCGTCTACCGATCCGACGACGCCGGCGACTCGTGGGAGCGCCTGGACGGAAACGGCCTCCCGAGCGACTTCGGCTTCGCGCTCGCCCTCCATCCGCGCGACCCCGACGTTGCGCACGTCGCGCCGATCAAAGGCGCCGAGTCCCGGGTCTCCGCCAACGGGCGCCTCGGCGTCTGGCGCACGAATGACGGCGGGGCGACCTGGGACGAGTCGCAGGTCGTGCGGCAGGCCTGGGTCGGCGTCCTCCGCGAAGGGTTCGCCTCCGACGACCTCGATCCGTTCGGGCTCTACCTCGGGGCGCAGAGCGGCTCGGTGTTCGCCTCGGCAGACGAGGGCGAGAGCTGGACGGAGATCGCACGCCAGCTTCCTCCGGTGCTCTCGGTCGAGGTCGGCGCATGGTCGTAGTCCTCCTCCCCGCGCTGCTCGCGACGGAGGCGGGCGGGCAGGGACGGTTCGAGCTCGAGGCGGGAAACGTCGAGGAGGCGCTTCGCGCGCTCCCGATCGCCGACCGCATCTTCGACGAGCGGGGATCGCTTCGCCGCCTCGTCAACGTGTACGTCGACGGCGTCGACGTCCGCGAGCACGAGGGGCTCGCGACCGAGCTCGCGGGCGGCGAGACGATGCGGCTCGTCGGCGCAATCGCAGGCGGTTAGTCTTCGCCGATGCGCCGAGTCGCCCTCTCCGTCATCGCACTCTGCCTCGTGCTTACCGCTGCCGCCTGCGGCGGCGGAAGCAGCACGACGACGCAGAAGCAGTCGGGCGCGACGAACCCGTGTGCGAAGGCGAACCTGCCGCTGGTCACGCCCGGGCAGCTCACGATCGGGACCGACAATCCCGCCTACCCGCCCTGGTTCGGCGGGGCACAGAAGGCACCCTGGAAGATCAGCGACCCCTACTCCGGCAAGGGCTTCGAGAGCGCGGTGGCCTACGCCGTGGCCGAGAAGCTCGGCTTCGCGCGCGACGAGGTGGAGTGGGTCGTCGTTCCGTTCGACCAGTCCTACAAGCCCGGGCCGAAGGCGTTCGACTTCGACATCAACCAGATTTCCTTCACGCCCGCGCGCGCGCAGAGCGTCGCCTTCAGCGAGTCCTACTACGACGTGAACCAGGCGGTCGTCGCGCTGAAGAGCTCGAAGATCGCCGGCGCGACGACCGTCGCCGACCTGAAGAGCGCGAAGCTCGGGGCACCGATCGGCACGACGAGCTACGACTACGTCGTCGACAACGTGAAGCCCGACCAGAAGCCGGCCGTCTACAACACGCTGAACGACGGCGTGAACGCGCTCAAGGCGAAGCAGATCGACGGGCTGGTCGTCGACCTTCCGACCGCCTTCTACGTCACCGCCGCGCAGGTACAGGGCTCGAAGATCGTCGGTCAGTTCCCGGCCGTCGGGCCCCAGGAGCACTTCGGGATGGTGTTCGCGTCGGGAAGCAAGCTTGTGCAGTGCGTGAACCAGGCGCTCGCCAAGCTGGAGGCGAGCGGCGAGCTCGAGTCGATCCAGCAGAAGTGGCTCGCGGACAAGGCGAGCGCACCCGTCCTGCAGTAACGACGTCCTCGCATGGACGATCCGGTCGGTAGACCCCGCGAGGCGGTCGCCGGAAGCCGCCGCTCGCGCATCCTGGGAGGTCACGGGGAAGGCGGACGGAACGTCTGGGTGGCGCTCGCCAGCACGGTCGTCTTCATCGGGCTCGTCACCGCCGCGATCGTGAGCTCGCCGGGCTGGCCCGAGGTCCGCCGCCTCTTCTTCAACGGCCAGCGGTTCACCGAGTCGTTCCCCGAGATCGGCTCGGCGTTCGTCCTGAACGTGAAGATCTTCTGCCTCGCGGAGGTCGTGATCCTCGGCGCGGCGCTCCTCGTCGCCGTGCTCCGGAGCCTGCCGGGCCCCGTCTTCTTCCCCGTCCGCGCCCTCGCCGTCCTCTACACGGATTTCTTCCGCGGAGTCCCGACGATCCTCGTCGTCTACCTGCTCGGCTTCGGCGTCCCGGCACTGCAGCTCTCGGGGGTCCCGCGCTCTCCGTTCGTCTGGGGCATCGTAGGGCTCGTCCTCGTCTACACGGCGTACGTGGCCGAGGTGTACCGGGCCGGAATCGAGTCCGTCCATCCGAGCCAGGAAGCGGCCGCGCGGTCACTCGGGCTCTCGCGCGGGCAGGCGCTCCGCTTCGTGATCCTCCCCCAAGCCGTCCGTCGGGTCGTCCCGCCGCTTTTGAACGACTTCATCGGCCTGCAGAAGGACTCAGCCCTCGTCGCCCTGATCGGACCGGTCGAGGCGTTCCGGCAGGCGCAGATCGACTCGGCGGCGACGTTCAACTACACCCCCTACGTCGTGACGGCGCTTCTCTTCGTCCTCCTGACGATCCCGCTCGCACGGTTCACCGACTGGCTGATCGCACGCGGACGGAGACGCCGACTCGCCGCCGGAGGAACGCCGTGAACGCGAACGGAGCTGCGCTCGCGCTCGAGGGCGTCCGGAAGTCGTTCGGGCGCAACGAAGTTCTGCGCGGCATCGACCTCGAGCTCGCGGAGCACGAGGTCGTCTGCCTCATCGGCGCCTCAGGCTCGGGCAAGTCGACCCTCCTGCGCTGCGTCAATCTGCTCGAGCCGATCGACGCGGGCCGGATCAGGCTCGGCGGGGACGAGATCACGGAGCGCGGCGTCGATCTGGACGCCGTGCGGCGGCGGATCGGAATCGTCTTCCAGGCGTTCAACCTCTTCCCGCACATGACCGTGCTCGAGAACGTCACACTGGGGCCGCGGAAGGCGCTCGGGACGCCGCGGGAAGAGGCGGAGCGCGAGGCTCTCGGCCTGCTCGAGCGGTTCGGGCTCGCCGAGAAGGCGGCCGAGTATCCCGATCGCCTCTCCGGCGGTCAGCAGCAGCGCGTCGCGATCGTGCGCGCGCTGGCGATGCGCCCCGAGCTCATGCTCCTCGACGAGGTCACGAGCGCACTCGACCCCGAGCTCGTGGCGGAGGTGCTCAAGGTGATCCGCGAGCTGGCCGCAGGCGGAATGACGATGCTGATCGCGACGCACGAGATGAGCTTCGCCCGGGACACCGCCGACCGGGTGTGCTTCCTCGACGCCGGCGTCATCCTCGAAGAGGGCCGGCCCGACGCGATCTTCAGCGCGCCGAGAGAGCCGCGCACGCAGCAGTTCCTGCAGCGGATCATCGAGGCCGGGCGGCTGTGAGTATCCGAATCGCGTTGGTTTTCGTTTGAAAGGCCGTGGAATCAGCCTCCGGGATGGCACATGTCGAACGCGACGAGCAGGTCGATCGGACCGCCGTCGCCGTCCAGCGCTTCGGCATCGTCGTCGGCTCCTGCTTCGCCGTCGTCATCTCCATTCTGCTCGCGCTGCTCTTGAGCGGCCTCGCCCACCCCGCCTAGAGCTCTTCGTTCAGCTTGTCGATGTCGTCGGCGCCGTGCATCGTCGGCCGGAGCAGACTGTGCGGGTCGTCGACCTGCGGCCGTCGGAGGTAGAGGAAGCCGACCTCGCGCGCGACGAGCTTGCGCGTGCGCTCGTGACGGGAGTGGCCGCGGACGAGGTCCAAGACGCTTGCCCCGAGCGTCGAGGTCGAGACGACGGCGTAGTGACGCCCGCGCCGGAGCGCAAAGGCGTGCGCGAGCTGCTGCTCGCGAAAGTACATGTCGTAGTCGGTGAGCCCGATCACGACGGCGTTGCCCCGGGTCCGGTACGCCGCGGCGAGAAGATCGATCAGCTCGTCGGCGATCAGCGCACGCTTTGCCTCGTCGAGCGTGCGTGCGGGCAACGCGACGTCCGCGAGCACGCCGACCGGAACGCCGTAGCGCAGTGAGACCTCACGGGCGAGCCGCTCGAGGTCGACGCGAGTAGGCTCGCCGAGCGGCACGAGCCAGACACCTGCGCGTTCCGTGAGGATCGGCTCGCTGACGAGGTCGGAAGTCGCGGTGGCGGCCGTCGGGTGGCGATCACCGCCCTCGACGGGAATCGAGGCGACCGCCGCGATGATGACGATGGCGACGACGAGGAGGAAGAGAGCGCTCCCGGCGGCTCCTGCAGCCCGGAGCGGACGCCGCGCGGCGGCAGGCGCGGCCGGCGCCGGCGCTTCCGGCTCGGCCTCGGTGGGGAGGCCGCGTCGCTCGAGCTCGCCGAGCAGTCGGCGGTCGTCGAGCTCACGGGCGAGGCGGGCGAGCTCGACCGCGTCCCCGTCTTCGATCGTGGCGAGAGCATTCCACGCGTACACCGATGCCTCGTCGGCGCGTTCGGCCAGAAGAGCCGCAGCCGCCTTCTCGAGATCGGCGTTCACATCGCCTATATCGGCTCATGCTCGCAAGGGGTCGAGCCCGCAGGCGGACGACGGTCGAATAGGCTCTCGACATGGCGGACGGCCTGGGAGCTCGCCTCGTCAGGGCCATCGCAGCGCAGGACGAGAAGGCACTTGGTGAGTGCTTCGCTCCCGAGGTCGAGTTTCGCGCGCTCGTTCCGAGCGGGCTTCGGGAGCGCACCGGCGCCGGCGAGACTGCGGCGCTGATCGCGCAGTGGTTCGGCGACTCGAGCGAGTTGCGGCTGCTCGAATCCCATGATCAAGACGTCGCGGACCGGCTGCACATCTCGTACCGCTTCGAAGGCGTGGATGGGGGCGAGCCGTACGTCGTCGAGCAGCAGCTCTACTGCGTCGTGAGCGAAGGCAGGGTCGTGCGAGCCGACCTGCTCTGCTCCGGCTTCCGGCCCCGACCGGGCGCCTGAATACCGCCGCCTCCGCAGCGAGCGCGGAGAGTGGCGCCCTCCCCGGATCCCCTCTTCGGGGGAAGGTCGTCCGGAATTGCCCTGCAACAGTGCGACTGAGGCTCGAATTGAATCTGCGGCTCTTCTTTCTCGCGCTCGCGGCGGCGCTCGTCTTTGCGACGAACGCAGCGGCGCTCCAGCTCCAAACCGTCTCACGCGCGGGCGTGAACACGTCGTCGCGCCTGGCCAAGTTCGACTGCGGCTTCCAAAACAACTACGCGGGCTCGAACGATCTCTTGCTCGTCTGCGACGGCCCGGACGGCTTCTCGAAAGCGCGGTACGACTTCTACCTGCCGAGGAACCTCTACGGGACGCCGACGATGCACGTGTACAGCCAGACGTACTGCTGCTCATCGTCGCGAGTCAAGAAGACGCTCGTCCATGTGGAGGGCCGCCACTATCGCATCGTCATCAAGGCGTCGCGTCCTGTGCGCTACGACATCCGCTCGGTCAGCCTTTCCTACTACGTGAAGAGCTAGGGCGCCGCGTGAAGAAGTCGACCCTGCGCGCCGTCGGATACGCCACCGCAGTTCTCGTCGGCGCCGTGTCGCTCGTCTGCGTGAGCGCTGTCGCGGCGCTCGCCGTCCGCGAGGCTCGAGGCACCTCGCAGGAGGTGCGTGCCTCGACCGAGCTGTGGAACGCGTACCAGCGAGCCCGCTACTCGGTCGTGCAGGAGGCGCTTCTGACGCAAGATTTTCGACTCGCTGCCGCTCCGGATTTTCCCATGCGCTTCGCCGATCAAGCGGCGGGGCTGGAGCGCGCGCTTCGCATCGTCGAGCAGGCCGGCCCGGCGGACAAGAAGCTCGCGACGGAAGCGCTTCAGACCAACGTGCGACTGTCGCACGCGATCACCTCGCTCGTGGAGGCGGTCGAGACCGGGAACGCACGCCGCGCCGAGCAGATCGCCACGAAGCGGCTCGATCCGCTCTTCCGCCGGGCGATCGCAACGGTAAACCGAGGCGCCGCAGCGCACCTCGCCGAGTCGCGCGTCGGGCTGGAGGCTGCCGAAAGCTCAGAGGGCATCCTCTCGCGCAGCGCGATCGCGATCGTCTTGCTGGCGCTGCTCGTCTCGGCGACCGCCGCCATGGCGATCCAATTTCGGCGCCGCCTCGACGAGGCGCGCCGGGTCGAGCTCGAGCGGCTCCGCACTGCGGCCCTCACCGACAGCCTGACCGGGGTGCGAAATCATCGCGCGTTCCACGAAGAGCTCGACGCATTCCTCGAGCCGGTCCCGGACACGTCGATCACGCTCTTGATGATCGACCTCGACGGCCTCAAGGACGTCAACGACCGCTACGGGCATCAGGCAGGAGACGACCGGATCAGGCTGCTCAGCTCGGCCGTCGATGCAGCCCTTCGCGAGTCCGATCGCCTCTACCGCCTGGGCGGGGACGAGTTCGCGGTCGTGCTTCACAACTGTTCCGGCACGGACGCTGCCGCGTTCGCAGACCGGATCGACGAAGTCTTCGTCCAGGCGGCCTCCGGAGTCGAGGTGAGCTTCTCGGGCGGGATTGCCGTCTGGGCGGAGGGGATCACGAAGGACGAGCTCGTTCGCCGCGCCGACCTCGCCCTCATCGAGGCGAAGCGCCTTCGGCAGCGAGCGCTCGCCTACTCGCCGGCTTTCGAGGTCGCTGTCCTCGAGCAACCTGCCGACCTACGACACACCCAGGTCCTCGCCAACGCGCTGGCACGCGCCGTCGATACGAAGGATGCGTACACGCACAGCCATTGCGAGACAGTCGCCGAGCTGTGCGCGCTCATGGCGGCCGAGCTCGGGCTCGACGAAGAGCAGATCTTCAAAATCCGCTTGGCCGGCCTACTCCATGACGTCGGCAAGATCGGCGTCCCCGACTCCGTCCTCCAGAAGCCCGGGCGCCTCACCGAGGCGGAGTTCGACCTCATGAAAACGCACCCCGCGCTCGGCGCTCACATTCTCGCAGCCGCCGAGCTCCGCGACGAAGCGGCCTGGGTGCTCGCCCACCACGAGCGCCCCGACGGCAAGGGCTATCCCAACGCGAGCGCGACCGCACCGCTCGAGGCGCGGATCATCTCCGTCGCGGACGCGTTCGAGGCGATGGTCTCCAACCGCCCGTACCGCGCTGCGAGGTCGGCATCCGAGGCGCTCGCGGAGCTCGAGCGCTGCGCGGACTCGCAGTTCGACCGAAGTTGCGTTCGGGCGCTCAGCGCGGTGCTGCGAACGCGGGTCGATGCGAAGGACGTGCCGACGGAAGACATCCCGGCCGGCCGGCCGCTTCCGCTCGGCGCGGCAGCGTAAGCCCTCCGTTACGAACCGAACGAGGAATGAACGCGCTCGAGCGGAGTCCCCACGACGCGGGCATCCGCGCGTTGCACATCAGCGTCGACGACCGCTTTCAGCTCCGCTGTCAGCCCGTCGAGCTCGGCCCGTAGGGCCGCGTCGACCTCGACGCTATCGGGCACCACTGAGGCCGCTGCCCGCGCGATTTCCTGTTTCAGGCCGAGGACCTGCTCCTGGGCGGCCGCGCTGAGAGCGACCGGTCGACTCGTCTGGAGGACGTACTGCCAGGCGTAGGCGAACGTCCCGCACGAGCTGCAGCCGGCGTTCACGGCGGTCGCGGCATTTCCAGGAGCGAAGTACTGCGGGCTGCTCGTCACGAGCACGACCTGGACCGCGACGGCCGTCGAGTGGCAACCGGTGCAGGACGTCGCCGTCGCGTTCGCGATGTTGGCGCTCGTCACCGTCGGGCCGCCGACCTGCGTCACCTGAGTCGCCGCCCGAACGAGGGTCGAGCCGTCCGCAGTCGTCTGGGCGACGACGACGTTGTTCGCTCCCCCGCCCTGCGGGAGGGAATCCGCGCTCGCCCCTCCGGCCAGTCCGAGCGCGCAAACGATCAGAGCCGCAATGCGCAGCTTCCGCCGCATGGTTCGTGAACGGCTCTGACGGGAGTCCGGTTACGGCCGCAAGGCCCGTCCGGCGCCCGTCTGAAATTTGTTCGTTCGGGGAAGGCATTACGAAATGCGTCGGACCGTCGCCGCCCTGACCGTCGCACTCCTCGCCTTCGCCTCCACGCAGAGCGTCGCCGCGGCCGGTCCGCCCTATCCGGATTCGATGGCGGCGACCGGTGATTCGATCACGCGTGCCTTCAACTCGTCGATCGTGCCCTGGATCGACGCGCCCTGGAACTCCTGGTCGACCGGGGAGAGCGGTTTCGTCCGAAGCCACTATCGACGCATCCTCGCCGCCAATCCGCTCATCCTCGGCCGAAACTTCAACGACGCGCGAAGCGGCGCGAAGATGGCCGAGCTCTCGCGTCAGATGTTCTTGGTCAACCTCGAGCACGTCGACTACGTGACGATCCTCATGGGCGCGAACGACGCCTGCGCATCGAGCGAAGACGCCATGACGCCGGTCGCGGAATTCCGCGCCCAGTTCCACGCCGCACTCGACACGTTCGTGACGGGATCGCCTCAGGCGCGTGCGCTCGTCGTCTCGATCCCGAACGTCTACCGCCTCTGGAGGATCCTCCACGACGACCCGGACGCGCGCGCCGCCTGGAGGCTCACCGGCTTTTGCAAGTCGATGCTCGCCCACCCCGGCTCCACCGCTCCCGAAGACATGGCACGCCGCTCCCGCGTTCGCCAACGGATCGTCGACTACAACAGCGTCCTCGCGGACGTGTGCGCCCTCCACGTCCGGTGTCGCTTCGACGGGAACGCGGTCTTCGAGTATCCGTTCGAGCGGAAGGACGTTTCCACGCACGACTACTTCCACCCCTCCCGCGAGGGTCAGCGCGTGCTCGCCCAGGTGACCTGGACGGCGGGTTATCCGTTCGGCACGTGACGCGGTCGCGTCCCCGTACGCCACTCACCCAATCGCCGAAGCGGCTCCGAGCGTTCTTCAAGACAATGGGCGGTACTGGGCTCGAACCAGTGACCCCCAGCTTGTCGAGCTGGTGCTCTCCCAACTGAGCTAACCGCCCTGGCGGGCGCATTGTAGCCCAGCCTCGAGCGCTCAGACTTAGACTCTCCCGCACACCGTGGCGTCCCGGATCACCTACACGATGACGGGCAAGGACAGGCTCGGCCCGTGGTGCTTGCAGCAGTGCCTCCGAGAGCAGAGCCGGACGATCGTCGAGTGAGGACGAGCCCGATCCTCTACGGCCGCCTGACGTGGCCGGAGGTCCGCGAGGTCGTGGCGGAGGACCGCGTCTGCCTCATCCCCGTGGCGACGCTCGAGGATCACGGCCCGCACCTGCCGATCGACACGGACGTGCGCCTGACTGAAGAGATCTGCCGCCGCGCGGCCGAATCGGCGCCCGACGACATCGTCCTCCTGCCGATCATCCCGCACGGCTACTCGCCGCACCACATGGACTTCCCCGGGCCGATCACGATCGGCTGGGACACCTTCACTCGCTATCTCGTCGACGTCGGCAAGTCGCTCGCCCACCACGGCTTCCGGCGCATGCTCTTCCTGAACGGCCACGGCTCGAACCAGAACCTCGTCGAGATGGCCGCCCGCCTCGTCGCCGTCGAGCATCCGGACGTCCTCGCTGCGGCCGCGTTCCACACGTCGAGCGCCGAGTCGGCCGCCGTGATCGCCGAGGTCCGCGAGTCCGAGCGCGGAGGCATGGCACACGCGTGCGAGCTCGAGACGTCGATGTACCTCGCCATCGACCCGGACGCCGTTGCGATGGACAAGGCGGTCGACGAACACGGCTTCCCGGCCGGCGAGCACTCGTTCATGGACTGGTCGGACGGGCCGCTCAAGGTGATGCCGTGGTGGTCTTCGTTCTCGCGCACGGGCGTCCAGGGGGACGCGACGAAGGGCACGGCCGAGAAGGGCGAGCGCCTGCTCGAGGCGGCTGTCTCCGAGTGTGTCGCCTACGTCCGCGAGCTCCGGGCCAGAGACCTTCCAGAGCGCCGGGAGCCGCAGGAGACGCTCGCGTGACGATTCCGTTCGTCCGGGCCGCAGGAACGCATGCCGAGGTGGGCGCAGCCGTCGGCCGCGCGACGGCCGCGACGATCCGCGAGGCGGCCGAGGGCCCGTACGACCTCGAGCTCGCCGCCGAGTTCCGCGCGGCGACCGCCGCGCACCTTCCGTGGATCCTCGAGGAGCTCGACGCGGCCGCGGGCGCAGCCGGCGCCGACGCGCTCGCCGTCTTCGCCGCCTCCGTCGAGGAGCTGCAGTCGCCCGCGCTCGCAGGCACCGGCTGCTCGGACCTCCTCGTCACCGGCTCGCGCACGGCGAACGGGCACCTTCTCGTCGCGCACAACAACGACCTCGACGCGGAGCTCGAGGAGCACGTCGTCGCAGTCGAGTGGGCCGTCGAGGGCGAGCCGGTCGTCTTCTCCCTCGGGGTCGGCCCGTGGCTCTCCGTCGGCTGGAACGACGCCGGCCTCTCCGTGACCGGCAACGAGCTCACGCCCGCCGACGACCACGTCGGCATCCCACGGCTCCTGCAGATGCGGGACGTCGTGCGGAAGCGGACCGTCGGCGAGGCGATCGAGGCGATCGCCCACCCCGCGCGGGCGTCCTCCTACAACTGGGTGCTGGCCCATCGCGACGGCGAGGCGGCCAACGTCGAGGGCTCGGCGACCGCGGTCGCCCTGACGGAGCCCGTCGACGGCGCGCTCACGCACACGAACAACTACCTCCACCCCGACATGGAGCGGTTCGAGCTCAGCCCGTACAGGACCGGCTCGGCGCAGCGGTGTGCCCGCGCCGAGCGCTTGCTCGCGGAGACGGCCGGCGAGAAGCTGACCGTCGAGCGGCTGCGCAGGCTTCTCTCGGACCACGAGGGCGCACCCGACTCGCTCTGCCGACACGACGGCTATGCCAAGACCGTGTTCTGGTGCGTGGCGGACGTGACCGACGGCGTGATCACGTACGGAGCGGGAAATCCCTGCGAGTCGGAAGCCCAGACGTACGCGTTCGCATGAGAGCGACGGTCTTTGCCCCGCCCCTCCCCGAGGGCGGCACGATCGGCGTCGCGGCGCTCGCGAGCCCGTGGGAGAACCGCTCCGAGCTCGAGCGCGGCGTCGAGTGGTGGGAATCGCAGGGCTACCGGGTGAAGCTCGGCGAGCACATCCTCGACCGGGACGACTACGTCGCCGGTGATCCGGAGGCGCGAGCCGAGGATCTGATGGCCATGTTCGCCGACCCGGAGGTCGACGTCGTGCAGGCGTTCCAGGGTGGGTACGGCTCCGCCCAGACCATCCCGTACCTCGACTTCGACCTCGTCCGCGCCAACCCGAAGCCGTTCGTCGGCTTCTCGGACATCACGGCGCTCCACGTGGCCCTCCGTCAGAAGGCCGGGCTCGCGACGTTCTACGGCGTCGGCCTCGCCGGCGTCGGCGACAAGGAGACCTCGAAGTTCACGCGCGAGCGGCTCGTCTCGGTTCTCAGGGGCGACGCGACCGGCGAGGTCCCGCGCGATCCCGACGACCCCTACGTCCGGGCGATCCACGGAGGCACGGTGACCGCTCCGCTCGTCGGAGGCTGCCTCTGGCTGCTCATGCAGACGATGGGCACTCCCTGGGAGTTCAGCGCGGACGACTGCATCCTCTTCTTCGAGGACGTCGACCTGCCACCGTGGTATGCGGACGGCCTTCTGCTCCAGCTCGCGCAGGCCGGCAAACTGGACCGCGTCCGCGGCGTCGTAGTCGGCGAGATGGACAAATGCGACTGGCGCGAGACGCGTCCGGAGTGGCCGAGAACGAAATCGCTCGAGGACGTTCTCGAGCAAAGGCTGGAACCACTCGGGGTTCCCGTGGTATACAAACTGCCCTTGGGGCACGGAAAGCATCTCGCCACCCTCCCACTCGGCGTCTCCGCGACGCTCGACGGCGACCGACGCACACTGACCATCGACGAGCCGGCGTTGCAGCCTGCGGCCGGCAGCCCCGAAGGCAAGGAGGCTCCCTGAAATGAAGCGTTCGCTGTTTCTGTCCGTCGTCTTGGCGCTCGTTCTCGTCCTCGCCGCTGGATGCGGCGGCACGAGCTCCGGCGAGCAGAGCGGTCAAGGGGAGGTCGTAAAGGGCGGGATCCTCCGCGTCGGGACGATCAACTACATCGACTCCCTGAATCCGTTCAACTACATCGAGTCGCAGGCGTACAACGCCTTCATCATGATCTTCCCGCAGCTGATCCAGTACGACTACGCGGACGGCAAGTACCGGATCGAAGGCGACCTTGCGACGAAGTGGGAGAAGTCAGCGGACGGGAAGGACTGGACCTTCCATCTGAAGCAGGGCGGCAAGTGGTCGGACGGAAAGCCGATCACGGCCGAGGACGCAGCCTGGACGATCAATACGACGGTCAAGTTCGCCAGCGGCCCGACGGCCGTCGCGGCCTCGGCGCTCGCGCACGTGACGGAGGCCGAAGCGCCGGATCCGACCACGCTCGTGATCCATTACGACGCCCCCGTCGGGAACGTAATCGCCCAGCTTGAGCAGTTCTTCATCCTCCCGGAGCACGTGTGGCAGCAGTACGCGACAGGAAGCGGCAAGGGCCTCAAGACCTACCACCCGGAGCAAAACCTCCCCATGGTCACCGGCGGCGCGTACACGGTGAAGAAGTACGAGAAGAAGGGCACTACGGTCTTCATCAAGGATCCGCACTTCTACGGCCCGCAGTCGAACGCGGACGCCGTCGCTCTCACGTACTACACGAACGCGGACGCGATGATCGCCGACCTGAAGCAGAACCAGCTCGACTGGGTCGACCAGGTGCCGTTCTCCGCGGTCGACGTCGTGAAGAAGGATAAGAACATCGTCGTGCAGACGGTTCCCGGGGCCGAGACGACCAACATCACCTGGAACTCGAACCCGCTCAAGCCGCAGAACCGCGAGCTCCTCGACCCGGAGGTGAAGAAGGCGCTTTCGATGTGCGTCGACCGCGACAAGATCATCGACGTCGTCTTCAGCGGCTACGCAACCAAGGTCGAGAGCCTGCCCGGCCACATCGCCCTGTACGAGAACCCGAACCTGGGGCCGCTCGAGCACGACTGCGACGCGGCGAACCAGACGCTCGACGAGCTGGGCTACAAGAAGGGTTCGGACGGCATCCGGGTCGCGCCGGCGACGAGCGGAAAATACGCGCAACAGGCGCACAAGATGGAGTACGAGATCATCATTCCGGGGTCGCTCGACTTCAACGGCGACCGCGCCTTCCAGATCGTGCAGGAGGGCTTCGCCGAGGCCGGCGTCAAGGTGACGGAGAAGCCGGGAGGCGATTCGAGTGCCTCGTACGCGCTCGAGACCGACGACGACTGCGACCCGAAAAAGCTGACCGGCTACGCGAAGTTCGACATCGCCATGTGGGACTGGATCGGCTACATCGATCCGGACTTCATGCTCTCCGTCGTCACGAAGGGCCAGTGGTGCTCGTGGAGCGACACAGGCTGGCTCAACGAGGAGTACGACAAGCTCTACGAGGAGCAGGGAACCGCGGTCGATCCCGAGGAGCGCAAGGAGATCGTCCAGCGGATGGAGCAGATCATCTACGACAACTTCCTCTACACCCAGCTCGTCGAGGAGCAGGCGATCTCCGCTTACCGCAAGGAGTGGACCGGGTTCAACACGGCGCTGAACGCCTACTCGAAGGCCTACTACACGGAACCGCACAAGACCGGATAAGGGGCACGAGCAGGCCCGGACGAGGATGGAGGCGTGAGGGGGCTCGACTACGTCGCGAAGCGCGTCGGCTTCGCGGTCGTGACGGTCTTCGTCGCGATCACGCTCAACTTCGTGCTCTTCCGGGCCATCCCCGGGGACGCCGTCCAGGCACTGCGGTGTCGCGCATGCACGGTGCAGTTCAAGGAGGCGTTACGCAAGGAGCTCGGGCTCGACGACTCCAAATGGGTGCAGTACAAGAAATACGTCGCCGGGCTCGCGCACGGCGACCTCGGGAACTCCCTCCGCACGGAGAAGTCGGTCTCGGGCGAGCTCTGGCCGTCCATCAAGAACACGATCCCGATGATCACCCTCGGGACCGTCTTCGCCATCTTCTTCGGGGTCCTCGCGGGGGTGGTCGCAGCCTGGAGGCGGGGGACGTTCGTCGACCGTGGCACGGTCGGTACGGCACTCGCCTTCTACTCGATGCCGCCCCAGTGGCTCGGCCTGATGATCGTCCTCTTCCTCGCGAGCGCGATCGGGCTGCCGACCTCGGGGATCAAGGACCCGACGCTCGGGATCCTCGGAACAGCCGGGACGTGGGAGGTGATCGTGGACCGCCTCCGCCACATGGTGCTCCCCGCGGTCAGCATCGGGGTCGTCCTCTACGGCGAATACGCGCTGGTCGTGCGCTCCGCCATGCTCGAGACGCTCGGTGAAGACTACGTCCTGACGGCGCGCGCCAAAGGCCTCTCGAACTGGGCGACCGTCTGGCGCCACGGCTTTCGGAACGCCCTCCTGCCCGTCGTGACGCTGGTCGCCATCTCGCTCGGCTTCATCATCGGGGGCTTCATCACGATCGAGTACGTCTTCTCCTACCCCGGAATCGGCCTCGCGATCGTCGAGGCGATCGACCAGCGCGACTTCCCGATCCTGCAGGGAGCGTTCCTGTTGCTCGCGCTCGCGGTGATCCTCTTCAACCTGATCGCCGATCTCTTGTACTTCAAGCTCGACCCGAGGGTGACGACGTGAGCGCGGCCGTCGAAGCGGCCCGCGCGCCCGAGGCCCCGGCAAGCGTTCGTGCGGGGATCTTCCGCGAGGTCCTCGGCCAGCGGCAGGCGATCGTCGGCCTCGTGCTCGTGGGCGCGTTCGTCGCCGTCGCCCTGCTGAGCCCGCTTCTCGTCCCGGACGACCCGAGGACGAAGGTCGCGCCGGTCTTCCAGGCGCCGAGCGGCAGCCACCTGCTCGGAACCGACGGCGGCGGCGGCGACATGCTGAAGCTCCTGATCGCCGGTGCCCGCGTCTCGCTCATCGTGGGTTTCGCGGCCGCCGTGGTCTCGGCCTTCATCGGCGGCGCCGTGGGCGTGGTCGCGGGCTTCTTCGGCGGGAAGACGGACATCGCGCTGATGCGCCTCACGGACTACGTGCTCGTGATCCCGGACATCCCGCTGATGATCGTCGCCGCGGCGCTGTTCGGCCGCAGCCTGACGAACATCATCCTGATCATCGGGATCATCTACTGGACGACGACCGCGCGGGTGATCCGCGCCCAGGTGAAGACGGTCCGCGAGCGTGTCTACGTCCGGCGCGCCCGCGCACTCGGCGCCGGCAACGTCCGCCTGATCGGACGGCACGTCCTGCCTCAGGTCGGTCCCCTTCTGATCGCCAACACCGTCCTGCTCGTCGCCTACGCGATCTTCGCGGAGACCTTCATCACCTTCCTCGGGCTCGGCGACCCGAGCCTGATCTCGTGGGGGCGTCTGATCGAGAACGCATTCACGGACGACGCGGTACTGAACAACGCCTGGTGGGCGATCGTGCCGCCCGGGGTCTGCGTGATGCTCGTCGTCCTCGGCGCGACGCTGCTCGGGCAGGCCATGGAGGACACGCTGAACCCGCGGCTCCGGGCCGGACATCTCTCCGTGCGGCGGTTCGGGCTGCGCTCGGTGCCGGTGGAACGATGACCGCTCCGCTGCTCGAGGCCTCCGACCTCCACGTCTGGTTCGACCTCGGACACGGGCGCGAGCTCCACGCCGTGCGCGGCGTCGATTTCACGATCGGACGCGGCGAGCGGTTCGGCCTCGTCGGAGAGTCGGGGTGCGGCAAGACGACGACGATCCTCGCGATCATGGGCCTCCTGCCGCCGACCGCAAGCGTCGCCGGTCGCGTGCTCCTCGACGGGGAGAGCATCCTCGAGCGGGGAGAGGAGACCGTCAGCCCGCACCGCTGGAAGGACATCGCGATGGTCTTCCAGGGCGCGATGAACGCCTTCAACCCGGTGCGGACGATCGGCGACCAGATCGTGGAGGCGATCGAGCTGCACGAGCTCGCGGAGGGCCGCGAGGCGCGCCGGCGGGCCGGGGAGCTCCTGGAGAAGGTCGGGATCGCCCGCGGCCGGTCGACGAGCTTTCCGCACGAGTTCTCGGGCGGCATGCGCCAGCGCGCGGCGTTGGCGATGGCGCTTGCCTGCAGCCCGAAGCTCCTGCTTGCCGACGAGCCGACCACGGCGCTCGACGTGATGGTGCAAGCCCAGATTTTGGAGCTGATCGTCGGGCTCAGCGACGACTTCGACCTCGCCGTCGTCCTCGTCACGCACGACCTTCCGATCGTCGCCCAGGTGTGCAGGCGGGCGGCCGTGATGTACGCCGGCGAGATCGTCGAGACCGGCGCGATGGACACGCTCTACCACGACCCACGTCATCCGTACACCCGCCTCCTCTTCGCGGCCACACCGGATCTCTACGGCGAGGGCGACGTCGCCTCGATTCCGGGCATCCCGCCGCGCCTCGACCGCGAGATCCCCGGCTGCCCGTTCGCCCCGCGCTGCGACCGCGCGTTCTCGCCCTGCCCGGACGTCAAGCCGCGCAGGCTCGAGGTCGGACCGAGCCATATGGCGGCGTGCCACCTGAACGACCGCGCCGTCGCGGAGGCGTCGTGAGCGCGAACGGAAGCGAGGCGGCTCCGCTCCTCGCGGTCGAGGACCTCGTCGTCCGCTACCCGGTCCCGCGCGGCCTCGTCGGAACGATCTCCCGCCGGCCGCGCGAGGTCGTGCATGCGGTCGACGGGGTCTCGTTCACGCTCTCGCCCGGCGAGATGCTCGCCGTCGTCGGCGAATCAGGCTGCGGGAAGACGACGACCGCCCAGGCGCTCATGCGCATGGTCGACCCCGTGTCGGGATCGATCCGGGTCCAGGGCGAGGAGCTCGTGCGGCTCTCCGGACGCTCGCTTCGGCCGTACCGGCGCCGGATGCAGATGATCTACCAGGATCCGTACGAGTCGCTCGACCCGCGCTTCCGCGTGCGCGCGACCGTGGAGGAGCCGCTCCTCGTCCACGGCCTCGCCGGCTCGAAGGACGAGCGCCGCGAGCGGGTGCTGGAGGCTCTGACGCGCGCAGGGCTCACTCCACCGGAGCTCTACGTCGACCGCTATCCCCACGAGCTCTCAGGCGGTCAACGCCAGCGCGTCGCGATCGCGGCCGCGCTCGTCCTGGGCCCGGAGCTGCTCGTCGCCGACGAGCCGGTCTCGATGCTCGACGTCTCCGTACGCGCCGGCGTCCTCAGCCTCCTGGACCACCTCCGCAGAGAGGGCCTGGCGATCCTGATGATCACGCACGACCTCTCGACGGCGGCCCACTTCGCCGACCGCATCGCCGTCATGTACCTCGGCCGCATCGTCGAGGAAGGCGAGGCACGCGAGGTCGTCACGAACCCGCAGCACCCCTACACCCGGGCGCTTCTCTCGGTCGTGCCGAAGCCCGATCCACGCGACAGCACGAGGCCCCAGATCCTGCGCGGCGAGACGCCCGACCCGATTCACGTTCCGCCGTGGTGCCGGTTCGAGCCGCGCTGCCCGATCTCGATCGAGACCTGCCGCACCGTCGATCCGGAGCTGCGCCGGCCGGCCGGAGCGAGAACGCCCCAGCATCGCGCCGCGTGCATCCGCTCCGACCAGGTCGACCTCGCGACGCTGGAGCCGGCTACAGCGAGGAGCGCTCGCCAGAGCATCGGCTGAGCGACGTCCTGTCAAGCGCTCCTAGGACTCGCGCGGCACGCTGAAGCGGCGCGTCCGCTCGAACGCGACCTCCTCGCCCTCGTAGGCGGTCACCGTGTTGACGACGTGGAAGGAGTCCGCGTCGCCGGTCATCTCACTGCGGGTCTCCGCACGCGTGCGCCAGTCGTCGCGCGCCAGGGCGACCGTCTCGTAGACCTCGACCGCCGCCGAGAGCGGGTCGCCCTCGACGATGCGGAAGACCTCCCGCGTCGTCTCGACGAGCTCGATCCCGTTCGGATGCCGGCGCCCGCTGCCGTACGCGTAGGTGAGGACGCTCGTGCCGGTTCCCACGTCCCGCTCGACCGTCCGCGTCGTCGGCCCGACTGCGAGTTCCTCCACCTCGAGCGGAGGGGACGTCTCGGGCGGGTCGAAGGGCCGGAGCGAGTCGTCCTCGGGGCGCGGCTCCCGTACAGGAAGCACGAGAGCAGCGCGGTGCAGGGTGAGCCGCACCGGTTCCGGGGACGGCCACACGAACGGCCAGTACGTCGGCGAGACGGCGAGGCGAATGCGCGATCCGGCCTGGAACCGATGTGCGATCGCCTTCAGCGGCAGAGCCACGTCGTAGCGCTCGCCCGGGACAAGCGGCACCGGATGCTCGTGCGACTCGCGGTGCGTCAGGTTGAGGATCCCGCGGGTGACCAGGCTCGAGGCGCCGTCCGGCGCGATCTCGCAGAGCCTGACGGCGACGAAGGCCCGCGGCCGGTCGACCGACAGCGAGAGCCGGGCCTCGGGAAAGCCGAGGATCTCGAAGGCGTCCCCGAGCTCCGTCGTGAGCTCGAGCGAGAGCGCGTCGTCGAGGCGCTGGTCCGGAGGCATGTCGAGCGCGTCGCCGTAGGGGCACCAGAGGCCGGAATCGAGTCCGTTCGCCTGCACGCCCTCGAGCTCGAGCGTCCCCTCGCTCAGCACGAGCTCGCGCCGCTCGAGCGCGGGCGCCGGCCACGCCTCCTCGGCCACCCAGCGTCCCGGCCGCTCGTCGTGGTGCGGCCGCGGCTCCGCGGGATCCTGCATCCAGACGCGAAGCATCGGCTCGTCGAAGACGCCCGTGTCGATCCCTTTCAGAGTCTGATCCCACCAGCGCAGCGACTCCTGGAGGAAGCCGATCTGCGGGCCGGGCGTCGCCTCCTCCGGAAACCCGTGCGCCCAGGGCCCGACGAGACCCTTGCGCGGGCCCGGCAATCCTTCGAGCAGGCGGAAGACGGCGCTCGTGTAGCCGTCCGCCCACCCACCGACGGCGTAGACCGGGCATTCGATCGCCGCGAAGTCCTCGCGCACGGAGCCGTGCCGCCAGTACTCGTCGCGCCGCTGGTGGGAGAGCCAGGCCTCGATGAAGGGAGGCGTCTTCTCGAGCCGGTTCAGCCACATCTCGCGCCAGCGGTCGCCGACGTTCGCCGGCTGCGGCGGCGTCGCGTTCCACACGAGCATCGACGAGGCCCAGGGGAGCGCGTCGATCGCGAGGACGGCGCCTCCGATGTAGTGGACGTCGTCGGAATAACGGTCGTCGGTCGAGCAGAGCGTGATGATCGAGCGGAGCTCGGGGGGGCGGCGGGCAGCGACCTGGAGGGCGTTGAAGCCGCCCCAGGAGATGCCGAACATCCCGACCTTCCCGTCGCACCAGGGCTGGCGCGCGAGCCACGCGATCACCTCGAGCGCGTCGTCCTGCTCCTGCGTCAGGTACTCGTCGAGGAGGATTCCGTCCGAGTCCCCGCTCCCCCGCATGTCGACGCGCACCGCGGCGTAACCGTGCCCTGCGAGATAGGGATGCTTGGTCGCGTCCCGCTTCGCGGTCCAGTCGCTCTTCCGGTACGGGATGTACTCGAGGAGCGCGGGCACGGGGTCGTCCTCGGCATCCTGCGGGAGCCAGATCCGCGCAGCGAGCCGGCAACCGTCCGAGAGCGGGATCCACGTGTTCTCGATCTCCCGGATCGGGCGCGGAAACTCGCTCAGAACGCTCACGTCTAGGCGCGGGTCACCGGAAGCGGAGCTTTCCGTGCAGCCACCGCATCGGATCCACGGCCTTCCCTCGCCGGTGGACCTCGAAGTGGAGGTGCGTTCCGTAGCACGAGCCCGTGCATCCCGCGCTCGCGATGTGCTGGCCCGACTCCACTCGCTGCCCCTCCCGCACCAGCGCGCGCGAGAGGTGCGCGTACATCGTCGCCAGCCCGGGCGCGTGGCGAACCACGACGACGTAGCCGTAGCCCGAGTAGTGCGGCAGCCACCCCACCCGCGTCACGACGCCGTCCGCGGCGGCGCGAACGTCCGTCCGCTGCCAGCCTTCGATGTCCACCCCGTAGTGGAATCCGCCCCAGCGCGGCCCGTAGGGAGAGCTGGCAAGCGCCCGGAGCGGGACGACGAAGCGGATCGGATCGGGCTCCGGAACCAGGGTCAGCGGGCCGATCGCCGTGTCCGGGGACGGCTCGAGGGTCGCCGCGCCCGCAGGAGCGACGAGGAAGAGCATGCCGATGATCGCCGCGAGGCCCGGCCGGAGTGGCGCCACCGGGCGGGGAGTCTACTCGAGGTGTCCGCTGACATCCCACGTCCACAGCTCGACGACGTGGTCGTCGGGGTCCGTCACGTAGGCCGCGCGGCTCTTCGTCTCCTCGAAGATTTCCTCCTGAACGTCGCAGCCGTGCCGTCTCAGGCGCGCGACCGCGCCGCCGTAGTGCTCGTCCGGCAAGTGCAGCGCGTAGTGCACGTGGACGCCGCCGCGACCGCCTGCCAGGCCGACCTGCGGCTCCCAGAGCCCGATCCGCGTCCGCTTCCCGGCCAGGATCCATGCGGCGTTGCGGGCGGGCCAGCGCTCGACGAGCGGCAGGCCGAGAACCTCCGTGTAGAACCGGACGGAACGCTCGACGTCCTGCACCTCGAGCACGAGCTCGTTCACTCCCGTGACCGGGACGCCGTTCATGCTGCCGGCGCGAGGGCGACGATCGCGGGCGGCGGATCGCCCTCGAGCTCGACCCGCATCCACGAGTCTCCGCGATCCTCGCTCGTCCAGAGCTCACCGCTCCGGAAGCCGGCCACGACGGCGCCGTCGAGCGCGAGGAGCGCGTACGGCATCGCGTCGAGCTCGGTTCCGAGGCCCCCGTCCAGCGCCTGCCACGGCCCGTCGCCCTCCCAGCGGTAGAGGCGCGCCGCGGCACGCCCGCGACCGTGAGCGGCGAACGGGCCGGTGCTCGCCGAGACGTACCAGCGATCGGCGTCGACCGGATCGGCCGCGACGGCCCAGGTGTAGTGGCGATCGCGGCCGTCGTCGGCCGCCCGCCACGACATGCCGCCGTCGAAGCTCCAGGCGGCGCCTCCTCCACCGGCCTCGTACGCGCGGTCTTGCTCGGTCGGATGCCAGATCACGGAGTGCACGTCGGGCTGCGCGCCCGGACGGTGATCGAGCCACATCCGACCCCCGTCCTCGGTCCGCATCATTCCGCCGAGCTCGATGCCGACGAGGAGGACGTCCCCCTCGTGCGGGCTCGGCGCGATCCAGCGGACGTGTGACGTCCAGGGCCGTGGCGGGAAGCTCCACGTCGGCTTGGACGGAATGTCCTGGAGCGCTTCGAGCTCGGACCAGGTCCCGCCCGCGTCTCGGCTCACCCAGAGCGCGCTCGGCTCGCAACCGGCGTAGACGGCGCCGTCGACGGGGCTGACCGCGACCGAGAACACGTCCTGCGGCGGGCGAACGGCCTCGTCCCACGTCTGCCCCCCGTCGGAGCTGCGGAAGACGCCGCCGCCGCGAGCGCCCACGTACACCCGCTCCGGGTCGCGAGGGTCGACCGCGACGCACTGCGCTCCGCTCCCGCTCAGACCGACCCGGCTGCGGCCGTCGTCGATGCGGAAGAACGCGTCGCCCGTGACCCCGACCAGCCTCACACGCGTTCCAGCGGCGCGTACTCGAGCATGAGCCTGCGCTCGTTCCCGTCGTCGGCGAAGCGGACCGTGACGGTTCCGTCCGCGTCGATCGCGGTCACGACCCCCTCGCCGAGCGTCGAGTGGCGCACGCTGTCGCCCGTCGAGAGGTCGATCCGCGGACGCTCGGGAACCGGCTGCGCGCCGGGCCCGTAGCCGCGCCACGAAGCCGGCCGCAGGCGCTCGCGCTCGAGCTCGTCCTGCGGAAGCTCGTCGAGGAAGCGGCTCGGGAGGTTGTAGCCCCGCGCGCCCCAGAGCGAACGCGAGGTCGCGTGCGTGAGCGTGAGCCGCTCCTTCGCGCGCGTGAGCCCGACGTATGCGAGCCGCCGCTCCTCTTCGAGCCCTTGCTCTTCGAGCGAGCGCGAGTGCGGGAAGACGCCCTCCTCCATCCCGATCAGGAAGACGGCGCGAAACTCGAGACCCTTGGCATTGTGGAGCGTCATGAGCGTGACGTAGCTCCGCTCCTCCTCGATCTCGTCCTGGTCCGAGTAGAGCGAGATCTGCTGCAGGAACTCGGAGAGCGCCGGCTGCTCGGCCGTCTCCTCGTACTCCCGGGCCACGCCGACGAGCTCCTGCAGGTTCTCGATCCGCCCCTGGGCCTCGACCGTGCGCTCGGCCTCGAGCGCGTCCAGGTAGCCGCTGCGCTCGAGCACGTGCTCGAGCAGCTCGGGCACCGGCCGCTCGAGCGCTCCGGCCATCAGCGACTCGAGCAGCGTCCGGAGCCGCTGCACGGCCTTCCACGGCGCTCCTGCGAGCCCCGCTTCGTCCGCCTGGCCCAAGGCTTCCCACAGCGAGACCCCCTGGGCGTCCGCGAACGTGCGCAGGCGGGCGAGCGACGCGTCCCCGATGCCGCGGCGCGGGCGGTTGGCGATCCGGAGGAGGGAGACGGCGTCGAACGGGTTGTCGATCACCTGCAGGTACGCCATCGCGTCCTTGATCTCGGCTCGGTCGTAGAAACGGGGCCCGCCGATGACCCGGTAGTCGATCCCCTGCCGCACGAGGACGTCTTCGAGCACTCGTGACTGAGCGTTCGTGCGGTAGAAGACCGCAATCTCCGCTCCGGCGACCCCCTCCTCGTGGAGCCCCGCGATGTCGGCGGCGACCAGGCGCGCCTCCGCGTGCTCGTCCTCGACCTCGAGCACGCGCACGGGATCGCCCTCGCCGAGCTCGGAGAAGAGGTTCTTCGGCTTGCGCTCCCGGTTGTGCTCGATGACCGAGTTCGCCGCGCGCAGGATCCGGTTGGTCGAGCGGTAGTTCTGCTCGAGCGCGATCGTCTTGACCTCGCCGAAGTCGCGCTCGAACTCGAGGATGTTGCGGATGTCGGCGCCGCGAAAGGCGTAGATCGACTGGTCGGGATCCCCGACTGCGCAGACGTTGCCGTGCCGCCCCCCAAGCAGCTGGAGCAGCCGGTACTGCGCGTGGTTCGTGTCCTGATACTCGTCGACGAGGATGTAGCGGAAGGCCTTCTGCCAGCGCTCGAGCGCCTCGGGGAAGCGCTCGAGGACGTCGACCGTCAGCATCAGCATGTCGTCGAAGTCGACCGCGTTCGAGCTGAAGAGGCGGCGCTGGTAGAGCTCGTACACGTCGGCGACCGTCTGGTCGTAGAACGACGCGACGCGACGGCGGTACTCGTCCGGCCCGACGAGCTGGTTCTTCGCGAGAGAGATCTGCGTGTGGATTCCGCGCGGCACGAACCGCTTCGGGTCGCGGTCGAGCTCCTCGAGGCAGTTCTTCACCAGCCGGACCTGGTCGGCCTGGTCGTAGATCGTGAAGCTCGAGCGGTAGCCCAGCCTCGGTGCCTCGCGTCGAAGGATCCGGCCGCACGCCGAGTGGAACGTCATCACCCACATCGTCCGCGCGACGCCGCCGACGAGCGCCTCGACGCGACTCTTCATCTCGTTCGCCGCGCGATTCGTGAAGGTGATGGCCAGGATCTCGTTCGGCTTTGCACCGCACGCCGCGACGAGGTGACCGATGCGGTGGGTGAGGACGCGCGTCTTCCCGGAGCCGGCGCCTGCCACGACCAGAACCGGCCCCTCGGTGGTCAGAACCGCCTCGCGCTGCGCCGGATTCAGGTCGGTCAGGTAGCTCTCTGGCGAGACGACCGCCATGCAACCGATGGTATCGGCGCGCCCGCTCGCCGATGAGAAGACGACGGCGCCCGGTCAGGCCGGGCGCCGTCGTGTACTGCTTCGGGCTAGAGGAGCGAAAGCCCCAGCCCGTCGATCTCGACCCGTGCCCCAGGCGAGACGACGCGGACCTTCAGCGTGCCCGTCGTCGCCGTCGCGAAGGGTGGCAAGCTGATCAGCTGCCGCTTCTGAACGGTCGCGGCCGCGGTGTTGAACGTGCCGAGCGACGTCCCGTTGAAGAGGACCTCGATCGAGCCGTAGCTCGGCCCCTTCGTCACGAGGAGACCGACCCGCTTGATTCCGACCGTCGAAGCCGGTGCGGTCAGCGTCGCGTTCGCCGTCGTCGAGCGTGCGACCGTGTCGAGGTAGTACCCCTGGCCGGTGAGCCCGCTCAGCTTCGTGAAGTTCACTGCCGTTCCAGTGGCGTCGTCGAGCGGGTACGCGGTCGTCTTCGCCTTGTAGACGGACACGTTGCCGGCGTTGTCACGTGCCCGCACGCGCAGGCTGATCGTCTGACCCGGCGAGCCGCTGACGCTCGTGCTCGTCAGCGTCGTGCCCGTCAGCACGTTCGAGAACGGGGTCAGCGCCGACGTCGGCGTGCCGGTCCGCTTCTGCACGTCGTACGAGAGGACGCCCGAACCTGCGTCCGTCGCACTCCAGCTGAGCGTGAACGCCGCATTCGACCGCTGGAAGGTCCCGATCGCCCCGATGGTGACGGCCGGGGCCGTCTGGTCGAGCGTGATCGTGTCGGTGACCGGCGCCGAGATCATCCCGGCGTTGTTCTGGAACCGGACCCACACGGTCTTCACGCCGTCGCCGGCCGGAACCGTCGCCGACGCCGACGCGGAATACGGAACCCACGGCTCGGTGTCGAAGACGCCGTCCGTCGAGATCTGCATCTGCGAGACGTTCGTCTGCGGGTCGGATGCGGAGAGTGCGAGAGAGACGTTCGTGAACCTCGTGAACGCCGCCCCGCTGTTGATCGTGACACTGCCGCTCGGGGCGCTGTCGTCGACGTACAGGTTGTAGCTGCCCGACCCGGCAACATTCGTGATCACGAGGCCGCCCCACTCGCTCACGCTCGGCATGAACGAGAGCTGTTCAGCCTGACCCGCCGGGTTGCCATACGAGGAGGCGGAGGCCGAAGAGCGGTTCTTGATCGGAATGCCTGCGTCGGTCATCAGGAACAGCTCGGGGTTCTGTCCGCTGTTCGTTGGCACGATCCGGGCGTAGACCCGAACGCCCGCAGTCAGGAACGTATCGCGGACGGCGACGATGTCGTTGGAGCCCATGAACAGTGCCTGGCTTCCGACCTCGGCGGTCGAAGGTGCCGCGGCATCCGGTTTCGACGAGGCGCCCTGAATCGACGGACTCGCTTGGTCCGTACCCTGTGCGAGCTCGACCTGGTAGTTGCCCGTTCCCGAGAACTGGTAGACCTGCGGGTAGTAATCGCCGAATGGGCGCCCGCCCGAGTTCGAATCGACCGCCACGAAGTCGATCGCGTTCCCACCCCATGCGCTCGAGGCGAGGAACGCCGTGAGGCCGAAGTCGTCGTAGAGCGCGAGGTCGTAGTCGGTACCGACGGGCGGCCGTTCTGCGATCACGCTCCAGTAGACGGTGCTGGTGTTGTACGAGTAGCTGTGCCGGTTGCTCGACCCCGGCGGGATCGGGCTCTGGTTCGGCGGCGTCGGCCGCGTCAGCGACGCGTAGTTCCCCAGGGGGTCACGGAACCCGTAGTCGATCGTGTTGTTGTAGATCGTGGACAGCGCGCTCGTGCTTCCGGTGTAACCACCCTGCTGAGCGAACTGGATGTACGTGTTCGAGATGTTGCCCTGGAAGGTCGACCACTGCCCGGCGAACGATCCATCGGACCGGCGGTCCCACGGGGACTCGTTCGCCGAGTCGGAGATGTCGATCATCGCGCCGGCAACGCGCCCTTCAGGCCAGTCGCCGTTGCTCCAACCGCTGGTTCCCCAGGTCGGGTTCTCGAGGTTCAGCGAGCCCCCGTCCGCCCAGCGGAAGAACGGGTCGTTGTAGACCATCGCCGGGAACCACTCGGCGAAGCCTTCGGTCCAGCCGCACCCCTGGGAGTACGAACCCTGGATCGTGTGCGGGTTGCAGTTCGGCGCCGACGGGAAGGCGCCCTCGTAGACGTCGTACATGATCGCGTGCGCGAGCTCGTGATTGACCGTGATCGGGGCGCTCGGGTCGTTTGCCGCGAGGTGGACCACTCCGCCGCTTTCGTACGTCCCGTCGGTCGAGCCAGGCGCCCACATGACGAGCTTCTGGTCCGACCCGCCCGTCTGATCCCACACGTTCCCCGGCACCGCGAGGAACGCGTCGTTGACCTCGTCGAACGCATGGAGACCGGGCATCAGAGCCGGGTCTCCCGACGTCAGCGAGCCGTAGTTGAGCGTCCCGCCGCCGACGTTGTTCGTGACGCCCGTCGCCCACTGGAAGTCAGGCGCTCCGGACGACCGGTTGTCGCCTACGCGCCAGAGCGTGTTCTCGGTCGTGAAAGTGACGTAGACGTCGGCTGTTCCGCTGTCGAACGCGCCGGTCTCGGCGTTGTCGAAGCAGAGGTTGAAGCTCCCGTTCCCTGCGGTGACGCCCGATGCGAGCACCGTGTCGCCGAACGGGTTCTTGTCCCAGGCACGCACCCAGATGTTCATCGAGGGATGCCAAAAGCCGTTCTGGTCCTGGTACGTCCACGAGCCGGTGGCGCATTCGGTCACCTGGGCGAAGCTCGGCTGGCTCGCAGTCTGGATGACGTCGGGCTCCGAGACGTCGGCGGCGACGTACGGCCGATTCGTCGTACGAACCGGTTGGGCGCCTGAAGGGCGGTCGGCCACGTCTCCGACCCGCGGCGATTGAATCGCCAGCGACGAGCGCGCGGTCGACTGGCCACTCGTCAGGAAGACGTAGTCGGCGCCTGCGTCGGCGCCGTACTGCGTCTTCGCGATCGCGCGGACCTCGATCTGGCCGCTTCCGGGCGCAACCGCCTTGACGAGCGCGCTGTACGAACGGGACTGATCCGCCGCGAACGAGGCGGCGCCGGAAGCCCGCCCGTGCGAGACCTGGAGCGCGTCGGGCGCCGAGACGAAGACAAGGTTCTCCGGAAGCCGGACCGAGATGTTCGCGGTCCGGGCGACGTCCGCGGACACGCGGAACGTCAGCTTCGCGGTCTGCCCGACCGCCGGAGCCCGCGAAAGACTCGCGTCGACGCCGATACAGCTCGCCCACTCGTCTTTCGTAGACTTGTGCGCCGACGACTTGAGCGTGCAGTTCGGGGCGTGCGCAGACCGCGGAGGCGACGGCTTCCCCTTCGCGGCCACGCCCGGCGAAGCACCGAGCGCGAGCATGAGAAGTGCGCCGACTGCGAGCAAGAAGACGCCTCGCGCCGACCTGTCAGAGTTCCTTAGCACGGATCCTCCTTCATTTGTCCGGGCGCAAGCCCTGGGTCGCGCCCCCAGCCGGCGCAACGGGTTAGGTATTTCATGACGAAGCGGTCAATTTCAACGAGAAACGCTCAAATGTGACCAAGATTTGTGCAATTTGCGTGATATTTCCTCGCCGCCACATGTCTCCTGGACGGAGCTCGTGGCCACGTTCTTCCGCAAGCTGCTTAGCGGCGGCGCTCTTCCTGGGCTTCGGCGCCGGCTGCGGGGGCGGCGCCCAGACGTCCCCATGCCACACGGAGACCCAGCAGGGCGAGTTCAAGGCGCCGATCACGATCCGTGCCACGCTCGACCGTCCACCGTCGCTCGAGGCGCCCGCCAACCTCTCCGCGCAGGTCGTGCCCGACCGCTCTTACGGGGAAGCCCTCTTCGCGGTCGAGCTGCCGTCGACGCTTCGATTCGCCGAAACGCCCCGGAACGCCGCCGTAAGGCGGCGCGCGTCCGATCGAGGCCTGCTCGTCGTCGCCTCGTTCCGAGGCCCTCTCGTCAAGGGTCGTCCCCGACGCGTGACCGCACGCGTGCGCGCGGTCCAGCCCGGAGATGGAGACATCGTCGTCTCCGCCCATGCCCGCATCTCCGGAGGGGTCGACGCCGGTGACGCCCGCTTCTTCCTGACGATCGGGAGGACGGCGGCCAAGTCGGCATGCCGCGGGACGGGTGGCCCTGTTGGCTAGCCGACGGGGCGCATGGCAGCGAGCGCGTCCTCGACGAAGGCCGCCGCCTCGGCGAGCGCGACGGGATCGCCCGATTTCAGGACCACGTCGATCTCCGGCCCGGCGGGCAGAAAGCGTGGGTAGCTGCCCGATGGCAACGCAAGAGCGGCGCGCTCGAGCGATTAAATTCGGCGGCCGAAGAAGTCGCCGGCCGCCGAATTTCCCTACGCGCGTGATCTACGCCACGCGCTCTCTCTTGGTCCTACTTCGCGTACGACGTGTCGGACGCACCGGCGGGCGCCGGCGCGGGGGCTGATGCTGCCGCCGCCGGAACATCGTCGTCGACGACCGCGGCGGTCAGGTTGATCAAGTCCCAGTCGATGTCGCCGTCAACCTCGGTGCAATCGACTTCCACCGTGTGGTTGCCCGCAGCGATGCTGTTCGTGCGTCCGGTAAGCGCGAATGACCCAGGCTCGCCTGAGGGATGCGAAGCACTCGCCGTCGCCGAGAACTCGCCCATGCCTACGGAAAAGCCGATCGGCGTTCCGTCGACGCGCAGGCCGCACAACCCTCGCACCAGGTTCGGGTTGTCGCTCCCCGCATTAGGGCCGATGGCGTCGTCCAGGGCGAACGTATGCCATGCGCCGGTCGCGGTGGCCATCACCTTGCCGGCCCGCCCGAGTGCGATGATTCCCGAGCCACAGTTCGTCTCCACGCCGTCGTCGGCGGTACAACTGCCATGCGCCGCCATGGACGCTGGCAGCTCGATGGGGACGAACGACGTCGAGTGGAGCCCGTCGAGCTTGTCCGCGTTCAGATTGGCGACCTTGACGCCCGAGTTGACCGTGAAGGGCGTCTTGCCGCTCGGCACGTTCAGGCCGAGGGCGGTCGCGCCTGTCCCGGCGCTCTGCTGTGTGATGTTCACCGCCTTGCCGGCGTTGTTCGACGTCAGCGCGGTCACTGCCGTCGCGTTGTTCGGAAAGCCAAGGATCCAGGCGTTTCCGTTCGCCGCGTACGCCGTTCCGCCGAGCACGATGAAGAGCGTGATCAGCGAGATGACGAGCGCCGGCGAAGGCCTGCGTCTCAAGAGCCGTCCCAACATTCTCCGTTCGCCTCCTTCGATAGTGGTGAGGCGACCCTATGAAGAAGTATGTGGCAGAACAATGAGCCGCTCGGCCCATCTTTGTACGCTCTGTGACTACAGGTCGGAACACACCCGGACGTCGAAAGAACGCCACGCGTCCTCTTCTCAATCGATACCGGCCAAAGCCTCTTCGATGAAATCGCGCGCGTCTTCGAGCGCGTCCAAATCTCGCGACTTCAAAACGACCTCGACTTCTGGCCCGTCGGCGAGAAACCGCGGGTAGCTTCCAACGGTCACGCCGGGATACCGGCGAGTCGCTTCCTCGAGGGTCGAGACGATCTGACCCTCGCCCGTTCGGTAGGCGCACCGCCAGGCGCGAATCGGCGAGGCTCGAAAGCCGGCTGCGATCGCGTCGAACATCGCCTCCATCTCACTCGGGAGACCCGGAAGGACGTGGACGTTTCGAAGGACGAACCCGGGCGCGCCGCCGAGCGGATTCGCAAGCGGGACGGCGCCGGCGGGCAGGCAGGCCCAGCGCGCAGCGTAGTCGCCGAGCCCCTTTGCGGCGAAGCGACCGCGGAGGTCCCGAGCGAGATCGCCGATCTCCTCGCACGGGACGCCGAAGGCCTCCGCGACCGCCTCCCGCGTGATGTCGTCCGGCGTGCCGCCGAGACCTCCCGTCACGAAGACGAGGTCGTGCCGGGCGCTCTCGGCGCGCAGGAAGGCGGCGATCTCGGCGACGTCGTCTCGCACGGCCGCGAGGAGCCGGACCTCGATCCCGAGCGAGGCGAGGCGCCGCGAGAGCCACGAGGCGTTCGTGTTCTCGACGTCCCCGGAGACGAGCTCGTTTCCGACCGCCACGATCACGGCCGTTCTCATGCGGACCGAGTATAGGCCCGGTCCTTCGACGCGATGACGCGGTCGATCTCGTTGTCCGACGCGCGGGCCTGACCCGGGTGCGAGCGCCGCTCCGCGACCAGCTCGCGGCCGTCTCGAAGCCGGACGACGACGCGGGCCGGGAAGATGAGCTCGAGCTCGTCCAGGCGCCAGTCGACGTTGCGCGGCCGTAGCGCGCGAACCGCCCGGGGCGCGACGCGAAGCGCTCGGCCGTAGGTCCGCCAGACGCCGATCAGCGCGCTGAGCACGTCCGACGGCCCGAGCCTCGTGAGGGCGTTCGAGAGCGGCGCACCACGCTCGATTCCAGCGACGGTCTCCCGGGTGAACGCCGGCTCGTGGCGCAGCGACACGCGCGGGCCGTCGGGCAGGGGCTGCTCGAGGGTCTGCGGGGTCAGGTCGCCGTAGACGAGCGCGACCCGAAGCGCCCGCTCGACCGAGAACTGGGTGGCGACGGGCTCGCCCGCCGGGGCGTTCTCGCGGCGCGCAAGCGCCTCCATCGTCAGCGTCGGGGCCCCGGCGGCGACCTCGATTCGATCGACGGCGTCCGGGTCGACGACGCCGAGCTCGGCGAACGCGGCGAGCGGGGCCTGGACGTGCGCGGCAGCCGGTCGGGGCTTGAAGGAGAGCGTCGACAGGAGCCAGCGGTCGCCGAGGCCGCCGAGGAGCTCCGGCAGCGGAGCGAAGCTCGCGCGCGCGAGCCCGTCCGCAAGAGCCCGGCGCGGTGGGACGACGCCCTCCGAGGCGAGCGTGCAGGCGCGGAGGCCCGAGGCGACCGGGCCGGCGATCCGGGCCGGCTTGGCGCTCGTGGCGAGCAGGCCGCCCCAGGTCGGCGCGCACGGGGCGAGGAAGGCGAGGCCGAGACCACGTGCGATCGCCGTCGGGTGCATGCCCGCGCGGATTCCGGCTGCGAGCGCAGCGGCCGGCGCATGCACGAACGTCGATCCCTGGCCGGCGGCCGGAGCGAGGATGCAGGCCGCACCGAGCCGAAGAGCGAGCTCGGCGGCCGCGATATGGGCCTCCTCGTGGTTTCCGGCCACGACTGCCGCCGAGTGGCCTGGATGCGCGAGGAACCCGTAGTCGTCCCAGTCGAGGAGCGCGGACATCCCGGCGTCCCGCTCGCTCCCCGGCGGCGACGCCCTCGCCCACGTTCGCCCGGCGCGCGTCTCCCATGCGGCGGCGATCGCTCCGCGGACGCTCGCCCGCTCCCGCTCGGCGGCGAGCCGAACCGCCGGCGGAACGCTCTCGGCGCGGAGCGAGGCGGCCCATTCCGCGATCTCGCCGAACGAGGTCATCCGACCGAGAACGCTAAAGGCCGCGCAAGACAGCCTCTCTCGGCTCGCCCCAATCGATCTCGGTGTGCAGCCGACGACCGTGGCGCTCGAGCAGGCGGCGAAGCTCGGGGCCCACCGCGAGGACGAGGAGGACGTTCCCGATCGCGTGCGCGAGGTCGAACGGGACGCCGCGGGCCAGCTGGGCAGCAAGTGCTGACCCCGTGTGCGGAAGGAAGCCCACCCATTCCCACAGGTCCATCGCGGTCGAGAAGAGGTAGCCGAGGACGAACGCGAGGGCGGCGAAGGCGAGACGACGGCGGACCAGAGGACGCGCAATCGCCCCGGCGGCTCCGCAAGCGCCCCACGCGAGCATCTGCCAGGGCGTCCAGATTCCCTGCCCGAGGAAAAAGTTCGACGCAAACGCGGCCGTCGCCCCGACGCCGATTCCGGCTCTCAGGCCGAGACCCGCCCCGGAGGCGATCGCGATCACGGTGACCGGCTGGACGCCCGGAACGGCGACGAAGAGGACTCGACCGGCCGCCGCAACCGCACCGAGCGTCGCGACGAGCGCGACCTCCTTCGGACCCCCGGGTCCGGCCTCGAGCCAGGCGGCCCCGCCGGCGACGAGGGCGACCGCGGCGAGGAGAACGGCCATGGCGGACCGGGCCGGGTCGAGCGCGGCCCACGCGCCGGCCCCGAAGGCTGCACCGCAGAGCACGAGCGCGGTACCCGCCGCCGCGCGTCTAGACAAGGACGGCCTCCGGCGCCCCGAGCGCGACACGGCGGTGGGCCGGGAAGGCGCGGTCGTGCGTGGCCACCAGGACCGCGCGACCGGCCGCGGCATAGCCCGCGAGCCAGCGTCCCAGGGCGGACTTGCGCTCCGGGTCGACGCCCCGCGTCGGCTCGTCGAGGACGAGGAGATCCGGCTCGGCCACTGCGACGGCCGCCAACCCCAGCCGCTCCCGCTCGCCGCTCGACAGGTCACGCGGATGACGCCCGCATGCCCAGTCGAGTTCGAGCGATTCCAGCGCGGCGAGCGCCCGCGAACGATCGCCTCCCACTGTGAACGCCACCTCGTCGTCGACTCGTTCGCGCAGCAGATGACGCCCCGGATCCTGGGGCAGGTAGCCGGCCCGCCCGCTCCGCTCGACGCGGCCGGCCCCCGGCGCGAGCAGCCCGGCTGCGATCTTCGCGAGGGTCGTCTTCCCGCTCCCGTTCGGCCCTTCCAGCGCGACGACCTCGCCGCGGCAGAGCTCGAGGCTCACGCCCTCGAGGACGGGAACGCCCGGCCGGTAGGCGAACGAGACGTCGTCGAGCGTGACGACGGTCGTTCCGACCTCGGGGGGCGGGAGCTCCGACCGTTCGGGGGGAGGCGAGTACGCAGGGCGGTTCGCCGCGAGCCACTCGAGCGCCTCCGCCTTCGGAAAATCGAGCACGAGATCGGCTTCGTCGACGAAGAGCACGCGATCGGCGACTGCGAGCGCCCGCTCGGTGCGCTGCTCCGAGAGGACGACCGAGCCCCGGAGACCGGCCACGAGGTCGAGAAAGGCCTCCGCCGCGCCCGGATCGAGCTGCGAGGTCGGCTCGTCGAGAAGGAGCAGCGCGGGATCGAGCGCGAGCGCCGAGGCGAGCACGACCCGCTGGAGCTCACCTGCGGACAGCTCGGCGGTGGAGCGGGCAGCGAGATGGAGCGCGCCCACGGCGTCCAGCGCAGCCTCGATCCTCGGAGAGATCCGCGCGGGCGGGGTGCCGACGTTCTCGAGCGCGAAGGCGACCTCGTTGCGCACGAGCGCCATCACGACCTGCTCCTCCGGATCCTGGAAGACCGTTCCGACGGTGCCGGCCAGATCGGCCGCCCGCACCGTGCGCGTGTCGAGGCCCGCGACGACGACTCGGCCGCCGAAGCGACCGCCGTGGAAGTGCGGGACGAGGCCGGCGAGCGCGCGCAGGAGCGTCGTCTTCCCCGCGCCGGAGGGCCCGAGCACGGCGACGACCTCGTCCGGGTCGAGGCGGACGGAGACGTCGCCGAGCGCCGGCCCCCGCGCGCCCGGGTAGCAATACGTGACTCGCTCGACGACGGCTAGAGCCACAGTGCGGCGGCCGCGACGAGCGCTGCCCCGGAAAGGGCGACCGCGACGTCCTCTCGATGCCACGGGGCTGCCGGGGCACAGGTGCGTCCCGGCCGGCCGAACCCGCGCGCCTCCATCGCCTCCGCGAGATTGAGCGCGCGCTCGAGCGAGCCGGCGACGAGCGGCGAGAGCAGACGCGCCCGGCCGCGGATGCCTCGAATGTCGAGCCCGCGGCCGCGCACCGCCTCGGCGAGCCCGACGGCGTCCCGCTCGAGCGTCGGCACGAGCCGGGTCGCGAGGACGGCTGCGAACGCCGACCGGCGCGCGAAGCCTGCGCGCGCGAGCAGCCGGTCGTGGTCGACGAGGAGCGCATACGCCGCAGCCGCGAGCGAGACGCCCACGAGCCGCAGGCCGTAGACGGCGCCGAGGGAGAGCTCCTCGCGCGTGACGTCCAGCGACCCGAGCACCGGGACGATCGGGCCGCTCCAGAGCACGTGGTAGCCGGTGCTCTGGAGCAACGGCCAGATCAGGAACACGCCCAGGCCCGACAGGAACGCGCCGAGGAGGTACGGCCGTCTGCGCCGGGTCGGCGCCCGCAGCACGATCGCGAGGAGGAGAAGGCAGAGCGCGCCGGTTCCGGCCACGGTGTTCGCGAGCAGCGCCGCGACTCCCGCGCCGGCGAGGAAGACCGTGGCCGGAACGGGCGCGACGGTCACTGCGCCACGGCCGGGACCTGGCAGCTCTTCTTGTAGTTGTGGAGGTCCCACCACTCGACATCTCCCGCGGAGAGCTTCACCTCCGTCGCGCCCTTCTGCGAGAGCCGGCCGTTCACGTAGAAGAGCCAGGAGTCGTTCTTCGCCGCCGGCTCGACGCCGTCGATCGCGTCCACGAACTTGCCGCCGTACGACGTCTTCAGCTTCGCCACGCGCTGGAGCGCCTGCATCGCCGTCGTCTCGGCCGGCACGCCGGTCTTCTGCAGCACGACCGAGGCGCCGCAGCGCTTCGTGATCACGATCGCGGCCTGGTCGGAGCCGATCGTCGTGGGCGACGCCGACGCGCGTGTCGTCGTGCCGACAGCGCCTCCCCCGCCGCAGCCCGCGAGGGCACAGGCGAGGATTGCGGCGAGGGCCGCGAGGACGGAGAGGGAGCGGTGGAACACGTTTCCTCCTTCCACGAGGGGAACGATGGTCGCGGCGGGCGGCAGGTCTTCTGACTCAGGGCTCCCTCTCCCACCGCCTTCCCGGCCCGCGGGCCAGTGGCATCTCGGCGGGAGAGCAACTCCCATCACAGCGGCGGGACCGTGCCGGAATCGCACCGGCTTCCCTTTGCCGCTCGCCTATGTCGGCGTGACCGTACCATGCCCGCCGGGATGGGCCCGCTCGCAATCGACCTGGACGGGGTCCTCGGCGACACGCGCGCTCTCTGGCGGGACTTCCTCGCCGACGTCGCGCGCCGATTCGCGTCGATCGCCCCTCTCGACCCCGGCGCGCTCTCCGAAAACCGCGCCGAGGCGGCGGCGGAGCTCGACCGCTGGGCGGCCCGCGGGATCGGCGACTGGCGTGCGGCGCTGGCCCGGTTCGCGGAGGACCGTGCCCCGGTGTACCTCCGTCCGAACGCCGAGGTCGGCGCGGCCCTGCGCGCGCTGGCGGCGAGCGGCCGTCGACTCGGCGTCTACACGGACGCCCCTCGCGAGCTCGCCGACGTCGCGCTCGCCCAACTGGGCGCCGCCCGACGGATCGAGCGGCTCGAAGCCGGGGCGAACGCGCGCGAGCGACTGGAGACGGCGCTCGGCCCGGGGACGGTGGTCGTATCGACTCGGGCCGAACTCGCGCGCGCGGCTCAGTCCTCGCCGAGCGTCTCGGCGAGGAGCGAGCAGGCGTAGGCGCGCCAGGCGACGTCCGGGGCATCCACGAGCCCGCGGACGGCCTCGCTCACGTGCGGCAGACCGGCCGCGTCGGCTCGAATGCCCTCGAGCCCGCCCGCGAGCACCGCGCGCCGCTCGGGCCGGTCGAGGTCGTCCGCGAGAGCGGTCACGGCGCGTCCGTCGAGGGCAAGTCCCCGGGAAGGATCGCCGCCCGCGGCGAGGAGTAGGAGCGCCCTGCGCGAGGCGGCCTGCGCCTCGCCCTCGTCCACGGGAATGTGCGCGCCCGCGACCGAGGCCAGCACGACCACTGCGATCGAGAGGCTCCCGCCGTCGCTGTCCTCGGCCAGCGACCGCTCCAGATCGGTGAGCCATTCAGGCGCCATCGTCCCGGCGACGTACCGTACCCTTGGAGCCGTGGAGCATCGAAAGCACCTCGACGACCGCCAGCTCGACGCGATCCTCGAGCGGCTCGACCGGCTGAACGCCGAAGTCCACGCCCTGAACCGGCGGGCCGATTCCACCGAGGCCCTCGTCCGGATCGCGCACGAGCTGACGAACCTGAACGAGTCGCTCCAGGCGCTCGCCTACGCGGCGCTCGGACACCAGGGCCCGCAGGTTCGCCGCCGCCGCTCCGCCTAGGAGCTCACCTTCCCCAGCCCTCGTGTGGAGAGCGGCCCCCGTCTTCGAGCGACCAGTACTCGCGGTGCTCCTCGACGAGACCGTCCGACGTGAACCGGAGCACGGTCGTCCCGACGAGCGTCACCTCCTTCCCGTGCGAGCTGAGGATCGCCCAGTATTCGACGGCGGCACGGCTCCCGGCCGAGACCGGCTCGCCGAACCAGGCCTGCACGAGCTCCTCCTCGGCGAACGCGGTTGCCGCGTACTCGCGTGCCCCGGCCTGCCCGTGATACGGGGGCCGAAACGGGTGCGAGCTGTAGATCGCGTCGTCGGCATAGAGGACGGCAACGGCGTCCGGATCGCTGGCCTCCCACGCCCTGGCCCAGCCGTCGGCCCACCGTCGGGCGGCTGCCCTTGCGTCCAGGCCGCTACCTCTTCGCGAGGAAGACCTGGCGGATCTCGTCCTCCTTGCCCGGCTCGAGGATCGCGAGGACCTGGTCGCCGGGCCGTAGCTCGGTCGCTCCGACCGCCACCTCGGCCTTGCCGTTTCGCATCACGGAGATGAGGCGCGCCCCCTCGGGCATGCGCAGCGACTCGACCCGTTTTCCGGCCGCAGGCGCTTCCTCGCTGATCTCGATCTCGATGATCTCGAGGTTCTCCTTGCGCAGCTCGAGCAGATGCACGAGCTCGTGCTCGGGCACCTCGTGCTCGATCAGGGCCATGACCATCGACGTCGCCGACACCGTCGTCTGAAGCCCGAGCAGGTCGAAGTGCGGCTGGTTGCGCGGGTCGTTCACGCGCGCGATCACCTTGCCGACGCCATAGCGCTCGATCGCGAGCTGGCCGATGACCATGTTGTCCTCGTCGTCGCCGGTGACGGCGACGAGCACGTCGGGAGGTCGCTCGACGCCCGCCCGCTCGAGCACGTGGAGCTCGGTGCCGTCGCCGTAGATGGCGCGGTGCTGGAACTCCTCCTCGAGCGCCTCGTACCGGTAGCGATGCTGCTCGACGACGATCACCTCGTGCCTCATGCCGAGGAGCGTGCGGGTGACGTTCGTCCCCACCTTCCCGCCGCCGACGACGATCACGAACATCAGGCGGCTCCGGAGGCGAGGACGGACGCCGTCAGCTCCTGGATCGCGGTCCTCGTGGGCGAGACGATCTCGAAGCCGCGCCCCGTGTAGAACTCCGCCCGAGCCGGGTCGAGGATCCGAACCGAGACGTTCGGAACCTCGTACCGCAACCGGGCGACCTGCGCGACGACGATGTTCGTGTTGTCGCCGTCCGTTGCGACGACGACCGCGTCGGCGCCGGCGATGCCCGCTTCCTCGAGCACTGCGGCGTCCATCCCGTGCCCGACGTGGAACTCTCCGGCCCAGTTCTCGCCGAGGCGGCCGAGCGCCTCCTCGGTCTCGTCGACCACGGAGACCGTCCAGCCGGAGCCGTGGAGCTTCTTCGCGACGGCGGAGCCGACCCGCCCGCACCCGATCACGAGAGCCTTCACGGCGAAACGACCTCCTCCAAGACGCCCTGAGGATAAGCCACGACCATGACCTCGCACGGGGCGTGTCGCAGAACGTAGTCGACGGTTGGGCTGAAGAAGCGCGACTGTCGCCGCCAGCGAGGCGCCGACCCGAGGATGATGAGGTCGCTGCCCGCCCGGCTCGCCTCCTCCACGATCGCCTCGCCGAGGGAACGGTGACGGACGATGTTGCAGTCGACCTCGACCCCGTGCTCGGCGCCGATCAGCCGCGCCTCGGCGAGCGACGCCTGCGCCCGCTCCTCTTCGTCGACCATCTCCGCATCGAGGGGCAGGTCGAGCGGAATCCGGACGACGTGCAGCGCGTGCACGGAGGCGCCGTGCTCTTCCGCGAGCTTGATCGCCGTCGCGAGGACCTCCTCGCCGATCTCGCCGAGCTTCAACGGGACGAGGATCGACCGGTACGCCCCCTCGTCCGTCGGCACGAGATCGGGCTCGGCCGGCTCGACGTGCTCCAGAAGCGGCTCCCGCTCGGCCACCCGCGTCGCGACGAAGACCGCCAGGCCGAGAAGCGCCCAGGCGGGGCCGCCGATGCGCGCGGCGTCGTGCGTCGCTAGCGAGGCGACGAAGAGCGCGAACGTGAGGGGCGCGCCGACGAGCGGTGCGAGCGGGACGGCCACGCCGCGCACACGGACGTTCCCGGGGATGCGGAACGGGCGCGCGAGCGTCGGCTCGGTGAACCGGAGGCGGATCACGGCCAGCTGTGCCGCCGTGAACGCGATCAGGATCCCGAAGCTGTAGAGGCTCGCGAGGAAGCGGATCGGCCCGCCGACGACCACGGCTGCGAGAAGGAGCCCGGACGCCATCACTGCCGCCGAGACGATGGTCGCCGGCGGGATGAGCGTCCGCTTGCTGAGACGCGCGAACGCGTGCGGCAGCATGTTGTAGCGGGCCCCGGTGTAGGCGAGACGACCCGCGCCCGAGACGGAGGTGGTCAGCGCCGCGACGAGGACGACGGCGCCCGACGCTCCGACCGCGAACCTGAGGGCGTCGACGAGCCCGTTCGGAAGCGAGCCGCGGAGCGCGACGACGATGCCGACGAGCGGGGCCCGGAGCCACTCGTCGCCGAGCTCGGTCGTCCCTCCGGAGGAAGCGGACGGAACGACGTGGGCTGGATACGCCGACAGGCCGACGAGCGCGACGAGCACGTACATGACGACGACGGCGCCGATCCCGACGAAGAGGCTGCGAGGGAGCGTCCGGCCCGGCTCCCGCACCTCGGCGGCGAGATTTGCGACGGTCTCGAGCCCCGTGTAGGCGAGCGTGGCAAGCGCGAGCGCGAAAGCCACTCCGCCCCAGGTCGGCGCCTCGCCGAGGTGGACGCCGCGCGTGAGCGCGCCCGTCGAGACGAGGAAGACGAAGCCGAGGACGACGATGACGAGATGGGTGAGAAACGAGATCGCGGCGACGAGGATCGCGATCCGATAGAGACGGGCGCGCCGAACGAGCCGCACGATCGCGACGAGGGCGATGACGCCGATGCCGGCGACGACGTCCCACGGGCCTTCGGTGATCGCGTCCCAGCCGACCGCCTTCCCGAGGTAGTGAGGGACGAACAGGCCCGCGAGCGCGATGACGACCAGGTAGTCGAGGAGCAGCGCCCACCCGGTCGCGAAACCGGCCGGATCGTTGAACGCGCGCCGGACGAAGAGCGCGGCCCCGCCGGGCTCCGCGATCGCGGCGGTTCCCTCGGCGTACGAGAGCGAGACGAGGAAGAAGATGCCGCCGACGAGGAGGAGCACCCACGGGGTCAGCCCCAGCGCGAAGAGCGAGACGATCCCGAGCGCGAGGTAGATCGAGGACCCGACCTCGCCGTAGGCGACGCCGGCCAGCGACGGTACGTCGAGAACACGCTCGAGACCTCGAACCTTCTTCGCCATCGCCCGTCAGCCGCCTCGCGTTGAAAGGTACAGCCGGAGCCCTCCCGCGAGCACGAAGAGCGCGCCGAGGAGAAGCCCCAAGCCGCCGCCGGTGCCGGCCGCGAGCGTGCGGGCGAGGACGGCGAGCCCGAGCCCGACGAGGGCGACCGAGAACGCGAGGGTCAGGCGGTCGCGCGTCCGGTGGTGACCAGCACGCGGCACGGGCTGTCCTTGAGGATGCGGTCGACGGTCGGCCCGAAGATCGCGCCGCGCCTCTGCGCGCGCCGGCGGCGTGCGCCGACGGTGATCAGCTCGGCGTTTCGGCGTAGGGCCTCGTCCACGACCGCGCCCCCGGCCGACCGGCCGCGTACGAGCCTCGTCACGACGCGGACACCGTACTGCTCGAGGAGCGCGCGCGCCTCGTCGAGAAGCTCGTCCGCCTCGTCCTCGAGCTCGGGCAGGCTTGCGTCGAGCGGAAGGTCGAGCGGGACCTCGACGACGGCCACGACGACCACGGTCGCCCGCCGCTCGGCGGCGAGCCTGGCGGCCGCGACGAGCGCCTCCTCGGACTCGGCGGAGCGCACGACGGGGACGACGATCGTCCGGTACTCGACCTCGAGGGACGGCCCGAGCACCAGCGCCGGAGCGCGGAGCGTCTCGCCCAGCGGCCGCTTCACGTAGTAGCGGCGGTAGGCGTAGTAGAACACGAGCCCGCAGGCGAGCCAGCCGAGCCCGGCCCACCGCGTGCTCGCCTGCTGGACGACGATCACGAGCCAGGAGATGCCCGTTCCCAGCCCGCCGAAGAAGGCGAAGAGCGGCCAGTCGACTCCGCGGAAGTGGAGATTGGGGCGCGCGCGGAAGAGCACCTCCTCGTCGCGGCGCCGAACACGGAGCGCGACGATCGAAGCGTGCGCGACCGTGAACGAGAGCGTGGCCCCGAACGAGTAGATCGTGCCGAGGAACGTGGTCTGGCCGGGGATGATCGTCACGGCTGGAACCACGCCCGCGAAGAAGACGATCGCGATCCACGGCGTCTTGAAGCGCCGGTGGAGCCGGCGGAAGAGCCCCGGCAGCTGCCGGTAGGTCGACATTGCGTAGGTGATGCGCGAGGCGCCGATCACGCCGGCGTTCGTGGCGATGAAGAGGATCGTCGCGGCGAGGATTCCCACGTAGATCTCGAGCGCGTGCAGGAGGTTCGACGAGAGGCCGAGGTTGTCGACGACCCCGAGCACCGGGTCGTTCGTGAACCCTCGCGGCGGCGGCTCGCCGAGAAGCGTCTCGTAGTGGCCGTTCACGAGCCGCACGGGCATCGCCGACAGGGCGATCATCGGGAGCGTGAAGTAGATGGCGAACACCGCCGCGGCGATCCAGCGGTAGGCGTTCGGGACGCTGCGCTCCGGCTCGCGCGCCTCCTCCGCGAGATTCGAGACCGTCTCGACGCCTGTGTACGCGAGCATCGCGACCGGAATCGCGAGCAGGAACTGGCTCCAGCTCGGTGCGACGCCGAGATGGACGTTCGCCTTCAGGATCCCCGGACTGAAGACGAGCACGAAGCCGAGCGCCACGAGTAGGACCTGGGTGGCGAAGTCGATCACGGCAAGAAGGACGTTGACCTTCGTGGACTCCTGGATCCCGACGACGTTGAGTGCCACGAGAAGGAGGACGACGACGATGCCGCCGACGATGTCCCACGGGTTGTCTCGCAGCGGGGCCCAGAAGACCGACAGGTAGTGGGGCACGAAGAACGCCGAGATCGCGATCGTCGCGACGTAGTTCAGCATCTGCGCCCACGCGGCGAGGAAGCTCACGGTCTCGTTGAAGGCATGTCGCGCGAAGCTCGAGGAGCCCCCGGCCTCGGGGTAGCGGACGGTGCCCTCGGCATAGGTCGCGGCCGTCGCGGCGAAGAAGAGGCCCGCGATGACGAAGACGACGGGCGTAAGGCCGAGCGCGTAGAGCGCCGTGACGCCGAGGGCGTAGTAGATCGACGAGCCGACGTTCCCGTACGCCGTCGCGAAGAGCGCGGGCGTGCCCAGAACGCGCTCGAGGCTGTACGTCCGCTGGCGCCGCCTGGGCATCAGCGAATCATTCTGCCGCCGCGAGGCGGTTAGTGAACCGCGACCAGCAGGGGGATGATCAGGATCGCGACGACGTTCGCGATCTTGATCATCGGGTTGATCGCCGGGCCGGCGGTGTCCTTGTAGGGATCCCCCACCGTGTCGCCGGTCACCGCGGCCGCATGCGCCTCGGAGCCCTTGCCGCCGTGCTCTCCGTCCTCGATCAGCTTCTTCGCGTTGTCCCAGGCGCCCCCGCCGGAGGTCATTGCGATCGCGAGGAAGATCCCGGTCACGATCGTCCCGATCAGGAGGCCGCCGAGCATCTTCACGTTGATGATTCCGACGATCAGCGTGAAGACGACCGGAATCAGGCTGGGCACGATCATCCGCTTGATCGCCTCCGCGGTGACGATGCCGACGGTCGTCCCGTACTCCGGCCGGGCGGTTCCCTCCATGATCCCGGGGATCTCCCGGAACTGCCGTCGCACCTCCTGGACGACCTGGCCGCCGACGCGGCCCACCGCCTGCATGGCGAGCGAGGCGAAGAGGAACGGCATGAGACCGCCGATGAAGAGGCCGGCGATCACCCAGGCGTCGTGGAGCGAGAAGGTCGGGTGGAGCCCCTGCCTCGCGAGCTCCGAGCTGAACCCGTCGAAGAGGATGAGCGCCGCGAGGCCCGCCGAGCCGATCGCGTACCCCTTCGTCACCGCCTTCGTGGTGTTCCCGACCGCGTCGAGGGGATCGGTGACGCCGCGGACCGACTCCGGGAGGTCGGCCATCTCGGCGATGCCCCCGGCGTTGTCCGTCACGGGCCCGTAGGCGTCGAGCGCGACGATCAGGCCCGTCATCGCGAGCTGCGCCATTACGGCAACGCCGACGCCGTAGAGGCCGGCGAGGGAGTTCGCGCCGACGATCGCGGCCGCGATCACGATCACGGGCAGCGCGGTCGCCTGCATCCCGATCGCGAGGCCCTCGATGATGTTGGTCGCGTGGCCGGTGATCGAGGCTCGCGAGATGCCCTGGACGGGGCCCCAGCGCGTTCCCGTGTAGAACTCGGTGATCGCGACGAGCAGGAACGTCACGGCGAGCCCGATCAGCGTGCACCCGTAGAGCTCGCCGAAGGAGAACCGGTCGGTGTCGAAGGCGAGCGTGACCGGGATGAATCCGAGCGCGGAGAGGACGACGGCGACGAGAACCGCCTTGTACAGGGCGTTCATGATCGACCCGCCGCGGCCGATGCGCGCGAAGAACGTGCCGACGATCGAGGCGAGGATCGCGACGCCGCCGATCGCAAGTGGATACACGACGAGATGCGAGGCGCCGAAGTTCACGGCCCCGAGGAACATGACTGCGACGGCCGTGACGGCGTAGGTCTCGAAGAGGTCGGCGGCCATCCCGGCGCAGTCCCCTACGTTGTCCCCGACGTTGTCGGCGATCACGGCCGGGTTGCGCGGGTCGTCCTCCGGGATACCCGCCTCGACCTTGCCGACGAGGTCGGCGCCGACGTCGGCGGCCTTCGTGTAGATCCCACCGCCGAGCCGCGCGAAGACCGAGATCAGCGAGCCGCCGAAGGCGAGACCGATGAGGCTCTTCGTCGCCTCGGTCGGGGAGTAATCGAACCAGGACGTGAGGATGCCGTAGTAGCCCGCGACACCGAGCAGCCCGAGGCCGACGACGAGAAGCCCCGTGACGGCACCGGCGCCGAAGGCGACCTTGAGCGCAGGCGCGACTCCGCCCCGCGCCGCCTCCGCCGTGCGCACGTTCGCCCGCACCGCCACGTTCATCCCGATGAAGCCCGCGGAGGCCGAGAAGACGGCGCCGATCAGGAAGCCAAAGGCCGTCCCCCAGCCGAGATCGTTCCACAGCCCGATGCCGAGGAAGAGCACCGCCGCCACGCCCGCGATCGTCATGTACTGGCGCCGGAGGTACGCGGAGGCGCCTTCCTGGACGGCGCGCGCGATCTCCTGCATGCGCTCGCTGCCCGCGGGCAGGGCGAGAATCCGGTTCGTCGTGTACACGCCGAACGCCACGGCGAGACCGGCGCAGATCAGCGCGAAGAGGACACTGTGGTTCTGGAAGAAGTCGCTCATCGTCCGCTCACGAAGCAGGCATCCAAAAACCCGGCGAGGCGCGTGGATCCGTTACGCCGAGCCGGGTTCTGACCCGCGGATTTCTATCACAAACGTCGCCGGCCGCGGCCCTACTAGAGCCGTGCGCCGCGCAGGGCCGTCGCGCAGAGATGCTCGGCCGGCTGGGGCGGGATCCTCGGGATCGCCGCGAAGAGAAGCTCGCGGAGGCGCGCGTTGTTCGCCTTGAAGACGCTCACCACCTCCTCGTGCGAGACGGGCTCGGTTCCCTCGACGCCGACGTCGTGGTCGGTCACCATCGAGATGTTCGCGTAACAGAGCTCGAGCTCGCGCGCCAGATATCCCTCGGGATACGCGGTCATGTTGATCACGTCCCAGCCCATCGCCTGGAACCACTTCGACTCGGCGCGGGTCGAGAAGCGCGGGCCCTGGATGGTCACCACGGTGCCGCCGTCGTGTGCCGGGATCTCCAGCTCGCGCGCGGTCGCGACCAGGATCTCGCGCAGCTCCGGACAGTAGGGATCCGCCGCCGAGACGTGCGTCGTCTCCGGGCCCTCGTAGAACGTGTCGGCGCGGCCCGTCGTCCTGTCCACGAACTGGTCGCAGACGACGAAGGCGCCGAGCTCCAGCTCGGGCCGGAGAGCGCCCGATGCATTCGGGCCGATGATGCGCCGGACGCCGAGCTCGCGCATCGCCCAGACGTTGGCCCGGTAGGGGATCTGCCCCGGCGGCAGCTCGTGGTTGCGCCCGTGTCGCGGCAGGAAGGCGACGCGCACGCCTCCGATTTCCCCGATCGTGAACGGGGCCGACGGATCGCCGTACGGCGTCTCCACCGGAACCTCTTCGACGCCGTCCAGAAACGAGTAGAAGCCCGAGCCGCCGAAGACGCCGACCTCAGCCTCCGGCATCCTCCCCTTCCTTCGCGGCCTGGGCGTACGCGAGCTGGAGGTTCGCGACCGACTGGTTGAAGTCGCGTACGAGCTCGTCCGGGATGAAGCTCTCGAGGACCGGAGTCACGGCCCGCATCGTCTCGATCGCCAGCCGCGCTTGCTCGAGGTCGCGGTCCTCGCGCGTCTCCGGCGTGAGGCCGAGGCGCCTGTAGCCGATCGAAGAAACGGTGACGAGCGCGTTCAGGACCACGTCCTCGACCTTGAGTTTGCGCAGCTCGTCGGCGAGCTCCTGGGCGAGACGCTCCTGCTCGCCCGACTCGGGACGCTGCTCAGACACGGACGGGCTCCAGCACCTCGTGCGCGTAGACCTGCTCGATCGTCTCGCCCGCCTCGAAGCGGGTCGCCTGCCGCTCCGCCGCGTTCTCCGGCGGCACGGCCAGGTAGTGCGCGACGCCGAACTCCTCGGCGACCGGACGAGCCCATTCGAGGAGCGCTTCGAGCGCTGCCCGCGCCGGCCGAACCTCGCGACGCTCGAGATCGATCAGCTCGCCGGAGAGCCCGTAGCGGATCGCCCGCCACAGGTTCTCTTCGAGCATGCGGTGCGGTTGCGCCTCGGGAAGCGGCTCGCCCTCGTCGAGCGCGCGCGCGATCCGCACGGTCACGGCGTAGAGCAGTGCCGCGAGAGCCTGGGCCTCTCCGAGCTCGGGCTGACCGTCGCAGATCCGGATCTCGACCGTCGGGAACGCGAGGTGGGGGCGCACGCTCCACCAGATCTGCGTGTGCTCCGTGATCGAGCCCGTGTCGTAGAGGAAGCGCACGTATGCCTCGTACTCGGCCCAGCCGGCGAAGTCGTCCGGGATCCCGCAGCGCGGGAACATGCGCGTGAAGACCTCCGTCCGCGCCGAGTGGAGGTGCGTGTAGACGCCCTCCACGAAGGGAGAGCTCGCGGACACGGCCAGCAGCTCGGGCAGAACGTTCCGGAGCACGTTCGTGACGGCGATCGCCCGGTCGGCGCCGCGAATCCCGACGTGGACGTGCAGGCCGAAGGTGTTGTTCCGCCAGACGACGTAGCGGAGGATCTCGTCGTTGCGGCGGTAGTGGGGCGTGTCGATGATGCGCTGCTCCTGCCACGGGCTCCAGGGATGGGTTGCGACCCCGCAGAGCGCGAGGTCCAACCCCGCCGCGAGCTCGAGCAGCTGGCGCCGGCGCTCGGCCATCGTCTGAACCGCTTCGCCGAACGTCGCACAGCGTCCCGTGCGCACCTCCACCTCGGACGCGATCAGCTCCCCGACGAGGTGTGGCTCGAGCTCGGTGCCCTTCACCGCCGCCTGGAAGTCCTCGAACCGGTTCACGAGCCCGTGCGTCGCCGGGTCGAGAATCGCGAACTCCTCTTCGACGGCAACGGTGAAGTCGACGCCCTCGTCGAACCCCTCGCGGGCAGAGCGCAGCTGTTCCTCAGGGCTTAACCGCTGGGTGTCTCCCATCGGCCGAAAGTAGCAGAGCCGCCACGCGATCCCAGCTCCAGCGCCCGACGACTGCCCGGCGCGCAGCGCGGGACAGGCCCAGCCAGTCCGACCGCGGCAGCGCGAGGAGCGCACCGAGCTTTGCCGCGAGGTCGGCGACGTCTCCCGGCGCGAAGGAGGCCAGCTCACGGTGCGCCGGGGGATACTCCGATTCGAGGCCTTCGGCGATTTCCGCCAGACCGGAGTGACGGGCGACCAGCGGCAGCGATCCGCACGCCGCGGCCTCCGCGGCGACCATCCCGAACGCCTCCGGGAAGACGGACGGCGTGACGCTCACGTCGGCGAGGTTCCAGAGGTGGACGAGGTGGCGATGCTCGAGCGGGCCCGTGAGAAGGACCTGTCCCGGTGCCAGGCACCGGACATTGTCCTCGAGGGACGAGCGGGCCGGCCCGAAGCCCACGACGACCGCCTTTGCGTCCACGCCCGCGAGGGCCTGGAGCAGGAGGCTCACGCCCTTCTCCGCCGACAGCTTTCCGACGTAGGCGACCGTCGGCCTCTCGTCCGCGAAGAAGCGTTCGAAGCGCGCCGCGTTCTCCGGGTCGGGGTCGCGCTCCGACCCGGTCTGGACGTCACGCCGCGCCTCGGCGAGGAGGCACGCCAGCGCTTCGTCGCGAGGCTCGGGCCGCAGGAACTCGACGTCTACGCCCGGGGGGACGATGCGCGTCCGCTCGAGGTACGGGCCGGGGCCGACGACCTCGGCGAGCACTCGGCGGATGTGCTCCGAGCCGGCGAAGACGACCTCGGCGCGGTCGAGCGTCTCGCGCGCCCAGGCGGCGAGGCGCTCGCTCCCGCGGATCGAGAACTCGAGCTCGGAGCCGTGCGCCTTGACGGCGAACGGCGCACCGCTCGCGGCCCCGACCGGGCCGCCCAGAAGCACGTGGTTCGCGAGCACGAAGTCGGCCGGAAGCTCGGCGCGGACTGCGGCCGCGTTCGCGTCGACGAACGCGTCCACGTCCACAGGCTCCATCTCCTGCAGCAGCCGGGATTCCATGTCCTCGTACCGGTCGAGCACGAAGACGGGAAGCAGCCTTCCCGCATGCGGACGGACGACGCGTGCACCGCCGAGGTCGAACCGCTCGGGATGCGGCTCCTGGCAGAACACGACCACGTCGTGTCCGGACCGGGCCCAGGCGCGCGCCAGGGAGCGCGTGTAGACGTTCGAGCCCGTGCCGCCGAGCAGGTAGCCGTGCCAGAGCAGGATCTTGTGTTGTTGAGGAGTCTGCAAAGGGCGGAGGATTATCCGGGGAGGCGACGTAGGGACCAAATCCGATGCGCTTCCGAGCCTTCGTCGCCGTCATGGTCGCCTTCGGCGCGCTCCTGCTCGCGAGCCCCGTGGCAGCTTCGAACCCGCAGATCGCGGGGCTCCAGGTCGCGCTCCGGTCCTGGGGCTATTACCACGGCGCGATCGACGGCATCTCCGGGCCGCAAACGACGCACGCGGTGCGCGCGTTCCAGCGCCGCGCGGGCCTGCACGTCGACGGCATCGCGGGTCCGCAGACACGCCGCGCCCTCGGCCGCGTCGGCCGTCCGCTCTACGGGCGCCGCACGCTCCGGAGCGGAATGCACGGTTGGGACGTCGCCGTCCTCCAGTTCATGCTCCTGCGGCGAGGCGCCTCACCGGGGATCGTCGACGGCTACTTCGGGCCGGAGACAGGACGAGCGGTCCGCCGGTTCCAGCGGCGCCACCGCCTGGCGGTCGACGGAGTCGCGGGCAATCACACGCTTGCACGACTCGGGAGGCAGGTGCCGAGACGTCCCTCCGCCGCGGGCGCGGCTCCGGCGGGACGGCACTACGTTCGCCGCCGTCTGAACCACTGGGCCCGTCACTACGGCGTCGACGCGCGGCTCGTCCGCGCCCTCGCCTGGATGGAGTCCGGATTCCAGCCGAGCGCCGTGTCCTCCGTCGGCGCTTGGGGCGTGATGCAGGTGACGCCCGCGACGTTCGCCTACGTGGAGACGGTGTTGATCGGTCACAGGGTCGCGCATACGGCCGACGGGAACATGCGGATCGGTGTGGCGTACCTGCATAACCTTCTGCGCCGTTTCGGCGGCGAACGGCGCGCCGTCGCCGCCTATTACGCGGGCCCCGGAATCGTGGCCGCCCACGGAATCGGCCCTCGCTCGCGCGTCTTCGTCCGGAACGTCCTCGCCCTCAAGCGCCGCGTCTGAAACGAGCCCGCCGCGCGCCGCGGGTCACGGAATCGTCTGCCAGTCGGGCTCGTAGTCGAACGCGGCGTTGGAGGTCAGGTTTCGGACCCGGCCCGTGACGAGGTTCTTCACGGCGATCTCCGGATCGGACTGCGGCGGCCAGCGCGTGAACGTCACCTTCGTCCCGTCCGGCGCCACGCTCGGTTCCCACTCGTCGACGGCGTCGTCCGTGACGCGCTCCGGCGGAGTCGAGCCGTTCGAGTCGACCTTCCAGAGCTCGCTGTCGTGCGTGCCGTCCCAGCGAACGAAGAAGATTTCGCTCCCGTCCGGCGTCCAGAAGGGCTGGAACTCGTCTGCGCCGCTGTGCGTCAGACGGGTGAGCCCCCTGCCGTCGGGCCCGATGGTGAAGAGATCGAAGCTGGCGGTGTCTCCGACCTCCCTGACGAACGCGATTGCGCCGCCGTCGGGCGACCATTGCGGATCGGCGTCGTTGCGGGTGTTGTGCGTGACGCGGGCGACGCTGCCCGACGCCACGTCGAGCGTGAAGATCTCGAACGTCGGCCGCGTCGCTCGGTCGCTGATGAACGCAAGCGTGCCTCCATCGGGAGACCAGGCGGGAAACTCGTCCGCGGCCCGGTTCGTGGTCAGCCGAGTGTTGCTCGTGCTACCGACCGTGCGGACGAAGAGGTCGGCGCTCCCCGCGCGATCGCTCGTCCATGCGATGCGCGTCCCGTCCGGCGACCACGCCGGCGCGAAGTCGTTGGCCGGGTTCCGGGTGAAGCGCGTCTTCCCGCTCCCGTCCGCGTTCATCACGTAGATCTCGCCATGGGCGATTCCGCGCGTAAATGCGATCTGCCCGTTCGTGCCCGGGAAAGCCCCGCCCCCGCTCTCCCCGGCAAGCGCGAGCGTGGTCAAGAGGACGAATGCGCGGACAAGGAGTGCCTTCACACCCTCATCGTCCCACGCTTCTACGTCAAATAGAAGTAGAGCGCGTAGAGGAGCTCGACGGCCGGGCTCGTCGTGTGGACGGTCACGTCACCGGGCACGTCCAGGAGCGCCTGGGAATAGTTGAAGATGATCTTCACGCCCGCCTCGACGACGTCGTCGGCGACCTTCTGGGCGGCCTCGGCCGGGACGGCGAGGACGGCGACGATCACGTTCTTCTCGCGGATCACCTCGGAGAGCGCGCCGTAGTCGAGCACCTGAAGCCCGTCGAGCGACCGCCCCACCTTCGCCTGGTCGACGTCGAACGCCGCGACGACGTGGAATCCGTGGTCGGCAAAGATCGTCGAGTTCGCGATCGCCTCTCCCAGGCGCCCGGCCCCGAAGAGGGCGATGTTGTGCTGGCCCTGCGTGCGAAGGATCTTCCGGATCTCCGCAGCAAGCGCGTCGATGTTGTAACCGACGCCGCGCTTGCCGAACTTCCCGAAGGCCGAGAGGTCGCGCCGAATCTGGGTGGCGTTGATGTTCGTGTAGTCGCTGATCTCCTGCGAGGAGATCCTCTCCTTTCCCATCTTCTTCGCCTGGGTCAGGACGCGGAGGTACTGCGAGAGCCGCGCGGCCACGCCGACCGTGAGCCGGTTGCCGTCGCGGAGCTCGCCGCTCTGCTCGTATGTCATCTCACGAGCGCTCATCGCTTGTAACAGAGAATAGCCACAGCTCGAACCGGCGCGGCGAGACTACTTGGAGCGTCGGAACGTCTCGGTCTCAGGTCGACTTTGTGACACGGCTCGACGCGAGCCTGCGACGGAGCGCGTCCGGGTGGACGAAGTACGTGAAGGCTTCTGCCCCGTCGATCTCGAGCACGGGAATCCGCTCGCGGTAGCGGCTCTCGAGGGCTTCGTCGCCCGTGATGTCGATCTCCTCGAGCTCGAAGGGGATTTCCTCGCGGACGGCGTCGACGACGCGGCGAGCGCTCTCGCAAAGGTGGCAGCCCTGCGCGGCGTAGAGGCGCACCCTCGCCGGCACAGCCGCCTCGCTACGGGTAGAGGCCGCGAGTCGTCGTCGCCTCCGCGACCCGGTTGACGGCGAGCGCGTACGCCGCCAGCCGCATCGAGATCGAACGGCGCTCGTGCACGTCCCAGGTTTCCGCGAACGCTCGCGTGACGATGTCGTTGAGCTTCGCGTTGACCTCCTCCTCCTTCCAGAAGTACTCCTGGAGGCCCTGCACCCACTCGAAGTAGGAGACGACGACGCCGCCGGCGTTCGCCAGCACGTCGGGTAGGACCGTGACGCCGCGGTCCTCCAGGATCTGGTCGGCCTCCGGAGTGACCGGACCGTTCGCGCCCTCGCAGACGACGGTCGCCTTGATCTCGTCGGCGTTCCGCCGCGTGATCACCTGCTCGAGGGCGCACGGCGCGAGGACGTCGCAGTCGACGAGCAGCACGTCGTCAGGAGACACTGCCTCGGCACCGGGGAACCCGACGATCGTCCCGTTCTCGCGCTTGTAGGCGCGGACGGCCGTGACGTCGAGGCCGTCCGGCCTCACGATCCCGCCGGACGAATCCGAAAGCGCCACGATCTTCGCTCCGTCTTTATGCAGGATCGAGGCGAGGTTCCCGCCCACGTTCCCGAGTCCCTGCACGGCGACGCGGACGCCCGTTGCGCCTCCGCTCCGCCCGAGCGCCTCGCGGATGCAGTACGCCGCCCCGCGGGCCGTTGCCTCGAGCCGCCCGAGCGAGCCGCCGACCGTGAGTGGCTTTCCGGTCACGACGCCGAGCACGGAGTAGCCCTTGTTCATCGAGTACGTGTCGAAGATCCAGGCCATCTCGCGCGGGCCGGTGCCCACGTCGGGGGCGGGGATGTCCACCTCCGGCCCGATCTGGTTGATGATCTCGCTCGTGTAGCGGCGCGTCATCCGCTCGAGCTCGCGCTCGGACATGGTCTTCGGATCACAGACGACGCCGCCCTTCGCTCCGCCGAAGGGAAGCCCCATGAGCGCGCACTTCCAGGTCATCCACATGGCCAGGGCCTTCGTCTCGCCGAGCGTGACGCTCGGGTGGTAACGGATCCCGCCCTTCGACGGGCCGCGGGCGACGTTGTGCACGACCCGGAAGGCGTCGAAGACCTGCACCGAGCCGTCGTCCATCCGCGTCGGGACGGAGACCTCGACGGCCTTCTTGCACTCGGAGAGGACGCGCAGCATGCTGTCGTCCATCTCGATCAGGTCGGCGACGCGGCGCAGCTGCTCGCGCGCCATTTCCCACGGATCGCCCTGCACGTCGGAACGGGGTGCCTCGACGGTGGTCACGCTCCTCCTTTGGTTGCCCTGCCGCGGATTCTGACGCAGGACGCGCGCCGTCAGCGAACGATCGAGAACCTCGCCGTCGCGACGGACGCCTTTCCCCCGCCCTGGTCGTCGACCGAGAACGCGCGCAGGCGGAGCTCGTACTCGCCCGCGGCGAGCTCGGTCCCGTCGGGACCACGGCCCGTCAATCCGAACGCGTAGCGGCCAGGAAGGACGTCGCGCAGCCGCGCGAGCAGGCCGAGACGCTTGCCCTTCGCGTTCCAGAGCTCGACGTCGAGCAGGCCCACAGGCTCGACGCTCGTCGCCTCCGCCGTCGCGGAAACGAGGCCCGCGCGGAAGGCCAGCACGGCAGGAGCCGCGTCGGCCGGGGTAAAGACGTTGGTCGAAAGGCGAACGTCCCCGAGCAGCGGCTCTGCCCCACCCTGCCGGAAGCTCACGGACCACGGGATGCGGACCGGACGCGCACCCGCCGCCTGCAGCACGATCGCACCGCGGGCGGGGCCGTCGCGGACGGCGGACGTCGTCGCGACGAGGACGACCTGCGCACGCGCTCCGGGCGCGAGATGGAAGCGGGCGGGATCGGCCGCGAAGCTGACCGCGTCCCCGCCTTCGTCCGTGACCGACGCGAGACCGACGTCCAGCCCTCGCGTCGAGACGTTCTCGACCACGAGCGTCCGCCCCGCCTTCCAGTCGGGCCCGCTCGCCCGGCCGAGCGCGAGCGTCGCCGGCACGGCGACCAGCTCTCCGGCGGCCGCCGATCCCGGATCGAGCCGGCCGCCCTCCGCCGCGCCGCCGACGAGCAGCCCGTGCAGCTCGGGCGCGCCGAGGCCCGGACGTGCCTGGGCGACGAGCGCCGCCGAGCCCGCGACGACCGCGGCAGCCGCGCTCGTGCCCGTGACCGTCGCGTACCGGTCGGAGCCGCTTCGGCCCGCGTCAGCCGTCGCGATCTCGACTCCGGGAGCAAGGAGATCGGGCTTGACCCGCCCGTCGAAGGCGAGCCCGCTCGACGAGAACGCGACGACCGAGCCCGCCTGCGCGTTCCGGACGGAGGCCGCCGGCGCGATCGCGACGGTGACCGGCTCGCCGCGCGAGAGCGCGGTGAGCGCTTCGCGACCTGCCGAGCCCTCGATCCCCAGCACCGGGAGCTCCACGCCCTCGCCGAGCTCGAGCCCGCCCGACGGAAGCTCGGCGTCCGCAACGAGCACGGCTGCAGCTCCGGCAGCGGCCGCGTTGCGCACGCGCCGGGCGAGATCTCGACCGTCACCGCTGAGCACGACGGCCCGGCCGGCGACACGGCTCCCACCGTCCGGGCCGAAGAAGTCTGCGAGCTCGTCGCCGTTCGCCTGCCCGCTCGACGGGCGGTCGGCGTGCGCCAGCGAGGGGCCGAAGAGCCCGGCGGCCGGCAGCGAGACCGCTGCGCTCGGGCCGACGGCGCCGAGAACGGAAACCCGCTCGCCGTCCGTCAGGGACGGGCGTACGTTCGCGCCGACGGCGAAGGCGACACGGGCCCTGGCGAGACGCGCCCGCGCGTCGAGCGCCCCGACGGCCAGGGCCGCCGGCGAGCCGGCCGGGCCGCCGACCGTTCCGAAGCCCGGCCCGCCGCTTCCGTCGTTCCCGGCAGGCGCGACGAGCAACGTTCCGAGCCTGGCCGCGCCGTCCGCCGCCCGCGCTTCGGGGCCGTCGGCGAAGGCCGCGAACGGCTCGGAGACGCCCGAGAGCGCAACGCGCGCGGCGTCCGTGACGTCGCCGTTTCCATCCGGATCCACGGCCCGCTCCAATCCGGCAAGGAGCTCGTCGCCGCGACCGATGACGGCGTACGAGCCGTCTCGAGTCTGACGCCAGCCGGCGACACGGATGGGCAGGACGCGCGCGCCGGGTGCGACTCCGTGCAGCCCACCGGGACCTCCCGACCCGACGAGGATGCCGGCCAGACGAGTCCCGTGGGCCTCGAGCGCGGTCGCGTCGTCCGGCTTGGCAGCCGCGCTCGCCGGCCCCTTCCCGTCCACGACGTCGATCCCGGGAAGGACGCGGCCGTGCAGGTACGGATGCCGTCGCGTCACACCGGTGTCCAGGAGAGCGATGGTGATCCCGGCGCCGTCGAAGCCCGGCAGCGCCGCGCCGGGCCGCCGGCCGCCCGTGGCGCCGAAGTCCGCCCCCTCGAGCGTCGTGGCGCTCACCGAGGCGGGATACGTCGTCCGCACCGGGTAGACGCCGGCCACGTCCGGCGCGCGCTCCACCTCGGCGACGGCGCGCGCGTCGAGAGCGGCGGAGAAGCCGTTGAACGTGCGGCTGAACGAGTTGTCCGGGTGCACCTCGACGCCCCTGTCTCGGAGCGCGAGCAGGAACTTCTGCTGGGCCCGGACGGCGGCGGAGGACCACTTCCGCTGGTGGGCCGGGCTCGGCAGGGTCGACGCGGCGGCGACGCGGTCCGCGAGCGAGGGTGCCGTCAGCACGACGATCACGCGGCGCTCCGTCGCGGGCTCCGTGCGCGCGCCGAAGGCGGCACGCCAGACGGACGCGGCCGCGTTGAGCGCCGCGTCGCCTGCACCCCGGACGGGGTCGACGAGCACGAGAGTCGTGGCAACGAGCGCGACCGCCGCGAGGACGCCCGCGCGCGCGGCCTCACGCCGCGGAAGCATTCGCATCGAGCCCAAGATACTCGGGGTAAGGCACGGCCGTGGAGTAACGCGCGGCGGACGCGATCATCGCCGCGTTGTCGGTGCAGAGCGCGAGAGGCGCGAGCGCCGCGTCGGCGAGCGCCGCGCGGAGCTCCGAGTTCGCGGCGACGCCCCCGACGACCGCGATCCGGGCTGCGCGGGTCTCGGACGCGGCGGCCTGCGTGCGCTCGACGAGCGCGCGGACGAGCGCGCGCTGATAACTCGCGGCGAGGTCCGCCCTTCTCTGCTCGAGCTCGGCGGGCGGAAGGTCGCGGACGGCGTAGAGAAGCGCGGTCTTCAGGCCCGAGAACGAGAAGTCGAGCCCCGGAACGCGGGCGATCGGAAACCGAAAGGCGTCGGGGTCGCCATCCCGGGCGAGGCGATCGAGCGCCGCTCCGCCCGGGTAGCCGAGGCCCAGCAGGCGAGCGCCCTTGTCGAACGCCTCGCCCGCCGCGTCGTCGAGCGTCGTGCCCACGACGGCGTAGCCCGCGCGGTCTCGGACGTCGAGCAGCAGCGTGTGCCCGCCGCTCGCGAGCAGGCAGAGAAAGGGCGGCTCGACCACGTCCGGCTGGAGGTAGAGCGCGGCAACATGGCCGTGGAGATGATCGACCGGGACGAGCGGGAGACCGCGCGCCCAGGCGAGCGCCTTGGCGGCGGAGACCCCGACCAGCAGCGCTCCGATGAGCCCCGGTCGCTGGGTCACGGCGACTGCGTCGACGTCGCCGAGGTCGGCGCCGGCGGTGTCGAGCGCCTCGCGGAGCACCGGTGCGATCAGCTCGAGGTGCCGCCGCGAGGCGACCTCGGGAACGACGCCGCCGAAGCGAGCGTGCAGGTCGGCCTGCGAGGCGACCACGTTGGCCCGGATCTCACCCTCGCTCGTGACGAGCGCGGCGGCGGTCTCGTCGCACGACGTCTCGAGCGCGAAGATCAACGTCTCGGGGGCGCGAGCCGCCTCACTCGCCGCTCGCCGCCTTCCGGACCGGGTCCTTCCACATGATCAGGGCGTCTTCGCGGTTGTCCGTGTAGTAGCCCCGCCGGACGCCTGTCGAACGGAAACCGGCGCTCTCGTAGAGCGCGATCGCGGCGGCGTTCGTGACGCGGACCTCGAGCGTGTACCCGCGGCGCGAGTCTCCCTCGGTGAGACGGAAGAGCTCGTCGAGCAGCCGCCGCGCTACACCGCGGTGCCGGTGGATCGGGTCGACGGCGACGTTCATCACGTGCCAGGCGTCGACGTAGCGCGAGACGATCAGATACCCGATCAGGCGGTCCGTGCTCGGTCCGTCGACCGCACCGAGCCCGATCGAAGACGGCTTCGCGAGCTCCCCGGCGAACATCGAGCGCGACCACGGCGTCGGGTACGCCTTGCGCTCGATCCGCTCGATGTCGTCGAGGTCGCCGAGGGTCAGTCGCCGGATCTCGGTCATCGCAGCGCCCTCTCGGCGTCCGGAGCGCGCAGGTAGATCGGCGCGACCAGATCGGCGGCTCCGAACTCCCGGGCGAGCTCGGCGTGAAAGCGGGCGCGCGGGACGTGAACCGGGTCGTCGTCCGGGGGCACGACCCCGCCGCGCGCTTCGACGAGCTCGCGGTAGCGCACGGCGCCGTCGCCGACGTAAGCGCGACCCTCCTCGACGGTGAGGTCCTGGGCCGGCAGAACGGCGCGCTCCCCTGCGACGAGCGCGAAGATCTCGCCCCGGCGCGCGTCGACGAGGGGCTCGGCTCCGGGAGCCCCGGCGGCGAGCGCGTCGAGCGTCGAGACGCCCGCGGCCGGCAGACCGAGGGCGAACGCGAGCGTGCGGGCGGTGACGAGGCCAATGCGGAGGCCCGTGAAGCTTCCGGGCCCCGTCCCGACCACGATCGCGTCGAGATCCGCTCGTTCGAGACGCGCCCGGTCGAACAGCCGGTCGACGTCCTCGAGGATCCGGACGGCCCTCGACGTCGCCTCGCCGATCACCTCTCCGTCCCGCACGAGCGCGCTCGTCGCGACATCCGTCGCCGTGTCGAACGCGAGGACGAGCAACGTCTAGGAAACCCCCATTTCCAGGCTTTTCTTGCGGCTCTCGAGCTCGATCAGTCTATGCTCGGGTCCGAGGTGCCGCAACCGGACCGCGACGACCGGCGCGGGGAGGAAGGCCGCGGCATGTTCGGGCCACTCGACGAACACGACGGCATCCTCGAAGTACGGCTCGACGTTCCCCCACTCCTCGTCGTCGAGGCCCTCGAAGCGGTAGAGATCGAGGTGGGAGACCGGCGTGGCGCCCGCGTAACGGTGGCCCACGGTGTACGTGGGGCTCGTGACCGGCTCGGAGACGCCGAGCGCCCTGGCGGCACCCCGGACGAATGTCGTCTTCCCCGTTCCGAGCTCTCCGGCGACCGTGACGACGTCACCCGGGCGAAGCTCTCGAGCCAACCGGGCGGCGAGCCGCTCGGTCTCCTCGGGCGAGGAGGACTCGCGCCGGACCACGATCTTCTCTAGAAGAGTCCGAGCTGGGCGGGCTCGGCGGGGGCGGCAGGGACGGCCTGCGGCCCGGGAAACTGGATCACCTTCGAGGGGACCGGCTCGGGCTCGCGCGACAGCAGCGACGGGATCCTCGCGAAGTCTTCCTCGAGCGTTCGCAGCATCGCCGGCGTGTAGAGCGCGGCGGCCGGATGGAAGATCGGGTAAAGGGTGATGCGCCGCCCGCCCACGGTCGCCTCCTGCGGCTTCCCGTGGACGCGCGTGATCCCGTACTGCTTCCCGGAGAGGAGCTTCGTGGCGAAGTTGCCGAGGGTCGCGACCAGCTTCGGCTCGATCAGCTCGAGCTGGCGGAAGAGGTGCGCTTCGCAGGCCTCGATCTCGTCGGGCTGCGGATCGCGGTTCCCGGGCGGACGGCATTTGAGGACGTTGGCGATGTAGACGTCCTCCCTGGTCAGGCCGATGGCCGCGAGCAGCCGGTCGAGCAGCTTTCCCGCCTGACCGACGAAGGGATACCCCTGCTTGTCCTCGTGGAAGCCGGGCGCCTCGCCGACGAACATGAGGTCCGCGTCGGGATCGCCCACGCCGTACACGACCTGGGTGCGGCTCTCGGCGAGCCGACAGCGCGTGCACGCGGACGCGGCCTCGCGGTGGGCCTCGAGCGCCGCTCTCCTGCCTAGCGCGTCCTCAGCAGCAGCCACAGCTCCCGCCGCAACAGCCTCCGCCGGATCCTCCGCCGTAGCTGCGCTGCACGGCGGTGCCGTGAGCCGCGAACACGGAGAACTGGCGCGCCACGCGCTCGGAGCCGCAGTCGACGCAGGCCGGGTCGGCTTCGTCGGCGCGGAGCAGCTCCTCGAAGTGGCTCTCGCACTCCATGCACACGAACTCGTAGATCGGCATCGCCGCCGGAGTGTAGGCACGGACTCGGACGAACGGCAACCGGAAGAGTTCCTGGCGGCTCTGCGCTCTACCGGTGGGTTTTCTAGGCGGGTTACACTTCGAAGGCCCGGTATCCCGGTGGAACTGGAGCCATGTTCACGTCCGTTTGCGTCGTCGGAAGCGGCCGCGTAGGCCGCGCTTTCGCGGCCCGTCTCGGCGAGTCTCTTCCGACTCGCTCGACGGGACGAGCACTCGCCTGTCGCGACGCGGACCTCGTCGTCCTGTGTGTCCCGGACCGTGCGGTCGCCGAGGTCGCGCAGTCGATCGCGCCGGGCCCGTGGATCGCGCATACGAGCGGTGCCCGCCGGCTCGACGCGCTCGCTCCGCACGAAAGGCGGTTCAGCCTCCATCCCCTGCAGACGTTCACGCTCGCCGCCGGGCCCGGCCAGCTCGACGGAGCCTGGGCCGCGGTCAGCGGCGAGAGCGAGGAGGCCCGCGCAGCGGGACGCGAGCTCGCGCGCCTGCTCCGCGTCCGACCCTTCGAGCTCGACGACGCCGAGCGCCCGCTCTACCACGCCGGAGCCGTCGTCGCGGCAAGCTTCCTGGTGACGCTCCACGAGGCCGCGGCAGAGCTCTTCGAGGCGGCCGGCGCACCGCCCGACGCACTCGAACCGCTCATGCGCCGAACGATGGACAACGGCTTCGCACCCACCGGGCCCCACGTGCGCGCCGACTGGGAGACCATCGAGGAGCATCGCCTCGCCATCCGCGCCCGCCGACCGCAGCTCGAGCCGCTCTACGAGGCGCTCACCGCCGCGACCATGACCCTCGCCGCGACATGAGACGCGCGAGGACGATCGCCGGTCTCCGCGCGGCGCTGGATCCGCTTCGAGACGGGGCGGAGATCGGCCTCGTGCCGACGATGGGGGCCCTGCACCCGGGTCACGTGTCGCTCTTCAAGGCGGCGCGGACGGAGTGCGACGTCGTCGTCGCGAGCGTCTTCGTCAATCCGGCGCAGTTCGGGCCGGCCGAAGACTTCGACTCGTATCCGCGTGACGTCGAGGCCGACTCCAGGCTCGCCGAGCAGGCCGGCGTCGACCTGCTGTTTCTTCCGACCGAGGACGAGATGTACCCCGAGGGTTACCAGACGTGGGTCGAGGTCGACGAGATCGCGAAGGGCCTCGAGGGCGACGCCAGGCCGGGGCACTTCCGCGGGGTGGCGACGGCCTGCCTGAAGCTCTTCAACATCGTCCGCCCCCAGCGCGCGTACTTCGGGCAGAAGGACGCACAGCAGGTCGAGGTCGTCGACCGGATGGTGCGCGACCTCAATCTCGAGCTCGAGGTGCGTGTTCTTCCGACCGTCCGCGACTCCGACGGCATCGCTCTCAGCTCCCGCAATCGCTTCCTGTCGCCGGAGGAGCGCGCGGCGGCCCGGGCCCTTCCCCGCGCCCTCTTCGCAGGCGAAACGGCCTATCGAAAGGGAGCCGACCCCCTCGCGGCCGCGAGGAAGTTCCTCGACGAGGAGCCACGACTCGAGCTCGAGTACCTGGAGCTCGCACAGCTGAACGGACGTCTCGTGCTCGCCGGAGCGGCGCGCTCGGGCCGGACGCGCCTGATCGACAACGTGATCCTGAAAGGAGCCGTGTGATGAGCACTCGACCCGACGAGGCGGGGAAGCTCTCCATCAGCGAGCTCGCCGAACGCAAGGCGCGCGGCGAGCGGATCGTCATGGTGACTGCCTACGACCACCCGGGCGGCCGTCTCGCCGACGAGGCGGGCGTCGATATCGTCCTCGTGGGCGATTCCGCCGCACGGACCGTGCTCGGCTACGCGTCCGAGACGGACGTGTCGCTGGAGGAGATGCTCGTCCTCGCCGCCGCGGTCTCGCGCGGAGCGTCCCGCCCGCTCCTCGTCGGCGACCTCCCGTTCGGGACGTACCAGGTCTCCGACGAGGACGCCGTCCGGAGCGGCATTCGCTACGTCCGCGAGGCCGGCGTCGACGCGGTCAAGCTCGAGGGCGCCGGTGTCAGCCTCTCGCGCGTGCGGGCGCTCGTCGGCGCCGGGATCGCCGTGATGGGCCACGTCGGGCTGACCCCGCAGTCGGCCACTGCGCTCGGCGGGCTTCGTGCGCAGGGGCGCAGCGCGGCGAAGGCTCGGGCGCTCGTCGACGACGCGCGCGCGCTCGAGGAGGCGGGTTGTTTCGGCATCGTCCTCGAGGCGATCCCGGCTCCCGTGGCCGCGAAGATCACGGCGGAGCTCACGATCCCCACGATCGGAATCGGCGCGGGCCCACACTGCGACGGGCAGGTGCTCGTCTTCCACGACCTGCTCGGCCTCTACGACGGGAGGACCCCGCGCTTCGTCAAGCGATATGCGGACCTCGCTGGCGAGATCCGCACGGCCCTCGAGCGGTTCGCCGAGGACGTCCGCGCCGGCACGTACCCGGAGGATGTGCACACCTACTCGATCCCCGACGACGAGCTTGCGCGGTTCGAAGCCGAGGAGGCTCGGCCTGCGCCGCTCAGCGCGCGGAAAGTGGGATCACGAACGGGAGCGTGAAGGCGAGGAGCGCGAGACCCGCGAGGGCGACCGCGCCGACCGCACGCACCGTCTTCCACCCCTCGACGGCCTGGACGCCGTAGACGAGCAGCCCGAGCGCCCACGCGAGGAAGAGAAGCTCGAGGCCGACGAAGATCCAGCGCGCCGCACCGGCCGCATCGGCTCCGCCGGTCCGGAACACGTCGCTCCCGTAGAGCGCGAGACGGACCGGCCAGACGAGCACGAGCGTGAGGACGAGCGGGGCCACGGCAAAGCCGAGCACGTGGCGGAACCGCCGGTAGCTTCCGCGGCTGCCGGCGCCACGGCCGCCGAGATAGAGCGCCGCGCCGCCAAGCCAGTAGGCGGCGATCCCGTACAGCCCTCCGCCGAGGAAGGTCAGGACGGCGACCAGCGTTCCGTCCACGAGCGGATCGTCGAGCAGGCGGCCGGTCGTCGGGCTCCACGCGAGGATCACGGCCACGCCGGCGAGCAGGACGAGCGCAAGCAGCGGCTCCTGGCGTGCGGCGGCGTCCTCGTCGGAGTCGTCGCGGAGGGCGGTGAACACCGTCCGGGGGCTTTGGAAGACGGACAGCGTCCGGAGCCACCACTGCCTCTCCCGGCTCGGCTCTGCGGCAGGGGCGTGGGCTGTCACGGTTCCAGGCTAGCGCGCGCGGTTGAACGGCCTTTACACGGTGCTCGTCTTGCCGGCCCGCAGAAAGAGCGCCGCGATCAGGCAGAGGAGCGGGAAGAAGCCCGTCGCACGTACCGCGCCCACCACGGCGGACCCGCAATCGGGTCGTCCCGCGGCGGCGCCGCCTCGACGTCGATCGTCACACGGCGAGCGCACCCCCGGGGCGGCGGAATGGAAGGAGCTACGCCGCTGCCGGCGCCGCTGCCGGAAGGAGCCCGCGGAGAAACTGGCCCGTGTAGCTCTCCGGAACCTCCGCGACGTCCTCCGGCGTTCCTGTCGCGATCACCTCTCCCCCGGCCTCGCCGCCCTCGGGCCCGAGGTCGACGATCCAGTCGGCCTGCTTGATCACGTCGAGGTTGTGCTCGATCACCAGCACCGTGTTGCCGGCGTCGACGAGACGTTGCAGAACGTCGAGGAGCTTCTCGATGTCCGCGAAGTGGAGGCCGGTCGTCGGCTCGTCCAGGATGTAGAGCGTTCGGCCGGTGGCTACCTTGGACAGCTCCTTCGCCAGCTTGACCCGCTGCGCCTCGCCGCCCGAGAGAGTCGTCGCCGGCTGCCCGAGCTTCACGTAGTCGAGCCCCACGTCGTTCAGCGTCTGCAGCCTGCGGTGGATCTTCGGAACCTTCGCGAAGAAGCGAACCGCCTCCTCGACCGACATCTCGAGCACGTCCGCGATCGACTTTCCCTTGAAGCGCACCTCGAGCGTCTCGCGGTTGTACCGCTTGCCCTTGCACGTCTCGCACGGGACGTAGACGTCCGGCAGGAAGTGCATCTCGATCTTGATCTGACCGTCGCCCTTGCACGTCTCGCACCGCCCGCCGCGCACGTTGAAGGAGAACCGCCCCGCCTTGTAGCCGCGCACTTTCGCATCGGGTGTCTGGGCATAGAGCTCGCGGATCGGCGTGAAGACGTCCGCATACGTGGCCGGATTCGACCTCGGGGTTCGGCCGATCGGCGACTGGTCGATGTCGATGACCTTGTCGAAGCACTCGATCCCCTCGCAGCCGAGGTGGTCTCCCGGCTTGACGCGAAGCCGATGCAGCCGGTTGGCGAGCGCCTTGTAGACGATCTCGTTCACGAGCGTGGACTTGCCGGAGCCGGAGACGCCCGTGACGCAGACGAACTTCGCGACCGGGAACTCGACGTCGATGTCCTTCAGGTTGTGCATGCTCGCGCCCCGGACCGAGAAGGAGCCGAGATCGAGCTCGCGCCGCGGCGGGACCGGGATCTCGCGGGCGCGCGAGAGGAACTGGCCCGTTACCGACTCGGGTATTCGCTCGACTACCTCGGCGGGCCCTTCGGCGACGACCTTTCCACCATGCTCGCCCGCACCGGGGCCCATGTCGACGAGGTGGTCGGCGGCCCGCATCATCTGCTCGTCGTGCTCGACGACGAGCACGGTGTTGCCGAGATCGCGCAGCCGCTCGAGGGTGGCGATCAACTTCCCGTTGTCGCGCTGATGGAGTCCGATCGACGGCTCGTCCAGGATGTAGAGCACGCCGACGAGCTGCGAGCCGATCTGCGTGGCGAGACGGAGCCGCTGGGCCTCGCCGCCTGACAGCGTCGCCGCGGCGCGGTCGAGCTGGAGATAGCCGACTCCGACGTTGTCGAGGAAGGTGAGGCGCTCCCGGATCTCCTTGATGATCCGGGCGCCGATCAGCTCCTCGGTCTCCGTCAGCTCGAGCCCGTCGAGAAACTCGATCGCCCGGCACACCGACATGCGCGTGAACTCGTGGATGTTCCGCCCGCCGACCGTCACGGCGAGCACGGCCGGCTTCAGGCGGGCGCCGTGGCATTCCGGACACGGCCGGAAGCTCATGTACTCCTCGATTCGCTCGCGCTGCTGGGAAGAGTCCGTCTCCTTGTAGCGGCGCTGGAGGCTCGGGACGATGCCCTCGAAAGCGAGCATGTACGACCGCCGCCGGCCCATCCGGTTCCGGTACGTGACGTACACGCGGTCGCCGTTCGTCCCGTAGAGGAAGAGGTTCTGCTGGTCCTGCGGTAGCTCCCCCCACGGTTTCTCGAGGTCGATCTCGTACCGGTCTGCGATCGCCTGGATGACCGACTCGTAGTAGTTGGCGCTGCCGACCGACCACGGGACGAGCGCGCCCTCGCCTATCGAAAGCAGCGGGTCGGGAACGAGCAGGTCGGGGTCGATCTCCTGCTGCGACCCGAGTCCGGTGCAGCGCGGACAGGCGCCGTGCGGCGAGTTGAAGCTGAAGATCCGCGGCTCGAGCTCCGGGAGCCCGACGCCGTGGACGGGACACGCGAACCGCTCGGAGAACGTCAGCTCGTCGCCGTCGACGACGTCGATCGTCACGAGCCCGTCCGCGAGCGCGATCGCCGTCTCGACGGAATCGGTCAGGCGATGGCGCAGGTCGGGCTTCATGACGAGCCGGTCGACGACGACGTCGACGCTGTGCTTGAACTTCTTGTCGAGCTCGATCTCCTCGTCGAGCAGGCGCTGCTCGCCGTCGACCTTGACGCGCGTGAACCCCTCGCCCCGCAGCTGCTCGAACAGATCCTTGTACTCGCCTTTCCGATCCCTGACGACCGGGGCGTTGACCGTGAACTTGGCGCCCTCCGGAAGCGTGAGGACCTGGTCGACGATCTGCTCGACCGACTGGCCGGCGATCGGGCGCCCACAGACGGGACAGTGCGGCCTTCCCGCTCGCGCGTAGAGGAGGCGGAGGTAGTCGTAGATCTCCGTGACCGTGCCCACGGTCGAGCGTGGGTTGCGGGAGGTCGTCTTCTGGTCGATCGAGATCGCAGGCGAGAGGCCGTCGATCGAGTCGACGTCCGGCTTCTCCATCATCTGCAGGAACTGCCTCGCGTACGCGGAGAGCGACTCCACGTAGCGACGCTGCCCCTCGGCGTAGATCGTGTCGAACGCGAGCGAGGACTTCCCGGACCCCGAGAGCCCGGTCACGCAGATGAGCGCGTTTCGGGGGAGCCGGACCGTGACGTCTTTGAGGTTGTGCTCTCGCGCTCCGTGCACGACCAGCTGATCCGCCGCCATGAATCCAGTCTAGCCCTGGGGTCAGACGAACACATGTTCGCTTCGCGGTCGCGACGCGGCTAAACGCGACCACGACATGTGCCGAAATCGAATCAGGCGTGCCTCCGAAGAAAGCCACCGTGATCGCGGCCGTCAGCGCGGCGCTCGTCACGCTGCTCGTGAGCGTGTTTCCCGAGCTCCGCTTCGGCTACCGCAGCCCCGGGCTCCACGTCGCGTTCGAGACGGCCGCCGGGCTCGTCGCGCTCTTCTCGGCGATCCTCGTCTTCGGCCGCTTCCGCGCTGACGCACACCTCGACACGCTCCTCCTCACCGCGGCGCTCGGAGCGCTTGCGGCCACCAACCTGAGCTTCACCGCCTTCTCGACCGGGATCGCCGCGAGTCCGCCGCGGTTCGCCCCCTGGTCCTCGGTCGCCGGGACGGCCCTCGGCGCAGCGCTTCTCGCCGGCTCGGCCCTCCTCCCCGGCCGCCGGCTGCACCGCCCGAAACGGGCTGCGTGGCTCGCGATCGGCGGCTCCCTCGCCGCCCTCCCGCTCGCGAGCCTGATCTTCGCGCTGGCCGAATCCCACCTACCCGTGGCGGTCCCACCGGCGTTCTCCCCGACTGCCCCGTTCCGGCCGCTCCTGGTCGGCAGCCCCGCCGTCCTCGCCGTCCAGGGCGAGTGCACGGTCCTCCTCGCGGCCGCGGCCGTCTCGTTCGCGTACACGGCCGACCGCACCCGCGACGAGCTCTTCGCCTGGCTCGCGGCCGCGACGACGCTCGGAGCGTTCGCGCGGCTCAACTACCTGCTCTTCCCGTCTCTCTATTCGGAATGGGTGTTCACCGGCGACTTCTTCCGCCTCGGCTTCTACGTGCTCCTGCTCGTCGGCGCCGCCCGCGAGATTCGCGCCTACTGGACGCGCCTCGCCGATGTCGCCGTCCTCGACGAGCGGCGGCGGATCGCGCGTGACCTGCACGACGGCGTCGCCCAGGAGCTCGCCTTCATCGCAGCCGAGGCGTCGGGCAGCCTCGCGAACGCGGCCGCGCGCGCGCTCGACGAGTCGCGGCGGGCGATCGCAGCTCTGACGAGACCGCTCGACGAGCCGCTGTCCGTCGCGCTCACGCAGGCGGCGGAGGAGGTCGCGCAGCGCGTCGGCACCGGGCTCGTCCTGTCGGTCGCGCGCGACGTCCCCGCATCACCGAACGACCGTGAAGCGCTCATCCGGATCGTCCGCGAGGCGATCACGAACGCCGCCCGCCACGGAGCGGCCACGCGCGTGCGCGTCGACCTGGAGGAGAACGGAGCCCGGTTTCTTCGCATCACCGACAACGGCTGCGGCTTCGACCCGGGGGAGGTCGGTGCGGGCGGGTTCGGGCTCGTGAGCATGCGCGAGCGGGCCGAGGCGATCGGGGCCGAGTTCCGCGTGCAGTCGGAGCCGGGCCACGGGGCGATCGTGGAGGTCCGTCTGTGAGCCCGATCCGCGTGCTCGTGGCCGACGACCATCCGCCCACGCGTGCCGGGATCCGGCGCGTGCTGGAGGCTGACGGCTTCGACGTATGCGCCGAGGTCGCCTCGGGCCCGGCCGCCGTCGAGGCCGCGCTCGCGCAGCGCCCGGACGTCTGCCTGCTCGACATCCGCATGCCCGGCAGCGGGATCGCCGCCGCCGAGGCGATCAGCTCGAAGCTCGCCGAGACCGCGGTCGTCATGCTCACGGTCTCGCGCGACGACGCGGACCTCTTCGACGCCCTGCGCGCCGGTGCGTCCGGCTACCTGCTGAAGGACATGGAACGGTCGCAGCTTCCCGACGCGGTGCGGAGCGTGCTCGCCGGCGAGGCGCAACTGCCGCCGAGCCTCGTGACGCGCGTGATCGAGGAGTTCCGGGAGCGCGGACGCCGGCGCCGGCTCCTCGTCGCGGGACGACCAGGCATCGAGCTGCGGAAACGGGAATGGGAGGTGCTCGAGCTGCTCCGCGAGGGCCTCTCGACGGCCGAGATCGCGCAGCGGCTGTTCGTCTCGGACGTGACCGTGCGCACCCACGTCTCGCAGATCCTGAAGAAGCTGCGCGTCAGTTCGCGGGCCGAGGTGCTCGAGCTGCTCGGAGAGCGTTGAGCAAGTTCAACGCCGGCCGTTGAGCAAGTTCAACGTCCGCTAGGCCCGTCGGCCCACGACCGGATCTCGCCCGGCGCCGATCCTGAGTGACGAGCATGGAACATCGTCGGAGGAGCCGGGTGGACTCCCAACCGACGAGAAGACTCCCCGAGCCGGCCGGCGCCCGAAGCACGCCGACCGGCTCACCCCTTTTTGGGGCGGCGCTCACCGCATCCTCGGCTGAGCCGCAGGGCCGCGCTGGATCGCACCCCTGCGACGAGCGAGGATCCGGCGATCGCCGCTTAGAAATTTCTCCTTAGCCGCGTTTAACCGATCTGATTCAGGACGGCGCGCGGGTCGGCCACGTATGGGATCTCGAGGTTGCCGGCGATGATCGTGCCGTAACCGAGGATGTAGCCGAGGATCGATTGCTCGACCTCGACCGCGCCGACCCGGTCTAGCCGCACGGCCGCCGCCCTGCGGCGAAAGAGGCCGTGGACGACGAAGAGCTTCTCGCTCGTCACGACGACACGGGTCCGTTCCCAGCGAACGACTGCGCGGAGAGAGAACAGCGCCGCGAGGCCGAAGAGGAGGGCTCCCGGAAGGGAGAGCGGGAGCCCGCGCGAGACGAGCAGACCTCCGGCGAAGGCGAGCACGACGGCGAGCGCGAGCGGCCGCGCGAGCACGACCCCGTGACGTCTCGTGTCGAGCAGGAGCGCCTCCTGGGGAGCGGCGAGCATCCCGCCGATTTCGGCAGCCGTGGACGCCGTCCTCCCGTGCCACAATGCTTGGGAAATGCAGGACACGGCGCGCCGAGCGTTCGTCGCGACCGCGGTGGCAGGGGCGGTCGTCGTCGGCGCGATCGCACTGTGGGAGCTGCGCGTCCTCATCGCGCTGCTCTTCCTCGCCTTCACGATCGCGGCGGCGATGCGGCCGGGCATCGAGTGGCTGCACGTGCGACGCGTTCCGCGGGCCGCAGGGATCGGGCTGCACTACATCGCCCTCTTCGCCTTCATCGGGCTCTTCCTCTGGGCGGTGGTTCCGCGCGCGCTCGACCAGGTTCAGCAGGCGCTCGGCGAGGCGCAGCAGTCGACGGGCGTGAAGCACGACCTCCTCCTCGGGCTCGAGAACCGGCTCAAGGAGCTCCCGTCAGTCAAGGGAACGAAGTTCATCGATCCTGCGGTCACGATCACAGTCCGCGCCTTCGAGGTCCTCGTCGGCGTCTTCTTCACGCTCGCCTCCGCGGCGTACTGGATCTACGAGCGGGAGCGCGCCGAGCGTCTGGTCGTCTCGTTCCTCCCCGTGCGCAAGCGCCAGGTCGTCCGCGACACCTGGAACCTGATCGACCTCAAGCTCGGCGCGTACGTACGCGGGCAGCTCGTGCTCGTGCTCTTCGTCGCGACCCTGCTCTCGGTCACGTTCGTGATCATCGGCCTGCCCTTCTGGCTCCTCGTCGGGTCGTTCGCCGGCGTGGTGGAGCTGATTCCGGTCATCGGTCCGTTGACGGCCGGGGCCCTCGCGATCGGCGTCGGGCTGACCGAGTCGTGGCACATCGCTCTAGCGGCGGGCATCGCCGTCCTGGCCGTTCGGCTGCTCGAGGACTATCTCGTCGTCCCGCGCGTTCTCGGCCATGCAGTCGGACTGACGCCGCTGGTCGTCCTCGTCTCGGTGAGCGCCGTCGGCCTCCTCTTCGGCGGCTTCGCCGTTTTGCTCGCGATCCCGATGGCGGCAGTGGTCGCGACGCTGATCGACGTGATCATGCGCGACGTCGATCCGGCGGAGGAAAACGTGCCGGCGGTCCTCTTCCCGGCCAAGGACGCCGAGTCGGGAGGCTAGAAAGGCTCGGAACGACGATCGGCCCCGGCGCGAGCGCCAGGGCCGACGTCATTCAGCGTGAGTCGATCGGACCACGGTCTGGCCGGAGTCCTCTCTACGACGTCGTCGGATTGCAGGCGGTGCCCGGGCTGACGCCGATCGACGTCAGGAATTCTCGGGTCGCCTGGTCGAGCTGCCCCCACGACTGCGTGCGGGTGAACCCGTCTGCGTCCGGAACCGGATTTCCCAGAACGTAGTTGTCGTTCAGGCCGGAAAACGCGCACTCCGACCTCCCGTTCAGTGGAGCGGCCTCCGACCCGGCGATCCATTTCCCGTTGCCGGTGATCTCACCGGCGACCGCCGCGGTGCTGGTCGTCCCGGCGAACGCGACCGCGCAGACCGCAGACGCGAGCAACTTCTTCCGCATTCGATCTCCTCCCTGCGTTAGACGTCCCGAAGCCGCTGGAAGCTAGCACCTGCTCGACACGGAGCGTCAACGAGGAGATCGCGAGCGAGCGGGGCGAGGACAGTACCCGTAGTACGGCCGAGCGCCCGCGAGCGAAGCATCCTGCCGCCGGCGGAGTCCGAGGGACGCCGGGCTACGCGCGGCGCCAGCGGCCGAACACGAGGCCGCCGAGCGTGAATCCCAGCCCGAAGGTTCCGAGCGCGAAGCCGCCGATCGCGGCCGCCTTGCGGACAGTCGAGAGCCGCTGCCAGCGACCGAGTGCCTCCTGCTCCTCGGCAGAGAGCGGCTCGCCGCGCGAGCGCTTGCGGCTCGCGGCCCCCGCACGGAGGCCCAGATACATGTCGTCGAAGATCTCGGTGGGCTCTTCGGGCATCGTTTGAAACTATAGTCTCCGCGCGCGATGTGGCCGGTTCGCGCGCTCCAGCTCTCGGACCTCCACGCCGGAACGAGCGAAGAGCCCGAGGTCGAACAGGACCTCCGTTCCCTCGTCAGGCAAATCAAACCCGAGCTCGTGGTCGTGACGGGGGACCTGACGCACCGGAACACGCGCGAGCAGCACGAGCGCGCGGCGCGGATCCTGCGTTCGCTCGAGCGGCCGCTGCTCGTGATTCCCGGTAACCACGACATCCCGAAGCTGCCGCCGTCGCGCTTCACGCGGACGTTCGACGAATTCCTCCGAGTCTGGGACGAGACCGAGCCCGTCTACCGCTCGGAGAGCCTGATCGTCTGCGGTCTCAACTCCGTCCGTCCGTGGAAGCAGCAGGGCGGCGCCTTACGAAGCGAGCAGATCGACCGCGTCCGACGCTGCTTCGCGGAACACCGTCCGGCTGCGCTCCGGGTCGTCGCCCTGCATCACCACCTGCTCGGCGCACCGTGGCGCACGGCGAAACGGACGATCGCAAACCGCTCCTCCGTGCTCGGATCTCTCGTCGACGCCGGCGCGGAGCTGATCGTCTCGGGCCACGTGCACCAGGGCGCCGTCAGCGAGCGGCGCGAGTTCGAGGTCGCTCACGGCCGCGTCCGCGGGACGACGGTCGTGACGGCTCCCGGCCTCGGGCAGCCGCGGCCCAAGCGTCGCGGCGAGGCACGCGGGCTCCATCTCTTCGAGGCCGACGAACGCTCGCTTCGCGTCGTCACGTGGGCCTGGACCGGGAGCGACTGGTGCGTGATCGGCGAGCGCCGCTTCCCGCGCGGGACCGACGCGCTCGCCTGCGCGCTCTAGGAGCGGCTAGGCCGGCGCTTCCGCTGCCTGCAGCTCTCGCCGAAGCTCCTTGATCTCGTCGCGGAGCTTCGCGGCGTACTCGAAGCGAAGCTCGTCTGCGGCGGCGAACATCTCCTCTTCGAGCGTGACGACGAGCTTCTCGACCTCGTCCGTGTCCATCCCCTCGACGCGGCGCTGACCGCGCCGGCGCTTGCCGGGAACCGTCGGGGACTCGAGCGAGAGAAACTCGGCGATGTCCGAGACGCCCTTGACGATCGACTCGGGCGTGATCCCGTGCTCCTCGTTGTAGCGGAGCTGGATCTCGCGGCGGCGGTTCGTCTCGTCCATCGCGCCCTTGATCGCCTCGGTCATCTTGTCCGCGTAGAGCACGACCTTCCCGTTCACGTTCCGCGCGGCTCGCCCGATCGTCTGGATCAGAGCCGTCTGGCCGCGCAGGAACCCTTCCTTGTCGGCGTCGAGGATGGCGACGAGGGAGACCTCGGGCAGGTCGAGGCCCTCGCGCAGCAGGTTGATCCCGACCAGTACGTCGAACTCGCCGAGGCGCAGCTCGCGGACGATCTGGATCCGCTCGAGCGTGTCGATCTCGGAGTGGAGGTAGCGCGCCTTCACGCCCGACTCCAGCAGGTAGTCGGTCAGATCCTCGGCCATCTTCTTCGTCAGCGTCGTAACGAGAACGCGCTCGCCGGCTTCCTCCCGGCGGCGGATCTCGTTCAGCAGATCGTCGATCTGGTGCGTCGTCGGCCGCAACTCGACGTCCGGGTCGACGATGCCGGTCGGCCGGATGATCTGCTCGGCGACGTTCGTCGAGTTCCGCAGCTCGTACGACCCCGGGGTCGCGGAGACGAAGAGCATCTGCGGGACCTTCTCCAGGAACTCGTCGAAACGGAGCGGACGGTTGTCGAGCGCCGACGGGAGCCGGAACCCGTGCTCGACCAACGTTTCCTTGCGCGAGCGGTCGCCCTCGTACATGCCGCCGATCTGCGGCACCGTCTGGTGCGACTCGTCGATCAAGACGAGGAAGTCCTTCCGGCGAAAGTAGTCGAGCAGCGTGTGCGGCGCCGAGCCGGCCGGGCGCCCGTCGAGGATGCGCGAGTAGTTCTCGATCCCGTTGCAGTAGCCGAGCTCCTGCAGCATCTCGAGGTCGTACTCGGTCCGCTGCCGGATCCGGTGGGCCTCGAGCAGCTTGCCCTGCGACTCGAAGAGCTTGACCTGCTCCTCGAGCTCGTGCCGGATCTCGTCGATCGAGCGCTCGATCGTGTCCTTCGAGGTCACGTACTGCGTGGCCGGGAAGACAGCGAGGTGCTCCAGGCGGGCGTAGATCTCGCCGCTGACCGGATCGAAGTGCGTGATCTGCTCGACCTCGTCCCCGAAGAGCGAGACGCGATAGGCCGATTCCATGTGCGCCGGCTGGATCTCGACGACGTCGCCGCGCACGCGGAAGCGCCCGCGACCGAGTACCGAATCGTTGCGCTGGTACTGGATGTCGACGAGCTTCCGGAGCATCACGTCCCGGTCGATCTCCTGACCGACGCCGAGGAGGACGGTCTTCTCCTCGTACTCGATCGGAGAGCCGAGGCCGTAGATGCAGGAGACGGAGGCGACGACGAGGACGTCCTTTCGGACCAGCAGCGCGCTCGTAGCCGAGTGGCGGAGGCGGTCGATGTCGTCGTTGATCGACGCGTCCTTCTCGATGTACAGGTCGGCCTGCGGGACGTACGCCTCGGGCTGGTAGTAGTCGTAGTACGAGACGAAGTACTCGACCGCGTTGCCGGGGAAGAACTCGCGGAACTCGTTGCAGAGCTGGGCGGCGAGCGTCTTGTTGTGTGCAATCACGAGCGTCGGCTTCTGCACCTGCTCGACGATCCAGGCCATCGTCGCGGTCTTGCCGGTCCCGGTGGCTCCGAGCAGGGTCTGGAACTCGTCGCCGGCGTTGATCGAGCGCGCAAGCGATTCGATCGCCGTCGGCTGATCCCCGGTGGGCCGGTAGGCGTCCGAGACTCGGAACTGCGGCATCTCGCTGATCGTAGATGTCAGGGATGCTCGAGCGGTCGGAACGAGGTTCCGGTCACGCCCGGAAGTCCTACGGAGCGCACCCGGCGGTCTCGAGGTATGACCCCCACCGCCGGGCCGCGCTTTTCCAGACAGGCGCAGTCGACCGTCTCGCGAGCGCCTCGAGCAACTTGACGTGGTAGCGGTGGTAGGCCAGCGGAGCAGGCGAGCCGCCAAGCGAATAGCGAGACCAACAACCCGTGTCGAACTGCGGGAGGAGGCCGGCCGCCGCTCGCATGAGACGGGCGACGAACGCCTCCGCCTCCCGATCCGCGGTGATCTCCGCATAGCGCGAGAGCGAGACGATCGACTGGAGCTGCGCGTTCAGGATCGCGATGTCGCTGAAGCTGTACTCGCGGACCCACACGCCGGGCCCGAGCCGTCGCGAGAGGCCCTCCGGTATCGCCGCATACGCCGCTCGGGCCGACCGATTCAGCTCCGGCTGGGCGGCGAGCTTGCCTGCGCTCGCGAGCGCACCGGCACCGGCCGCTTGGGCGAGCGCCGACGTCCACCGCGCCGGCCCGCCGCTGACCGGGAAGTAGTACTCCCAGACCAGCGCGTCGCCGATCGGGACGGCCCGCGCAACCAGTGCATCCGCCATCCGGCGGGCGTCGCCGCCCCGCTCTTGACGCACGAGCATGTTCAAGTGCGCGAACGAAGCGAGCGGGTGAAACTGGAAGCCATGGTCGGGGAAGAACCGGTAGACGATGCCGTCGGCGTCCCGCGTGTCCGTACGCTCGCTGGGGAACGGGTGCCGCCCTAGATAGCCGATGTTGGCGGCAATCTCTCCGAGCAGCACTAGAGCCCTCGGACGGGTGTAATCGGCGGCGTGCGCAGCTGCGTCGCGCAGCACGACGCGCAGCGCGAGGGCGCGGGCAGGCGGAAGACGCTTCGCCGCGGCGAGCGCGTCCTCCAGCGCATCGCCGAGGCGGGCCGCGTCCGTCCGATCGATCGCCCCGCTTTCGGCCGCCGCGACGAGCCCGCGTTCGATCGGGGCCGCTTCGGCGTCCAGCGTCGTCCCGACGGCGCGGCTGATCGCGGCGGTCGTCTCGGGCCCGAGGGTGCCGTCGGAAATGAGCCCGTGCTCGCGCTGGAAGGCGGCCACCGCGGCGCTCGTGCTGGGGCCGTAGATTCCGTCGGGGACGCCGGTCTCGTACCCGAGCGCGGCCAGGCCCTCCTGAAGCCTGCGAACGCTGCTGCCACGTGCACCCGGCTTCAGCGACCGCGCCAACGCGATCGACGGAGCGGCGGTCTGCGGCGCCTTCTCCTTTGCCTGCGCCGATGCGACGGGCCGCCGGCCCGGGAGATCAGGGCCTCGTTTGCCGAGCGCGACGGCGAGAACGATCGCAAACGCCGCCGCCACCGCGAGGAGCACTGCGCCACGACGACTGGCTGCGGCGGAGCGAAGTCGCGCGAGGTCTCGCTTTAGCGTCCTCGGCCGCCGGCGGCGGCCCGCCGGCGGCGCGGGCGCCGGAGCCGACTCCACGAAGACGTCTTCCCAGACGAAGTCGTCGCCCGAAGGCCCCAGGATGCCCTCGTACCGAGTGCCGTGCAGAAGGCGAGATTCTAGCGAGCTGTTCGGCTGGTCACGAGTAGCCCAGTTCGTCGCCGTACGCGCGGCGATAGATGTCCCGGAGACGTTCCACTTCGTCGACGTACTCGCGCGTCTCCGGGAACTGGATGCCCTCGCTCGCCGCGAGCCACTCGTCGACGTTTCGCTGGCCGGCGTTGTAGGCGGCGAGGGCAAGCCGCTCGCTGTCGTACTTCCGCAGAAGTCGCTGGAGATAGAACGCGCCGTAGCGCACGTTGATCTCGGGGTCGTACAGATCCGAGACGACGAACCTCGAGCCGCCGGTGTGGAGCGCGATCCCCTCGGCCGTGTCCGGGAGGAGCTGCATGAGCCCGATCGCCCCCGAATCCGACACGGCGCGGGGGTCGAACTTGCTCTCGCGATAGATGACCGCGGCCAGAAGCGCCGCGTCGAGATCGTAGTTCCGCGCATGTCCGACGACGATCGACCGGTAGTGCAGCGGGTAGCGGATCTTCGCGTACCAGGTCGGATTCGTCCGATCGGCCCACACGACGACGGCCGCTCCGGCTGCGAGGAGGACGAGAGCGAAGAGAAGAAGCCTCCCGCGCATGAAGATCACGCCGTGAGCTTCGCCATCACGTCGGACACGAAGCGCTCGAGGTCATCCAGCGAGCCGTCGTTCACGTAGGCGAAGTCCGCGCGCTCGAGCTTCTCGCGGTCGGGAAGGAGCCGCTGCTCACGGTCGACGAACGGCCCCATGCGCCGCCCGGCGCGTACCTCGGGCGAGGCCGTGATCGCGACCACCGCGTCGAAGCGCTCGTCTCCGCCTGCCTCGTACAGAAGCGGGACCTCGGTCACGATCACGGCCGGGGGATCGGGCGAGCCGGCGAGCTCCTCGCGCCAGTCGAGGTACACCTGCTCGACGCGTGGGTGAAGGAGCGCCTCGAGCCAGAGGAGCTCGTCGCGGTCGGAGAAGACGATGTCCGCGACTCGCGAGCGGTCGATCTGGCCGTCGTCGCCGACGACGCCTGCACCCCAGCGGTCGAGGATCGAGCGGCGGACCTCCTCGTCTTCGCGCAGGAGTCGGTGGACGATGTCGTCGCTCGAGATCACCGCCGCGCCCCGGCGCGCGAATGCGCGCAGCGTCTCGGTCTTCCCTGCGGCGATCCCTCCCGTCACGGCGACTGCGACGGGCCGTCGACCGTGGGCTACTGCTCGGCCTCCTCGGGCGCCGCCGGCACCTCACCGTCGGAGTCGCCCGGCCCTGGTTCCTCCGGCGCGACGGCATCCGCGTCCACGGAGTCGTCGGCGATCTCGGGCTCCGGAGCGGAGTCCTCGCTGAAGACCTCCTCGGAGAGACCCAGGGGCGCACCGGCGCCGACGTGAGGACCCTCGTCCTCGGCCACGCGCTTGAGCGAGAGCGAGAGCCGCCGCCTGTCGGCGTCCATCTCGATGATCTTCGCGCGGACGGTCTCTCCCTGAGAGACCACTTCGCGAGGGTTTTCGACGTGGTGCTGCGCGAGCTCGGAGATGTGCACGAGGCCCTCGACCCCCGGAACGACCTCGACGAAGGCGCCGAACGTGACCACCTTCGTGACGCGGCCCTCGATGACGTCGCCCACGTCGTAGGAGTCGATCACCTGCTGCCAGGGGTCGCTCTGCGTCTGCTTGAGGCCGAGTGAGATGCGCTGGCGCTCGCGGTCGATGTCGAGGACCTTGACCTCGACCTCCTGCCCGATCTCGAGGATCTCGGACGGATGGTTGACATGGCTCCACGACAGCTCGGAGATGTGGATGAGCCCGTCGATCCCCTCGAGGTCGACGAATGCGCCGAAGTCGACGATGTTCGAGATCGTCCCGTTGACGACGTCGCCGGGCGAGAGCCGGTCGAGAATCGCCTGGCGCATCTCCTTCCGCTCTTCCTCGAGGACTGCGCGGCGGGAGAGCACGACGTTGTTCCGGCTGCGATTGAGCTCGATCACCTTCGAGCGGAGCTTCTGGCCCAGGAACTCGTCGAGGTCCTGCACCCGCCGGATGTCGACGAGCGACGCGGGCAGGAAGCCGCGCACGCCGAGGTCGAGGATGAGGCCGCCCTTGACGACCTCGATCACGGTCCCCTCGACCGGGTCACCGGTCTCCGCCGCCTCCTCGATCCGCTTCCAGGCGAGCTCGAACCGCGCGCGCTTCTTCGAGAGCATCAGGCGGCCCTCGGCGTCCTCCTTCGTGAGGACGAGCGCGTCGACCTCGTCGCCGATCGCAACCTCGTCGGACGGGTTCACGGAGCGGCGAATCGAGAGCTCCGAGACCGGGATCACGCCCTCCGACTTGTAGCCGATGTCGACGAGGACCTCGTCCTTGTCCACGCGGACGACGGTGCCTCTGACAACCTCCCCCTCGTTGATGATCGGGAAGGTCGAGTCGTAGTCGGGGATCAGCTCGCCGTCCGGACCGACGGTCCAGACGTCGTCTTCGAGCTTCGGGTCTGCTTCGGTCTCCGTCGTCGTGGGATTCTGCGCCATATCGCGGGACGCGCATTATAGCCGCCGGGTCGTGAAGCCCTGGAATCTCGCCGTTCTCGTAGCCATCGCGCTCATCGTCGGCTTCGCGGTCGCCGACGCGCTTCGAAATGGCGAAAAGGGCACACGAAAGCAGGCTCCGGCCGGGGCGCCGACGACGAGCGCAGCAGGCCGCCCGGAGTCGCTTCGCGTGCCCGACCTCCAGGTCGCCGGCACGCTCGTCGCGACCCAAGCCGGGGACTGCGCCGTGCACGAATTCGTGACAGGCAGCGGCGACGAGTTCCCCCACCCGCGGCTCTCGAGCGACTGCCGGCTCACCGGCGCCCCTGTGAGCGGCCGGATCGCGTACGGCGTCGGCGGATTCGGCCGGGTCGCCCGCTTCCGCTTCGTCGACCTCGTTCAGGTCGGGCTCCGGCTCCCGGTCGAGAGCGGCTCGTTCGAGACGATCATCTGGAGCCCGGACGGGCAGCGGGCCGCGTGGTGCCGAGGAACGCGGGAGGCGTTCGAGCTCGAGTTCCTGGGCGCCCGAAGGCGCCGCTTGGCCCGCTGCCCTGCCCTCTACCTGCCGGGCGGGCGGCTGGCGTACATCCAGGGGCGGAGACTGGTGACACGGCGGACGACCGTCTACACAGCTCGGCGTCCGATCGAGTTCGCCGTCTGGCCGCCGAACGGGCGGCTCTTCCTCGTGCTCGCAGGAGGGGTCGCCGTGAGCCCGCCCTCGCGGCGCGTGCGGATCCCCGGTTGGTCCGGCATCCGACCCGTCGTCTCTCCCGACGGCTGCGCGGGCCTGGTTCAGCACGGCGCCGAGATCGTCGTCGCCGCGCCCTGCAAGCGGGGCCTCGAACGAGCGTATGCCGGGGGTGCGGGCGCATGGTCGCCCGACGGGAAGTGGCTCGCGATCGCCACGGGCGACCACGTCGACTTCTACGACCTCGGGCACTCGGAGACGAAACCGGCCGCGAGCTGGGACTGGGCGGCGGCGTCGCTCCTCTGGCGCTGACGTCTCTGGGCCTCAGTCCTTCGCTTCGCGCCAGTCGTCGCCGACGCCGACGTCGACGGCGAGCGGCGGGTCGAGCGGATAGGCGGAGCACATCTCCTCGCGCACGAGATCCCTAACCGCTGAGATCTCGACTTCGGGCACCTCGAGCAAGAGCTCGTCGTGGACCTGGAGCACGAGCCGCGCGCCGCGCCCTTCCTCCCGCAGGCGTCGGTCGATCGCGACCATCGCGACCTTGATCAGGTCGGCGTTCGAGCCCTGCATGACGAAGTTGACGGCGAGTCGCTCGCCGAGGGAGCGGGTCTGGCGGTTGGACGCACGCAGCTCGGGCACCGGCCGGCGACGTCCCAGCAGGCTCGTCGAATACCCCTCCTGCCTCGCCCGCTCGATCGTCCGCTCGATGAAGTCCTGCACGTGGGGGAAGCGGGCGAGGTAGGCGTCGATGTACGTCTGCGCCTCCTCGCGCGGGATGTCCAGGTTCTCGGACAGGCCGTACGCCGAGATCCCGTAGACGATGCCGAAGTTGATCATCTTGGCGACGCTCCGCTCGCCGGTCGTGAGCGTGGCGGGGTTCTTGCCGAGCACCTCCGCGGCGGTCGCGGTGTGGATGTCCTCGCCGCGTGCGAACGCCTCGCGCAGCTTCGGCTCGCCGGAGACGTGCGCGAGGATCCGCAGCTCGATCTGCGAGTAGTCCGCCGAGATCAGCCGGTGCCCGGGCTCGGCGATGAACGCGCTCCGGATCTCCCGGCCGAGCTCCGTCCGGATCGGGATCGCCTGCAGGTTCGGGTTCGACGTCGAGAGGCGTCCCGTCGAGGCGACGGCCTGGTTGAACGTCGTGTGGAGACGACCGTCTTCGGCCGAGATCAGGCTCGGGAGCGGGCCGAGGTACGTGTTCAGGAGCTTCGAGTACTCCCGCCACTCCTCGATCACCTCGACGATCGCGTGCTCCTGCCGGATCGACCGGAGGACCTTTGTGTCGGTCGAGTAGCCCGTCTTTCCCTTGCGCCCTGCGGTGAGGCCGAGCTTCTCGAAGAGGATGCGGCCGACCTGCTGCGTGGAGCCGAGCATGAACTCTTCCCCGGCGAGCTCGTGCGCCCGGGCCTCGAGCTCCTCGACGCGGTCGGCGAGCCGGGCGGTGATCTCCCCCATCCGGTAGGTGTCGATCTTGACGCCGCTGCGCTCCATCGCAGCGAGCACGGGCGTGAGCGGAAGCTCGACCGTGCGGTAGAGCGGATCGAGGCCCCATTCGGCGATGCGCTCGCGCATCGGCGCCGCGAGCCGGAGCGTCGCGGCCGCGTGGCGCACGAGCGCGGCCGTGTCCTCCTCGGCCTCGGGCGCCGGCCTGAGCTCGATCCCGTAGTCGGCGGCGAGCTCGTCGAGCAGGTACGACGGCCGGCCCGGCTCGATCAGGTACGCCATCAGCTGCGTGTCGTCGGCGACCCGGACGCCGAGCAGTTTCGCGTCGTGCGCGACGAGGGTCGCGTCGCGAAGGCTCGCGACGAGCTCCGGTTTCCAGTCTCCGACCACCACGTCGTCGCGCGCCAGCGCGAAGCGCTCGCCTTCGACGACGATGCCGGCGAGTCCCTGCACGGGCTCCAGCGCTCCCTCGCGCCATGGCACCTCGACGCCCTCGAGCCGAAGCGGGGCGGCCGGAAGCGCCTCGTCGATCACGTCGATCCGCTGCAGGAGGTTCCGAAACTCGAACTGCCGGAAGATCTCCTTCAACCGCGAGCGGTCGGGTGGCGAGAGGACGAGCTCCGCGGGATCGCACTCGAGCGGAAGATCGCGCCGCATCGTCGCGAGCTCCTTGGAGGCGAGTGCTTGCTCGGCGTGCTCGACAATCGACTTCGAGCGTGCCGGTGACAGTTCGCCGACGTGCTCGAGCACGCCCTCGACGGAGCCGTACTGCGCGATCAGCTGCCCGGCCGTCTTGTCCCCGATGCCCGGGATGCCCGGGATGTTGTCGGACTGATCGCCCTTCAGCCCGATGAAGTCCGGGATCTGGTCGGGCGCGATGCCGTAGCGGGCCTCGACGCGGTCGGGCGTGTACACGTGCACGTCCGCGACGCCGCGCGGCGTCATCATCAGGCAGACGTTGTCCGAGACGAGCTGAAACGCGTCGCGGTCGGTCGAGACGACGGTCGTCTTCAAGCCTTCCTCGTCGGCACGGTGGGCGAGCGTCGCGATCACGTCGTCCGCCTCCCAGCCCTCGAACTCCAGGTTCCGGTATCCGAACGCCTCGACGATCGGCCGGAAGTGCGGGAACTGCTGCTGGAGCAGGTCGGGAGTCGGGCGCCGGTCGACCTTGTACGTCTCGAGCAGCTCGTGGCGGTGGACGGGCCGCGTGTCCCAGGCCACCGCGACGCCCTTCGGCCGGTAGTCGGCGAGCAGCTTGAACAGCATGTTCGTGAAGCCGAGAAGCGCGTTGGTCGGGAAGCCGTCCGAGGTCGCGATCTCCTCGGGCAGCGCGAAATAGGCCCGGTAGGCGAGGTTGTTCCCGTCCACGAGGAAGAGGTCCGACTCGCGGGCGGGCCCGTCGTCGAGCTCGAGCTCGGCGCCGGTGAGGGTCTTGGGGCTCACGCACCGAGTCTATGCAGAGGTCTTCTCGAGCACGGCGTAGAAATCCGGCGGCTCGCCGGGGACGAGCGTCGTCAGCCGCCAGCCGCTCCTCGCGGCGAGCTCTTCGAGCTCCTGCGCTGAGACGTTGAGGAGGTCGTACCACGGCGTGACCCGTTCGCCATAGCGGATCCGGATCGTCACCTGGCCGGACATGCGGCCACGCCCGCGGTTCCGTTCCCGATACGCGAGATCGGCCGCATCCGAATCGGGATACGGATCGACCGAATCGAGCACGATCCTTCCGCTTCGGGGCATCACCTCGTTCATGAGGTCGAGGAAGCGGACCGCTTCCGAACCGCCGCCGACGAGACCGAAGTTCCCGCAGAGCATGAGGACGGTGTCGGGTGGCTCGATCGTCCCGTCGAGCGCGGCGACGGGCAGGAGGTCGGCGCGCTGCACGCCGCGACGACGGCTCACCTCGATCGCGCCGGGCGAGACGTCGATCGCGCGGACGGCGAGGCCACGCCGCTGCGCCTCGAGGCTGTGCCGTCCGGCGCCGCAGCCGACGTCCAGCACGCGCCCGCGGACGAGATCGAAGACCGCGCGCTCCGCGGGCGGCCACTCGGCGTAGGGCGCGAAGAAGAGCTCCGGGCCGAGCGCCGGGCCCACGTGCCCGTCGTCGCGCTCGAGCAACGGCGTGCTCGCGTCGCCGGTCTCGAGGTAGTCGAGGAGCAGCCGGCCGAACGCGTCCTCGGCGTCCGCGAGGACCCCGGGCCTCCGGACTTTCGTCAGTCGGTCTCGCCGAGGTAGGTCTTGCGCACCTGCTCGTTCTGGCGCAGCGCCTTCGCCTCGTCGTGGAGCGCGATCGTCCCGGTCTCCATCACGTAGCCGCGGCTCGCGACGTCCAGGGCCATGAGCGCGTTCTGCTCGACGAGCAGGATCGGCGTGCCCTGCTGGTTGATCTCCTGCACGATCTCGAAGATCTTCTCGACGAAGATCGGCGCGAGGCCCATCGAGGGCTCGTCGAGGAGCAGGAGCTTCGGCCGCGCCATGAGCGCACGTCCGATCGCGACCATCTGCTGCTCGCCACCGGAGAGGGTGCCCGCCTTCTGGTGCTTGCGCTCGCTCAGGCGCGGGAAGAGCTGGTAGACGCGATCGAGGTCCTCGCGGATCTGCGCGCGGTCGTTCCGCTGGAAGGCTCCCATCTGGAGGTTCTCGAGCACGCTCATGTAGGGAAAGAGACGGCGGCCCTCGGGCGACTGCGAGATTCCCATCTTCACGACGTTGTGCGGCGCCTCGTCGGTGATGTCGCGATCGCGGAAGCGGATCGAGCCGTGACGGGGATGGTTGAGACCGTTGATCGAGCGCAGCGTCGTCGACTTCCCCGCCCCGTTGGCGCCGATCAGGGTGACGATCTCGCCCTCCCGCACCTCGAGCGAGACGCCCTTGAGCGCGTGGATGGAGCCGTAGTAGGTGTGCACGTCCTCGAGGGCGAGGATCGTGCCGTTCCCGGCCGCGGGTGCCCCGTCCGTCTTCATGCCGTGGAGGTCGTCGCCGCCTTCCCGAGATAGGCCTCGATCACGCGGTCGTCGTGCTGGATCTCGCGCGGCGTGCCTTCGGCGATCTTCTCGCCGTAGTCGAGCACGGTCACGCGGTCGGAGATCTCCATGACGACCTTCATGTCGTGCTCGATCAGGAGCACGGTCAGCTTCCGGTCCTCGCGCAGCTTCGCGACGAAGTCCGTGAACGCCGCCGTCTCCTGGGGGTTCATCCCGGCCGTCGGCTCGTCGAGGAGCAGCAGCTTCGGCTCCGTGGCGAGCGCCCGCGCCACCTCGAGCCGGCGCTGGTCGCCGTACGAGAGGTTGCGGGCAAGCGTCTCGTCGACGGCCTTCAAGCCGGCGAACCGCAGAAGCTCGACGGCCCGGTCATGTGCGGCCCGCTCCTCGCGCCGCACACCCGGCAGACCGAGAATCGACCCGACGATCCCGCTCCGGAGATTCCCGTGCATTCCGACGAGCACGTTCTCGAGCGGCGTCATCTGCGGAAAGAGCCGGATGTTCTGGAACGTACGCCCGACGCCGAGATGCGTGATGGCGTGCGGCGGCTTTCCGGTCACGTCGAGATCGTCGAACACGATCCGGCCCGACGTCGGCTTGTAGACGCCCGTGAGCATGTTGAAGAACGTCGTCTTGCCGGCGCCGTTGGGGCCGATCAGGCTCACGATCCCGTGCTCGGGGATCGTGAAGTCGACGTCGTTCACGGCCACGAGCCCGCCGAACTCCTTGCGCACGTCGTCAGCGACGAGCAGGTCGCGCGTCGCCATCACGCCCGGGCTCCCGCCGCCGGTTCGTTGTCCACGCGCTCGTCGTAGAGCGGCTGGTCGTCGATGCCTTCCTGCAGCTCGCTCTTCCGGCGTTTCTCCGATATGAGCCCGGTCGGCCTGAAGAGCATCATCAGCACGATGATGATCCCGTAGATCCCGAACTGGTATTTGCCGACGTCGAGGTCGGGCTTCCCGACCTGCGCGCCGACCCAGCCGCCGATGTTGGCGAGGCCCTCCTGGTTCAGCCAGGCGAGCAGCATGCCGCCCACGAGGACGCCCCAGACGCTCCCCATCCCGCCGAGGATGACCATGCAGAGCAGGAAGACGGAGATGTTGAAGTAGAACTCGCTCGGGAAGGCACCGCTCTTGAAGCTCGCGTAGTACGCGCCGGCGATGCCGCCGAAGAAGGCGCCGATCGCATATGCCCACGTCTTCGTCCGCATGAGCGGCACGCCCATGGCGGCAGCTGCTGTCTCGTCCTCGCGGATTGCGATCCACGCGCGGCCGAGCCGCGAGTCGCGCAGCCGCACGCTGCAGAAGACCGTGAACAGGAGGAGTGCGAGCGCGGTGAAGAAGAAGAGCTTCTCGCGATCGTAGGACTGCTGGAAGTTGAGCGGGAGCCCGATCGAGTTGTTGAGGCTCTCGCCGAAACCTGGGGCGTCGATCGGGCTGATCCCGAACGTGCCGTGCGTGAGGTCGAAGCCGTGCAGGTTGTCGGCGTTCCGCACGAACTGGGGCACGATCTCGCCGAAGCCGAGGGTGACGATCGCGAGGTAGTCGCCGCGCAGACGCAGGGTCGGCAGGCCGATGAGGATGCCGACGATCGCCGTGAAGATGCCCGCGAGCGGGAGCACGAGCCAGATCGAGAGGTGGATTCCGGGCAGGTCGGGTGCGATCCCGGTCGCACCGAAGTGGAAGGTCGTCTGGTCGAACTGCTGCGAGGCGAGCCAGCCCGCCATGTAGGCGCCCGCCGCGTAGAAGGCGACGTAGCCGAGATCGAGGAGACCCGCGTAGCCGACGACGACGTTCAGCCCGATCGCCATCATCGTGAAGACGATCATGATCACCATCGTGCTCACGCTCGGGAAGGCCTGGATCACGGGGACGTGCGAGGGCAGCGACTCGGCGTAGTACGGGTAGAGCACGAGCACGAGCAGCGCCCCGACGACCGGAACCCACCGTTGCGCGGGAGCGGGCAGACGGTTCCACGCTCGCCGGACCTCGTCGAGACGAGCGGCGCGCGCCGCGTCGCTCGCGCGGCTCCGGGCAGGCGGGCGGGCGGGTCGCTGCGTGGTCGCCACGTCAGGCTCCCTCCGGAGTCCGCTCGCCGAGCAGACCCTCCGGTCGGAAGACGAGGATCAGGATCAGGATCCCGAAGACGATCGAGTGTGTCCAGTTCGATCCGGGGGCGTGCCAGGTGAGCCCCTCGTTGAACTGCTCGATGAGGCCAATCACGAGCGCGCCGAGGACGGCTCCCGCCAGATTGCCGATCCCCCCGAGCACGGCGGCCGTGAAGGCGATCAGGCCGAGCTGGAAGCCCTGGTCGTAGCGGGTCGTCGTGAACTCGAGGACGTAGAGCACGCCGCCCGCGCCCGCGAGAGCGCCGGCGAGGGCGAACGTGAACGAGATCGTCCGGTTGACGTTGATCCCCATCATCGCGGAGGCGTCCGGATCCTGAGACGTCGCCCGCATCGCCTTGCCCTGGCGCGTCGAGCGCACGAGCCAGGTCATCGCGACGAGCACCGGAGCAGTGATCGCCAGGACGATCAGCTTGTTCCACTCGAAGGAGACGCCGCCGATCGTGAACGCGGCGGCGTTCGAGATCAGGCGCGGCGTCGACTTGTAGTCGACGCCCCAGGCGAGCAACCCGATGTTCTGCAGGATGAAGGACATCCCGACGGCGGTGATCAGCGGCGCGAGCCGGGGCGCGTTTCGCAGGCGCCTGTAGCCGACGAGCTCGACGGTGACGTTCACGGCCGATCCGAACGCCATGGCGATCGCGAGCGTCCCGGCGATCGCGAGCGCGACCGCGATTCCGCCCGAGCTCTCCGTAGCGCCGAAGAACGAGATGAGCGCCGTCGACGCCATCAGGCTCGAGAGGGCGAAGACGTCGCCGTGGGCGAAGTTGATCAGCTGGAGGATTCCGTAGACCAGGGTGTAGCCGAGGGCGATCAACCCGTAGACGGCCCCGTTGGTGACGCCCGCGAGCATGACGTCGAAGAAGAGGCTCGGGTTCTTGATCATGTTGATCACGAGCCAGATCGCGAGCAACGCGACAAGGCCGAGGCCGATCATGCTGACGGCGCTCGGGCGTGGCCAGGAGCGGAGAGCCGCTAAGGGGGAGGGCGGTTCTCTGCTGGCCGGGACTGCTATCGGATCTGCCTCCCTCCGAGAGGCCGGGGGAGGGCGATCGCCCTCCCCCGGCTCCTTTGCTTCGATCGCTAGCCGCGAGCGGCGTCTACGTCTTCGGGCTTCGGCGAGATCGTCGTCTCCGTCGTGAGCTCGTCCGTCGCCTTGTAGATCGTGAAGCCGACGACGGCACCCTCCGCTCCGGTCGGATCGCCGTTCTCGTTGATGTGGAAGCTGCCGATGTACCCGTCCGTGACGTCGGTCTGGAAGATCGCGTCGATGATCCCCTGCCGGTCGGAACCGGCCTTGGTGATCGCGTCGAGCACCACCTGCGCCGACTGCGCACCGTAGATCGCGTACGGATCGATCGGCTTTCCGTTCAGCGTCTCCTTGAACGCGCTGGCGAACTCCGCGCCCTTGCCCTTGAACTGGTCGATCGGCACGCCGGCGACGCTCAGGAACATGCCCTGGGCGTTCTTCGCGCCGGCCTCGTCGATCGTCTCCTGGGTCGTGAAGCCGTCGGGAGCGAGCAGCTTGACGTCCGTGTTCGGCCCGAGGGTCGACACCTTGTCCTTGATCAGCTGAGCGCCGTTCTCGCAGATGAGCCCGCCGAGGAAGATCGCGTCGACGTTCTTCGACCCGATCTTCTGGAAGAGGCCCTCGTAGTTCGACGCCTTCGGATCCCACGCTTCGAAGCCGGCGACCTTGATGCCGACCGACTCGGCCGCGTTCTTGAAGTTCGTCGCGACCCCGAGGCCGTACGCCTCCTTGTCGTTCAGGATGTAGACGCTCTTGATGCCTTGCGAGACGGCGAACTCCGCGTCCGCGGCGCCCTGGTAGGCATCGTGCGGCGCGACGCGCGCGTAGTTGCGGTTGCCCGACGGGTAGTACTTGTCGGGCTCGGTCGAGTCGCAGCCCGGACCGCCCTCGGTCAGGCAGACGTACGTGTTCGCCGGCGACACCATGCCGATCGCGCCGCCCGGAGCCTGGTTCAGCACCGGGATCTCGATCGCGGCGCAACCGGAGTTGAACGTCCCGATCACCGCCACGACGGCCTTGTTCTCGGCGTAGTTGTGAGCGTTCTGGCTGCACTTGCCCGGATCCCACTTGCCTGCCTGAGCGGTCGAGTCGTCGCATGCCTGGAAGGCGACCTTGGTGTCGCCCGCCTTCCACCCGCTCTTGTCGAGCAGGTAGCGGATCGCCCCGACGATCTGGAGCGTCTGCGTCCGGGACGAGCCCTGCATCGGCAGGTCGGAGGCGACCAAGACGTCAGGGTCGCCCTCGCCCTTGTATTCGATCGGCGTGCAGGCAGACGACGGGAGCGCCTCGACGTTGCCGCCGCCGCCTCCGCCTCCTCCGCCGCCGCCGCCGCCTCCTTCGCCGCCGCCGCAGCCGGCCGCGACGAGGGCGAGGGCCCCGACGAACGCCGCGAGTACCGCAAGAATCGTGTATCTCCTCACTACCCCTCCCTGCTGGAGAATTGATTGTGCGCCGCTGGCCCCATTACGCGGTGGCGCATTATGTCCCCGTGCGTGAACGCCTGCAAGCCGTGGCTACTCTTCGCTCGGCAAGCGCGTTCGCGCGCCGCGCCGAAGTGGCGGAACTGGCAGACGCGCTGGACTCAAAATCCAGTGGGGCTTCGCCCCGTGCGGGTTCGATTCCCGCCTTCGGCATGATGGGACTGCGAGCTCGAGTCAGCGGACCTTCGGACACAGAGACGAGCGCCGTGGACCGAAGTTAGCGAAGTGGCCGACCGGGTCGGAGTCCTGACGGGCGGCGGCGACTGCCCAGGCTTGAATGCGGTGATCCGCGCGGTCGCGCGGCGCCTGCTCGACCGTGGGGCCGAGGTCGTCGGCGTGCGCGAGGGATGGCGAGGCCTCGTCGAGGGCGAGTTCACCCCTCTCGGCCCACGTGAGATCTCGGGGCTCCTCCCCCGCGGCGGGACGATCCTCGGCACGACGCGGACGAACCCGTACAAGCTCGACGGCGGGGTCGACAGGGTGCTCGAGCACTTCGATCGCGACCGGCTCGACGCACTCGTCGCGATCGGAGGGGAGGACACGCTCGGCGTCGCCGCCAGGCTCCACGAGGAGCGCGGCTTCCCCGTCGTCGGGGTGCCGAAGACGATCGACAACGACCTCTCGGGAACCGACTACACATTCGGGTTCGACACGGCCGTCTCGATCGCGACTGAGGCGATCGACCGGCTCCACACGACCGCGGAGTCCCACAACCGCGTCATGGTCGTCGAGGTGATGGGGAGGCACACTGGCTGGATCGCCGTCATGAGCGGGATCGCGGGCGGTGCGGACGTCATCCTCATTCCCGAGCACCCGCTCACCGTCGAGGCGGCGTGCGAGGAGATCCGTCGCCGCCACCAGCGCGGCAAGGACTTCTCGATCGTCGTCGTGAGCGAGGGCTACGAGCTCGCCTATGAATCGGGCGAGCGGCGCGCGGTCGCCGGCGAAGCCCGCGCGTCCGATCAGTTCGGCCACGTCCGGCTCGGGGGTGTCGGCGACATCCTCGGCCACGAGATCGAGGAGAGGACGGGATACGAGACGCGCGTCACGGTGCTCGGGCACGTGCAACGCGGCGGCTCGCCGACGCCGCGCGACCGCGTGCTCGCGACGCGCTTCGGCCTGAAGGCCGCCGACCTCGTGCAGGAGGGCCGGTTCGGCTCGATGGCCGCGCTCAAGGGGGACGAGATCGTCGAGGTTCCGCTGAAGGACGCGGTCGCGGACCTGAAGACCGTGCCGCCCGCCTGGTACGACGTCGCCCGGTCCTTCTTCGGTTAGGAGGGCTGGGCGGAATAGTGCTCGTCGCCGAGGTGGCGATGCTCGTTCCGAGGCAAGGACGCAGGGAGCCCTCGTATCGAAGGAGATACGGGGGCGACCGAGGACGCCGCATCGGGGCGAGCAGCGCGTCTCGGCGGCATAGCCGCTATTTCGCCGAGCCCTCCTCTTAGCCGCGTCCTGGTCGGCGGCCGGTCGGGCCGGGCCAAGCCCGGCTTCCCGGCCGCCCGAGTCCGCTGGCGGCAGGATCCTGCGCTCGCGGCACTCAGTCGTACTACTTGTACTGCCCTCGCGCCGCTCGCTTGCCTCCTTTGCCAGCGGCCTCCCAGGGCGCGCCTAGGTGGCCCCCGGAGCGTACGCGAGCGGTCGCGCGAAGGCGTCTAGAGGAACTCGGCGAGCGGAAAGGAGCGATGGGCGCGGGGCGGGACGAGGAAGTTCTGCCGGTGGGTCGTCCGGAGAACGGAGTTCAGCCCCTGGTGCTTGTCCCGCGGCGGGACGGGCAGCCGAGTCCCGTCGGGAAGCACGCCGTCCATCGCGAGCCGGTTGCGGTGGAAGTCGTCGCTCGTGGGGTTGAAGACGACGAAGTGCACGCCGGCGGCGGGCTCGTCGGCCATAGCGTCCAGTTCCGGCTGCGAGCTCCAGGTGAACGGATTGTCGAGTGTGTTGAAGTCGGCCCGCTGCGGGATCGCCGTTCCCTTCGCGTAGCGGGTACCGTCGTTGGCCACGACGTCTTCCGGGAGCCGTGAGCTCGTCTGGATCGCCGCGCTGTGTCCGACGGCGCCGTGGCGCCGTGCTGCCTCCTCCACCGCCGCGGCGCCCGCGACGTCCTTTGGGGCCTGTCGCACGGTCTGGGTGCCCGGGGCGACGCGCTGTCCGGGACGAAACATCGTCGAGACGCGCTCGCCGAAGGTGAAGTTGAGGTACCAGGACTCGAGGTCCTCGAAGATGTGGGACACGTGCATCGACGTGCCGCCCCGGAAGTAACCGTGCGGCCACTGGTCCGTGTAGCCCGGCAGCGTCTCGTGGTTGGCGATGAGCGGCGGGCCGAGTCCCTGCCTCTGCGTCGAGGTGAAGCCGAGGAAGAGCTCGGCGCCGTCCGGAATCAGCTCTGCCCCCGGCACCGCCGCCGCGAGCGCCATCTGCTTGGGTAGGCCGGGGCCGCCGTCGAAGCCTCCGCCCGCGAAGCCCGAGCGCACGCTGGTGACTTCGAGGAGCTCGCCGAGATGGTCGAAGATCGCCTCGACGCCCCGGTCGATCAGGCCGCGCTCGTCCGTGCGGAACATCACTGCGAGGTCGTTCTCCTCGAGCACGACGTCGTCCGGGTCGCTCGGAAAGCGGACGGCGTCGATCAGCGCCGCGACGCGCCGGCCGTGGGCACGCGAGGCCCGGAGGTCGACCGGGAGCCGCGACTCCGCCGGGCCCGGCACGTAGCGGCGGAAGTACGGCAGGCCCCAGCCGACGGTGACCCCGAGGCCACTCGGCGACGGCTCGTACCGCCGTTCCAGCGCGGCGAGTGCGTCCTCGAGAGCGGTTTGGGCGTCGCGAAGGAGGGCGGGCGATTCGTCGAGCCGGATCTTCGCCGTGACGACCCGGTGGTGCAGCGCCGGCACGTCGACCTCGACGCCGTTGTCGACGACGACCTTCGCCCCGCCGAGGAGGTGCTGCTCCCGCCGCAGCGGACCGCTGGAGACGCGAGCCCGCGGGCCGGCGAGGTGGTCGACGAGCGCGTAGATCCCGCCGCCGGCTGCCGCGACGGCAGCCGCGCTTCCGGCGACGAACTGCTTCCGTGTCAGGCGCATTCAGGAGGCGTGCGGCTCAACGAGCACGAGCCCGCGCATCATCCGGTCGAGGAAGCCGACGACCTGACGATAGGTGTGCGGCTTCGCCACGTGCTCGCTGAGCGTGTACAGGGTCCCGCCGCGCTCCCACGCGTAGAGCACATGCCACTTGTCCGCCCCCTGGTTGGCGTTGAAGACGCTGACGTCCCGTCCGGCGACCCGTTTGTGCCCGCTCCGGTCGGCGAAGCACGGAATCGTCCCTCCGGGCGGATCGCCCGGGCAGCGCGGGATCTTCGTCGATCCAGGGGAGCCGCGAAAGTTCACGTGCACCTCGCCGCTTCCGACCTCGTACCACGTGAACCCGACCAGGTAGCTCCGGTTTCGCCGGTCGACGGAGTAGATGTTGTTCCACGGCCCTCGAATCTCCCCGGTGAGCGGGGGCGTGATCCACGTGGGGCAGTAGACCGGCGTGCCGACCCGGTCGGCCAGCGCCTGCCAGCCGGCTCGCCACTCCTTCGGACACGTCTTCGCCGCCTGCCGAGCGCTCTGCTCACCGGAGCGCCCCGAGTCGATCTCGCCGCAGGCGCTCGCGGCGAGCGCCAGCGCGAGCACGAGCGTACCGACCCGGAGCACTGCGTCATGATGCCACGCGTCTGCGGGCGCTTTTCGCGCGTCTTACTCGGCCGAGCGGCCCGTGAGCGAAGCGAGCGTCGACTCGAACTCCTGCTCGAGGGCCCGCACGAGCACCGCGTCCACGCCTGCGCGTTCGAGCGCGACCACCTCGTCGCGACCGGAGACGGTCGACTCGGAGATGACCAGCTTGCCCGCCGGCACGTCCGGCAGGAGATCGAGCGTCCGCTCGAGCTCCGCCTCGTCCCGCTCGCGGCTGCGCTCCGAGATGAGGATGATCTCCGGGTCGATCCGCTCGAGCACTTGCCCGAGCTCCTCCTCGTCCTGGACGTCCACGACGCAGTCGAGACCGGCGCTCAGGACGCGGGCGTGCAGATCCTCGAGCTCCTCGCCGTCGTCCGCGACGTCCTCGTAGCGAAGCACGCACGCGTCGGCCGTGCCTGCCTCGAGCACGGGCTCGCGGACGAGGATGGGCAGACCGGTGTGGGGCCGCACCCGCTCGACGTCGCCGACGGTGGGTACCGCGACCGCCTCGGCACCGGCTTCCTCCGCGACCGTGGCGAGCTGTCCGACGTCGCCCTCGAGCAACGGGATGACAGAGATGCCGTCGCCCTCGGAGATGGCCTCGCTGAGCCGGCTCACGTTAGGTGCTTCGGGCTCCCGGCGCCCTTCCCGCTCATGACCGAAACGGCCGCGGGGGTGCCGATGCGCCCGGCACCGGCGTTGACGAGCGCGAACGCGTCGGTGGCCGTCGCAATCCCGCTCGAGGCCTTCACGCCGACGCGCTCCGAGAGGTACTCGCGAATGAGCTCGATTTCGTGGAAGCCCCCGCTGTCCCCGTTCGAGCCGGTCACGACGGACGCGAAGTCGGCACCCGACGTCTCCATGATCTTGCACGTCAGGCGTTTGGCCTTGTCGCTGATCCGCGAGGAGTCGAGTACCACCTTGAGCAGGACGGCGCCTCTCCCGATGTTCACGCTCCGGACCCGCAACGCGCGCTCGACCGCCACGAGCTCGTCTCGGACGAGCAGGAAGTCGCCTTCGACGAGCGCGCCCGAGTTCAGGAAGAGATCGAGCTCGTCGGCCCCCTCGTCCACGCACCGGCGCGCGAGCTCCACCTTGTCCTTCGGCGGGCCGTCTCCGACGGGAAGGCCGACGGCGGCCGAGACCTTCACGTCGTGGCCGCGGAGGCACTCGGCCGCCCGCCTCACGTGCTCGGGCCGGACGCACACGCACGCGAAGTGGTACTGGAGTGCCTCCTCGCAAAGCCGATCCACTCCCGCCTCGGTCGCGCCCGCGTCCAGCAGCGTGTGGTCGATCGTCTTTGCGAGCTCTTCGAGCCGCAGGGCCATCGGGGACACGTCTGAGTGTAGGGCAGAAGCGCGCGAATAGGGCCCGCGGCTCACACGCCGATCGGGTGCCACACCGTCTTCAGCTCGAGGAACTCGGCGGCGAGATACGGCGAGGGATCCCCGCCCTCCGTGATCACCCGCTTGACGTTCTCGGCGGCCAGGCGCTCGAGCTCGGTCGTGTCACCCGCGACCCCGCCGAGGTCGAGCGCATCGACGTCCATATGCGCGGCGAGCACGGGCGCGATCTCTTCGCGCCCTCCGGTGAGGACGTTCACGACCCCGCCGGGCACGTCCGAGGTCGCCAGCACCTCGGCGAGCGTGACGGCGGCGAGCGGTCGCCGCTCCGAAGCCATCACGACGGCAGTGTTCCCGCCGACGAGGACGGGGGCGAGGCGCTCGACCACGCCGCCCAGCGCGGGCTCCTCGGCCGCGACGATGCCGACGACGCCCGTCGGCTCCGGCACGGTGAAGTTGAAGTACGGCCCTGCAACCGGGTTCGACGAGCCGAGGACCTGCGCGAGCTTGTCTGCCCACCCCGCGTACCAGACCCAGAGGTCGATGGCCGCGTCCACCTCCGCTTCGTCCGTGGTCAGCTCGGCGAACTGGGCGCGACGGCCTTCCATGATCTCGGCGACGCGGTAGAGGACCTGGCCGCGGTTGTACGCGCTCAGCTGGGACCAGCGCGGAAACGCCGCCCGCGCGGCGCGGACGGCATCGCGCACGTCCTTGCGAGAGGCGAGTGCGACGTTCGCTCCCTCGGCCTCGTAGCTTCGGCCCGATTCGGAGCGGGGAAACGCCCCTCCGACGAACAGCTTGTACGTCTTCTTGACCGGAAGCCTCACGATCTTGCTCCAGTTCGCGCGCCGATGGTGCGCTTTTGCGCGCTACGCTCGACGCGGAGGGAGGACCGCGGCGGCCCCGATGCGAGCCGCCTTCTCATTCGAGCGTGAGGTATGGCTCGAGGCCGTGTCGCCCGCCTTCGCGGCCGAAGCCGGATTCCTTGTAGCCGCCGAACGGCGAGGCCGGGTCGAAGCGGTTGTAGGTGTTCGCCCAGACGACCCCGGCACGCATCCGTTGCGCGAGCGCGAGGATCCGCGATCCCTTCTCGGTCCAGACGCCCGCGGAGAGCCCATAGGGCGTGTTGTTCGCCTTCTCGACTGCCTCGTCCGGCGTCCGAAAGGTCAGCACCGACAGCACCGGCCCGAAGATCTCCTCCTGGGCGATCCGGTAGCTCTGCGCGACGTTCGTGAAGACGGTGGGCGGGAACCACCATCCCCGCTCGGGCAGCCGGCAGGGCGGCTGGTAGATCTCGGCACCCTCCTCCTCCCCGCACCGCACGAGCTCGGCGATCTTCTCGCGCTGCTCGCGCGAGTTGATCGCGCCGACATCGGTGTTCTTGTCGAGCGGGTCGCCGACCCGAAGGGCGGCCATGCGCCGCTTGAGCTTGTCGACGACGAGGTCGGCCACCGATTCCTGCACGAAGAGTCGCGAGCCCGCACAGCAGACGTGCCCCTGGTTGAAGTAGATGCCGTTCACGATCCCCTCGATCGCCTGGTCGATCGGGGCGTCCTCGAAGACGATGTTCGCAGCCTTGCCGCCCAGCTCGAGCGTAAGCCGCTTGCCCGTGCCGGCGACCGCCTTGCCGATCTCCTTGCCGACCTCCGTCGAGCCTGTGAACGCGATCTTGTCGACGCCCGGATGCCGCACGAGGGCCGCGCCCGCCGTTCCGTCGCCGGTCACGATGTTGACGACGCCTGCCGGAAGCTCGGCCTGGCGCAGCACGTCCGCGAAGACGAGCGCGGTCAGCGGCGTGGTCTCGGCCGGCTTCAGGACGACCGTGTTCCCGGCGGCGAGCGCCGGCGCGATCTTCCACGCGAGCATGAGCAGCGGGAAGTTCCACGGGATGATCTGGCCTGCGACGCCTACGGGGCGTGGACGCCGGTTGGCGAAGGCATAGTCGAGCTTGTCCGCCCAGCCCGCGTAGTAGAAGAAGTGCGCGGCCGCAAGCGGAAGGTCGACGTCGCGCGACTCGCGGATGGGCTTCCCCCCGTCGAGCGACTCGAGCACGGCCAGCTCCCGGGCGCGCTCCTGGAGGATGCGCGCGATCCGGAAGAGGTACTTGGCCCGCTCGGCCGGGCGCAGGCCGGACCAGCCGTTCTCGAACGCGTTCCGGGCGGCGTCGACGGCGGCGGCGACGTCCTCGGGCCCTCCGTACGCAACCTCGGCGAGGGGCTCTTCGGTGGCCGGACTGACCGATGCTCTGTACTCGCCCGACTGCGCCTCGATCCACTCGCCGCCCACGAAGAGGCTGTATCGCCGCTCGAGCGAGACGATCTCCCGGGACTCCGGCGCCGGCGCATAGTCGAAGCCAGCCGCGAGCGGCGAGCGGTCCTGCCGTTTCTCGACCTCGGTCATCAGTCGAGCGTGAAGTAGTCCGGGCTCTCGTAGCGGCCCGTCTTCTGCTTGCGGATCTGCAAGAGCACGTCGTTCAAGAGGGACGAAGCCCCGAACCGGAACAGGTCGGGCGTCAGCCAGTCGGGCCCGAGCGTCTCGTGCACGAGCACGAGGTGCTGAACGGCCTGCTTGGCCTCGCGGATGCCCCCTGCCGGCTTGACGCCGATCCGCCGGCCCGTCTCCTCGAACACGTCCCGGACGACCTCGAGCATCACGAGGCACACGGGCAGCGTCGCTGCAGGCGAGATCTTCCCCGTCGACGTCTTGATGAAGTCCGCGCCACCTGCGATCGCCAGGAGGCTCGCGCGGCGGACGTTGTCGTACGTCCCGAGCTCGCCGGTCTCGAGGATCACCTTGAGGTGCGCGTCCCCGATCGCGTCCTTGACGAGGCGCACCTCTTCGACGACCCGACCGTAATGACCGGACAGGAACGCGTTGCGGTCGAGGACCATGTCGATCTCGTCGGCCCCGAGCTCGGCGGCCCGGGCGGCCTCGGCGACCTTCAGGTCGACGGGGCTCTGGCCCGCCGGAAAGGCGGTCGCGACCGAGGCCACCTTGACGCCCGATCCCTCGACGCGCGAGCGCGCCGTCTCGACGAGGCTCGGATACACGCACACCGCGGCGACCGACGGAATGGCGGGGTCGCGGGGATCCGGCCGGACCGCCTTCGACGCGAGCGCCGACACCTTCCCCGGCGTATCCGCACCCTCGAGCGTCGTGAGGTCGATCATCCGCACCGCGAGGTCGAGCGCGAAGAGCTTCGAGTCCCGCTTGATCGACCGGCGCGCCAGCGTTGCGGCGCGCTCCTCGACGGCCACCTGGTCGACCGACCCGACCCGCGGCAGCCGGCCTTCGTAGGGAAGCGCGACGCTCTGGGCCATGCCGTGAGTGTAGTCCCGCCCCGTTGACCTTTTCGGGAGCGCGTCGTACGCTCGCTCGGTCATCACGCCCGACGAGGGCGATGAGACGAGTGCGGCTAGTCCCTCGCCCCGCTTCGATGGGAGGGAAGTCATGTCCGCACATCCGAACGTCCTTTCACTGCACGGGGGCGGCATCCGCGGCGTCATCCCGGCCGTCGTGCTCGCAGAGATCGAGCGACGCACCGATCGCCCGGCGTCGGCGCTCTTCGAGCTGATCGCAGGAACGTCGACCGGCGGCATCCTCGCGCTCGCGCTCGCGAAGCCCGACGCGGACGGACGGCCCGAGTACTCGGCTGCGGACCTGGTGGAGCTCTACGCGAAGGACGGCCATCGCATCTTCTCGCGCTCCTTCTGGCACCAGGTGCGCGCGCTCGGAAACCTCGTCGACGAGAAGTACCCGTCCGGGCCGATCGACGAGGTCCTGGCCGAGTACTTCGGCGACGTGCGGCTCAAGGACGCGTTGACAGAGCTCCTGATTCCGTCGTACGAGATCGAGACGCGCGACCCGTGGTTCTTCCGTCGCCGTTCTGCCCGCGAGAAGCCCGAGCAGTACGACTTCTTCATGCGCGAGGTCGCGCGTGCCACCTCCGCGGCGCCGACGTACTTCGAGCCTGCCAAGCTGCCCGGCGACGCCGAGAAGCCCTACTGGGCGCTCGTCGACGGCGGTGTCTTCGCGAACAACCCGACCATGTGCGCCCTCGTCGACGTCCTCGCGACCGATCGCGATGCGAGCCCGGTCTGCGTCTCGCTCGGCACTGGTCGGCTCACGCGCCCTCTCTCCTACCGCGAGGCGGTCGGCTGGGGGCTCGTGCAGTGGGCGCGGCCGGTGATCGACGTCGTCTTCGACGGGGTCGCCGACACGGTCGACTACCAGGCGCGCCAGCTCTGCCGCGCCACGGAGGACACGCCCGAGGCGTACTACCTCTTCCAGACCGAGCTGACGACCGCGAACGACGACATGGACGACGCCTCGCCGGAGAACATCGAGAGCCTCCGCGCGCTCGGCGAGCAGATCGTCCGGCGCGAGAGCGCCAGGCTCGACGAGCTCTGCGAGCGGCTTCTCGCGGACGGAGCGGACTACGCGGCGACGAGCTCGCCGAGCAGCGGCGCGGTGTCGAGCGGGTCGTAGCCGATCCGGCGCGCGATCTCCTCGCTCGAGGGCCGCGTCCCCTCGCGGAACATCTCGCGCAGGAACTCCCCGGTCTCGGGGCGCTGCCACCACTCGTCCCCGAGGGTGTCTCTCAGGTACGTCCGCAGCTGGGCGGTGCGGATCCACGCCCTCAGGTAGTCGGCCGAGTAGAAGCCGTCGTCCATGTCGGCCAGGAAGCCGTCCGCCCGGTAGCGGATCCCGATTGCGGCGCGGAGCGTCTCCGCGTAGACCGAGGCGTAGTCCTCGGCGCGCTCGAAGTCGCTCCAGATCTCGAGCTCGTACTCGAGCTTCGCCGCGTAGCGCCGGAAGAGGAGCGCCTCGAGGAAGCGGGTCGCCTCGGCGCGGTCCTCGGCCTCGTCGTCGTCGAGCTCGAAGTGCTCGGCGTGCCAGGCCGGCTCCCGCGTCACCGACTCGAGCAGGAACGAGTAGATCTCCGTGAGCGCGTGGTCGCGAGAGAGCTTGCGGAACGTGTACGGAAGCTCGGGGTCGACGCCCGCGTAGTGGAGCGCATGGCCGGCCTCGTGCAGGAACGCTTGGTAGTCGTGCAGCCCACCCTGTGCGCGCGTGATCAGGTGGACGACGGCTGGAGGGTCGGAGGCGATGACGCAGGCGCGCGGGTTCTTCTGCGGCCGGTCGTCGAGGTCGAGGCGGATCCGCGTCTCGCTCTCGAGGTCGAACCCGAGCCGCGTGAGCGTCTCGAGGCAGATCGGGACCGAGCGCTCCGTCGTGTAGACGTCCGCGAGCGGCGACAGACGACGGACGTAGGCGACGTGCGCGGAGGTCGGCTCGTCGTCGCGCTCCTCGCCGAGGATCCTCGTCAGCCAGCGGTCGCGGAGCGCGCCGTACGAATCCGCCTGCCGGTTCGAGGCCTCCCGGAGCGCGCCCGAGAGCTCGCGCAGGTCGATGCCCTTGAGCTCGGCGCTCCGCGCCACCGGGTCGGGCTCGCCCGAGAGCTCCGCGTCGAGCGCTTCCGCCCGCCGGAGGAGGTCGAGGCGCTCGTCGTTGAACCGGGCGGAGACGTCCGCCGCAGCGGTGCCGAGCTCCTCCCGCTCGACGTAGTCGTCGATCAGCGCGAGCTTCGCCTGCGCCGCCCGCAGCGGAATCGACTCGCCGCGGTGCTCCACGCGCGCTGCGAGGATCGCGTTCTCGAGCTCGTCCGCCGCATCGGCCAGCTCGCGCATCATGATTCCACCGGCCGCAGCCTCGCGAAGACGGACGAGGCGCTCGCGCCGATCGGCCAACGCCGCGGCCTCGGCCTCGAGGAGCGCACCGTGCTGGTCGCGCGTGAAGAGCGCGTCGTAGCGGGCGACGATCGCCGCTTGCTCGCTCGTCTCCTTCGTCCCCACCCGCACCTCGCGCGCCTCCTCGGCGCTCTCGAAGAGGTAGCGGGCAAGCTCGGCTTCGAACCGGTCGGGCGTCAGCGCCATCGTTTCCCCTTCCTCGCTTCAGATTCCCAGACGCTCGAGCAAGCTTTCGTCGCGGCGCCACTTCGGCTTTACCTTCACCGTCAGCTCGAGGAAGACCTTTCGACCGAGAAGTCGCTCGATCTCGGGTCTCGCCCGCGAGCCGATCTCGCGGATCATATGTCCCCCTTTCCCGACGACGATCGCCTTCTGCGACTGCGTCTCGACGAGGACGTTCGCGCGGACCCGGCCGTCCTCGATCTCGTCCACCTCGACGGTCGTCGCATGCGGCAGCTCGTCTCTCGTGAGCGCGAGCGCCTGCTCGCGGACGAGCTCGGCGACCTGCACGTCGACCGGGAGATCGGTCGCCGTCCCCTCCTCGAAGTAGCGCGGCCCCTCGGCCAGGAGCTCGACGAGGTCTCGTCTCAGCGCATCCACACCGTCGCCGGTCCGGGCGCTGACGGGATGGAGCTCGTGGAAGGCGCCGAGGTCGGCGGCGCCGGCAATGCGCTCGGCGATCTGGGCAGGCCCGAGGCGATCGACCTTGTTCAGAGCCAGGACGACGGGCGCTTCGCCCGCATACACCCGCGCGGCGACGAAGCGGTCGCCTGCGCCGATCCGCTCGTCGGCGGCCAGCACGAACAGCACGGCGTCGACGTCGCCGAGGGCCTCGTCGACGGTGCGCTGCATGCGCTCGGTCATGGGGTCCCGGGGCCGCTGGAACCCGGGCAGGTCGACGAGAACGAGCTGGTAGTCGTCGCCGTTCGCCACGCCGAGAACCCGGCGCCGCGTGGTCTGGGGCTTGTCGGAGACGATCGCCACCTTGCCCCCGCAGACCGCGTTCACGAGCGTCGACTTGCCGACGTTGGGCCGGCCCACGACGGCGACGAAGCCGCTTCTCACAGACGGAAGGACTCGGGCAGCAGGTCTTCCGGCCGGCGCGCGACGAGCTCGCCCTCGTGCAGAAAGACGGCGCGGTCGACGCCGAACTCGACGAGCCACTGTCTGCAGGCGCCGCACGGCGAGGCCGTCGTCGCGACGGCCTCGACGTCGCCCGGCTTCGCACCCTGGGCGACCGCCCGCGCGAGCGCCGCCCGCTCGGCGCAGATGCCGACGGTGTAGGAGGCGTTCTCGACGTTCGCGCCGGTTACGACGCGGCCGTCGCGCAGCAGGACGGCGGCGCCGACCGGGAAGTTCGAGTAGGGGGCGTACGCGGACGCGGCGGCCGCGAGCGCCGCCTCGTGCAGCTCAGCGTCCGTCATGTGAACTTCTGGAAGAGGATGAGGGAGACGAGCGCCCCCACGAGCGCCCCGAGTGCGACCTCGCGGGCGGAATGAATGCCGGACTCGATGCGCGTCTGCGCGACGAGAAGGGCCATCCCGAACGTGGCCGCGGACACCAGCGCGCGGTGCGGATAGCCGGCGCTGACGAACGTGATCGCCATCCAGCCCCCGAACGCGACGGCCGCGTGCCCGGAGGGAAGGCCGCCCCGAAGCGGCGTGCCGCGCCCGGTGATCGCCTTCGACACGACGACGATGATGATCGTGAGCACGAGGGCGATCAGGGTCAGGTTGGCCGGGACCTCGCGCAGGCGGTTGACCAGCCGGTAGGTCGGCTGGGCGACCCGGTGGGCGAAGACGAGGTAGCCGACGACGACGGCGGTGGTCGAGGCGATGAGCACGGCGCCCGCGGCGATGTCCTTCGCGAGCTTCGCGAGCGGGTCGAACGCCGTCGTCGTCAGGTCGATCGTCGCCTCCACGGCCGTGTTCACCATCTCGGCGATGAGCACGAAGGCGATCGCGAGCATGAGCGCCATCAGCTCGATCTTCGTCACGCCGTACGCGAACGCGAGGATCAGGACGACGGTCGCGATCGCGAAGTGGAAGCGCATGTTCCGCTGCGTGCGGAGCACGTGGATGACGCCCTCGAACGCGTAGTTGAAGCTCTGGAGGATCGACGAGCTGCGGCGCACGCTGGCCATCAGACGTAGCTGCGCTCCCGCGCCTCCATTTCCTCCCCGTGCTCGAACCCGAGCAGATGGAGCAGGCCGTGGACGAGCGGAGCGCGCCAGGCCGCGCCGACGACCTGTGGGCACAGGACCACGTCGCCGAGCTGGCGGGGGACGCCCTCCGGAAGCTCTTCGCGCCGGTCGATCGGAAAGGACAGCACGTCCGTCGGTTCGTCGACGCCGAGATGCTCGCGCTTGAGCGCCCGCATCTCCCCGGGCGGGACGAACGAGATGCCGAGGTCGCCCGACCGGATGCCCTCGGCCGCGAGGACCTCCCGCGCGGCCTCCTGCACCGCTCGTTCGTCGATCGTGAGCCCGCTTCGGTTGTCGAGCTCGATCGCGATCACCTGCTGCGCTGCGTGCCCGTCTCCTCGGCATGACGCTTGTACGCCTCGACGATGCGCTGGACGAGTTTGTGCCGCACGACGTCCTGGTTTCCGAACTCGACGAAGGCGATGCCGTCGACGGAGCGGAGGATCTCGCGGACGTGGATGAGGCCCGACGCCTGGTCACGCGGCAGGTCGACCTGCGTCACGTCCCCGGTGACGACGACCTTCGAGCCGAAGCCGAGGCGCGTCAGGAACATCTGCATCTGCTCCGGGCTCGTGTTCTGCGCCTCGTCGAGGATGATGAACGAGTCGTTCAGCGTGCGGCCGCGCATGAACGCGAGCGGCGCGACCTCGATCGTCCCCTTCTCGATGTACGCGTTGACGCGATCGCCGTCCAGCATGTCGTAGAGAGCGTCGAAGAGGGGGCGCAGATAGGGATCGACCTTCGCGAGGATGTCGCCCGGGAGGAAGCCGAGGCGCTCGCCCGCCTCGACCGCCGGGCGCGTGAGGATGATGCGATTGACCTCGCGCTCGGTGAGCGCCGCCACCGCGAGCGCGATCGCGAGATACGTCTTCCCCGTGCCGGCCGGCCCGATGCCGAACGTGATCGTGCACTGCCGGATCGCCTCGACGTAGCGCTTCTGGTTGACGGTCTTCGGCGTGACGTTCTTCCCACGGTGGCGCCACACGACGTGCTCGAAGATGTCGCGCGGGTCCTCGGACTCGTCGATCGCGGTCAGGACTGCGTCGACGGTCCCGGCGCCGATGGCGTGACCGGCCTCGACGAGCTGGGCGAGCTCGTCGACGATCACGCGCGCCTCGGCAACCCGTTCGTCGTCACCCTCGATCGTCAGGCGGTTGCCGCGCAGGTTGATCTTGCAGTCGAGGCGGTTCCGGAGGGCGTCGAGGATGCCGTCGTCGATGGCCGCGATCTCGGCAGCGACCTCGTTCGAGACGGACAGAACCTCCTGCAAGGAGACTCAGTCTAGGGCTCGGGCCGGGGCCGGCCGCGGGCCTCCCTCCGCTTCGAGCGTAACGACGAAAGGCGCACGCGTGTCGCGCGCTTTGCGGCGAGCGTGGCCCTCATGCGAGCTTCTCGCGCACGAGCTGGCTCACGGTCGAGCCGTCTGCCCGGCCGGCGACCTGCGGCATCACGTCCGCCATCACGCGACCGAGGTCGCGGATCGAGGTCGCTCCGGTCTCCGCGATCGCGTCGTCGACGATCGACTCGATCTCGTCCTCGCTCAGCGGCTCCGGCATGAACTCCTCGATCACCGCGAGCTCCTGCTCTTCCTCAGCCGCTTGCTCCTCCCGGCCGCCGGCCCGGAACGCCTCGGCGGCCTCGACCCGCCGCTTCCGCTCCCGCTGGAGCACCTGGAGCTCCTCATCGTCTTTCAGCGGACGCTGCAGGTCCTTCTCGGCCGAGCGGAGCGCGCTCAGCGTCAGGCGAAGCGTCCCGACCCGCGCCTGGTCGCGGGCGCGCATCGCGGCGGTCAGCTCGGCCTCGATCGTCTCGATCAGGCTCACTCGAACGGTCTCCCGCCACCGAGCACGTGCCAGTGGAGATGAAAGATGGTTTGGCCCGCTCCCCGCCCGACGTTGACCTGCACCTGATAGTCCTCGAGCCCCGCCTCCCTCGCGGTCTCGGCGACGAATTCGAGCATCCGTTTCGTCTCCTCGCCCGAGAAGGCCCCGATGTCCCGGAACGTCTCGACGTGGCGCTCCGGGATCACGAGCAGGTGCACGGGCGCCCGGGGGTTGACGTCCCGGATCGCCACGAAGCCCGGCGCAGTGTCGACATGGTCGCCCTCCCGGTAGAGCGTGCAGAAGAGGCAGTCAGGCTGCGACGCCAACGATTCCCTCCGACGAGACGCCGACGGCGCGGGCCCGGACGAAACGGCCGACGGGCCCCTCGACGAACCAGGGCGAGTAGTCGTCGCCGTAACCGCGGCCCGGCCGATCCAGAAGGACGGCGTCCTCCTGACCGAGCTTCCCCTCCCAGCGACCGCGGCACGCGGCGTCGGAGGCTGCCCGCAGGCGCGCGCTCCGCTCGCGCTTCACCGCCACCGGAATCGGATCGTCCCCCGCCGTCTTCGTCCCGGGTCGCGGCGAGTACGGAAAGACGTGCACCTTGGTGATCCCTGCCGACGCGACCGTGTCGAGGGTGTGTCGGAAGGCGCGCTCGTCCTCGGTCGGGAAGCCGACGATGACGTCGGTCGTCAGGTTGAAGCCTTCCGCCCGCTCCAGCCGGCGCAGGTACGTCGCGGCGGAGTACCGGCGTGCCATCGCCGTGAGAACGGCGTCGTCGCCGGATTGCAGAGGGACGTGGAGGTGGCGCGAGACCGTCGCCGTCTCGCGCATCGCGCGCAGGAGGTCGTCGGTCAGATGGTTGACCTCGATCGAGGAGAGCCGAAGGCGCGCCAGCCCCTGGGTGGCCGCGGCGGCACGGATGAGACCGGGAAGGTCGATGCGCGCCTCCCGATCCCGGTAGCAGCCGAGGTTGATCCCGGTCAGGACGACCTCGACGTGGCCCTGCGAGACCCGGCGCTCGATCTCGCGCAGCACGGCGGCGACCGGCCGGCTTCGCGACGAGCCGCGGACGTGCGGGATCACGCAGAAGCTGCAGCTGAAGCTGCACCCGTCCTGGATCTTCACGAACGCGCGGATCCGGTCGAGGCGGGCGTCGGCCCGCGCACAACCGAGGCCGCCGAGCTCGCCCGCGATGCGGTCGGGCACCGCCTCGCTGGGCAGCCCGAGGACGCGCACGTTGTCCGGTAGACCGTGGAACGCGCCCTCGAGGTTGGCGGCACATCCGGTCACATAGACGCGCCGGGCGCGGCGCGAGGCACGACGGGCCGCCTGCCGAGACTTCCGCACCGCCTCGTGCGTCACGCAGCAGCCGTTGACGACGGCAACGTCGGACGCGCCCTCCGTCTCGGCAAGACCGCCCGCCACGAGGCGCTCCCGGACGGCCTGCGCGTCCGTCTGCGAGATCTTGCAGCCGAGGAACTCGACGGAGAACGTCCGCACGCGCCGATGCTAACGGCGACCGACGCTACGCGTTCCGGGACTGGAGATGCCGGCCGACTCGGTAGCCGGCGAACCCGGCGACGGCGAGCGAGCACCCGGCGACGAGCCACGGCACCGGATCGAGCCCCCCGTTGTGCCGGAAGAGGGCGATCACGAGGCAAATCGCCCCGGCGCCGTCGAGCGAGCCGAAGACTTCGGGCCCGAGCCCGCTTCGGCGCATCGCGAGCCAGATGCCGAGCAGGGCGAGCGGCGCGACGCCGAGCCCCGTCACGACCCCCGTCGAGAGCCCGGCCAGGAGCGCGAAGGTGATGATTGCGCCGGCGATCATCCACGAGGTGCGGCGCCGGTAGGAGTCGAGCGACTCCATCCGCTCCATCGTACTCGGCTAGCCGCGCGCGAACAGGTCTGCGGCCCAGCCCGCTCTTCGACGGCGTGCAACCCGAGCCCACCCCTCCGGCGCGAGCTCGTCGACGTCGCGATAGCCGGACAGGATCGCTCTGCCGGCGGACGTTCGTGACACGAGCTCCGACGCCGTCCGAAGATCGACGTTCGCGATGACGAGTGCGGCTCGCGAGGGAGCGGCGCTCGTCGCGTCCGCGCGCTCCACGTGGATTGCGACACCGTTCGCGGCCGCGTTCGCCCGCGCCACGTTTACGGCGACCGGATCGACGTCGACCGCGGTGACCGGCTCGAAGCCGAGCTTCGCGGCGGCGATCGCAAGCACGCCCGACCCTGTGCCGACGTCGAGCACGCTCCCGCGCTTCTCGTTCGCGAGGAGCTCGAGGCAGAGACGCGTCGTGGGGTGGGCCCCGGTGCCGAACGCGCGTCCGGGGTCGATGACGACCGCAACCGCCCCTGCGTCCGGCCGCTCCCAGGGCGGGCCGACCCAAAGCGCGCCGAGTCGGAGCGGGCGGTGGAAGCGCTTCCACTCGTCTGCCCAGCCCTCCGGCACGGCCTCGACGCGACACGTCCCGAAGCGCGCTCGGGCGCGCTCGACCCCTGCCTCGTCCGTGTAGGCGGCGAGCTCCACCGCGCGCCCGTCGCCTGCCTCCTCGAAGCCTTCGGGAAAGAGCTCCAGCATCGCCGCGCGCGCGACTTCGCCCTCTTCGGCCGGAACGACGACCGAGAAGCGGCTGAGCGTCAGCGGAACGCGGCCCGGATCTTGTCGAACAGGCCCGCGTTCGCCTCGTAGTTGGCGGGCTCCTCCAGGCGTCCGAATTCCTCGAGAAGCCGCTTCTGCTCGGCGGAGAGGTTGCGCGGCACGAGGACGTTCACCATGAGACGGTGGTCGCCGCGCCCGAAGCCCTGGAGCACCGGCATCCCCTTCCCGCGCAGCACGCGGATCTCGCCGGGCTGCGTCCCGGCCGGGAAGTCGAGCACCGTCTCACCTTCGAGCGTCGGCACGTTCAGCCGCGCGCCGAGGGCGGCCTGCGTCACGGTCAGGTCGACGGTCGAGACGATGTCGTTCACGTCGCGCACGAAGGTCTCGTGCGGTGCCACGCGAATCAGCACGTACACGTCGCCGGACCGGTTCCCGGGCGACCCGGCGTGTCCCTCGCCCCTGAGACGGATCCGCTGGCCGTCATGGATTCCGGGCGGGATCTCCACCTCGAGCGTCCGCAGCTCCCGGCCAAGGCCCGTGCCGGAACAGGTGGCACAGGGGTGCGGGACGAATTGGCCGCGGCCCGCGCACGCCGGGCAGGTCTGCGTCTGGATGAACTGACCGAAGGCCGACGACGAGACGGACTGGAGCCGCCCCGCACCGCCGCAACGCGGGCAGCGCTCGGGCTGCGTGCCCGGCTCGGCGCCGCTTCCGTCGCACGTCTGGCACGTGACCGTGAGCGGAACGTCGATCGAGCGCGACACGCCATCCGCGGCCTCGAGGAGCCCGATCTCGACCTCGACCAGGATGTCCGCTCCCCGCGCCGCTTGCCGGCCGCCGCCGAAGATGTCCTCGCCGAAGAAGGCCGAGAAGATGTCCGACAGATTCGTGAAGTCGAAGTCCGAGGGTCGGAACCCGCCGGTCTGCAAGCCCTCGTGGCCGTACCGGTCGTAGAGGTCACGCGTCTCGCGCTTCGAGAGAACCTCGTACGCCTCGGCGGCCTCGCGGAAGCGCTCTTGCGCCTCGGGGTGGTCGGAGACGTCGGGATGCAGCTCGCGCGCGAGCCGGCGGAACGCCTTCTTGATCTCGCCCTCGCTCGCACCGCGCCCGACCCCGAGGACGTCGTAGTAGTCGCGCTTCACGGTCGCCACGGTGCTTAAGGTACTCCGGCGCTCCGGCCGTTCCCGCTACTCGTCGTAGAGGTCTTCGACGAAGCGCGAGAGCTCTCGCGCGGCCCCGCGCACGGCGGCGATCGCCTTGCCGTAGTCCATCCGGGTCGGCCCGACGAGACTGACCGTCCCGAGATTTCGCCGCCTCAGCCCGTACGGAGCGCCGACGAGCGCGACGCTCGCGAGCTCCGGATCGTCGAACTCGGAGCCCACGCGCACGAACGGCTGCTTCGAGACGAGGCTCGACCGGACGAGCTCGAGGAGCGCGGCCCGCTGCTCGAGCACCTCGAGCAGGCGCCGGTACGCCTGCAGCTCGTCCGCACGGAACTCGTCGAAGACCCCGGCGGTGCCACCGACGAACAGGCTGTGCTCGCCCGCCTCGAGGGCCGCGTCGAAGGCCGGCCGGATCTCGGCGAGGAACTCTCGCTCCCGCGTCCCGAGCTCGGCGTCCTCGAAGCGCTGACGCAGAAGCCGGGGACCGAGCTGGAGGCCCGCGACGCCCTCGTTCAAGTACTCGCGGGCCCACTCCGCGAGGCCGGCGTCGACGGGCTCGTCGAAGGCGATCAGGCGCTTCGTGACGCCGCCGCCGGACGTGATGACGACGACCATCACGACCTGCGGCTGGAGTAGGAGCACCTCCACGTGCCGGACGCTCGTGGCATCCAGGGTCGGCGCCGAGACGAGCGCGAGGAGATGCGTAACCTGGGCGAGCGCTTCCGTCGTCGCGCGAAGTGCCGACTCGACCTCGCTTTCGGCGGCCGAGAGGTCGAGGTCGAGCTCGATTCCCGCGGGCCGCGGCTCCGTCTCGGCGAGCAGGCGATCGACGTAGAGGCGATAGCCGCGATCGGTCGGCACGCGGCCCGCCGACGTGTGGGGGTGCGTGAGGAGCCCGTGCTCCTCGAGCATCGCGAGCTCGTAGCGCACGGTCGACGGCGAGACGCTGATCGATCCACGGCTGACGAGCGTCTTCGAGCCGACCGGCGAGCCCGTCGAGCAGTACGCCTCGACGACGTGCGTGAGGATGGCCTCCTGCCGCTCGGTGAGCGCGACACCGCCCCGATCGTTCATGTCTTGGATGGTACCCCTGTGCAGGGTTTTCTCGACTGCCTCGCGACCATCTGAACCTGCCTAGGCGAGGAGCTCGACGGTGGCCGCGCCCCCGAGCAGGCGGCCTCGCGGCGTCAGCCGGAGGGAGTTTCCGACCCGGACCGCGAGGCCGAGTCCCTCGAGGCGCGCCGCTCCGTCGGCATCCCAGACGCCGGGGACGCCGTCGAGGTCGACCGCCCGGTCGAGCCGAAGCGCGAGCATCAGCCGCTCCTTCGCCTTCGTCTCGACGTCGAGAGGCTCGACCTCACGCGGCGGCGGTTCCCCGGCGGCGAGGGCCCGCGCGTAGGCAGCGAGGCGAGGCGTATTCCGCCACCGGGCCGCGGCCACCGTCGAGACGGCCCCGATCCCGAGGCCGAGGTAGTCGCGCCCTTCCCAGTAGCCGAGGTTGTGCCGCGACTCCCGTCCCGGCCGGCAGAAGTTCGCCGTCTCGTACCAGCGAAAGCCCGCCGCCCGCAGCCGCTCGACGACGCGCTCGAAGTAGCCCTCCATCGACTCGGCCTGCTGCCGCAGCTCGTCCGCATGCGCGTGAGTGAACCGGGTTCCCGGCTTCGCCTCGAGCTCGTAGCACGAGATGTGCTCCGGCTCGAGCGCGATTGCGGCGTCGAGATCCCGCTCGAGGTCGGCGGGCCTCTGACCCGGAATGCCGTAGACGAGATCGAGGGAGATGTTGGCGATGCCTGCATCCCTGAGACGATGGAACGCCCGCCGGACGGCGTCGGGGTCGGCACGGCGCTCGAGCACGTCCAGAAGGGCGGTGTTGAACGTTTGTGCGCCGAGCGACACACGGTTGACACCGTTCTGCGCGAGGAGAGCCGCCATCTCGGACGTCACGGTCTCGGGGTTCGCCTCGGCCGTCACCTCGGCGGCGCGCGGGAGGGCCTCGAGCAACCGGGCCAGCGCGTCCCACTCTGTGAACGTCGGCGTCCCGCCGCCGAGGAAGACCGTGTCGACGGCGCCGGCAAGACGCCCGCGCTCGAGCTCGAGCTCGGCCAGGACGGAGTCGACATAGCCCGCGTGCTCGCCCTTCCGGCCTACCACCGTCACGAAGTCGCAGTAGCCGCAGCGGTGCGCACAAAACGGCAGGTGCACGTACAGGTGCCGCACGCCGGTCACGAACGCTTCTCGCTCCCGTCGAGGTTCAGCACGGCGAGGAAGGCCTCCTGCGGCACCTCGACCGTGCCGACCTGCTTCATCCGCTTCTTGCCGCGCTTCTGGCGCTCGAGCAGCTTGCGCTTGCGCGTGATGTCACCGCCGTAGCACTTCGCGAGCACGTCCTTGCGCTTCGCTTTGATCGTCTCGCGCGCGATCACGCGCGACCCGATCGCCGCCTGGACGGGCACGTCGAAGAGCTGGCGAGGGATCTCCTCGCGGAGCCTGTCCACGAGCTCGCGCGCGCGGGCATACGCGCCGTCTCGGTGCACGATCACGCTGAGGGCGTCGACCGAATCGCCGGCGAGCATGATGTCGACGCGCACGAGGTCGGCATCCTGGAACCCGATCACGTCGTAGTCGAAGCTGGCGTATCCCTTCGTCCGGCTCTTCAGCTGGTCGTAGTAGCCGTAGACGACCTCGGCGAGCGGCAGGTCGTACGCGAGGAGCACGCGCGTCTCGCTCAGGTACTCCATGTGGTGGAACCGACCACGACGCTCGTTGTCGAGCTCCATGACGCTCCCGACGAACTCCTTCGGCACGATCGTCGAGGCCCGGATATACGGCTCCTCGACGCGCTCGGCCTCCCGCGGGAAATCCGACGGGCTGTGAACCTCGACGACCTCGCCGCCCGGCCTCGTGACGCGGTAGGCGACGGTCGGCGCGGTCACGAGCAGGTCGAGATCGAACTCCCGCTCGAGCCGCTCGCGAACGATCTCCATGTGCAGGAGGCCGAGAAACCCGCACCGGAAGCCGAAGCCGAGCGCCTGTGACGTTTCCGGCTCGTAGAAGAGGGCCGCGTCGTTCAGCTTGAGCTTTTCGAGGGCGTCCCGGAGCTCGGGGTAGTCGTCGGAGTCGGTCGGATAGAGGCCGGCGAAGACGGTCGGCTTGACGTCCTTGTACCCCGGCAGCGGCTGCTCGGCCGGACGCGCCTCGCTCGTGATCGTGTCGCCGACCCGCAGTCGGCTCACGTCCTTGAGACCGGTGACGACGTACCCGACTTCCCCCGCGACGAGGGTCGGCGTCGGGCTGCGGTCGGGCGAGAAGAAGCCGAGCTCCTCGGCCTCGAAGCGCGTTCCGGCGGCCATCGCCCGCAGCGGCTCGCGCGTCGAGAAGCTGCCGTCCACGACGCGCACGAAGGCGACGACGCCGCGGTACTGGTCGTACGAGGAGTCGAAGACGAGCGCGCGCGCCGCGGCGTCCGGATCACCCGCCGGCGCAGGAATGCGGTCGACGACGGCGTCGAGCACGTCCTCGACCCCTTGTCCGGTCTTCGCGGAGATCCTGAGCACCCGCTCGGGGTCCTCGGCGACGAGCTCGCCGAGCTCGACCGCCGTGCCCGCCGGATCGGCCTGCGGAAGGTCGATCTTGTTCACGAGCGGGACGATCTCGAGGTCGTTCTCGAGCGCGAGGTAGGCGTTTGCGAGCGTCTGCGCCTCGATCCCCTGTGCCGCGTCGACGACGAGGAGCGCACCCTCGCACGCTTGCAGCGCGCGCGAGACCTCGTACGTGAAGTCGACGTGGCCGGGCGTGTCGATCAGATTCAGCTGGTGCCCCTTCCAGCGCACGCGGACAGCCTGCGCCTTGATCGTGATGCCGCGTTCGCGCTCGAGCTCCATCGAGTCGAGCACCTGCTCGCGCATTTCCCGCGCCGACAGGGTTTGCGTGACCTCGAGGATGCGGTCGGCGAGCGTCGACTTGCCGTGGTCGATGTGCGCGACGATCGAGAAGTTGCGGATCTCTTCGAGGCTCATTCGGTCGGAGGCTTGCGGCGGCGGACGAGCGAGAGGAGCGCGTCCAGCTCTCGGATCCGAAGAATACGGGCCGCCGCCAGGAACACTCCGGCGGCGATCAGGAGTGCTGCGACGACGGCCCCGACCTGGGCGAGGCCGGAGCGTCCGAGTGCACGGTCGAGGCCGAGCCAGACGCCGAATGCTGCTCCGGCCGAGGCGGCGGAGGCGACGACGATCAAGGCGTACGACGTGACGATCGCGCGCCCGTCGAGACGCCCGAGCCGCCGGCGCAGGATGAGCAGGAGCGCGCCGGTCCCGGCGATGTTCACGAAGGACGTGGCAAGCGGAATGCCCCACGTGCCGACGCGATAGAAAAGGGCGTCGAAGAGCGCATTGAGCGCGAGGTTCAGCAGGGCGACGCCCGTCGGGACCCACGGGCTCTGGAGGCTGAAGAACGCTCGGTTCAGCATCAGCATCGTCCCGTTGAAGACGAGGCCGAGCGTGAACGCGGCGAGGGCGGCGGCCACGACGCGGGTCTCCGCGGGCCCGAAGGCTCCGCGCTGGTAGAGGACGCGCACGATCGGGACGGCGAGCACGGCGGCGACCGCGCTGGCGGGAATCAGCATGAACCCGATCTGGCGCAGGCCGAGCGAGACCGTCGAGCGGAAGGCGCTCCAGTCCTGCCTCGCGGCGATTCGCGAGAGGGCCGGGAAGAGGACGGTCGCAACCGCGACCGAGAACATGCCCTGCGGGAGCATGTAGACGCGAAAGGCGGCGTCGATCGCGCTCGGGGCGAGCTGCGGATCGATGTAGCGAGCCGCGAAGAACGTGTCCACGAGGAGGTTGAAGTTGATGAGGCCGATCCCGAGCGTGACGGGCAGCATCAGGACGAACGTCTGCTTCACGGCCGGGTCGCGGACGTCGATTGCGAGGTGGAGGCGCCCGTCCTTCCCGAAGAGCCACGGCACGGGCAGCAGCACCTGGACGACCGTGCCGAGCACGACTCCGCCGGCATAGACGTAGAGCTTCCCTGCGGCGGTGTCCGCCTGCGGCACGCCGATGACGAGCGCCGCGATGATGGCGAGGTTCCAGAAGACCGGCGAGATAGCCGGGATCGAGAACTCCTCGTAGGAGTTCAGGATCCCGACGATGATCCCGGACGCGCCGAGGAGCGCGACGATCGGGAAGAGGATCCGGGAGAGCGTGACGACGAGGTGCTGATCCTCGCCGTGGTAGCCGAACGGCCGGAGGATCCACGGGGCCAGGACGATGAAGAGCGCCGTCAGCGCCCCGAGCCCGAGCAGCATGAGCCAGAAGAGGCTCGACGCGACGCGCCAGGCACGCCGTCGCTCGCCTTTCTCGAGGAGCTCCGAGAAGACCGGGACGAAGGCTGAGGAGAGAGCGGCGTCGGCGACGAGCGCCCGGACGAGGTTCGGAACCTGCGACGCGACGGTGAACGTGTTGATCGGGCCGGCGACGCCGAAGTACCGGCGCACGACGATCTCACGGACGAGCCCGAGTATGCGGGAGAGCCCGGTGGCGAGCGAGAAGGCCGCCGTCGACCAGGCGAGGCGGCGGCCGGGGGCGTCTTCTTCGGCCGTCGCCATGCAGGAATCGTAGGAAAGCCGTCTGAGGGCGCCTTGCTAGCATGTGACCGCCCGCGAAAGCGGGCCTCTTCACGACGATGCCGAACATCAAGCAACAGGAACGACGCGTGCGGCGGGCCGCGCGGGAGCGGCTCGAGAACGTGCGCTGGCGCTCGACCGCGAAGACGCTCTGGAAGCGGCTCGAGGACGCCGTCGCCGACGGCGACGACGCTCAGTCGGCCGCGGCACACGGCGCGTACGTCCGCTGGCTCGATCGCGCGTCCGCCCGCGGCGCCATCCACCCGAATCGCGCGGCGCGCAAGAAGGCCCAGGCCGCGCGACTCGTCTCGAAGTCGTAACGCCGGGGTCGGGACTCAGGCGTTCGCGGGGTCGGCGGCGAACCGCCCCGCGTCCGTGAGCTCGGCGATCCCGTCTCCGAGCGCAGCGCAGAACGCCGCATGGACATCGTCGGCGGGAATCGTCCGGCCGTTGTGATCGAGGTCGGGCGCGGCGCAGCCGTCCTCGACGAGCACCGCCTCCAGCCCGTGATCGGCCGCTGCGCGGACGGTGGCGTCCACGCACATCGAGGTCATCATCCCGCAGAACGCGACGCGACGCACCCCGAGCGCCTCGAGCCGCGACGCGAGGTCGGTCTCGAGGAACGAGTTGGGATGGTTCTTGACGAGCAGCGGCTCGTCACCCTCGGGAGCCACGCTGTCGTGGGTCTCGGATCCGGGCGTGCCCGGGACGAAGTACTGGTCGCTGTCCGGCTCCTCGTGCCGCATGTGCAGCACGGGTACGCCTGCCGCGCGCGCCGCGCCGATCGCTTCCGCCGCGTTGGCCGCGGCCTCCTCGGCACGAGGGAGCGGGACAGCGCCGCCCGGGAAGTACTCGTTCTGGATGTCGATCACGACAAGCGCGTCAGCCATGGTGCGAGTCTACGCTCGGAGGGCCGGCTCGGCGCGACGAGTCACGTCGACGAGCGCCCGCTCGAGCTCGAGCTCGCCGGATGCTCGACTCGCGCCCTTCAGGGCGGCGTCGAGGCCGGCAAGCCGAACGACCGCGTCGTCGAGCTCCTCGCGGGAGTAGTTGGCGGCATGCCGGAGCGCCGTCCGCACTCGGAACTCGTGCTTCCGAATGCGCTTGGCAATGTCGCGCGCGGCAATCCCCTCCTCGGAGAGGACCTGCGCCGCTCGGACGAGCCCCACGTGCGAACCGAGACGCGATGCGACGACGAACGGCTCCGTCCCGCGCTCGAGCTCGGCCTCGGCGAGTGCGAGGAGCAGCGCGAGGTCGCGCACGCCCCAGGCGTCGGTCAGCGCCCAACTCGGTTCGTCGTGACTCGGCACGGCGAGTGCCTCGACGTCCTCCCGCCGTAGCTCGTCGCCGCCGGCCCAGGTCGCCACCTTCTCGATCTCCGGCGCGAGCGCGCCGACGTCCGGACCCACGATCTCGACGAGCGCCCGTGCGGCGTCGTCGCCGGCACGCGCGCCGAGCCGGCCGAGCTCCGACCGCACCCAGGCGGAGGGGTCCTTCGGCTTCGGGACGTCGAAGACGAGCACCTGGCCCGCCTGTTCGCATGCGGCGGCGAGCCCCGTCTTGGGGAGCTCGGTCGCGACGACGGCGAGCACGGCGCCCGGCGTCGGGTCGCGCAGATACGAGCCGACCGCCTCGACGTCGTCCTTTCTCCAGCGCTCTCCCCCCTCGACGACGACGAGTCGGCCCCCCTCGGGCCCGAGCAGCCCGAGGGCGTTGCAGGCGGCGACCGCATCCGCACCGGTCGCCGTCTCGGCGTCGAGGAGCTCGACCGCTTCCGGGGCGAAGTGGCCGCGGAGGCGGGCAAGCGCGCGGCCGACCTTGGGGCGGTCGCTCCCGGCGAGCAGGTAGACGGCGCACAGGGGCTCGGCGATGGGACCAGGATACTCAGCGCTCCTCGTACACCTCGATCCGCGCGCCGTCGGACTCGAGCGTCACGCGACCGTCTCGATCGGTGCGGTACACCGTCAGTCCCGGGAAGGCGTGCAGCGCGGCGACCGTGGTCGGCGCCGGGTGACCGAAGCCGTTGTGGCGCCCCACCGAGACGAGCGCGACGCCGGGGCGAACGAGTTCCAGCAGGTCGGGCAGCCCGTCGTCGCCCGAGCCGTGGTGCGCGATCTCGAGCACCTCGACGGGCGGCGGCCTGATCGGCAACGTCACGTTCGACTCCGCGTCCGCGGTCAGCAGGACGTCGAGCTCCCCGTACGAGACGAGCAGCACGACGCAATGATCGTGCGGGTCCTCGCCGGGGTATCCGGGTGCATCCGGCCAGAGAACGCGGATCGTGAGCTCACCCAGACGCAACGTTTCGCCGACACGCGCCGCACGGAGCCGAGTCCCGCGCCGGCGGGCCTCTGCGCGGGCCGCGAGCTCCAACGGCCGCCGTGTCGGCTGGAAGGGGTCGAGCACGGTTCCCACCGGGATGCGGTCGAGCACCGGGCGCGCGCCGCCAACGTGGTCGCGGTGGGGGTGCGTCATGACGAGGGCCGAAGGGCGCCGGATCCCGAGCTTCTCGAGCTGGTCGACGACGCCCGCCTCCGGAGGGCCCGAGTCGACGAGGACCGCGCCCTGCGGAACCTGGAGGAGGATGCCGTCGCCCTCCCCAACGTCGAGCAGCGTCAGCCGGAAGTGGCGCGGTGGTGCTGGTGGAAGCGCTCGCGGCCACGCCGCCCAGCCGGCCACGAAGATCGTGAGGACGGCCGCAGCGGCGGCGGCACGTCGCGGACCCGGGACGCGAGCGACGAGGAAGAGGCCGGTGACGAGCGCGGCGCCGAGGCCGAGACCGGCGAGCGAGCGGATCTGAGCATGCGGGAGCTCGCCAACGAACCGGGCACAACCGGCGAGGTAGGCGGCCAACCAGCCGTTCGCCCAGGCGATCGCAGCGGCGGCAGACGGGAGCACGTGGACAAGACCGGCGGCGACGAGCGCAAGGCCGAGCAGCGGAGCCACAACCGGTGCCGCAAGCGCGTTCGCGGGCACGGAGAAGAGCGGTACCGCGCCGAACTGCAGGAACAGGACCGGCGCCGTCGCGAGCCCGCAGCCGATCGAGACGGCGACCGGCTCGGCGAGCCAGCGGGGTAGCGGGTACCCGTCGAGCTTCCGGCTGAGCGCCGGCACGAGAACGAAGATGGACGCGACCGCCGTGAAGGAGAGCTGAAACCCCGGCTCGAGCAGCGCGTACGGATTCCAGGCGAGCAGGACGGCGGCGCCGAGGAGAAGGAAATACCAGCGATCGGGCGGACGCGCGGCCAACCAAGCAAGAGAGGCGAGTGCTCCCGCCACGGCGGCGCGGACCACGGACGGCTGCCAGCCGACGGCGAGGACGTAGCAGACGATGCCGGCGAGCGCGGCTCCGTGCCCGCACCAGCGCGGCGCGCCGAGGAGCCAGGCGAAGAAGAGCATGCCGACGACCACGTACGCGACGTTCTGGCCGGAGACGGCGAGGAGGTGATAGAGACCCGACGCCCGGAAGTCGTCCTGGAGCGACTGCGACAGCTCCTCGTCCTCGCCGAGCACGATGCCGGCGATCACTGCTCTCCGTTCGCCGCCGACGCCGGGCGCGAGCGAGTGAGCGAGGCCCGCTCGCAGCCGATCCGCCACGCCGCCGATCCCTCCGCGGTGACCGACGACTCGGTACCAGTCAGCTCGCAGGACGACGTGCACACCCTGACGACGGAGGTACCGAGCCTCGTCGAATCCGCCCGCCTCCGCCGGCCCTTCGGGACGCTGCACGGACGCTACGAGATCCAGGATCGCCCCCTGCGGAGGCGCGCGCTGCGGTGGGAGCCGCAGGCGCGCCGGCTCGGAGACGCTGTCGTCGTCGAACTCGAGGACACGCACCGGAAGGCGGAGCGCGAACCTGCTTCCCCTCGCCGGTCCCGTCACGACGACTTTCGCGACCGCTGCCTCCCCGATGTGCGCCGAGAGGAAGCTCTGATCGAGCGCGTCGAGCCGTGCGCTTCCCCACCACCAGCCGGCGGCGAACACCGCCAGGACGAGCGCCGGCGCACGGCCGCTCTCGAGCACGAGGGCTGCCGAAGCGAAGACGGCGACGGCGAGAAGTGCTGACGCGCCTCTGGTCCGGAAGAGAAGCGGGAGTGCCAGTCCCGCGCAGAGGGCCGCGGCGGTCAGATGAGGAGCCGAAAGCCCTGCCCAGCGAATCGAGAGGCGCGACGGAATCACAGGTCGACCAGGGGCTTGAGCTCCTCCAGCCGTGCCGGCCCGATTCCCGGAACCGCGTCGAGCTCGTCCACGGATCCAAACGCTCCTTGCTCCGTCCGATAGTCGAGGATCTTCTGGGCCGTCACGGGGCCGACCCCCGGCAGCGTGTCGAGCTGGTCGAGCGTCGCCGAGTTGAGATGGATCTTCAGGGCCAGCCCGGCCGCCGAGCCGCCCGCAGGCGCCCCGGCGACGGCGCCGACCCCGGCCGGGGCGGCCCCCTTTCGCGGGACGAGGACCTGTTGGCCGTCGGCGACCGGCGCAGCGAGGTTGATGAGCTCGAGCGCCGCCTTCGGCGTCGAGCCGCCGGCCTTCTCGATCGCGTCCGCGGTTCGGCTGCCCTCGCGCAGTCGATAGAGGCCCGGCCTCCGGACGGCCCCGACGACGTCGACGACGACGAGGCGTCGCGGCGCACGCTGCACCTGCAGGTCGTGTACGGGCGCGGCGGCGCCCGCCGGCCCGGCAGCCGTACCACGGACAAAGCGTCCGGCGACGACGAGCAGCGCGAGAAGCACGCCGATGTAGGCGAGCGCCCGCCTGCGAGAGATCTCGGGCATCTGCACGTACCCGAGCTTCGCGCAGAAATCCGTGCGGGAGCTGCGCGGACCGTGCCGGGCCTACGCCCCAGGCGTCACGATTTCGAGGAGGTCGGATCCTTTGCGAACTGGGCCTCTTCGGTCGAGCCCGTCAGGGCGAGCGTGGAGCTCTCGCCGCCGGACACGGCCTGAGCGACGAGGTCGAAGTACCCGGCGCCCACCTCGCGCTGGTGCCGCGTGGCCGTGTACCCCGCTTCCTCGAGCTCGAACTCGCGTTCCTGCAGGCTCACGTAGGCCGGCATCGCCTCGTCGGCGTAGCCGCGCGCGAGCTCGAACATCGATGCGTTGAGCGCGTGGAAGCCCGCGAGCGTGATGAACTGGAAGCGGTAGCCCATCGCCGCCAGCTCGTCCTGGAAGCCGCGGATCTCCTCGTCGTCCAGGTGCCGGCGCCAGTTGAACGAGGGCGAGCAGTTGTACGCGAGGAGCTTCCCCGGAAACCGCTCGTGGATCGCGGCGGCGTACTCCCGTGCCTCGCCGAGGTCGGGCGTCGACGTCTCGAACCAGATCAGGTCGGCATGCGGGGCGTAGGCGAGCCCACGCGCGATCGCCGGCTCGAGCCCGTCGCGCACCCTGAAGTACCCCTCCGCCGTCCGCTCGCCGGTCAGGAACGCCGAGTCCCGCTCGTCGACGTCGCTGGTCAAGAGCTTCGCAGAGAGCGCATCCGTGCGCGCCACGAGCACCGTCGGCACGCCGGCCACGTCCGCGGCCAGCCGTGCCGCGGCGAGGGTCCTGATGAACTGGCTCGTCGGCACGAGCACCTTGCCACCGAGGTGGCCGCACTTCTTCTCGGAGGCGAGCTGATCCTCGTAGTGGACTCCTGCCGCGCCCGCCTCGACGTAGGCCTTCATCAGCTCGAACGCGTTGAGCGGGCCGCCGAAGCCGGCCTCCGCGTCGGCCACGATCGGCGCGAACCAGTGCCGATCGGAGGAGCCCTCCGCCCATTCGATCTGGTCGGCCCGCCGCAGCGCGTTGTTCAGCCGGCGCACGAGCGCCGGCCCGCTCGAGGCGGGATAGAGGCTCTGGTCCGGATAGACCTGCTCGCCGAGGTTCGCGTCTGCCGCGACCTGCCACCCGCTGAGGTAGATCGCTTCGAGCCCGGCCTTGACCATCTGGACGGCCTGGCCGCCGGACATCGCTCCGAGAGCGCGCACGGGCTCGTCCCGCGCAAGCAGCTCCCACAGCCGCTCGGCGCCCATGCGCGCGAGCGTGTGCTCGACGTGGATCGAACCGCGAAGGCGGATGACGTCGTCCGGCCCGTAGAGGCGCTCGATGCCCCGCCAGCGCGGGCTCTCCGCCCAGTCGCGGGCGATCGACTCCGCCAACCCGTTCGCATCCATGGTTCAGCTCCTCCTAGTCGATGTACTCGTACGCCGGAACGGTCAGGAACTCGACGAGGTCCTCGCCGAGCGCCACGCGCTCGAAGAGCTCGCGCGCCTCGGAGAAACGCCCGCCCTCGAACCGTGCCGCCTCCTCCTCGACGACACCGCTCACGTGCGCGCGCTCGAAGCGGCCGTGGTGGATCCACTGCCAAACCTGCGAGCGCGAGATCTCCGCCGTCGCCGCGTCCTCCATCAGGTTGTAGAGCGCGGCCGCGCCGACGCCGCGAAGCCACGACTCGATGTACTGGATGCCCACGTCGACGTTCGTGCGGAGACCCGCTTCGGTCACCTCGCCCGGCGTGGCGTCGACGGCGAGGAGGTCGGCCGCGTCCACCTCGACGTCGTCCCGCCTACGCTCGACCTGATTCGGCCGCTCGCCGAGCACCGGATCGAAGACCTCGTTCGCGACGGGCACGAGATCGGGGTGGGCAACCCACGTACCGTCGAAGCCGTCGCTCGCCTCGCGCTCCTTGTCCTCGCGCACGTTCGCGAGCGCCGTCTCGTTGACCTCGGGGTCGCGCCGGCTGGGGATGAACGCCGCCATGCCGCCGATCGCGTGCGCGCCGCGGCGGTGGCACGTCCGGACGAGCAACTCGGTGTACGCCCGCATGAACGGCACGGCCATCGTCACCTGGGCGCGGTCGGGGAGCACGAACTCCGCACGGTTCCTGAACTTCTTGATCACGCTGAAGATGTAGTCCCAACGGCCCGCGTTCAGACCCACGGAGTGGTCGCGAAGCTCGTAGAGGATCTCCTCCATCTCGAAGGCGGCGAGGATCGTCTCGATGAGCACGGTCGCGCGAATCGACCCGAAAGGAAGGCCGAGCGCGTCTTCCGAGAACGTGAAGACGTCGTTCCAGAGGCGCGCCTCGAGGTGGCTCTCGAGCTTCGGGAGGTAGAAGAACGGGCCGAGCCCGCGCTCGTGGAGCGAGCGCGCGTTGTGGAAGAAGTGCAGCCCGAAGTCCACGAGGCTGCCCGAAACTGGCGCCCCGCCGAGCTCGAGGTGCTTCTCGGGGAGATGCCAGCCGCGCGGCCGAACGAGCACGACGGCGACCTCGTCATTCAACCGGTAGTGCTTGTCGTCGGTGTCGAGCTCGAGGCGGCCCCGGGTGAAATCGAGCAGGTTCGCGACTCCGCCGACGACGTTCGCCCAGGTCGGGGAGTTCGCGTCCTCGAAGTCGGCCATGAAGACGCGCGCGCCGGAGTTGAACGCATTGATCATCATCTTCCGCTCGACGGACCCCGTGATCTCGACGCGCCGGTCCTCGAGCGCGGCCGGCGGCTCGGCGACTCGCCAGTCGCCCTCTCTGATCTCCCGCGTCTCGGGAAGGAAGTCGGGGAGCGCACCCTCGTCCAGCTCGAGCTGACGCTCGCGGCGGCGCGCGAGGAGGTCCGTGCGACGCTCGTCGAAGCGGTCGTGCAGCGATGCGACGAAGTCGAGGGCGGCCGGGGTCAGAACCTCGGCGGCCCGTTCGACCCCTGGGCCGAGGACGTTTACGCCGCTAGTCCCGATCGTGGTCACGCTCGCACCAGTCGGGGCAGGTGCATGCGGCCAACTCCGCGGTGGACAGGACGACGGGGCCCGGGCTGGTCGCAACGCGCTCTTCGACCTCCGACTCGGCCGATTGTCTCGTCACCAGCGTCGCTTCCATGGGACCCTCCCTTACCAACCGCAGTTTTGAGCAGACATCACGTATGTCGTTCCGTAGTCGCAGAAGTATAAACTCGTTCTATGGAAATTGGCCAGCTCGCAGCGTTCGTCGAGGTCGCGAGGCGTGAGAACCTGAGCCGCGCGGCCGAGGCGCTCCACGTCACACAGCCCGCCCTGACTGCGCGGCTGCAGCGGCTCGAAAGCGAGCTCGCCACCTCCCTCTTTCTGCGCACCGGCCGCGGGATGCGGCTCACGGAGAGCGGCCGAGCGTTCCTCCCGCACGCAGAACGTGCCCTCGAAGCCGTGTCCGAAGGCCGGCTCGCCGTCGAAGCTTTCGAGCGAGGGTCGGCGGGGCACCTGGCGATCGGCGCAGCGCCCGCGGTCTCGACGTACGTCCTCCCGTCGCTCTTGAAGTCGTTCGCGGACCTTCACCCGAACATCCGACTGAGCGTGCGCACCGGGCACTCGGAAGAGGTGCTCGAGCTCGTCTTGCGGCAGCAGGTGCAGGTTGGGATCGGGCGCGGGGTCCGGCACCCGGACGTGACGGCGACTCCGCTCTACGAGGACCAGCTCGTCCTGGTCGTCCACCCGTCGCACCCGTTCGTGGAGGCGGCCGAGATCGCGACCGAGGACCTCGCCGAGGCGCAGCTCATCCTCTTCGACCGGACCTCGAGCTACCACCAGCTGACGAGCGCGTTCTTCCGAGAGGCCGGCGTGACCCCGCGCGGCGTGCTCGAGCTGGACAACATCGACGCCACGAAGAAGATGGTTCAGCAGGGCCTCGGCGTGGCCCTCCTGCCCCAGACCGCCGTCGTCGAGGAGCTGGCAGACGGGTCGCTCGCCGCGATCAGCATCTCCGACGCCGAGCCCGTCCGGCGGCAGATCGTCGCGCTGCGGCGGCGCGACGCGGGACCGGCGACCGGCCCCGTCGCCGATTTCATGGACCTCCTCGCCGAGCTCGCCGCGGTCGCGGCCTAGACGACGAGGTTCACGAGCTTGCCCGGCACGACGATCGTCTTCCGGATCTCCTTGCCGTCGAGATAGCCGCGCGTTCGCGCCATCGCCTTGGCCCGTTCGACGAGCTCGTCCTCCGACAGCTCGACGCTGACCTCTTCGCGCGCCCGAACGCGGCCGTTCACCTGCACGACGAGCTCGAACGTCTCGCGCTCGAGCTGCCCCGGGTCGGCGTCCGGCCACGGCGTCTCCCAGAGCCGCTCGTGTCCCAGGCGCTCCCAGAGCTCCTCGGCGACATGCGGTGCGTAGGGCTGGATCAGCGACACCGATGTCTCGACGGCGAAACGGGCCGCGGGGTCGTCGGGATGCTGGACGATCTCGTTCACGAGCTCCATCACGGCGGAGATCGGCGTGTGGAAGGCGAACCGCCGCTCGATGTCGTCGGTCACCTTCGCGATCGTCGCGTGCGTCCTCCTGGCGAGCGGCGTGTCCCGCGTCTCCCCGGCCGGCGAATCCGCGTGCTCGAGCGCGGCCCTCCAGAGTCGCTGGAGGAAACGCGACGGCCCCTCCATCCCGCTCTCCTGCCACTCCTTGTCCTCGTCCGCCGGCCCCATGAAGAGGATGTAGAGGCGCAGCGCGTCCGCGCCGTAGCGGTCGACGAGCTCGTCCGGGCTCAGGACGTTGCCCTTCGACTTCGACATCTTCGCCCCGAAGCGGTAGATCATCCCCTGGTTGAAGAGGCGTGCGAACGGCTCGCGAAAGCCGACGAGACCCATGTCGTTCATCGCCTTCGTGAAGAAGCGTGCGTACATCAGGTGGAGGATCGCGTGCTCGATCCCGCCGATGTACTGCTTGACCGGCAGCCAGTAGTCGACCAGCTCGCGCGCGAACGGCGCGCGGTCGTTGTGCGGATCCGTGTAGCGGAGGAAGTACCAGGAGGAATCGACGAACGTATCCATCGTGTCCGTCTCCCGACGCGCGGGCCCGCCGCACTGCGGACACGTCGCCTCGACCCACTCCTCTGCAGCCGCGAGCGGCGAGCGGCCTCTCGGGAGGTACTCCTCAACCTCGGGCAGCTCGACGGGAAGCTCGTCTTCGGGGACGGCCACGATCCCGCATCCGTCGCAGTAGACGACCGGGATCGGGCAGCCCCAGTAACGCTGGCGGGACAGAAGCCAGTCTCGGAGGCGGTAGGCGACCGCCCGCCGGCCGCGCTCGTGCTCCTCGAGCCAGTCGACGATCGCCTCTTTGCCCTCCGGCGCGGGCATCCCGCTGAACCGGCCGGAGTTCACGAGCACCTCGTTCTCCGAGTGGGCGACGTACGCGCCCTCCGGCTCGTCGTCGCCTCCGGCGGCGGGCGCGACGACCTGCCTGATCGGAAGCTCGTAGTGCTCCGCGAACGCGTGGTCGCGCTCGTCGTGGGCGGGCACGGCCATGATCGCGCCGGTGCCGTACTCCATCAGGACGTAGTCGGCGACCCAGATCGGCAGGCGCTCGTCGTTCACCGGATTCACGACGAAGCGGCCCGTGAAGACGCCGTCCTTCTCCTTCGTCTCCCGCTCGACCGTGCTCCGCGCCGCCGCGTGCCGCACGTAGTCGCCGACCTCGTGTTCGTGCTGCGTCCCGGCGACGAGCCGGTCGACGAGCGGATGCTCGGGCGCCAGCACGAAGAAGGTCGCGCCGAAGAGCGTGTCGGGCCGGGTCGTGAAGACCTCGATGTCGTGGTCGAAGCCGTCGATCGAGAAGCGGATCTCGGCGCCCTCGGAGCGGCCGATCCAGTTTCGCTGCATGGTGAGAACCCGGTCCGGCCATTGCTCGAGCAGCGCCATCTCGTCGAGCAGGTGGTCGGCGTACGCCGTGATCCGGAAGAACCACTGCTCGAGGCTGCGCGCCTCGACCTCGTGGCCGCAGCGCTCGCACCGGCCGTCGATCACCTGCTCGTTCGCGAGCACGGTCTGGTCGTTCGGGCACCACTTGACCGGCGCCTCCTTGCGGTACGCGAGCCCGGCCTCGAAGAAGCGCAGGAAGAGCCACTGCGTCCAGCGGTAGTACTCCGGCTCCGCCGTCGAGACCTCGCGCTCCCAGTCGATCGACCAGCCCATCCGGCGGATCTGCTTGCGGATCGCCTCGATGTTGCGCTCCGTGATCACGCGAGGGTGGCCGCCCTCCTTGATCGCGGCGTTCTCGGCGTTCAGCCCGAACGCGTCGTAGCCCATCGGGCGCAAAACGGCGTACCCCTTGCGCCGCCGCAGGTGGGCGACGACATCGCCGAGCGTGTAGTTCAGAACGTGGCCCATGTGCAGCTCGCCCGACGGATACGGGAGCATCTCGAGGACGTAGGTCGAGCGGCCCTCCGCATCGGCGCCGGCAGGATCCGGGTTCGGGACATGCCAGGCGCCCTCCGAGTCCCAGGCGGCCTGCCACTTCGCTTCGATTCGGGCTGGTTCGTATCGCTCCATCGCGCCCTCTCTACGAAAAAGCCTCTCTTGCGAGAGGCCGTGGAGAGTCGAGGCGACCGGCGCGTGCGCCGCTCGCTAGCTCCCCTGGTGCCAAGTAAGGAAACGCCTCACTCTGGCCCGATTGTACCCTCCGCGCGTGCCGATCGACATCCCGCCTCGGCCGATCTGGGCCGAGAATCTGGAGCACCGCTGGGCCTGGGAGCGCCACCTCGTCGCTCCGCCGACGATGTGGCTCGCCCCGTCGTATGCGTACGGGGCGGAGCGCGTTCCGCGCGCGGGCGGGGCCGTGCTTGCGGCGAACCACCTTTCGGCGATCGACCCGCCTTTGATCGGCTCGCTCTCGCCGCGGGCGATCCGCTACATGGCCAAGGCCGAGCTCCTGCGCATCCCGGTCGTCGGGTCCGCCCTGGCGTCGGCGGGAGCGTTTCCCGTCCGGCGAGGCGAGGCCGACCGGGACGCCCTCCGCCTCGCCCGCGAGCTCGTCCGAGACGGAGACGTCGTCGGAATCTTCATGGAGGGGACGCGCCAGCAGTTCGGTTACCCCGGCGAGGTCCAGCCGGGAGCTCCGATGATCGCTCTCCAGGAAGGCGTGCCCGTGCTCCCGTGCGGCGTCTACTCGTTCGGATGGACGCTGAAGAACCGGAACCCGTGCGCGGTCGTCTGGGGCGAGCCGATGACGCTCGACGGCGTCCCGAAGTCGGGCCGCGGTTACAAGGAGGCCGCCGGCGTCATCGGCGCAGAGCTACTACGCCTCTGGCGCCTCGCGGGGGAGGCGGTCGCAGCGGGCTTCCCGCCCGAGCTCCCGGACGGTTCGCGCAGAAGCGACCCGTACCGCACGCCCGAGTCACGTCTGGTCAGGCGGCTGTCGCAGGCGCTTCGCTGACCGGCCCGACGATTCCGAGCTCTTCGACGAGCGTGAAGAAGGCCTTCGCGTAGGGCGAGTCGCCCGTCCGCTCGCGCACCGCGGGCCAGTCGATCTGCTCCCGCACCGTGCGGGCGACGTACACGATGCTCTTGTAGTCCAGCTGCTGCTCGTTCAGCGCGAGGAGCTTCGTGGCGAGCACGTCCTCGAGCGACAGGACCTGCATCTCGACCGCGTTCACCTCGAGCGTGTGCGCGCGCTCGAACTCCTCGTCGCCGATCGCGCCGCTCGCCGGCTCGAAGATCACGTCGACGAGCACACCGTTCGCGTCGAGCGCCTTGAAGAGCCAGTTCTCCGGCGGACGCTCGGGCTTCATGCCCGCATCCTCGAGCGCCGCGAGCGCCCGTTCGGCATCCTCGCGCCGGACCATGAAGTCGAGGTCGTGGTCGCTCTCCGGACCGCCGCGGGCCCAGACCGCCATTCCACCTCCGAGCAGGAAGGGGACGCCCGCGTCGCGAAGTGCCCGCGCGGCGCGCTTGAGCGTCTCCTTGATCGCTTCGAAGTCCTCGTCCGACACGGTCTCGCACGTACCCTAGACGTGCGATGGGCATACCACGGGACGGCCGTCCTGGCACGATTCGCGTCGCCGCGGCGGGCGACATCCACTGCTCGGACGAGAACCGCGAGCAGGTCGCGCAGGCCTTCGCCGACGTCGGGCAGACGACGGATCTCATCCTGCTCGCGGGCGACCTCACGGCCTACGGACATCCCGAGCAGGCCGAGGTGCTCGCCGACGCGTGCAGGGACCTCGGCGTGCCCGTCCTCGCGGTGCTCGGCAACCACGACTGGCATCTGAACCGGCGCAACGAGCTCGTCGAAGTTCTGATCGAGGCCGGGATCGAGGTGCTCGAACGCGCGTCGGCGGTTCGCGAGATCGGCGGGGTCGAGGTCGGCGTCGTCGGCACAAAGGGCTTCATCGGCGGCTTTCCCGACTCCGAGCTGCCCGATTTCGGCGAGCCGCTCCTGCGACAGGTCTACGCGTACACGACCGACGAGATCGACGCCCTCGACGAGGGGCTCGCCGCGATCGCACACTGCCCCCTGCGCATCGTCCTGCTGCACTACGCCCCGACCAAGACGACGCTCGAGGGCGAGCCGCGCGTGATCTGGGCCTTTCTCGGCTCGAGCCGCCTCGCCGACCCCATCGTCCGCCACCGGCCCGACCTCGTCCTCCACGGGCACGGTCACATGGGCCGCTTCGAGGGATCGATCGAGGACGTCCCGGTCTTCAACGTCGCCGTGCCGGTGATCGGCCGCGACTTCTGGGCATTCGAGCTCGAGCCGTCACCGCTTCGAGGCGCAGCGGTCGCGGTGGAAGGCGGGGGCGGCGCCTGAAGCAGGGGCTCGACCCATCCCCATCACGCCCCTGCTTCACGGGACAACGGGAGAGGTTCCGCGCCGCCCCCTTCGGCGCTGATATGTCCGGTCTCGGCGGCCGCCAAACCTGCGCTCGTTTGGCCGCTCAGCGTTCCGACTCGAGCTCCCGCCGACGTTCGTCGTACCCGCGCTCGTACTCGGCCTGGAGAGCTTCCGGAGCGAACGCATACGGCCCCGTGTCGCCCGGAGGATCGTCCGCAACGCTCCGGGTCTCGGCCTCGCGGGCATCTCGCTCTGCGTCCTCGCGACCGCGCTCGCGCGCTTCGACCAGCTCCTCCGGGGAAGGGCTCTTCTCCATTCAGAGATCCCTCCGGGCGAATGCCACGACGGCGAGTGCGCCGACGATCCCCAGGTAGGCGAGCGACCACACTCGCACGGCGGTCCCGCCCGTGTAGGCGCCGCCGAACGGCCCCAGCTCGAGCACGAACCCGGTGATCCCGGTCACGTTCGCAGTCAGGCCGCGAAGACCGTCCTGGTACAGAGCCTCGAACGGGAGCACCCACGCGGCGATCTCGGCCGCGTGCTTCAGGGTGGTCGAGTTGAGCGCGTGGCCGACCGTCCCGAGCAGGCCCGCCACGAGCCCGGCGCCGAAGATCATGAAGACGGCGATGCCGTTCGCCGTCGCGGTCAGGAAGACCGAGCCGAGCAGGGACATCGCCGCGACGAGCGCGACGCCGCCCGCCAGCTCGAGCCCCGGTACGACCTTCGCGTCCGGCCACCAGTGACCGACGAGCCCCGTCTCGAGCACTGCCCCGGCGTACACGACCAGGACGTACGGGACGCAGACGGCGACCGCGCCGACCCAGCGGGCGAGGAGAAGCTGCGCGCGGCCGAGCGGCCGCACGACGAGAGGCTGCAGGAGCCCGCGCTCGGCGTCACCGCGGATCGCTCCGAGCGTCAAGAAGACGGCGAGCACGACTCCGAGGAAGAGCGTGCCGAACATCGCGAGGCCGAGCAGCGTCGCGCCGACGAACGTGATCGGGTCGACTCCGAGAGGCGCGCCGACATCCTGTACGTCGCGAAACGCGTAGTGGTTCGCGAGCCAGTTCAGGAGGAGGAAGACGACCGTCAGCACGAGGACGACGGCGAAGACCTTGCGCCGCAGGGCCTCCCGCAGCGCGTAGCCGACCACGATGGCGACGCCTCTCACGACGACTCGCCTTCGACCGCTTCGAGGTAGACGTCCTCGAGGCTCGAACGGAGCACGCGCACGCCGTAGACCGGCTCGCCGGCGGCGACGAGCTCGGCGACGATCCGCGCTGCGTCGTCGCGCCCGGCGTCCGGATACACGCGCGTCCCCCCGTCCGTGTCGACCTCGACGCCTCGCGGCCGGGCGAGCTCGGACGGCCGCCCAGCGGTGACGACCCGCCCGCCGAGGAGGATGACGACGCGGTCGCAGACCAGCTCGACCTCGCTCAGAAGATGCGAGTTCAGGAGCACCGAGATGCCGCGAGCGCGGAGCTCCTCGAGGAGAGTGCGAACCGTGCGCCTGCCGACCGGGTCGAGCGCGCTCGTCGGCTCGTCCAGGAGCAGGACGCGCGGCGATCCGACGAGCGCCTGCGCGATCCCGAGGCGCTGCTGCATCCCCTTCGACATCTCCTCCACGCGCCGGTCTCGCGCGGCCGTGAGGTCGACGAGCTCGAGGAGCTCGCTCCGCTCTCGCTCCCCACCTTCGGAGCTCGCGAGCCGCTGGTGCAGCGCGAGCAGCTCGTCGGCCGAGTACCACCCGGGAAAGCGGAAGAGCTCGGCGAGATACCCGAGCGCGGCGCGAGCCGCCGGCGAGCCGGCCGGCGCTCCGTCGACCTCCGCGGCTCCGGAGCTCGCCCGGACGAGCCCGCAGGCGATCTTGACGAGGGTCGACTTGCCCGCTCCGTTCGGGCCGAGCAGGCCGACGAGCTCGCCCCGGTCGACGTCGAGGTCGACGCCCGCGAGCGCCTCGATCGACCCGTAGCGCTTGACGAGCCCGCGCGCGGCGAGTGCAGGGGGCACCGCCGTATCGTGCCGGTTAGGCCCGCGGCCGCAACCGGTGGATCGCGACCGACGGGACGAGCGCGTCGGCGGTCGTTTCGATCGCCCAGCTCTCATGGGCGCGCTCGAGGAACGTCTTCGCATGGGGCCGGCCGGGATCCGCGAGCAGGGCGAGGCCTTGCCCGTCGACGAGCCGGGGCAAGAGGCCGAGGAGCAGCTCGACGTTCCGGTGCTCGTAGAGGACGTCCGCGGCGAGCACGAGATCGAAGCGGTACTCGACGCCGGCCGGCCGCGCCCAGTCGAGGAGCGCCGTCTCGAGCTCGACGCCGTTGCGACGGGCGTTCAGGCCGGCGAGCGAGACCGCGTCCGGCGACCAGTCGGTCGCGAGCACGCGCGCACCCGCATGCGCGGCCGCGAGGGACGGCAGGGCGAGGCCGCACCCGAGCTCCACCACACGCTGCCAGCGCAGCGACATGCGCGCGACGGCGCGCGCGAGCGCGAGGCCGCTCGGCCACGGCTCGGCCCAGTAGGGGAGGAACTCTTCCGCCTCGAACGCCTCCTCGTCGAGCAGGAGATCCGTCGAGCGCGGCCGGACGATCGCGAGCTCCCGGCCCGGAAGGGCGATGACCTCCTCGATCAGGTCGAGCCGTGGCCCCGACGTCCGCGCCTTTGCCAAGGGACTAGCTTCGTTCATCGCAGGGTTTTGCGGCGGCGAAGCCGCGCTTCACTCGGCGGAAGCCGCAGCCGGCCAGAGAGGAGGCTCCTCGCTTTCCGGGCGGCACGTCGAGGCGGCGGCGAAGGCGGGCTTTGCCCGGCGAGAGCCGCAGCCGCCGAGAAAGGGAGCTCCTCGCTTTCCTGGCGGCGCGCTGGGCGCGAGTAAGGAGCCGGGACAGTGCGCGTAGCACGGTCCGGCGACTGGAACGCGGCCCAGCGCGTCGAGGCGGCGGCGAAGGCGGGCCTTGCCCGGCGAGAGCCGCGGCCGGCCAGGGAAGCGAGGCTGGACCGAAGTGGGCGTTACGCGAACCGCTCGCCTGTCGCGCTGATCGCACCCGCTCTTGTGCTCGAGCCGTGACAATCTCGTAGCACAATTCGTGCTACATTCCGGAGGTGGCACGCTCGCTGCACGTTCGCCTCGACGACGCTTCCGCGAGCGCCCTCGAGATCGTGCGCGCCGGAGAACTGTCGGACTCAGAAGCAGTGCGCGTAGCGCTGCGCGAGGCTGCGGCGCGCCGGCGGCTGCGCTCGACAGTGCGAGACGAGGTCCGCCGCCTCGCCGCAGACGCGAGCGACCGCGAAGAGATGCGGATCATCCGCGAGCAGCTCGCAGAGCTCGCCCCACCGCTCACAGACTGAAATGGTTCGCGGCGAAGTCTTCCGGCTCCCCGCGCCGCGCCGCCCGCGCGGACACGAACAGCGAGGCGCTCGCTATGCGGTCATCGTCCAGGCCGACGAGTTCCTCGACCTCAGCACCGTCCTCGTCTCGCCCACCTCCGCGAGCGCACGCCCGGCAAGCTTCCGTCCCACCATCACGCTCGACAGCGAGCGGACGCGAGTGCTCGTCGAGCAGACGACGGTCGTCGATCCCGAGCGGCTCGGGCGATCGGCGGGGCGACTCGACGCGCGAGAGCTGCGAACGGTTGACGAGGCGCTGATGCTCGTCCTCGGCCTGTAGCCCGGTTCGCACAATGCCGGATACGCCTCGGCACGGCAAAGACGCCGCAAGGCCGGCACCTCTAAGGTGGAGCCAACGGGACTCGAACCCGTGACCTTCTGGCTGCCAGCCAGACGCTCTCCCAGCTGAGCTATGGCCCCGCGCGCCCGAAGGGTACCGCAACGAGCGGCGCGTCCCGGCTACCGCGCGAGCGCCGGCTCGACGGAGGGAACGTCACCCCAGAGCTCGTCGAGGCGGTAGTAGTCCCTGGTCTCGGGCGTGAAGACGTGGAGCACGACGTCGAGGTAGTCGGCGAGGATCCAGCGCGCCTCCTGGACGCCGTGGACGCTGCGCGGGCGCAGGCCCTCGTCCGCCTTCAGCCGCTCGTGCACTTCCTCGTAGATCGCCTTCACCTGCCTGGCGTTCTGGCCCGTGCAGATGACGAAGTAGTCGGTGTATGTGACCGCCGGCCGCATGTCGAGAATCGTCACGTCCCGCGCGAGCTTGTCCTGCACGAGATCGGCTATGCGGCGCGCCTGTTCGAGTGGTGTCAGCTGGTGGATCTCCCCTGTCCGTCCGAGGTCTCAGGGTAGCACCGGTACAGGCCGCGCTCGGCGATCAGAGCGGCAACGGGCGGGGGCACGAGCTCGGCGATCGATTCGCCCTTTGCGACGGTCTCCCGCAGCTGCCGCGACGAGATCGGAAGCGCGGGGATCTCGAAGAAGTGGACGCGATCCGGCGCGCTGAGGGCAGCCAGGACGCGTTCGAGGCGCTCGCGCGGAAAGCCGGGCCGCGTCGCCACGCCGAGCTCGGCGTAGGCGAGGACGGCATCGGGTTCTCGCCACGAGAGGAACTCGGCGAACTCGTCGGCTCCGACGAGGAAGATCACGTCGCCCCAGCGCTCGGCCGCCCAGCGAACCGTGTCGACCGTGTACGAGGGCCCGGCCCGCTCGAGCTCGAACTCGGCGAACTCGATGCGCGGAAGTCCCTCGAAGGCGGCCCGCGCGAGCTCGGCGCGGGTCCACCTGTCCGTGGTGACGTCCTTGTGGGGAGGATCGCCGGTCACCACGACGACGACGCGAGCGAGGCGGAACCGCTCGATCGCCGCCCGTACGAGCGCGACGTGGCCGTCGTGCGGGGGGTCGAAGGCGCCGCCGAAGAGCCCTGCCGGCTCAGGCACGCTCGACGACGTCCTCGGGCTTCACTCCGGCCGCCCGCAGCGCCTCGTCCGAAGCGTCTCCCACGACGCGATAGCCGCGATCCGTGCGGAAGATCCGAAAGGCGCGCCGCCGAGGCGGCGTGGGTCGGTAGACGAGGAAATCGGCCAGCTCGCCGTCGCCCGCCAGCGCGGGTGGCGCCTCCGGGACGAGGGCGAAGAGCGCCGACTTGAGCTCGTCGATGCCGGCGCCGGTCACGGCGGAGGTGGGCAGAACCGCGAGCACACGCGGATCGTGCAGCTCGGCTCTGGGCGGCTCGGGCAACAGGTCCGCCTTGTTCAGGACGACGATCTGGGGCCGCTCGGCGAGGCCGGCCCCGTACTCGTCGAGCTCACGGTCGATCGCGCGGAAGCGGGCCACGACGTCCTCGTGCGCCTCGATCACGTGCACGAACAGGCGGGCCCGCTCCAGATGAGCGAGGAACTCGTCGCCGAGCCCGACGCCCTGGCTCGCGCCTTCGAGGAGCCCCGGCACGTCCGCGACGGTGAGCTGCCGGCCGTCGGGTGCTTCGACCGTGCCGAGGACGGGTGCGACCGTCGTGAACGGGTAGTCGGCCACCTTCGGCTTGGCGTTCGAGAGCCTGCGGAGCAGTGACGACTTCCCCGCGTTCGGAAAGCCGAGGAGCGCCGCGTCGGCGAGGAGCTTGAGCCTGAGCTCCAGCTCCGCCTCCTCCCCCGGCTGGCCCACTTCGGCGAGGCGGGGCGCCTGCTCCGTCGGAGTCGCGAAGCGCCGGTTGCCGGCGCCGCCCCGGCCGCCGTACGCGACCGTGGCGCGCTCTTCGGGGCGCGCGAGGTCGGCGAGCAAGCGACCGTCCTCGTCGAAGACCTGCGTCCCGACCGGAACGCGCAGCTCGATGCTCGCGCCGTCTGCGCCGCGCCGGTTCGAGCCCTCTCCGTGGCGTCCGCGCTCGCCGCTGAAGACACGCTTTCCCCGAAAGAACGAGAGATCGCGCAAGTCGGGGTCGGCGACCAGGACGACGTCCCCGCCGTGACCGCCGTCTCCTCCGTCGGGGCCGCCTTTCGGAACGTACTTCTCGCGCCGGAAGCTGAGCGCGCCGTCGCCGCCGCGCCCGCCCTTCACGCGGATCGAGGCGCGGTCACGGAACATGCGCTGGGGGTCTACTCGACGATCGAGATGACGCGGCTGTCGCCGCTGCGCCCGAACGCGACACGGCCGTCGCGCTTCGCGAAGATCGTGTGATCGCGGCCGAGCCCGGTGCCCGGCCCGGCGTGGAAGCGCGTCCCGCGCTGCCGCACGACGATCATGCCGGCCTTCACGCCCTGGCCGTCGAAGACCTTCACGCCGAGCCGCTTGGACTCGGAGTCGCGGCCGTTCTTCGAAGATCCAAGTCCCTTCTTGTGGGCCATCGCTAGCTGCCTTCCTTCTTCGCCGTCGTGGTCTTCTTCGCCGTCGACGAGCGCGTCGCCTTCTTCCCGATCGCCTGGATCTCGATCTGCGAGAGCCGGCTCCGGTGGCCTTTGCGGCGGCGATAGCCGGTGCGGCGGCGGTGCTTTCCGATCAGCACCTTCTCGCCGAGGACGTGGGCGGCGACCTTCGCCGTCACCTGCTCCCCCTTGAGCTCGTCGCCGAAGCGGCCGTCGCCGTCGCCGCCGACGAGGAGGACGTCCGGGTGGAACGTCTTGCCCTCGTCGTGAGGGACGCGCTCGACCAGCAGGCGCTCGCCCTCCTGGACGCGGTACTGCTTGCCGCCGAGTGAGATGATCGCGTAGGTCACGGCAGGCGCAGGGTAGCTACTCGGTCGACCGGTCGTCACCCGCCGGCTCGCCGTCCGCGCCCGCGGCGACGGTCGCCTTCTTCTTCCGGCCACGGCCCCCGCGGCTGCCGCGTCGTGTCTTTCGCTTCGCCTTCGGCTGCTCGTCGGACGTCTCTGCCGCGGCCTCCGCCGACTCTTCTGCACCGGCCTCGCCGGCATCCTCCTGCCGCGTCTCGGGGGCCGGCTCTTCCGAACCGTTCGGAGCCGCCTCGGCGACGGGCTTCTTCCGGCGTCCGCGGCCGCCGCGGCTGCCGCGTCTCGTCCGCTTCTTCTTCGGGGCCGGCTCGTCGCCGTTCTCGGCGACGACCGGCAGCGTCTCGTCCGGCTCGGCGGCGGCGAGCGAGCCGTCGACCAAAACGGCGTGGGCGGACGTTCGGCCTGCGTGCTCGATCCGAACCTTCACGGTCTTCCCGACGAGCGGTGCGGCGCCGTCGACCGCGATCACGTAGCCGTCGAGGCGCCCGACGCCGTCCATCTCGTCCTGCAAGTGGACGTCATCGATCGCGAGCTCGAGCTCCTCACCCTTCGTCACGGGGAAGGCCTCGGGCTCGATCTCGTCGACGGGGCCCTCCTTCAGCAGCTTGAAGTGATCGGCCTTGACGCGCGGCTTCGTCTGGAAGGCGAAGCGGCGGCCGGTCTCCTTCTCGAGCTCGTCGAGGCGGGAGCCTCCGGGGCCGATGAGGATCCCGGCAACCTTCGAGTTCAGCTCGACGAGGAACGCCTCGCTCTTCGAGGAGAGAGCGAGCTCGCGCACCTTGCGCTCGATCTCGATCGCGTGCGTCTCGTCTGAGACCACCACCGCGTCCCCCTTGCAGGTCGGGCAGGTGATGGTGAGGATCTCGCGCGGCCCGTCGGTCACGTTCTGCCGGGTCATCTCGACCAGGCCGAGCGGCGAGATCTCGACGACGTAGGTCTTCGTCCGGTCGCGCTCGAGCTCGCGCTTCAGCGCCTCCTCGACGAGCTGGCGGTTCTTCGGGTTCGCCATGTCGATGAAGTCGATGACGATGATCCCGCCGATGTCGCGGAGCCGAAGCTGGCGGACGACCTCCTCGACCGCCTCGAGGTTGTTCTTCGTAATCGTGTCCTCGAGCCGCGCGCCGCTCGCCTTGCCCCGAGCGCCGACGAACCGGCCGGTGTTGACGTCGATGACCGTGAAGGCCTCCGCGTAGTCGAAGATCAGGTAGCCGCCGGAGGGCAGGTCGACGCGCCGGCTGAGCGTCGAGCGGACCGCCTGCTCCACGCCGTAACGCTCCATCAGGGGCTCGGGCTTCGTGTCGAGCTCGACCCGGCTCGCGAGCTCCGGGGAGGTGCGCTTCAGGTATCCGACGATGCGGTGATACGTCCGCTCGTGGTCGACGATGACGCGCTCGACGTTGCGGAGAAAGAGGTCGCGGACGATCCGGATCGGCAGCTCGGCCTCCTGGTAGACGAGCGCGGGCGCCTCCGCTCGCGAGGCCCGCCCCTGGATCGTCGACCAGAGCTTCTGCAGGAAGGCGAGGTCGCCGGCGAGCTCCTCGTGCGAGGCTCCTTCGGCGGCCGTCCGGACGATGATCCCCCCGTCCGGAAGCTCGAGCTCCTTCGTGATGGCTTTCAGGCGCTCGCGCTCGGCGTCCTCGAGCCGGCGTGAGACGCCGATCCCCTCGCCGTACGGCACGAAGACGAGGAAGCGGCCGGGCAACGAGACCTCGGTGGTGAGGCGCGCGCCCTTCGTGCCCATCGGGTCCTTGACCGCCTGGACGATCACCTCCTGGCCGCGCTCGACGAGGTCCTGGATCTTCTTGTGCTGCCGCTTGCCCTCGAGCTCCGGCGTGACGATCTCGTCGACGTAGAGGAACCCGTTCTTCTCGAGCCCGATCTCGACGAAGGAGGCCTCCATCCCCGGGAGCACGTTGTCGACGACGCCCTTGTAGACGTTGCCCGCGATCGAGCGGTGGCCGCGGCGCTCGAGGTAGACCTCGGCCGCCTTGCCGTCCTCGAGGACGGCGACCCGCTGCTCGCCGACCTCCATCGAGACGAGGATCTCCTTGCGGACGGGCGGGAGCGTCGAGCGCTTGGCCGGGGCGCGCTTCCGCCGCGGACGGGGCTTCTCTTCCTTCTCCGCCTTCGCCTTCACCGCTTTCGGCCGGGCGGTCTCCTGCGCGTTCGGCTCTTCGGCTACGCCCGCCGACACGGGCGCCTTCTTCCTGCCTCGCCCGCCCCGACTTCCCCGGCGCCGGCGGGCCGGCTTGCGCTCACTCGCCTCGGGCTGCTCCTCCGCCGGCGGCGTACTGGACTCCTGTTCGCGCTCCGGAGCGGCCGCCTCGCCAGGCGCCTGCTCCCGCGCGCGCGAAAGCTTGCGAAACCATCGCACGTGTTCGTTCTCCTGTTCTCGCGCCGAGCGCGGCCGCCCGAAGGCGTGCAGCTGGACGCGTAGCGGTGTGAAATCTCATGGTGTTCAGGCGCCTGGATCCCGCTCGCCCGATCCGGGCTCGGTCCTCCCGCGCTTCCCACAGGGTAGCAGTAGCCACATTTTTCCCTGCTTACGCGCGAGATCCTGCGTGCGCGGCGACTATGCGGCGGGACGAAGCTGCGATCGCCTGGACCCGACGGCGCGCAGGCGCTGATTCAAGCGCGCCCACGCCCATGGCTCGATGTCGTCGTAGCGGTTCGACCCGATCTCGGCGCGAGTCGAGTCGAGGTATTCGAACCAGGCGTCGGCCTCCTCGATAGCGAGCGCCTCGAGCGCGTCGCGGCCGTCTTCTGCGGTCATGCGCGGACAGGCTAGGACCGGGGTCGGACAGACTTGGTCGCCTCGGCGAGGCCGGCCCGGCCGCCGGCTTCGAAGTAGCGAATCGCCGCTTCGCCGAGCGTCTTCGTCCCCGCGTACGCGATCCCTCCCTTGAGCGCCCAGCCCGGGCCGGGAACGAAGCCGGCGAGCTCGCGCGCGAGTGCGCGAAAGCCGAACCCGGCGCCGAGAACGGCGAGGAGCTCGACCGCGCGATCGCGGTCGATCTCCTGGCCGTGGGCCGCCGCGATCCGAAGCACCATCCGGATCTGGTTCACGGTCAACGCCGGCAGATCGGCGCCGGGGATGAAGATCGCGGCGCCGAGGATTCCGTTCTGCCTGGCGAAGCGCCGCACGATCCCGTCGCAGATCGCCTTGCGGACGGCGGGGAGCTTCGCCGCGAGCACGTAGTTCGTGTCCTCGGCCAGAGCCGCCAGGCGCTCGGCCACCCGTTCGACCGGCGGCGCTTCGGTCGGGAGGACAGGGATCACCTCCGTGGCCGGCACGAACGGGAGATCTGTGGAAGGAAGCGCGCCGGTCGGAGTGACGAGGATGCAGACGACGTCGACGCTCTTTCGGTCGGCGAGCCGGAAGGCAGCCTCGTCCGCCGGCGAGGCAGTCTCGCCGTCGACGACGTAGACGATCGCCTCCGCACCCTCGAGGTCGTAGTCCGTCAGCTCGTGTCCGGAGAGGTCGCGAATCGCAGTCGGGTCACCGCCCCGGACGAGCGCCTCCTTCAGCTCGGCGACGCGCTCGGGTGCGCCGGCGAGGAGCAGCGGGCGGAAGTCGGACGCCTGCGAGCGCACCTCGCGCACGGCGCTCCAGATCGCCCCGGGATGAACTGCGAAGCGCGGCATGCCTAAGGACGGGGAGCGAGCCGGCCGCGGACGTGGATCGCCGAGAGCACGCCGATCATGAGCATGCTCGTCACGATCGAGCTTCCGCCGTAGCTCATGAACGGCAGCGTGATCCCCGTGATGGGCGCGATCCCGATCGTCATTCCGATGTTGATGAACACCTGGAGCAGGAAGGCGACGACGATCGCGCCTGCGACGACCGCGGTGAAGAGGTCCGGCGCGATCGAGACGATCTTGATTCCCCTCCAGGCGACGACGGCGTACAGGAGCAGGAGAACCGAGGCGCCGAGGAACCCGCGCTGCTCGGCGAGCGACGAGAAGACGAAGTCCGTCGCGTGCTCGGGCAGGTAGTCGAGGCGCGTCTGCGTCGCGCCGGAGACGCCGCGTCCGCTCACGCCGCCCGACCCGACGGCCGTGATCGACTGGTTCTGGTTGTAGGTGGCGCCCTGGGGATCGGAATCGGGGTGCAGGAAGCCGACGAGCCGGTCTTGCTGGTACGGCTGGAGCACCTGCAAGCCCGCCGAGGGAAGCAACCAGAGCACGGCGAGGGCGACGAGCGCGGCCACGAGCCCGAGCACGGCGAGATGCAGCCAGCGCGTGCCCGCGAGGAACAGCACCGCAGCGACGGCGCCGGCGTAGATGAGCGCGGTGCCGATGTCCGGCTCGAGGAAGACCAGCACGATCGGGATCGCGGCGAGCCCGACGGCGGCGAACGTCGTCTTCCCCTCGGTCACGCGCTTCCCGCGGTCGGCGAGGAAGCCGGCGAGGAAGACGATGAAGATCAGCTTCCCGAGCTCCGAGGGCTGGAAGCGGAAGAAGCCCAGGTCGATCCAGCGCCGCGACCCGCGCGTGAGCGGGGCCGCCACGAACACGAACGCCATCAGGCCGATCGCCGCGCCGTAGAGGAGATTGCGGTAGCGCCTGTAGACGGCGGGATCGACCGCGAGGACGACAGCGAGCGCCGCGACGCCCAGCGCGACGCTGAAGGCCTGGCGCACGACGTAGTAGCCGGGGTCGCCCGTGACGTCGTCTGCGGTCACGGTCGAGAGCACCCACAGGCCGTACGCAACCAGCCCGCCGACGGCCGCGAGGAGCAGGTAGTCGACATGCCGCAGGAACGTCGTGACGTCCGAGGCGACGTCGGAGCGGGCGTCGGAGTGGACGACACGGGTGGCCATCAGGCGAGAGTCCCCATCAGTCGGAGGGCACGGTAGTCGTGATGTACGAACCCGGCTTCACGTGGAAGAAGCGCTCGAAGACCTTCAGGGCCGCGGGCGCCGCGGAGACGCCGCCGTGGCCGCCGTTCTCGATCAGCGCGCAGACAGCCAGCCTGGGACGCACGAACGGCCCGTAGCCACACCACCACGCCTGGTCGAGGAGGCCCTTGTAACCGGGCAGCTCCGTGTACTTCTCCGCGGTCCCCGTCTTGCCCGCGATCGCGACCGGGAAGCCGTTGAAGACCGAGTACGAAGTGCCGAACGGCTCGTGCGTCCCCTCGTAGAGGCCCTGCTGCACGGCGCTGAGGGCGGAACGGCTGAGACCGACGTCGGCGGGCCGCTTCGGCGGAAACGGCTGCAGCACGACCGGGTCTTCGCCCTCGGCCCGCGGCTCCTCCACGGCCGAGACGGCGTGGGGCTGCACGAGCTTGCCGCCGTTCGCGATCAGTGCGAAGAGCCTGGTCATCTGAAGCGGCGTCACGAGCACGTCGCCCTGCCCGATCGCGAGCTGGATCGAGTCGCCCGTCGTCCAGAGCTTGTCGACGGGCGAGGAGAAGTGGCGGCGGCGCCACGCGGGCGTCGGAATCAGCCCGGTGCCCTCGGGCCCGATGTCGATCGCGGTTGGATGCCCGAACCCCATCCGTGCGGCCCACGTCTGGAGCGGGGAGTCGGGGCGTCGGTAGAAGCGGAGCGCCACGTCGTAGAAGTACGTGTCGCAGGAGGCGCCGAGCGCGGTGGGCAGATTCATCGATTCGTAGACGTAGGGATCCCAGTTCTTGAAGAGCTGGCCGCTCACCTTCATGTCCGGTGTGCACGGGATCAACTCGTCGGGCCGAAGCATTCCTTCCTGCAGGGCCGCCAGGGCCGTCACCGGCTTGAAGGTCGAGCCGGGCGGATACAGGCCGGCCACGGCGCGGTCGAGGGTGGGATGGTTTGCGGCGGGCTTCGCAAGCTGCGCGAGGGCGCGGCCGTCGACTCGCCCGACGAAGGTCCGCGGGTCGTACGTCGGGTTGGACGCGAGCGCGAGAATCTCGCCCGTGTTCGGGTCCATGGCCACGAGCGCGCCGCCGTTGGCGGCCCATTCGCCTTGCTCGCGCGCCAGCCGGATCCCGAAGGCGAGCGCCTCCTCGGCCGTCTTCTGAAGGTCCGCGTCGATCGTCAGGCGCACGGCGTTCCCAGCCTCCGGCAGCCGGTTGAACGAACGGTCGCTCGTGATCCGGCCGAGGGCGTCGACGTGGACCTGGCCGACTCCCGGTACGCCTCGGAGGTAGCGGTCGTAAGCGCCCTCGACTCCGGTCTGCCCGATCCGGTCGCCGGGCGCATAGTCCTGGTCTGCACGCGCTTTCAGCTGCGCCGGCGTGATCTCGCCGACATACCCGAGCAGCTGTGCGGCGGTCGACCCGCCCTCGTAGTGGCGAAGCTCGGTCGCCGAGACGTCGATGCCGGGGAACTGGGCCTGGTGCTCGAGGAGGTAGTTGACCTTCGGCTCGTGAATGCTCGTCTTCACCGTCACCGGCGTGAGCGGGTCGTCAGCGTTTCGGCGCAGGTCGCGAAGGATCTCGCGGCGGGGAATCGCAAGCAGCCGAGCGAGCCGTCTGATCTCCGCGGCCCGTCGCTCCGGAGAGAGCCGAGTGAGCGACGCCGGCCAGATCTGAACCAGCGTTCCGGGGACGTTCGAGACGAGGAGCTGCCCGTTTCGGTCGACGATCGACCCGCGTGGCGCCTGCACCCGGAACGTGCGGATCTGGTTGTTGCGGGCGTTCTCGAGGTAACGCGTCCCCGAGATCACCTGCAGGGCCCAGAGCCGGAAGAAGAGTGCGCAGAAGACTGCGAGGGCGAGCACGCCGATGACGGCGACGCGAACGCCGAGCTGCGCTCCCGGCGGAGCCGGCTGGGCGACGGCCGGATTGGGCGGAAGGACGCTCGGGAGCGTGTCGAGCTCGGGGAGGGTGGTGCGGCTAGACAGCGACGCTCACCTCGATCCTCGCCCGGGGCCGCACCGGGAACAGCCGCCGCACGAGGCGGTAGAGCGGCCACGCGAGCAGCAGGTTGAGCGCGACGGCCGGAAGAAGCACGCGGGCGAAGAGCTCCGACGCCGAGACCGACTGTCCGAGCATGAAGTGGAGGACTGCGGAGCCGAGCGCGACCCCGACGGTGGCGAGGGCGACGGCGATGAGCGGCGGGTGGGCGGACGAGCGGCTCGTCGCGTCGCCGAAGCGACCGGACCAGTAGCCGGCCAGCGTGAGGAGAAGGGAGGTCAAGCCGAGCGGCTGGAGCGAGGCGATGTCGAGCGCCAGGCCGCCCCAGAAGCCGACGCACGCTCCGAAGAGCGGGCCGCGGAGCAGCGAGACTGCGACGACGAGCACGAGGACGACGTCGGGATTTCCGTCCGCGACCTCGAACGACGGGGCGATCGAGACCTGTACGAGCGCCGCGAAGAAGACAAGCGCGCCTGCCTTGAGCGCATCGAGATTCGTCACGGCCTCCGGCGGTGGTCGCCCCCGGACTTCGCGACGAGGACGATCACGTTGTCGAGGGAGTCGAAGTTCACGAGAGGCGTGACCTGCACGCGCTTGTAGAGGTCGACGTCCTGCTGGCCGACCCCGCTCACGATCCCGATCGGGATCCCGCGCGGAAAGAGCGATTCGAGCTTGCCGGTCTTCCAGCCGGCTGTCACGACCTTGTCGTTCTCGCCGACCTGCTCGTCCTTCCCGACGCGGTCGAGCACGAGCACCGAGGTGTCGCTGGGACCGCGGCGCACGATCCCGGAGGCGCCGCTCTCGGCGTCGAGCGCGGAGACGGCGCTCTCCTGGTCGGTCAGCAGGGTGACCTTGGACGCGTTCCCCGTCACCTCCGTGACGAGGCCGACGAGCCCGTCGGGCGTCACGACGGGGTTGTTCGTCTCGACTCCGTCGGAGGAGCCGGCAGCAACGACGACGTCTTGCGCGTAGATGCTCGGCGGGCGAGCGATCACGCGCGTCGCGACACCCGTGTAGCCGCTCGGAAACCTCGGCCCGTCCCGGAAGCGGAGCATCTCGCGGTACTGCTCGTTCTCACGCACGGCGTTCCGGTTTTCCACCACCTCGCGACGGAGCTCCTGCACCTGCCTGCGAAGCTTGGCGTTCTCGTTCTTCGCGCCGACGAGGTCCGACGCCCAGCCCCAGGCGTCGCGAAACGGTCGCGAGATGCGCTCGCCGGCGACCTCGAACGGGGTGACGACGCTGACGGCGATCCGCTGCGCGCCGTGGAGCACGCCGCCGGTCGACTCACGGAGATAGACCGTGATGAGCGCGAGCGACAGGATGACGAGGGCGATCGCGACCAGCCGCGCGCGAACGGCGCGGGCGCCCTGTGGAGACGACCCCTCGCTTCGGCCCGCAGAAGACGTGAGAAGAGGCAGCCGTGCTGTGCGTTGCCGTGGCACGGGGGAAGGAGTTTAACGGCGTTTCCGGCGGGGTTTCCGTTAAGGGCGGGTTAGTGCCGGCGAGCTCAGTGGCGGCGACCGTTCCGCTGCCGCGCCTTGGCCGTCCGGTGGATCACCTCGAACTCGTCGAGGCTCCGGCCCGAGCCGACGGCGACGCATGTGAGCGGCGACTCGGCGAGGTGGACCGGGATCAACGTCTCTTCGCGGAGGCGCACGTCGAGGCCGGAGAGCAGCGCCCCGCCGCCGGCGAGCACGATCCCGCGATCCATGATGTCGGCTGCGAGCTCGGGCGGCGTCTTGTCGAGCGTCGACTTGATCGCGTCGATGATCTGCGAGACCGGTTCGTCGAGGGCCCGCCGAACCTCCTCGGACGAGAGGACGACGGTCTTCGGGAGCCCGGTCAGCATGTCGCGCCCGCGCACCTCGGCGCGGACCTCCTCGCGCAGCTCCCAGGCCGAGCCGATCTCGAGCTTGAGCTCCTCCGCCGTCTGCTGCCCGATCAGGAGCTTGTACTCCTTCTTGACGTAATTCATGATCGACTCGTCCATCTCGTCGCCGCCCACGCGGATCGACTGCGAGACGACGATGCCGCCGAGGGAGATGACGGCCACCTCGGTCGTGCCTCCGCCGATGTCCACGATCATGTTCCCCGTCGGCTCGGAAACCGGAAGCCCGGCGCCGATCGCCGCCGCCATCGGCTCCTCGATCAGGTAGGCCTGCCGCGCGCCCGCGGAGAGCGTCGCCTCCTCGACGGCGCGCTTCTCCACCCCGGTGACGCCGCTCGGAACGCAAACGACGACGCGCGGGTGGGCGAAGCGGTTGTGGTGCACCTTCTGGATGAAGTGCCTGAGCATCTGTTCCGTCACGTCGAAATCGGCGATGACGCCGTCCTTGAGCGGCCGGATCGCGGAGATCGTGCCGGGTGTCCGGCCGAGCATCCGCTTTGCTTCGATGCCGACCGCGTGGACGTCCCGGGTCTGCTGGTCGATAGCGACGACGGAGGGCTCGGAGAGGACGATGCCGCGTCCGCGCACGTACACGAGCGTGTTCGCCGTGCCGAGATCGACGGCGATCTCGCGACCGCCGAGGCCGCCGAGCGAGCTGAAGACTCCCAAGGTCGGCCAAGTGTACCGCGCTCCCTCGGAAAAACCGCAGTTTGCGGCTTTACCCCTAGCCGAAGCCGTATGCGCCGGCGAAGCGCTCGGCGAGCAGGCGTACGAGCAGCGCCGCCGGAAGGCCGACCACGTTCAGGTAATCCCCCTCGATCCGCTCGACCAGCCCCGCACCCAAGCCCTGGATCGCGTAGCCGCCCGCCCGGTCGCGCCACTCTCCGGTTGCGACGTACCGCGCGATATCCCGCGGGGTCAGCGGCCTGAACGTGACCCGCGTGACGTCGTGCTCGACGACCTCCCAGCCCGGCGTCAGAACGCAGAGTCCGGAGACGACCTCGTGCGTCTCGCCGCCGAGCGCATCCAGCATCTCCGCTGCCCGCTCCGCGCTCTCCGGCTTGCCGAAGACGCGCCCGCCGCAGTGCACCAGCGTGTCCACGCCGAGCACGGGCCGCTCGCCCGCGGCATCTGCCACGGACGCCGCCTTCCCCGCCGCGTGCCGTTCCACAATTGTTACCGGTGCCTGGCACCGGCCGTGTCCTCCGGGGACATGACTCGCCTCGTCGTAGCGCGGAAAGACGACGTCGAAAGGAATCCCGAGCTGTTCGAGGATTGCGGGTCTCTGTGGCGACGTCGAGGCGAGAAGCAGCGGCGGCGCCGGCGGGACGCTCATGCCCGAGCCCGGTATAAAGTTGACACAGGGGTCTGGCACCGGGACACGGCCGCCGGGGTCATGTCGGCTTGCGAGCCGCCCAGATCTCCTCCGCAGGCCAGCGCCGCGCCCACGCCGCGGAGACGAAGTCGTAGTACGGATGATCCTCGGCGCCCTCGGGCGCCTGCAGCTCCACGAGGCGCTCGAGCGCGAAGCCGGTCTCGTGCAGGAGGTCGATCAGCTCGCCGTGCGGAAGGTGGTACTCGACCCCCTCCTCACCCGGCCATTCGAGCCGGTGAAGACCGAACTGCGGCCGCACCAGGCGCTCTTCGACCTTCCCGTCGTCCGGCGTGCACAGCGTCGCGAGCGTCGAGTTGCGCAGGAAGACGAGCCGGCCGCCGGGGCGGAGCAGACGCGCTGCCTCGGGGATCCAGCGGAACGGGTCGCACCAGATCGAGGCGCCGTACTCGGAGATCGCGAGGTCGAAGGAGGCGTCCGGAAGCGGTACGTCCTCGGCGCTCGCCTCGACGAGTGGAAACTCGAGCCCGAGCTCGGCCATGCACCTGCGCGCAGTCTCGAGCTGCGCCGGCGTCACGTCGACGCCGACGGGCCGAGCCCCGCGCCGCGCGAGCCACGCCGAGAAGTAGGCCGTGCCGCAGCCCAGCTCGACGACGTCCAAGCCGTCGACGTTCCCGAGGACGCCGGCTTCCGATTCCGGGACCGAGAACGGGCCCCACGTAATCTCTTCCTGCTCCCAGGTCTCCCGCGCGCTCCGGTCCGTGTACTCGGCGTTCGCCTGCGTCCAGGCCTCGCGGTTGCGACGAGCGTCGGCGGAGAGCTCAGACAAGCTCGTCGTCTGAGAACCAGAGCCCGATCTCGCGCGTGGCCGACTCCGCCGAGTCGGAGCCGTGGACGAGGTTGTCGGGCATCGCGAGCGCGAGGTCGCCGCGGATGGTTCCCGGCGCGGCGTTCGCCGGGTTCGTCGCGCCCATCGTCGTTCGCACGACGGAAATGGCCGACTCGCCCTCGAGCACGAGCGCGAGCGTCGGAGCCGAGGTGATGAAGTCGACGAGCTCGCCGAAGAAGGGTTTCTCGGCGTGCTCCTCGTAGTGCTGCCCGGCCAGCTCACGATCGACCTGGACGAGCTTCGCGCCCCGGACGACGAGCCCGCGGCTCTCGAAACGCCCGAGGATCTCGCCCGCGAGGGACCGGCCCATCGCGTCCGGCTTGATCAGGACGAGCGTCCGCTCAGCCATTCGGGCGCTCCGCGTCCTCGCGCCGCTTAGCGCGAAGGAAGATCCAGCACACGACCCCGAGCACCACCAGCGGGATCACCATTCCGACCACGACGAGGAACGCCGTGAGCGCACCACTGCCTTCGTTCACGGGGGCCAGCCTACCCGGGAACTAGAAGCTCTCTACGGCACGCGGCGACTCGACCGGCGTCTCGCAGAAGGGGCAGATCTGCCAGAGCTGGTCGAGCGGGGCGTTGCAGCGACGACACGCCTGCCGAAGCTTCGTCGTGCACACCGGGCAGCTGAGGAAGCTCTCCTCGACCTCGGCGCGGCAAACCGGGCAGCGCTCGCCGCCGAGGCTCTCCTCCATCGCCTTGATCTCGAGCTCGCGCTCGCGGACGTCCTCGAGGTACTCCGGCGGCCGGAACAGCATGTAGAGGAGGGGGCCCACGAAGGGGACGATGCCCATCGCGATCGCGACCGAGAGCAGCACGGGATCCTCGATTCGGCGCCGGGCGTCCTTGTAGACCCAGAACGCGGTCGCGAGCCAGAAGAGAACGAGCACGAAGATCGCGAGGTTCTTCGCGAGCGCCCACGTGTCGGAATGGAAGAAGTCCTTGACGCTCCCGAACGCGTCGCTGCTCGTCGTCGTCGTCGAGGCAGCTAGGAGCATGGGAGCCGTCATAGAAGCATTTTCCCTACGAACCAGCCAACGCCAAACGAGACCGCGACGATCGCGAAGAGCACGACCGCCGCGAGCACGAAGACGCTCACCCGCTCGCGGGTGTGTCCCATGGTACGTAGCTGGATCGGACAGCGGCAAGAAGATAGAGCGACCCCGAGACGAGCACGGCTCCCTCGGTGCCGGCGAGCTCGCGCCCCCTGGAGACTGCCTGGACCGGATCGTCGACCGGCTCGACCGTCGCGAAGAGGTGCCGCGCACGGTCGGCGAGCTCCTCGGCGCCGAGCGCGCGCGGATGCCGCGAGGTGGTCGCGACGAGTTGTGACCCGAGGGCCGAGAACGCCGCCAGCATCGCCTCGACGTCCTTGTCGGCGAGGATCGAGAGCACGAGCACCCAGTCCGACCGGGCGGGAAGCCGCGGCAGTAGGTAGCCGAGGGCGGCTGGGTTGTGCGCCCCGTCCCAGATCTCGAGCGGCGCGTCCCCGACGCGCTCGAGGCGCCCGGGCACGCCCACGATCTCCGGCCGCACGCTCACGGGCCGCCCGAGAAAGGCCTCTGCGGCGGCAAGCGCGAGAGCGGTGTTCGACGCGCCCGCGAAGACGACCTCGCCCGCTCCACGGGACCGTGCCGCCTCGGCCCACTCCGCCTCCCCGAGCACGACCGCGGCGCCCGGCCGGATCACTGCCAGCTTCTCGGCCGCGATTGCCTCCCGAGTCGAGCCGAGGTGCTCGGTGTGCTCGAGTGCGACGTTCGTCAGGACGACCACGGGCGCGTTCAGGACGTTCGTCGCGTCGAGGCGACCACCAAGCCCCGCCTCGACGACGGCGGCGTCGACTCCGGCATCGGCGAAGGTGGCGAGCGCAGCTGCAGTGACGACCTCGAACTGCGTTGCCCGCACGAGTTCGGCGGCCGGGCGCACGAAGCCGATCGCCTCGTCGAAGTCGGCCTCCTCGCCGGCGACGCGGATCCGCTCGCTCCACCCCGTCACGTGCGGGGAGATGTAGGCGCCGACCGACAAGCCCTCGGCCGCAAGGAGGTCAGCCGTCAGCCGGGTGGTCGAGGTCTTGCCGTTCGTCCCGACGACGTGGACGGCCGGGTACGCGCCCTGCGGGTCGCCGAGCTCGGCGAGGAGCGCGCGCATGCGCTCGAGCCCGAGCTCCATTCCGAAGAGCTCGAGGCTCTCGAGCCACTCAACGTTCGAGCGCATCGAGCTCGCGCCGGTAGCGGGCGAGCTTCTCCCGCTCGCCGTCCACGACCTCGGGCGGCGCGTTCGCCGTGAAGCGTTCGTTCGAGAGCATCCCCTCGGCGCGCTCGATCTCCTTGCGCAGACGGGCGACCTCGGCCTCGGCGTTCCCGTTGGCCTTCACCCGCTCGGGCTTCACGACCGTCTCGAAGACCCGCCTCTCCTCGTCGTCGAGACTCACGCGCACCTGCGCGCGTCTGAAGATCTCGGCAGCGGTCCGGATCCGCTCGAAAGCCGGCTGCACGTCGGCATGCGCGCCGTCGAACTCAGGCCACGGCGCGACGACGAGCCGCGTCTCGCGCGCGGGAAGCTGCGACCAGATCTCCTCGGTCACGTGCGGCATCACAGGGTGCAGGTACTTCAGGAGCCGTTCGAGCAGCGCGAGCGCCGTTCCCTGGGCGCGTGCGTCTCCCGCGTAGAGGCTCGGCTTCGCCGCCTCCACGTACCAATCGCAGAAGTCGTCGAAGGTGAGGTGGTAGACGATGTTCGCGATCTCGGCGAAGTCGAACGCCTCGACGGCGGCCGTCAGCTGCGCGTGAGCCGCGTCGAGCCGCGCGGTGATCCACCGTTCTTCGAGCGTCTCGGGGCGATGAACCGGTTCCGCCGCTTCGGTGGTGGAAAGAACGAGCCGGCTTGCATTCCAGAGCTTGTTCGCGAGCTTCCGGCCTTCCTCCACGGCGTTGTCCGAGAAGCGCACGTCCTGTGTCGAGGACATCTTGAGCAGCCCGTACCGCACGGCGTCCGCCCCGTGCTCACTCACGACGTCGAGGGGATCGATGCCTGTGCCGAGGCTCTTCGACATGCGGCGCCCGTCGCGCGCGAGCACCGTCGAGTGGATGATCACGTCCTCGAACGGGACCTCTCCGAGCAGCTCGAGGCCCGAGAAGATCATCCGGTTCTCCCAGAGCCGGATGATCTCGCGCGCGGTCGTCTGGAGGTTTCCCGGGTAGTACGTGCGGAGATCGGGCGTGTCGTCGGGCCAGCCGAGCGTCGCGAACGGCCAGAGCGCCGACGAAAACCACGTGTCGAGCACGTCCTCCGACTGCTCGAGGTCGCTCGACCCGCAGTCGGCGCACGCCTCGGGCGCGTTCTCGGCGACGGTCGCATGCCCGTCGGAGCAGAACCACACGGGGAGGCGATGGCCCCACCAGAGCTGCCGCGAGATGCACCAGTCGGGCGCCGTCTCGAGCGAGTCGATCGCGAAGCGGTGCTGCGACTCCGGGTGGAAGCGAACGCGCCCTTCGCGGAGCGCCGCGACCGCAGGCTTTTTAAGCTCTTCCATCGAGCACCACCACTGGAGCGAGATCAGGGGTTCGATCCGGCTCTCACAGCGCTCGCACCGTGCGATCGAGTGGCGGTACGGCTCTCGTCTCTCGACGAGTCCGCGCTCGCCCGCCCACGCGAGGATGCGAGCCGCCGCCTCTTCCTGGGTCAGCCCCTCGAGCTCGCCGCTCTCGGCGCTCATTCGGCCGTCCGGGCCGACCACGCTCGGTTCGGGCAGCCAGTGCCGGCGTCCGATCTCGAAGTCGAGCGGATCGTGCGCGGGCGTCACCTTGAGGGCTCCTGTCCCGAACTCCAGGTCGACTTCCGGGTCGGCGATCACGGGCACGCGCCGCTCGACGAACGGCACGACGACCTTCTTGCCGACCAGGCCGCGGTAGCGCTCGTCGTCGGGATGGACGGCGACCGCGACGTCGCCCGGGATCGTCGCGGGTCGCGCGGTCGCGATCGGGACACCGCCCGACCCGTCCGCAAGCGGATACCGGATCGTCGTCAGCTCGTCGTCCTCCTCGGTATGGATGAGCTCGAGGTCGGAGAGCGACGTCTCGTGGTAGGGGCACCAGTTGATGATTCGGTTCGCGCGGTAGATCCAGCCCTTCTCGTAGAGGTGCACGAAGAAGCGGAGCACGGCGCGCGTGTAGTCGGCGTCCATCGTGAAGCGCTCGCGCCGATAGTCCAGCGAGGCGCCCATGCGGCGAAACTGGAACATGATCTTCCCGCCGTACTCGCGGAGCCACTCCCAGACACGCGCCTCGAACGCCTCGCGACCGAGCTCCTGGCGCGACGTGCCCTCGCCGAGCAGGTGCTTCTCGACGGCGTTCTGCGTCGAGATCCCGGCGTGGTCGTACCCGGGCTGAAAGAGGACGTTGTACCCCTGCATCCGCTTCATCCGGACGACCGCGTCGCCGAGCGCGAGTTGGAGCGCGTGTCCCATGTGTAGCTCGCCGGTCACGTTCGGCGGAGGATGCGCGTCGACGTACGTCGGCCCGTCCCGTTCGGGATCCGCGTTGTAGAGCCCTTCCTCCTCCCAGGTGCGCTGCCAACGCTCCTCGACGCCTGCCGGGTCGTACAAGGGCTCCATGGAGCGATCGTAGCGAGCGTAGAATTGGGAAGACTTCGCGATGACCCAGGTTCTCGAGGATCCGCTCTCCGCCGGCCGAGACGCCGTGCAGCGGTACGCCTGGAAGGAGGCGTACAAGCTCCTGTCGCAGGTCGACGGCGCCGCGCTCGCCGCGGAGGACCTGGAGAACCTGGCGGAGGCGGCCTGGTGGACGGGCAAGCTCGAGGAGGCGATCGAGCTCCGCGCGCGGGCGTTCGCGCAGTACGAGGCGTCGGGCGAGCCCGTCCGCGCCGCGCTGGTCGCGCTCCAGCTCGCCGACGACTTCGTCGGCAAGGGGTCGATGTCCGTTGCGAACGGCTGGATCTCGCGCGCGGAGCGGCTCTTCGAGGGGAACCAGGAGACGGCCGAGTATGCGTGGCTCCTCCTCACGCGCGCGCACATCCGCATGCTCCAGGGCGACATCGAAGGAGTCCTCGAGTGCGCGCGCGCCGCTCACGACCACGCGAAGCGCCTCGGTGACGACGAAGCCCAGGCGTTCGCGCTCGTCGTCCAGGGACGCGGCCTCGTCCTCAGAGGCGAGATCGCGCAGGGGCTCTGCCTCCTCGACGAGGGCACGGCCGTCGCGCTCGCGGGTCGGCTGCGCCCGCGGACGACCGGAATCGCCTATTGCATGATGATCGCGTCGTGCCAGGGCCTGGGTGACTACCGGCGTGCGAGCGAGTGGACAGCCGAGGCGAACAAGTGGTGCGACAAGCAGGACATCACCGGGTTCCCGGGCATCTGCCGCGTGCACCGGGCCGAAGCCATGCGCCTTCGGGGCGACTGGACAGAGGCGGAGAAGCAAGCTGCGGTCGCCTGCGAGGAGGTCGGCCCCTACAACACGTACGCGGCGGCGTCCGGCTTCTACGAGATCGGCGAGATCCGCCGTCGGCGCGGCGACTTCGCAGCAGCTGAGGAGGCATACCGCAAGGCGAAGGAGCTCGGCCGTCCGCCCGAGCCCGGGCTCTCGCTGCTTCGTCTCGCGCAGGGCAAGGTCGAGGCCGCGGCCTCGGGCATCAAGCGAGCGCTTGCGGCGGTGGCGGATCCGGCCGCCCGGGGGCGACGCCTCCCCGCACAGGTGGAGATCGCGATCGAGGCTGGCGAGCTCAAGCTCGCGCGGGACGCCGCCGCGGAGCTCGAGACCTTGGTCGAGTCGGTCAAGATCGACGGACGGACCCCGCCCGCCCTCGAGGCGACGGCGCGTGCCGCCCGCGGCCAGATCTCGCTCGCGGACGGGGACGTCGAGGACGCAGCCGCCTGCTTCGAGGAGGCCGCGCGTCTCTGGATCGAGGTCGGGGCGCCGTATGAAGAAGCCCACGCCCGCATGCAGCTCGGTCTCGCCCTCCGCCGGGTGGGCGACGAGGACGGCGCCCGCGACGAGCTCACGGCGGCCCGCACGACGCTCGAACGGCTCGGTGCGGTGCTCGACGCACAGCGGATCTCCGAGCTCCTCGGCGAGGCGTCCACCGAGCGGACCTTCATGTTCACGGACGTCGTCGACTCGACGAAGCTCGTCGAGGCGCTCGGCGAAGAGAAGTGGAGGAAGCTCCTCGCCTGGCACGACAAGACGCTCCGGGAGCTCATCACGGAGCGCGGCGGCGAGGTCATCAAGCAGACCGGGGACGGGTACTTCGCGGCCTTCCAGTCCCCGCGCACGGCGATCGAGGCCGCTGTCGCGATCCAGCGCGCGCTTGACGCACACGAACCGATCGCCCCTGACGTCCGGATCGGCGTCCACACGGGAGGCGCCTTCCACCGGTCGGATGACGACTACGCCGGTCAGGGTGTGCACATGGCCGCGCGCATCGGCGCGCAGGCTTCGGGCGGCGAGATCCTCGCGAGCAGCGCCACGCTCACGAACGGCGGCTCGCCCTTTGCGATCTCGGAGCGTCGTCGCGCCGAGCTGAAGGGCTTCGAGGAGCCGGTCGAGCTTCTCGCGATCGACTGGCGCTAACGGACGATCGCCACAGCCTCGTCACAACACAGCGTCACTCACGTGCGCTACAGCGGTGTACACCTACTCCTATCGCTGTGTACACCACCGTGCGATGAGTCGCCGCTCTCAAGTCACGTTCACCGATCGACAGCATGCGTTCTTGCTGGCCGAGTCATCCCGAACGGGCCTGTCGCTCGCCGAGCTTGTTCGCCGGGCGGTCGACCAGACGTACCGACCACTGACACGGGAGCGCGTCGGGGGCATCGAGGTCAGCCTCGGCGTCTGGCGGCGACCCGACGCGGCGCTCGTCGCGAGGAGGCCGCCCCGCCGCCTCTAGCTGCGCCTAAGCGCTCTGCTCTTCGGGCGCGTCGAGGTCGAGCGCGCGACCGCCGCTCGTCACCAGCGTCGGACGGACGTTCCGCTCGATCGTCTCCTTGGTGATCACGCACTTGGAGACGTCCTTGCGGGACGGCAGCTCGAACATGACGTCGAGGAGCGCGTGCTCGATGATCGACCGCAGACCGCGGGCGCCGGTTTCCCGCTCGAGCGCGCGGTCGGCGATCTGCCAGAGCGCGTCGTCCGTGAAGACGAGGTCGACCGAGTCGTAGTTGAAGAAGCGCTGGTACTGCTTCACGAGCGCGTTCTTCGGCTCGAGCAGGATCTGGACGAGATCCTCCCGCGTGAGCTGGTGCACGGCCGAGACGACCGGCAGACGGCCGATGAACTCCGGGATGAGCCCGTAGGCCAGGAGATCCTCGGGCATCACCTGGGAGAGCATTTCGCTCGACTCGAACGACTTCTTCGACTTGATGTCGGCGCCGAATCCGACGGAGTTCTTGCCGATCCGCTTGCCGATGATCTTCTCGAGCCCTGCGAACGCGCCGCCGCAGATGAAGAGGATGTTCGTCGTATCGATCGACAGGAACTCCTGGTGGGGATGCTTGCGCCCGCCTTGCGGCGGAACGCTCGCGACCGTGCCCTCGAGAATCTTGAGGAGCGCCTGCTGGACGCCCTCGCCGGAGACGTCGCGCGTGATCGACGGGTTGTCGGCCTTGCGCGCGATCTTGTCGACTTCGTCGATGTAGATGATCCCGGTCTCGGCCTTCTTGACGTCGAAGTCGGCGGCCTGGATCAGCTTGAGGAGGATGTTCTCGACATCCTCGCCGACGTAGCCCGCCTCGGTGAGCGCCGTCGCGTCGGCGATGGCGAACGGGACGTTGAGGATGCGGGCGAGCGTCTGGGCGAGCAACGTCTTCCCGCACCCGGTCGGCCCGAGGAGGAGGATGTTCGACTTCTGCAGCTCGACGTCCGCTTCACCGGCCGCCATCTGCACGCGCTTGTAGTGGTTGTAGACGGCGACCGAGAGCGTCCGCTTGGCCTCTTCTTGCCCGACGACGTAGTCGTTCAGGACGCTGTAGATCTCCTTTGGCCGCGGGAGGTTGTCGAGGTCGAGCTGGGCCGGGGACGCCAGCTCCTCGTCGATGATCTCGTTACAGAGATCGATGCACTCGTCGCAGATGTAGACGCCGGGCCCGGCGATGAGCTTCTTGACCTGCCGCTGACTCTTGCCGCAAAAGCTGCAGAGCAGCTGCTCGTTGCCGTCAGTCGTCCGGGCCATGTCCTCTTACCTATAACTCGATTCGCTCGCGACTGCTAGGCGGCTTTGACGCCTCTGTGCGCGACGACGCGGTCGATGATTCCGTATTCACGGGCCTCGTCGGGGGTCATGAAGTAGTCGCGCTCCATGTCCTTTCCAACCTGCTCGAGCGGCTGACCCGTGTGCTCCGCGATGATCTCCTCCATCCGGCGCTTGAGGTTGATGACCTCGCGGGCCTGGATCTCGATGTCGGTCCCCTGTCCCTGGAAACCGCCGGAAACCTGGTGAATGAGGATCTTGGAGTTCGGGAGCGCCATCCGCTTTCCTTTCGCCCCGCCGGCGAGGAGCAGCGCACCCATCGACATCGCGATCCCGACGCAGATCGTCTGCACGTCGGGCTTGATGTACTGCATCGTGTCGTAGATCGCGAGGCCGGCGTACACGGAGCCGCCCGGCGAGTTGATGTAGAGCGAGATGTCCTTGTCGGGATCCTCGGACTCGAGGTGGATCAGCTGCGCGATGATCAGGTTCGCGATCTGATCGTCGACCGGGGTTCCGAGGAAGATGATGCGTTCGTTCAAGAGTCGCGAGTAGATGTCGAATGCGCGCTCCCCGCGCGACGTCTGCTCGACGACCATCGGAATCAACGGGCTCATGCTCTCTGCTCCTTCGTACCAGGGGTCCAGATCTTCGTATCGGCGGTTGTCTTTTCCTTCTCCGGAGTCCAAAGCTTGTCACGCGCGCGCGCCAGGTCAACGGGGATCCGTTTGACGCCGCTCACCACCACGTCCAGGGCCCTCCGGAGGCGGAGATCCCCGCGCAGCTGCTCGAACGACCCGTGCTCGCGCAAGGCGGCGATCGTCTCGTCGGCGTCCTCCCCTGTCGCGGCCGTCTGTTCGCGGACGAACGCCTCCACGTCCTCGTCGGCGACCTCGATTCCTTCGTTCGCAGCGACGGCGTCGAGGACGAGCTCGCGGCTCACGGCTGCCTCGGCCTGTCTCCGGAGCGCCGCGTGGACGTCGTCCTGAGACTGTCCGGTCATCGTGAAGTACGTCTCCGGGGCGATACCGCGCTGCTGAAGCGAGCGGAGCACGCCGTTCCAGAGCTCCGCGGCTCGGCGCTCGACGAGCGGCTCGGAGCCCTCGATCTTCGAGATGCCGACCAGCGCGTCGACCGCCTGCTCGCGAAAAGCGGCGTCCAGCTCTTCTCTCAGCTGCTCGGTCAGTCGCGCCTCCAGGTCGGCCCGGAGCTCCCCGAGCGTCTCGAACTCGCTCGCCGCGCGCGCTAGCTCGTCGTCGAGCTCGGGTAGCACCTTCTCCTTGACGTCCTTGAGCGTGAGGTCGACGGTCGCCGTCCGTGTCTCGTCGGCCTGGATCTCGACCTGCTTGGTCTCACCGGCGCTCATGCCGACGACCGCCTCCTCGAGTGGCTCGATCAGCCGGCCCTCGCCGAGCTCGGCGACGTAGTCGAGCTGGTCCGGAATCTCCTCGCCGACGATGTCGAGAATCACGGTGTCGGCCACCTGGGCCGGGCGGCCCTCGACGGGAGCCAGCTCGGCGGCCGTCTCGCGGATTCGCTCGAGCTCGCGCTCGACGAGCTCGGCCGGGACCTCGGGCTCGGCCGCGCCGACCTCGAGGGTCGTCCAGTCGCCCACCTCCGGCCTCGGCGCCACGGGCACGGTCGCGGTGAACCTGAACGTCCCGTTCTCGGGCGCGTCGGCGAGCTCGAGCTCGGGCGTCGCGACCGGCTGGATCCCGGAGGTGATCGCCGCATTCCAGAACCAGCTTTCGATGTGGCTCCGGACGGCTTCCTCCCAGAGGGCTTCGCGTCCGACCCGAGCCGCGACGACCTTGGTCGGCACCTTGCCCTTGCGGAAGCCAGGCACCTTCATGGATCCCGCGAGATCGGAAGCCGCGTGATCTAGCGCGTGCTGGACGTCGGCTTCGGGAACCTCGACCTCGAGCCGGACCTTGCTATCCGGCAGCTCCGCGACCGTCGTCTTCACCTCGGCATTGTGTCAGACGACTTCGCGGCCCCGTTCGCACCGGATGCGGGCGAGAGGACTCGAACCTCCAAGGGCCTCGCGGCCCAACGGGACCTAAACCCGCCGCGTCTGCCAGTTCCGCCACGCCCGCGTTGGAAAAGGCTACCGCCCGGGAACCATCCGTCGGATGAAGCTCCTCGGTCGCAAGCAACGGCACGCGCCGAGCGGCCCGCAGGTGCGCGAGGATCCCCAGGAGGGAGCTCCGGCGCCACAGCCCGAACGCCACGAGCGGACACTCGGCGACCCGGGCCTCACGGACCTCTCGCGCCGCGACTACGTCGCGATCCTCAAACGCACGATCAAGGAGGCGCTCGCCGACGGCGTCACGGATCTCGCCGCCGCCCTCGCGTACTACTCGTTCCTCGCGATCCCGTCCATCCTCCTCGTGGCGCTCGGGATCTTCAGCCTCGTCGCAAGCCCCGAGGCGATCACGACGCTGATGGAGAAGATCGGCCAAGTCGCTCCGAGCGAGGCGATCAGCCTGCTCGGGGACAGCCTCCGTCGGATGCAACAGAACGGCAGCGGGAGCCTCGTGATGACGATCGTGGGATTCGTCTTCGCGCTCTGGACGACGACGGGCGCGATGACGGCTTTCATGCGCGCCATGAACCGCGCCTACGACCGCGAGGAGACGCGCAACTTCATCCGCCAGCGGGTCGTCGCGGTTCAGATGGTCGTCGTGATGGCGCTCGCGTTCCTGCTCGTCTTCGGCCCGCTCGTCCTCGGCCCGCAGCTCTCCGGGTGGATCGGGCGCGCCGTCGGCGCCGAAGGAGTCGTGAGCTGGCTCTGGTGGGTCGCGCAGTGGCCGATCCTGATCGGCGGGCTTCTGGCGGCGTTCGCAACCGTCCTCTACCTCGGTCCGAACGTCGATCATCCGCGCTGGCGCTTCGTCACGCCCGGATCCGTGTTCGCAATGGTCGTCTGGCTCATCGTGTCCGGTGGGTTCGCCGTCTACACGTCGATGTTCGGCTCGTACAACAAGGCCTGGGGGTCGCTCGCCGCGGTGATCGTGATGCTGACCTGGCTCTGGCTCTCCTCCCTCGCCCTGCTGCTCGGCGCCGAGATGAACGCCGAGGCCGAACGGAGCCGCGAGCTCCGTCAGGGCCAGCCGGCGGAGCAGGAGATCCAGGCGCCTCCGAAGGCCTAGGGGCTACAGGGCTACACTCGTCTGCGGGCCCCGTAGCTCAGCGGATAGAGCGGCAGACTTCGAATCTGCGTGCGGAGGTTCGACTCCTCCCGGGGCCATCCCCCGCGTGCGGCCGCTAGCTGGGCGACCAGGCGGGAGCGGCCGCGGTGCCGGACGTGTGCGTCAGCCGCCTCAGACCGGTGCCGTCCGCGTTGATCACGTAGATCTCGGCATCCTGGCCCGACCGGCCGCGCCGGAAGGCGATCCGCTTCCCGTCCGGCGACCACGTCGGCTCGAGATCGAACGGGCGATTCGTCAGCCGCCGAACCGGGCCGTCTGTCGGGATCACGATGATCCCAGTCGCGAGTGCGAGGGCCAGACTGGAGCCGTCCGGCGACCAGGCCGGGGTTATCCCGGGTCCCATTTTGAAGGTCCGCTTTCCGTTCACGGGCGTCACGAAGACATTCGGGAACTTCCCGCCGTGGCTCGTTGCGAACGCGATGCAGCACCCGTCGGCGGTCCACTCCGGGTCGATCTGGTCGCCGGCACGTGCGGGCAAGTGCTCGACGTGACCGGACATGTCCAGAAGCGCGAGGTTCAGGTCGTTGCCTCGAGCCTCCGAGACCACGAGCGTGCTCCCGTCCGGCGACCAGTCCGGAAAGATCTTGTCGTTGCGACCGTGCGTGAGGATCGCCGGCTCGTCCGCGCCCAGCGCGAGAACCGCGATCTGGAAGGGCTCCCGCCCCGAAGCCTTGTGGCCGTACGCGATGGCCGTTCCGTCCGGCGACCAAGCCGGGGCTTCGTTGTTCCCGCCGTGTGTCAGACGTCTCGCGCCCGAGCCGTCCGACTTCACGAGGCAGATCTGGGGAGGGCTCCCGCAGTCATAGGCGATCAAATCGTGCGCGACACGAGGTGTCGTCGACGCGACCTCGGCCTCGGGCACGCTCGTCGTCTCCGGCGTGGTCGTGGTCGAATTCCCAGACGAGGTCGAGCGGGAAGCTGCTTCGCGCTCGCCCTGCTGGGCGCTCCCGCCGCATCCGCTCGCAAACGCGAGGACGGCGAGACCGACTATGGCCGAACCAAGGGGATAACGCAGGTGGGTTTTTCTGTTGTTCGTCATGCGAACGACGGTAGGTCGCCGCCCGCGGCGTCTCCACGGGGAAAACCCTCGACCTCCTCAGGGAGGGCCCGCGACGTCGAGTCCGCGCCATTGCGCGTCCGAAAGCGGTGTGTGACGATGGTTTCGAGATGACCGCAGTGGCGTCGGCGCCGGTTCCCCGGCCGGATTTCGGCCTTCGCCACGGCATCGCGCTCGCCGGCGTCGGCGTTGGCGCCGTCGGACTCGGGATCCTCGGCGATCGCGTTCTCGTTCACGATCACGGACAGGACGCAGCCGAGGCAGCGGCCCAGATCGTCGTTGCCTGGACGTTCGTCGTCTCAGGTCTCGTGGCGGCCTGGCGACGGCCGCGGAGCTGCGTAGGAGCGCTGCTCGTCGGCGCCGGACTCGCCCTTCTGCTTCGCCGTCTCCAGTACAGCCATGACTCGCGGCTCTTCACGGTCGGATTCGCCTGCGGCGAGCTGTCGAACGCGTTCATCGTGCATGCCGTACTCGCCTACCCGACGGGCCGTCTCGCACGCGTGACCGAGCGGGCGTTCGTCGCAGTCGCGTATGCGGTGGCGGTCGCATTTCCGCTCGCGGCTCTCCTCCTCTTCGATCCCGCCTCCTCATGCTTCTTCGACTGCGGCGGAGAGCACGCCCGCAGCGTCATCTCGGTCGTGCCGAACGCCGAAGCCGCCGCGGACGTCCGCACTGCGTTCCGCGTCGCAGCGTTCGGCGTTCTCGGCGTCGCCTTCCTCGTACTCGTCGCTCGCAAGCTCCTCGCCACGGGGCCCGCCGGCCGCCGGTTCGTCGCTCCGATCCTCGTCGCGAGCAGCGCGGCGGCGATCAGAGCCGTCTCCGAGGCCGCTCTCACGTTCTCGACATACTCGGAGGCCACGCGGCGGGCCCTCTTCTGGTGGCAGATCGCCGTGCAGGTTGCGATCCCGATCGCGCTTCTCGTCGGTCTGCTGCGCGGCCGTCTGGCCCGTGCTGCCGTCGCCGACGTCCTCCCCGCCCTCGGACGAGCGCGCCCCGGAGAGATCGGCGGCCTGCTCGGCACGGCGCTCGGCGACCGCACGCTCGAGGTCGCGTTCTGGGTCCCCGAGTCGTCGAGCTACGTCGATGCCGAGGGTCGCCCGTTCGAGCTCCCTGCGCCGACGGCGAACCGGGCCGCCACCGAAGTCGCGCAGGACGGCGAGCCGATCGCCCTCCTGCTGCACGATCCCATGCTCGAGAACGAGCCGGGTCTCGTCGACGACGTGGCCGCCGCGGCTCGGCTCGCGCTCGAGAACGCGCGCCTGCAGGCAGAGCTCCAGGCCCAACTCGCCGCGGTCCGGGATTCGCGGGCCCGGATCGTCGCGGCGGCGGACACCGAACGCCGCCGGATCGAGCGTGATCTGCACGACGGTGCGCAGCAGCGCTTGCTCGCGCTCGCGCTCGAGCTGCGAGCCGCCGAGCGCTCAGCCGAGGCGGAGGGGTCCGACGAGCTCCGGGGAACCCTTGCGCGCGCCGTCGACGAGCTGCGGGAAGCAGTGTCCGAGCTCCGCACGCTCGCACACGGGCTGCATCCGACCATCCTCGCGGAGCAGGGACTTGCCGCCGCCCTCTCGGCGCTCGTCGACCGAGCTTCGATCCCGACCGACCTGACGATCGAGATCGGCGACGGGCTTCCCGTACCCATCGAGGCAACCGTGTACTACGTGGTCTGCGAGGCGCTTGCGAACGTCGAAAAGCACGCGCGCGCGTCGCACGTGACCGTTCGCGTCGCGCGCAACGGCTCTCGAGTCGCCGCCGAGGTGACCGACGACGGCGTCGGCGGCGCGGACGCGTCGGGTTCGGGCCTCAGGGGTCTGCGCGACCGGGTCGAGGCGAACGGCGGGCGGTTGCGCATCGAAAGCCGTCGCGGAGAGGCCACCACGATCGTCGCCGAGCTACCGTGCGAGTCGTAGTCGCAGATGACTCCGTGCTGCTGCGCGAGGGGCTCGTCCGGCTGCTCGAGGAAGCCGGCGTCAAGGTCGTCGGGACGGCTTCGACCGTCGACGACGCGCTCCTGAAGGTACGAAGCTACGAGCCCGACGTCGCCGTGCTCGACATCCGGATGCCACCGACGCAAACGGACGAAGGCATCCGAGCGGCAGAGGCGATCTTCGAGCGGCATCCCGGTGTCGGCGTCCTCCTCCTCTCCCAGGCCGTCGAGGCAAAGCGCGCGGTGGGACTGTTCTCGGAACATCCGCAAGGCTTCGGCTACCTGCTCAAGGAGCGGGTGCTCGAGGTCGACGACTTCCTCGACGCAGTGGAGCGGATCGCGCGCGGAGGCACTGCGGTCGATCCCGAGGTCGTCGCGCAGCTCGTCGGCCGGCCCCGGGCGGGCGATCCCCTGTCCGAGCTGACGGAGCGGGAGCACGAGGTCCTGCGCCTCATGGCCGAAGGCCGGTCGAACCAGGGCATCGGCCACAAGCTCTTTCTCAGCCCGAAGACCGTGGAAGCACACGTGCACGGGATCTTCACGAAGCTCCGTCTGACGCCCGGTCCCGACGACCACCGCCGCGTTCTCGCCGTTCTCGCCTACCTCGGCCGCGACTAGAGCGACCGCCGCCGGGCGGCGCAGAAAGAGGGAAATCCCCTGCCACGATTTGGGTTTGCCCCGAAGTCAGGTCGAACTGCCCGCCCGAGTATCCGGGCATGGCAACGACTTTCGACACGAAGCGGCGCAAGATCCTAGGATCCGTCGCGGCGCTCGAGTCCCATCCGAACGGGCCGAGGGTATTCCTCTTCGGACGACGCGTGCACGAGTTCCAGGTCGGCTTCAGCTCGTTCTGCAGCGGACTTGCGACCGGGGCAGTCCCCGGAGGACCACACTGGCTCGCCGCCGGCGTCCAGGCCGGATTCGGAGTGTGGCTCGTCGTGAAGGACTGGCCGGATCTCTTCCCCTCCACGCGGGACACAGCGTGCTGGCGCTTCGGCATCCACCGGCCGCCGGTGGCCCCGTGGCAGGCAAAGAAGCACGGCGCAGGGTCGTCGGAAGAGGCACGTGCCGCCTAGCGATCGGACGGCCGGTGCCGCGCAGGGTCGGCACGTCGACGGCTTCCTCCTGTTCGCACTCGCCGTCTTCGTGCTCGAGCAACTACCGGCCGGTCTCGGTCGCGCGGGGACCTGGGTCGACCTCGTCACGCCTTTCGTCGTTCTCGCGGCCGCAGCGATCGTCCTCGCCCGGCAGCGCCGAGACGTGCTCCTGCTTGCGCTCGTCGCCGCGATCGCTTACGTGGACGGGCACGGAATTCACCTCGCCGCGAACGACATCGGCCACTACGAGACGGTTGCCGGTCACGCCGAGGAAGTTCGCCATTTCTGGGACGAGTTCTTCGGCCATCTCGAATGGCATCTCGGCTTCTTCGGCCTGCTCGCCGCCTTCGCCCTCGCCGACGACCGTCGCGCGGGCCGGGGCCTGGGCTGGCCGGCGGTCGGGCTCCTCGGCTGGACGATGTTCGTGACGAGCGTCGAGGGCGGCGACTGGTGGCTGCCGGTCGCCTTCGCCGCGCCGTTCGCCGGCCTGGCGGTCGCGAACAGGCGTCGGACGGCGGCGCTGTGCGCGGCCGCGACGGTTCTCGCGACGGCGCTGATCGGCGTCTGGGCGCTCTGGCACGGGGGTGTGCCCGAGTTCAGCGAGCTCGGCTGGCTCTGACGGCAGGGCCGCACGAGGCAACGTCGACGCCGAGCTCCCGGCCGACTGCCTCGTCGAGACCCACCGATGTCGTGTTCACCGGACGGGCGAGCGAATCGAGCTCGACGAGGTCAGTCTCGTGCGACGAGATGTGCTCGTCGACGGGGTCCGCCATCAGAGGGCGATCTTCTCACGCTCCGGACCGAGACGAGCTCGGCCGCGATCGCGATCGCGATCTCCTCGGGCGAGCGGGCGCCGATCGAGAGCCCGATGGGTGCGTGGATGCGCTCGATGTCCTCGTCGGCGACCCCGGCCTCGCGGAGGAGCTCCGCTCGCTCCGCGGTCGTCCGCCGACTTCCCAGCGCTCCGATGTAACCGGCGGGCGAGGCGAGCGCCTCCTGCAGGAGGGGCACGTCGAACTTGTGGTCGTGGGTCAGAACGACGACCGCCGTCCGCTCGTCGACCTGCGCACCGGCGAGGAAGCGGTCGGGCCACTCGGCGGCGAGCTCGTCGGCATGCGGGAAGCGCTCCGCCGTCACGAACCGGGCCCGCGCGTCGCAGACCGTGACGCGGTATCCGAGGAAGCGGCCGAGGCGCGCGACGGCGGCGCCGTGGGCGGTCGCCCCGAAGACGTACATGCGCGGGCGGGGCGCGTACGAGGCGACGAACACCCGGCGGCCCTCGACCTCGACGATGGCGGTCTCAGCGCCGCCACCGGCGTCCGCCTCGACGAGCCTGGCCCTTCCCGGCACTGCGGCGTCGAGCGCGATCTCGAGCGCGACGGGGCGCTCGGCGCGGATCGCCTCCGCAAGCTCGGCGAAGAGGTCGGGATCGAGCAGATCGACGAACACGTGCACGGTCCCGCCGCATGGAAGGCCGACTTCGAGCGCTTGCGCGTCCGTGATCCCGTACGAGCGCAGCCTCGGCGGGCCGCCCGCGAGAACCTCGCGCGCCTCTTGGTAGACGGCCCCCTCGATACAGCCGCCGGACACCGATCCGGCCACCTCGCCCGCGTCGGAGACGGCGAAGACCGCGCCGGGAGGACGCGGCGTCGAGCGCTCCGTCTCGACCACGACAGCCGTCGCAACGCGGCTGCCCTGGGCGAACCACTGCTCGATCGTGGCGAGAACGTCCTTCACCCCGCGAGCGTAGCGCGGCTGGACCGTCCCTCGATCGAGGGAAAAGCGGGGCGATCGCTCCCTCGAACGGGTGAACGAACCTCCCCTTTTCTCGCGAGTCGCGTATGACGCGACTGAGGGACTGCGGCTGTGGGAGGAAAGATGGCGAAGCGACTGTTTGGGATTTGCGCGTTGGCGCTCGTCGGCCTGGTGGCCGCGTCGACGTCCGGCGCGGGCCACGGCGGACCGAAGTGCACGATCAACGGGACGCCGGGTCCCGACATCCTCGTCGGCGGCCCAGGGCCGGACGTGATCTGCGGACACGGAGGGAACGACCTGCTCCTGGGTCGGCAAGGATCGGACATCCTGCGTGGCGGTCCAGGGAGAGACCGGCTGGTCGGCGGATCCGGGAAGGACATCCTCCTGGGGGGCCCGGGCCGCGACACGCTGCGCGGCGGGAACGGACCCGACTTCCTCGACGGGGGCCGAGGCGCCGACGTGCTCTGGGGCGGCAGGGCGCGCAACTCCTGCGTTTCTTCGCCCGAAGACGTCCTGATCGACTGTTAGCCGGCGCGACAGCGCGCGTCCTCTACGGTTTGGGGGAGCCGTGGAGGACGCCCGCGCGCCTGCATATCGGATCGAGACCGCGCGGCTCGTCGTGCGCTGCTGGAACCCGGTTGACGGCGCGCTCCTCAAGGAGGCGATCGACTCCAGCCTCGACCACCTTCGCCCCTGGCTTCCCTGGGCGAGCGCGGAGCCGCAGTCGGTCGCCGAGAAAGTGGAGCTCCTGCGCGGATTCCGGGCGAGCTTCGACCGGAGCGAGGACTTCGTCTACGGGATCTTCGACCCGGACGAGTCGCGCGTCCTCGGCGGAACGGGGCTGCACCCGCGGGTCGGCGCGCGGGCGCGGGAGATCGGCTACTGGATTCGAGCGGACGCCGAAGGCCACGGCTACGTGACGGAGGCGGTGGCCGCCCTGACGCGCGTCGCGTTCGAGGTCATGGCGCTCGAGCGGCTGGAGATCCACTGCGAGCCGGGGAACGAGCGCAGCGCAGCGGTTCCGCGCCGGCTCGGCTACGAGTACGAGGGCACGCTGCGTGGACGAGTCGCCGATGCGAAGGGGCGTTTGCGGGACATCATGCTCTTCAGCCTCTTCGCGGACGCGTATCCCGCCTCGCCGGCTGCGGCCGCCCGCGTGCGAGCTTTCGGCGCGGCCGGCGATCTGCTCCTCGCCGCCGGCGGCTGAGCGCCGCCCGCGTCCGCAACGCTTCTACGGGCGCCCCGTATCCGCGGCGTGAAGCGGATCGAACGGCGTCCCGGGGCATGCGCCCCACAGACCGAGGCGGCCCGCGCGCGCCGCACGGGCGGCCGCGAGCAGCGCGCTGGAGTAGCGGCCGCGGTCGCCGTCGTAGAACCACACGGTCGCCGCGCCTCGCCGGACGAGGACGAGATTCAGGATTCTGCCGCCGCGGAGGACGTACCGCAGGAGCCGCCCGAACCGGTCGACGCGATCGAGCCGGGAGTCGGCCTCGAGCCGTACCGCCGAGCCGGCCGGAAGCAGTCGGCGAAGCAGCCGAGCCGCCTCTACGCCGTAGCACTCGTGCTCCTCCAGCTCGGGCGTGTCGATCTGGACGAGCCGCACGCGCCGGCCGTCGGCGAGCACGATCGTGTCGCCGTCGATCACGCGTGCGACGCGGGCAGTCCGCGTTTCCGGCGCATGCGGGCGCTCGCGCACCGCCCCCGTACAGGCGGCGGCGGAGGCGGCGAGCGCGAGGACGAGAAGAACGCCCCGCACATAGCGAGTCGGCAGGGCGGGGCGCTCGGCTCCTAGTTCGCGGCCGGGCTCGCCGTCCCTCCCGTGATTAGGCATCGCCGCGGATCGGGCACAAAACACTCTGTGAGCGACCATGCGGTGCTCGTCTGGAGCGACTACATCTGACCGTTCTGCTTCGTCGGCCTCGAGCGGGCCGACTGGCTCGAGCGTCGGTTCGGCGCCGAAGTACAGTGGCTTCCCTTCGACCTCCATCCGGAGTACCCACCCGAGGGCATTCCGCGCGCCGAGCTGCACGCCCGCTACGGCGAGAAGACGATCGACCGCACCCGCGAGATGATCGAGGCCTCGGGCCGGCGTTACAACCCGCCTGAGGTCGTGCCGAATTCACGGAAGGCGCTCGAGGTCACCGAGCTCGCCCGGGATCGGGGCCTCCACGAGCCCGTCCATACTCGCCTGATGGAGGCGTACTGGTCCGAGGCCGCGAACATCGGCGAGGAGGGCACCCTCGTCGACCTGGTCGCCTCGGGCGGAATCGCCCGCGACGACGCGCTCGAGGCGCTCGCCGACCGCCGCTACGCCGACCGGGTCGATGCATCGACGCGAGAGGCTCAGCTGCACGGAATCCACGCCATCCCCGCGTTCGTCCTCGACCGGCGACTGCTCCTGCTCGGCGCTCAGCCCTACGAGGTCTTCGAGCAGGCATTCGCCCAGCTTGGCGGGAGGGAGGTGAGTTGATGCCGATGTTCAGGTTGCTCGGCCTCGCGTACAAGCTGCGACGAGGCTGGAGCCGCATCCCGCCCGAGCAGCGGAAGAAGATCCTGAAGCACGCGCAGAAGCACGGTCCGACGGTCGCCAAGCAGGTGGCGAAGGCGGCACGGCAGGCACGCAAGGCCCGCTAGCCGTAGTACGGGGACTAGGGGTGGCCGACGGGACTCGAACCCGCGACAGCCGGGACCACAACCCGGGGCTCTACCAACTGAGCTACGGCCACCGCGCCGCTCGAATCGTAGCGGGCGCCGGTGCTACGGTCCGTGCGGGCGCCTGTAGCTCAGAGGACAGAGCAGCGGACTTCTAATCCGCGGGTCGCAGGTTCGAATCCTGCCAGGCGCGCTCGCCACCGAAGGAGGGGGCTCGCGGGGGAACCATGGGTTCACCCGCACGAGCGGCGCGGTGAGCGCTCGGTCACACTCCCGCCCATGCTGCCGGTCGGCCTGGCGCTCGTCTCGGCCGCGCTCTTCGGGGCCATGACGGTCGCCGTCCGGCTCGGGATGGCCGCGGACGCCGGGCGCGCGGCGCTCGCGACGATCGTCCCGGCCGTGCCGGTCGCCCTTGCCGCGGTCGCGGTCGATGCGGCCTTCGGCGCGCGCCTCGACGCGGGCGACGCGTGGCCCTTCGCGCTCGCGGGCCTGCTCGCGCCGGGCGGGTCGCAGCTCTTCTTCACGCTCGCGATTCGCGACGCGGGCCCGTCCCGCGCCTCCGTCGCCGTGGGGACGGCACCGCTCGTCGCCGTAGCGATCGCCCTCCTCGCGCTCGACGAGCCGCCCCGCGCGGGCCTCCTCGCCGGCGCGCTGCTCGTCGTCGCAGGTGGACTCCTGCTCGCCGCCGAACGGCGCCGCCCGGACCACGTGCGTCTCGTCGGCCTCGCGTTCGCAGTCGCTGCGACCCTGCTTTTCGCCACCCGCGACAACCTCGTCCGGTGGCTCGCGAGCGACCAGACGGCCCGCCCGACCGTCGCGGCCGCCGCGTCGCTGATCGCCGGCGCGCTCCTCGCCGCCGCATATGCGCGCGCCCTCCCGTCCGTGAGCGAGCTCCGCGCCCTCACGCCCGCCGGCGTCTGCTTCGGCCTCTCGTACGTCTGCCTCTTCGAGGCCTACTATCGGGGCCGCGTCTCCGTCGTCTCACCGCTGGTCGCGACGGAGTCCCTCTGGGGCGTGGGCTTCTCGGCCCTCGTCCTGCGCACGCGTGACGCGATCGGCCCGCGTGTTGCCGCCGGCGCCGTCCTGGTCGTCGCCGGCGGCGCGCTCATCGGCACCTTTCGCTAGTAGGAGGGATTGGCGGAACGTCGCTCGTCGCAGGCGTGGGCTGGGCGGCGCGAGGCAAGGACGCAGGGAGACCGCGTATCCATCGCGATACGCGGTCGGCCGAGGACACAGCCTCGCGGCGATCCAGCGCGAACCCGCGGCTCAGCCCATGTTTCGCCAAGCCCTCCTAACGCTGACGGACGCCGAAGTCGGCCGTGACGATGACGACGTCGCGGCCTCCGTAGTCGCCGGAAGCGTCGGTTGCCCGCACGGCTCCGACGCCCAGCCGCCGCCACTTCGCCGTCAGCAGGATCTTCCTGTGCTCGGGGCTCGCGAGCCACATCGCAACTGCCTGACGAGGCGTCAACGTCGAAGCGCGCCAGACGAGGTTCTCGCCCACGCTCCACCTGGAGAATCCGTCGAAGACGTAGAAGCGCACGATCCTCCGCCAGAACGCCCTTCCGTCCGCCGACTCGTGCGCGAAGTAGCCGGCGCGCGCCATCTGGGTCGAATGGGCGTCGGCCGCCCGTGCAAGGGGCCTCGAATGACGTACGCGGCCGAGACCGTGAGCCGCCCGGAGGTGATTGATCCGGACGAGGATCTTGCGCTCGAGCCGGTTCGCAGGCGTGACGCTCGCAGCGCGAGCGGCGCTCGGGGCCAGCACGATCAGGGCGAGCGCGAGCAGCGCGACCAGGGTCGTACGACGGGGCACCCACCTTCAATCGGCGCGTTGCACGGCCGCCCTACCCCCAAAAGGGGAGTGAGATCACCCGTCCGCTACTCGGACGGCGGCTGGACCGCCAGCTCGGCTCCGGGCGGCGTCTCGATCATCGACTCGCGCCGGTAGCGGAGCAGCTCGCGCGCGATCGCCTGGAGCGATCCTGCGATCGGGATCGCTGCGAGAGCGCCGAGCACGCCGGCGAGCTCTGCGCCCATGAGCACGGCGATGAGGACCGCCAGCGGCGAGAGCTGGACCGTCCGGCCGTAGATGACCGGCTGGAGGAAGTGGTTCTCTACTTGCTGGTAGACGACGAAGAAGACGACCGCGACGATCGCCTGGATGAGCCCGAGCTCGACCACGACGACGAGGCAGACCACGACGGCGGCGAGTGTCGCGCCGGCGAGCGGGATGAGGTCGAGGATCGCCACGATCAGACCGAGCGCGATCGCGTAGCTCGAACCGAGCGCGAAGAGCATCACGACCGCCGCGGCGCCGGCGATCAGGCTGATGAGCAGGTTGCCGGAGACGTAGCCGCCGACCGTCCGGTAGATGTCGCCGATCACGCGGTCCCAGCGCGGTCGGTTCACGTCGGGCAGGAGGTCGAGGAGCCGCCCCACCACCTCCCGTCCCTCGAGGAGCATGAAGAAGGTCAGGAAGGCGACTGTGACCGCCCCGGCAACCGCCGAGAGGATGCTCTTCGCGACGGAGGCGGCGATGCCCGTGACGCCGAAGATCCTCCCGACGTCGCCGCTCTGCCCCTTCACGGCCGAGCGGACGCGCTCGACGACGTGGTACTTCCGCTCGAGGAAGCCGAACGGCCCGCGCCCCTCGGTCAGGTCGGAGACGAGGTTGGGCAGGGCTTCGATGAACCTCCGGATCTGATCGACGAGCGGCGGCACGAGGAGATACACGAGCCCGGCCAGGGCGACGAGCGCGAGGAAGAAGACGACCGCCGAGGCCCACCCCCGCTTGAGGCCGCGCCGCTCGAAGAACTCCACTGCCGGGTTGAGCGCGGCAGCGAGGAAGACGGCGATGAGGACCCAGGTGATCACATGCCACGCCACGTACACGAGCGCGAGCAGGAGCACCACGAAGAGCGTGACGCCGAGCACCACGAAGACGGTGCGCGGGCGCAGCGTGACGACGCGCTCTTCCACGGCACCCGAAGCGTGGCCGACGCGTCGGATGACGTCCGCGCTAGGCGGGGCGGGCGCTCACGCGGCCAGGCGGGGGAGCATCGCGCTCGACCTCGACGTGGGGCAGCCACTCGAGCCAGCGCGGGAGGTACCAGTTTCGCGAGCCGAGGAGCTGCATCGCCGCGGGCACGAGGACGGACCGGACGACCGTCGCGTCGATCGTGAGCGCGACCGCGATCCCGAATCCCATCTGCTGGAACATGACGAGGTCGCCGGCCGCGAAGCCCGAGAAGACGGCGACGATGATCAGCGCCGCCCCGGTGATGATGCGCGCGGTCGAGCCGATCCCGAACGAGATCGCTTCACGGTTGTCCCGACTCTGCCCGTACCGCTCTCTGATCCGGCTCAGCAGGAACACCTGGTAGTCCATCGAGAGGCCGAAGAGAACGGCGAAGAGGAAGAGCGGAACCCAGGCCTCGACGGTATCGACCTGCTGGAAGCCGAAGAAGCCGGCTCCCCAGCCGTGCTGAAACACCCCGACGACGAGGCCGTACGTCGCCCCCACCGAGAGCAGGTTCAGGACGATCGCGGTCGCGGCGACGACGAGCGAGCGGAACGCGAGCGTCAGAAGGACGAGACTGAGACCGAGGACGAACGCGAGCACGATCGGCAGCCAGCGGTCCATGACGTCGAAGTAGTCGATGTTCTCAGCGGTGTTGCCTCCTACGAGCACACGCGCATCGACTCCGTCGAAGGCGGCCGGGATGTAGTCGGCCCGAAGACGCCGCACCGACGCGACGGCGCGGTCGGAGAGCGAATCGGCCGCGACCGGAACCGTGAGCACGGCGGCGTTGCCGGCCGAGCTCGTCTCCTCGGTCACGCGCCCGAAGTTCCGGTCCGACGCGAGCTTCGCCTCGAGGCGCGCGATGGCCGTCCGCACCTCCGGCGAACGCACGGAGCCGTCCACGACGATCTCGGCCGGGTCTGCCCCCGCACCGGAGAAGGAGCGCTCGAGGGCGACGAAGCCCTGCTTCGAGGCGAGGTTGTCCGGAAGCGTGCTGATTCCCGCCGACCCGATGTTCATGGTGAGCACCGGAGCCGCGGCGAGCAGGAGGAGGGCCACCGCGGGCACGAGGTAGAGGACCGGCCGGCGCAGAACGCGCCGGACGATCGCGCCCCAGAAGCGGCTCTCCCTCGCGCTCTGCCGCTCGATGTTCCGGCCGAGGAACGGAACGCGTAGTGAGTTGACACGGTCGCCGACGAGGCTCAGCACGGCCGGGAGGAGCGTGAGCGCCGCGACCACCGAGACGATGCCGACGAGGATCGCGCCGACGGCGAGGCTCCGCATGATCGTGCTCTGGACGAGCAGCAGGCCGACCATGGCGAGCACGAACGCGCTTCCGCTGAAGAGGACGGCACGACTCGCCGTGCCGCCGGCCGCCGCAATCGCCTCGGACTTCTCGAGGGAGCGGGCGCGCTCCTCGCGGAAGCGCGAGACGACGAAGAGGACGTAGTCGATCCCGAGAGCGAGCCCCATCCCGGTGAGCATGTTCACGACGAAGACGGAGAGCTCGAACCCCTGCGCGACGAGCGCCGTCAGCCCGAGCGCGACCGCGATCGAGACCAGGGCGAGGACGAGCGGCAGGAAGGCGCCGACGAGCGCGCCGAAGACGAGGACGAGCACCACGAGCGCGGCGGGAAGGCCGAAGCGCAACTCGCCAGCCTCGAGATCGTGCTGCGAGACTTCGTTGAAGTCGTGGTCCGAGGTGAACGACCCGGTCATCGCGACCTCGAAGCCGGCCTTCCCGTTCTCGGACTCGACCACGTCGAGGACCGCTCCGACGCGGTCGGCCTGGGGCGGCCGAAGGGCGAGCGGGACGAGCACCGCGTGCTTGTCCGGCGAGACGAGCTCGGGGACCCGAAGCGGGTTCTCGACATGGGCAATCGCCCCGGTCGCCCGAGCCTTCGCGAGCAGCTGCGTCAGCCGTGCCCGGAAGGCGGGCTCAGCGGCGCGGAACCGGTTCGACCGCACGACGACGAGCTCGGTCGTGCCGTCGGCTCGCGGGAACCTCTGCGCCGCCAGCTCCGCAGCCCGCAGGGACTCCGGGTTGTTCGTGACACGGCCCTCGGTCGTGAGCGAGCCGCCGAGCAACGTCGCGACGCAGGCGGCGGCGAGGACGATCGCGACCGTCCAGGCCGCGATCGTCCTCCACGGATGCGCAGCGCACGCGCGTGCGAGGCGCTCGGTCACTACGCCGGGGCTGTCTCGGGCTCGGCGAGGGGCTCCGCGGTCGACGCGTCGGGCACCGTCAGGTCGTCGCGCCTCAGGAGGAGCAGCGTCGCCACAACCGAGACGAGCGCGAACGCCGCCGCGACCCAGAACGCGAGCGTGAACCCGTCAGTCAGCGCTTGCAGCCGCCCGACACCCTCGCTGAGCGCATTCGTCGTGTGCGTCGTCGCGATCGTCGTCAGGATCGCGAGCCCGACCGCGCCGCCGATCTGCTGGGAGGTGTTGATCAGCCCCGATGCGAGGCCGGCCTCGGCCGGCTCGATGCCGCCGAGGGCGGCGATCGCGATCGGCACGAACGAGAAGCCCATCCCGACGCCGATCAGGAGGAAGCCGGGGAGCAGATCGCCGACGTACGACCCGTCGACCGAGACGAAGGTGAAGAAGACGAGGCCGATCCCGATCAGGGACAGGCCGATCGTGAGGATCGGCTTGACACCCACCCGGGTCACGAGCGCCTGCGACACGCCGGCCGAGACGACCGCGGTGAGCGCGACGGCGAGGTATCCGACGCCCGTCCGGAGCGCCGAGAAGCCGAGCACCTGCTGCATGTAGAGCGAGAGCAGGAAGAACATCCCGAAGATCATCGTCCCGAGGCCGAACCCGATGATGTTGGCCCCGGTCGGCGTGCGCTTGCGGAAGAACGAGAGCGGCAGGAGCGGCGAGCGCGAACGCTGCTCGATCGTCAGGAAGGCCAGCATGAGAACGGCCGAGCCGACGAGTGGGCCGATCGTCTCGAACGCGCTCCACCCCTTGCTCGTCGACTCGGTCAGACCGAACACGAGCAGCATGAGGCTGGCCGTCACGGTCACCGCGCCGGCCACGTCGAAGTGCCGCATCATCCCCTCGGCTCGGCTCTCGCGAACGACCAGTGGAACCAGGAAGAAGGTCGCGATCCCGATCGGGACGTTGACGAAGAAGATCCACTCCCAGCCCGCGTACTCGGTGAGGACGCCGCCGGCCAGCACGCCGATCGCGGCGCCGGCCCCGGCGATCGCGCCGAGGATCCCGAGCGCCTTGTTGCGCTCGGAGCCTTCGGCGAACGTCACGGAGACGATCGAGAAGACGGAAGGCGACAGGATCGCGCCGGCCGCGCCTTGCGCAAGTCGGAAGGCGATCAGCATCCCCGGCGAGGTTGCGAGCCCGCAGAGGAGCGAGAACAGCGCGAACGCCGCAAGCCCGACGAGGAAGAGACGACGCCTGCCGATCAGGTCGCCGGTGCGGCCGCCGAGGAGGAGGAACCCTCCGAATGTAAGGGCGTAGCCGCTCACCACCCACTGAAGACCCTCCGTCGAGAAACCGAGGTCGTGCTGGATCGAAGGCAGCGCGACGTTCACGATCGACACGTCGAGCACGACCATCAGATACGCGATCGAAAGGACCGCGAGCGCCTTCCATCTCTTCGGATCGGCGGCGAGGTTCTCGTCCATCTCTCCTCCTTACGCGGGAAACTTAGCGTTCACTAACGCACCGCCATGGTCACGTATTCCGCCGAGCCCGACCAGCCGGTAATCCCCCGTCCGGGAGGTGCGGTTACCCGCACCCTCCGCCTACTCGACGTCTTCCTGGATCAGCCGGTCGGAGGCGTGGATCCCGAGCAGGTGAACCCCGTCGCCCGTGCTGAGGAACTTGTGCGGCGTGTGCGCCGGCACCACGAGTATTTGCCCCGCCTCGGCCTCGACGGTCGCCTCGCCGACCGTGAAGGTCGCCGTCCCCTGCTCGACGACGAACGTCTCCTCGTACGGATGCAGGTGCAGGCTCGGCCCCCGGCCGGCAGGCGCGCGCACGACGAAGAACGTGACCGAGGTGCCGTGGTCTTTCCCCTCGAAGAGCGAGGCGGTCTCGCTGCGTCGCAGCTCCTCGAACGTCAGGGTCTTGGGCAAGGAGGCGCTCCTGGCGGTGTCTGTTCGCCCACTCGCGTCACGGTACGCGACCGTGCGTGCGGTTGTAACCAGGGACGCTATGTCGTACCTTCGAGCTCCGGGAAAACGAGAGAAGGGAAACCTTCATGCCTGGCGGCCGGCGAATCCTCTCATTGCTCGCACTCCTCGTGATCGGCCTCGCAGTGCCGTTCGCGCTCATGTCCAGGGACGCGCCCGCCGCACCGGCGGTCGCCGAAACGCTCGACCTTCCCTACACGAGAGTCGTGACGAGCTCGGTCCCCGGCTTCGAGGTGAAGCAGGCGGGCGGCGGGATCGCAGGCCGCTTCGAGATCACGAACCCGAACAACTCCGGGATTGCCCTCGACGGCGTCAGCGGCGGCACGGGTCACGGCCTGCTCGCCTGGAACTACGGCCTAGGCCGAGGAGCCGTCATCATCACGTCGAACTCGGCGAACACCCTCCCGACGCTGAACGTGAGCAACTCGGGGCAAGGCAGCGCGCTGCACGTGACCCAAAACGGCGTCGGGCCGACTCTGGCGGAGTTCGAGGTGAGCTCCGTGCCACAAGTTCGGCTCACACGGGACGGGGAGGGGCTGTTCAACGGAGGCACACGCTCGTGGGGAACCTCGGTTGCGGAGGCGCTGCCCGTGGTCGGCACGGCCGACGAGTATCGGCCGGGGGACGTCGTCGTGATGACGGACGCGTCGACGGTGAAGAAGTCGGGCAGCACGTACTCGACCAGGGTCGTCGGCGTCGTCGTCGGGAGGCCCGGAACGGTTCTTGCCGACGCGACGATCGCCGAAGACCTCTCCGCCTTCCAGACAGTTGGCGTCGCGGGAATCGCCGAGCCACGCGTGACCGCGTCGAACGGACGGATTCGCGTCGGAGATCTGATCGTGACGTCCGGACGTGAGGGCGTCGGCATGCGGGGCCGCGACCGGTCTCGCATGTTGGGAGCCATAATCGGGAAGGCGCTCGCACCCTTCTCAGGGCCGGGACTCGCCCGGATCCCCGTCCTCATGATGCTCGGCTAGCAAGACAGAAAAGGCCTCGTTGCCGAGGCCTCTAATGGAGCGGGCGACGGGACTCGAACCCGCGACCCTCAGCTTGGAAGGCTGACGCTCTAGCCAACTGAGCTACGCCCGCGTGCTCGCCAACGATAGCGGAGCGCTCGTCGCGCCTCCGGAGAAGGGCCGTGGCCGCCACGGCGGCGGCGGGCGGCAGGAGGATGAGCTGGGGCAGCTGGTAGCGCCAGGAGAACGGCGCGACGAGGAGCGTCCCGAGGCAGAGGCCGAGTGCCAGGCCGACGAAGAGGAAGGCCGCCGAGCGCAGGCCGGCCGGCCGGCTCCCCGCGAGCCCGAGCGCCGCCGCGATCCCCACGAGGAGCGCGGCCGCCAGGAGCGGCCCGGGCGCGTAGCCGAAGCGCTGGTACGTCCGCAGGAACGAGGCGAGCGAGACCTGCACGCGGCCGTCGTCGCCGTTCCGGAACTCGGGCGGAGGCCGGACCGACCAGCCCTTGAGGTGCCGGGGGATCGGAAACCGCGTCTGAAACTGCCACTGGGCGACGAGGTAGCCGCTCCGCTCCCGGTCGCCCTTGGTCGGCGCGAAGCTCGTCGCGAAGTCCTCGGCGACGACCCGTGCGTACGTGAGCGGCTGCTGCCGCATCGCGCGCCGGGCGAACGCTCCGGCGACCGAGTTCCGGGTTTCGCCCGGCGGCGGATCCACGTCGCCGACCGGGGAGCCCGGGAGCCAGATCAGGTTGACGAGCCGTGGGCGCTCGCCGACCGGTTGCCTCGGGCAGAGCGGACGCTCGACCTCGGGCACCGAGAACTTGCTGCAGTCGACCCAGAGGACGACGCGTGCGTAGAGGCGCCGCCCCTCGTAGCCGGTGAAGGACCACTCGCCGTGGACGGCGCGAAAGGCGGCCACGTACCCGAGGAGCAGCCCGCCGAGGACGAGTACGAAGGCACCCGCCCGGTGGAGGCGTTCGCGAGCGGGTAGTCCCGCGGTGAGGAACACGACGGCGAGGAGCGCCGGCAGGGCGACGAAGAGCGCCGTGCCGCGCGTGAGCGCGGAAAGCGCGAAGAGCAGGCCGGCCAGCCCGGCCGCGCGGGTCCCGAGAGGCCGGTGCCAGAGCAACGCAGCGACCCCGCCGACCAGGAGGAGCTCGAAGAGCGTCTCCGAGAGCACGTACTGCTCGATGTTCAGCTCGTAGGCGTCGAGGAGGACGGGCGCAGCGGCGAGGGCTGCGATCCAGCGGCGCGCGCCGAGGCGAAGGAGGACGGCGTACAGGAGGCACGCCATCGCGAGCCCGAAGAGGTGCTGGAGGAACGGCACGAGCGCGAGCCAGCGCCCGGGCGGCACGAGCGCGAGGAACGCCGAGTACCCGTACGGACGCTGCAGCGGAGGCGCGAACGTCCTGCTCGAGAGCAAGTAGAACTCGGAGTCGGGGCTGAAGAGCGCCGGCTGATAGGCGAAGAAGACGATCGTCCGCAGCGCCACGCCGAGAGCGAGGAGGATCAGGAAGAGCCGGTGCGCGCCGGCGAAGTCCCGAAGCGCCGCCCGGCGCCTCCCGCTGCCGCCCTCGTCGGATGCGCGCGCCATCCGCGCGCCACCCTAGCCGCCTCGCTACGAGAAGGACTCGATGTTGCGGACGACGTCGAGCAGCCGGTCGTGCCGCGGAAGGCGATCGAGCCCCTTGCCGCCGTAGACGTGGTCGCGCGTGCCGTCGTACGACCAGATCGTGTCGTTGCCGCCGTTTCCGTACAGGTAGTCCCGCCCCGCTCCGCCCACGATGCGGTCGGCGCCCTTGCCGCCCCGCACGACGTCGTCGCCGCCGGCCGCGTCGATCGTGTCGTTACCGCCGCGCCCGCAGATGACGTCGTGTCCGTTCGTGTCGAGCAGGTTGTCGTCCCCGCCCGTACCGGTGATCGTGCACGGCTCGGTCAACGGGCTTGCCTGGGAGGCTCCGAGGACCGGGAAGGCGGCCAGGGCGAGCGTGGCGACGAAGCACCCGAGCGTTCCAATCAGGAAGCGAGTCCTCAAAGCACGGCCCCCTTCAGCCGTCGTCGTCCCGTGCGGCAAAGCTCCAGGCCCAAGTATCGGACGCCTCAGCCGGCCGGTCATCCCCCGAACGGAGCTAGCGTGGCCGCGTGGCGCCCGACCCCTCGAGCTGGTATCCGGCGTGGGGCGAGCTCGCTGTCTGTGCGGTTGTGGCGGTGGCATACGGCTCGGCGGCACGCCGGTTCGGCGCGTCGCGCGCGCACATCGCCGCCTTCGCGGCCGCGGAGGCGCTTGCGCTCGCCGTGTTCTTCTCGCCCGTCGAGACGCTCGCCCTCCACTACCTCCTGTCGGCGCACCTCGCACAGAACGTCGCCCTCGCCGAGTGGATACCCGCCCTCGCCGTCCTCGGGCTCAGCGAGCGCATGGCAACGGCTCTCGCCCGCTTCGCGCCGGTCCGGGCGCTCACCCACCCGTTGGTCGCGCTGCCGGTCTGGATCGCGACGTACGCGCTCTGGCACCTCCCGCCGCTCTACGACGCGGCGCTCCGGCACCAGGGAAGCCTCATCCACGTCGAACACGCGAGCTACTTCCTCGCCGGAGCGGCATTCTGGTGGCCGGTTCTCCATGCTGCGCCCCGGCGCCTCGAGAGCGGGACAAAGGCGGCGTACCTGTTCGCGGCGTTCTTCTTCGCCAGCCCGCTCGGGTTGCTCTTCGCGCTCCTACCGGATCCGCTCTACGACTTCTACGCCGCCGCTCCGCGCGTCGGCGGCATCTCGCCGCTCACCGACCAGCAGATCGCCGGCGTCGTGATGGCGGCGAGCGAGGCGGTCGTCTTCTTCGGCGCCTTCGCCTTCTATTTCGTCCGCTTCATGTCGGAGGAGGACGGAGCGCGTTACAGTCAGCGCGATGCCTGAGCCGATCCTCGGGCCGTCCGAGCGAGAGACGTTCGCAGCGCTCGCCGACGTCCTGATTCCCGCCGCACGAGAGATGCCGAGCGCGCGCGAGGCCGATCCGAGCGGGAAGTGGCTCGACCGTGCGCTCGAGGCACGTCCCGACCTCGTCTCCGAGCTGCACCGGGTCCTGGGCGAGGCCCGGGCGCAGGACCCGGCCGAGGCGGTCGAACGGCTGCACGGGGACGACCCGACCGGGCTCGTCGCCCTCACCACGATCGTGAGCGGCGCGTACTACATGAACGTCAAGGTCCGGAAGCGCCTCGGATATCCCGGGCAGAAGCAGAGTCCCGCGTTTCCGGACGAGGCCGACTACTACCTCGACGGGGGCCTCCTCGACCCCGTGCTCGCCCGCCCCCGGCGCGAGCCTCCGCCCCGCGAGGCCTCCCGCAACGGAACGCGGCCGCTTCGCACGGGACGCCCGGACGCCGTCGACGTGCTCGTGATCGGTGCCGGAGCTGCCGGCTCAGTCGCCGCGAGGCACCTGGCCGAGGCCGGGTTCGGCGTCGTCTGCCTCGAGCAGGGCCGCTGGTGGGATCCGTCCAAGTTCCCGGGCTCGAAGCTCGAGTGGGAGCTCCTCGTGGAGAAGGAGTGGAGCCCCGATCCCAACGTCCGCGCGCTGCCCGAGGACTACCCGTGCGAGACGTCGGCATCCGAGATCGACCCCGTCATGTTCAACGCCGTGGGCGGGAGCACGATCCACTTCGGCGCGCAGTGGGCGCGCATGCGGCCGGCCGACTTCAAGGTGCGCACGCTGGAGGGCGTCGGTGACGACTGGCCCGTCACCTACGACGAGCTCCTTCCTTTCTACGAACGCATGGACCGCGAGATGAACATCTCCGGCATGGCCGGAGATCCGGAGTATCCGCCGGGGACTGCTCCCCCGCTCCCGCCCCTTCCGATCGGGAAGATCGGCCGCCGAGCCGCGGAGGGCATGAACCGACTCGGATGGCACTGGTGGCCGGCCGCGCACGCGATTCCGTCGCAGCCGGTCGGCGGCCAGGCGCAGTGCCAGCGGCGCGGCACGTGCATGTTCGGCTGCCCGGAGGGCGCGAAGGGGTCGACCGACCTGACGCTCTGGCCCGAGGCGATCAAGCACGGCGCGAAGCTCGTCACGGGCGCACGCGTGCGCGAGCTCGAGGTCGATGCCGACGGGCTCGTGACCGGAGCGCATTACCTCGATGCCGACGGCGCCGAGCGGTTCCAGCCGGCCTCCGTGGTCGTCCTCGCCGCGAACGGGATCGGGACGCCGCGCCTCCTTCTGCTCTCGGGCGGCGCCGACGGCCTCGCGAACTCGTCCGGGCTCGTCGGGAAGCGGCTCATGCTGCATCCGTACATGAGCGTGCTCGGGATCTACGAGGACGGGCTCGACTCGTGGCTCGGGCCGTGGGGCACCCCGCTCCTCTCGCTCGAGTTCGCCTCCACGGACGAGTCCCGCGGCTTTCCGCGCGGCGCGCAGTGGGACGTGATGCCGATCGGCGGCCCGCGCATGGCGCTCGAGCGCTACGACGCTCTGCCGCTCTGGGAACGCTGGGGCTCCTCGGTCCACGAGCTCGCGGCCCGGACGGTCGGACACGCGTTCGACTGGGGCATCGGGCTCGAGGACCTCCCCTCGGAGGAGAACTATGTCGGGCTCGCGCAGTCGCTCACCGACTCGCACGGCGTCCCCGCCCCGAAGGTGGTCTACCGGATCGACGACGACGCGAGGAAGAACCTCGCCTGGCAGATCGAGCGGGCGACGGAGGCGCACGAGGCGGCCGGGGCGGTGGACACCGTCGTCACGGACTGGTCGCACTGGGGCTGGCACCTGCTCGGGACCTGTCGCATGGGCGACGATCCGGAGACGTCCGTCGTCGACCGCTTCGGGCGCGCCCACGACGTCCCCAACCTGTTCGTCCTCGACGGGAGCGTCTTCCCCACCTCGGGCCCCCAGCCGCCGACGGCGACGATCGCGGCCAACGCCGCCCGCTGCACGGCCGCGCTGATCGCAGCGGCGCGACTCCAGGAAGTTCCGGCCTGAACGGCGTTCGCTGTGCCTGGGTTCCGCCGGCAGATCCTCTCTACGTCGCCTACCACGACGAGGAGTGGGGCGTCCCGTCGCACGACGAGCGTCACCTGTTCGAACTGCTCGTGCTCGAGGGCGCGCAGGCGGGTCTTTCCTGGGCGACGATCCTCCGCAAGCGGGACAGCTATCGCACGGCCTTCGCGGGCTTCGAGGCCGAGAAGGTCGCACTCTTCGACTCCCGTGACGTGGAGCGGCTGCTCGGGGACGCCGGGATCGTGCGCAACCGCCTGAAGATCGAGTCGGCGATCGCCAACGCCCGCGCCGTCCTCGAGCTCGAGAGCCTCGACGAGCTCGTCTGGTCGTTCGTCGATGGGAGCCCGAGGCGGAATGCGTGGAGGAGCCTGGCGGAGGTGCCTGCGGAGACACCCGAGTCGAAGGCGATGAGCAAGGAGCTCAAGCGGCGCGGATTCCGCTTCGTCGGCCCGACGGTCTGCTACGCCTTCATGCAGGCGTGCGGGCTGGTGAACGACCACACGGTCGACTGCTTCCGCCACGCAGAGGTGGGCTGAGCCTAAGCGCCGTCCCGCCCGGGGAACTTCGCGGCGGCCTCCTTGACCCGGTCGACGTCGAGCGTCATCTCGAGCAGCCCGACCTGGTCGTCCCAGATCGACGCGTCCGCCTGCTCTTTCACCTCGTCCTCGAGAACGTGCACCACGGGGAGCCCCAACTGGACTCCTGCCAACGGACCCACGTACGCCGGATCTCCGACCGTCACCGTCTCGGCGGCGACCTCGAGCGCCTCGAGGTCTGCCGCGCCGAGCACGACGACGACGTCTGACCCGTGCTCGTCGACCAGGCGCTTGATCCTGTCCTGGTTCTCCGGGTCCATGGCCCCCGCGGCCGTTCAGACGAAGCACTCCGTCTCGACGAAGACGACGTCGGCGCCCGCGGAGCGCACGACTTCTGCGATCGCCGGGCCCGGGACACCGTCCCGCTCGCCCAGCGCGATCACCTTCTTGCCGTCGAGCTTCATGCAGTCTCACCTCCTCCGTTCGACGCGAGCATCGCGAAGGCGCGCTCGACGTCCTCTCTCGACACCTGTCCGGACAGCCGCTCGATCTCCTCGCCGTCCCGCATGAGCACGTATGTGGGCAGACCGAAGACGCGCAGCTCGCGGCAGACGTCGCGGTTCTCGCCGGCGTTCACCTTGACCACGCGCACCGCGCCTCCCGCCTCCTCCTCGAGATTCGCGATCGTCGGCATCATCGCGAGGCACGGCTGGCAGCGCGGCCCCCAGAAGTCGACGAGCACGTTGCCGTCGGCCGTCAGGTCCTTGAACGTGTCCGGGCTTGCATCGACCGGCATGGCTACTCCTTTCCCGGTTCGAGGATGACCGACATCCCGTCGGCGAGCTCCGTCATCCGGCCGAGGAAGAGCGAGCCCTTGGCGACGAGCATCGTGGAGCCGAGCGCGCCGGAGCGGAGGCCGGCGAGCGCGTGCGGCAGCCACGGCACCGCCGAGGCGACGTGTCCCTGGGTCGGCGAGAAGCCGGGGAGCCCGCGCTCATGCTCGAAGTCGTCGAGCCGCGCGCGGTCGAGCTCACCGCGGCGGACCGCCAGGGCGCCGATGAGCTTGTAGTTCCGCTGCGGGACGTTGCCGGCGCCGGCCGGCTCCGTGATCTCGGGATCGTGGAGCTCCGTCGCGTAGCGGTCGACGTCCAGGATGCCCCGCCCGAGGCGCTCGAGCGGCTCGACGACGAGATCCTCGAGCACGGCCTGCTGCGCGGAGCCGGAACCGACTCGGTGCCGGCCGACCGCGTCCAGCCGGATCTCCGGCGCGCCCTCCCCGGCCGGACCGACGAGGATCGCGAGCCCGGCGAGCACGTCCTCGAGAATCGGAACGCCGTTCCGGATGGCGCCGGCGAACTTCATCCCGAGCTTGGCCAGCGACCCGCCCGCGACGACAGCGACGAAGGGGAAGACCCCGGCAGCGACAAGCGATCCGGCCAGGACGAGCGCGTGGACCGGGCCGCAACAGAAGGCTTTCGTGTCGCTTCCCGAGGCGCCCGAGCATCCGGCCTGCTCGGCGATCGCCTTCGCGAGGTTGCCGCCGCCGCGCTGATAGCGGTCGCCGACCGCCTCCTCTCCGCACCCGATCGCGTAGGGGAGCTCGTCGGGCGGGAAGCCGGTATCCGTGAAGAGGCGCTCGAGGGCGAGCGCGCCGGTCGCCTTGCACGCGAGGTTCTCGAGGAGGACGGGGGCCGCCAGGCTCTCGTCCAGCTCGTGGGCGGCGAGCATCGCGCCCACGGCCCGGTTGCGCTCGTACAGCGGGAGAGCCCCATTGCTCGCCGCCGTCCCGTCGCGCTTGAAGAGCTGGAACGGGTCGGCTTCCTCCATCCTCCGGTAGAGCTCGTTCTGGTCGAGGAACGCGCCGAACGGCCCTTCCGGCTTCGGCTCGGCGGCGTGGCGCCAGCGAGGGCGCTCGACCTCCCAGAGGTCGTCGGGGTGCAGGTTTCCGATGAAGGCCTGGTGCGGCGGGTACGCGAGGGCATCGTCGTAGGCGCGCAACGAACCGGTAAGGCGATCGAGGAGCCCGTCGCCGTCGGCGGCGAGCTCGCGCGCGGGCTTCGAGCCGTGGCGCACGAGATCCGGCGCGTGGGCGAGAACGAGCGAACAGCCGTGCACGGCAGCGTTGCGGCTCATGGGCCGGCTTTCGTGTGCGTCTTGACTCGATAAGCGCCGAATTCGGCTCCTTCTGCGCACCACGCGTGCGCCCGACGGCGATACGCTGAAACCGGAGGGAGGCCCGCGGCGGCCCCCGCGCGTGTGTGCTGCATCATGCGGCCGCCTCGACTTCCCAGACCGTCGTCGGCTCGACGTCCGTCTCGAGCATGTCGAGCGCGCGCTCGACGATGCGCCGCCGCTCCGCCTCGGTCAGACCGAACGGATGCGTGATCGCCGGCCCCCGGACGATCCGGTTTGCGCCGATCATCGTCGCGATCGTGGGCAGTGACGTCACGAACACGGTTGCGATTCCCGCCCGCTCGATCTCCTTCGCCAGCACTGCCCCGCAGCGCGTGCCGGTTCCTCAGGTCCCCGACAAGAGGACGGCGTGCACGCCGGCGTCCCGCAGCTCGCCGGCGATTTCGCGCCCGAACCGCGTCGAGGCCGCGACGGGCGTGCCGTTTCCGGTCGTCGTGTAGAAGGCATCGTGCAACCGGCCGATGCGTCCTTCACGCTCCAGAGTCCGAACCGTGTCGAGCGGCACGAGCCGGTTCGGATCCTCGTTCGCGAGCGCGACGTCGAAGCCACCGTGCACCGACTCGTAGCGGCCGGTTTCGAGTCGCTCGCCGTTCTCGAGCGGATAGCGAAGCCAGCCGCTGGCGCGGATCGAGGCAAGTCGATCCGGGTTTCCCTGCGGGACACAGCCGGCTTCCGTGACAAGCGCGACACGCGCCCCGGCGAGGTCGACCGCAGACGGGGGCGCCACACGTTCGAAGCCGGCCGTCACCTCGCTCCGCGTGTCGCCCGCAAGCTTGGCGAGCAAGAGCTCGATCGCCCGCTCTGCACCCGGCTTCTCGGCCTGCACGTTTCGCCGGAAGCCCCGCGGCAAATACCCTTCGACCTCCGGCGGCCCAAGCTCTCTGCCCGCGGCGAGCGCGGTCGCGAGAGAGCTCATTCGAGGAAGCGCATCGCGCATGCCTGCGACGTTCACGGACGTGGGCACGACGACGGCGCCGGCCGCGGCGCCCACACCCGGGTTTTCCTCGTGCATTGCCGCGAGCGCCGGGATCCCGAGCTCCGCTGCGGCCGCGGCCACCCGGCCGCAGGCATAGCCGTAGCGGCCGGACCCGAATGCCGGGCCGGCGATCAGAACATCGGGCCGCTCCGCGCGCGCGAGGTCGAGAAGTCGCGCCAGCGCGTCATCCTCGTTCTCCGCGAAGTAGTCGTCGCCGCAGGCGACGGTCGCAACGATCTCGACGCCGCCGAGGTGCGCGCTCAGCCCGCGGCCGGGCCCCACCGGACCCTCGAGCTTCGTCGGTTCGGTGTCGGCGGCTTCCTCGCCGCCCAGCCCGGCGAAGAACTGATTCAGATAGTGAACGGCTCTCACCATGTCGTCGCCGTCAGCGAGAGCTGACCCATCTGGTTCGTCGCCCCGAGGTAGTTCCGAACGGGGATGGGCGTCGCCTCCGCGGCCGGCGTGCCGTCGAGGAGCCGATCGCCCCCGAGCACGCGGTCCGGCGCCCACGCCGAGACGAGCTCCTCCGCGTTGCCGGCCGAGACGATGCAATCGGCCTCCGGAACCCAGTCCGTGAGGCCGGGGTTCGTCGAGTCCGGATCTGCCATCTCCGCGACGATCACGGCGGTTCGAACGCCGGCCTGCTCGCACGCGCGCACGGTGAGCATCACGTCGGTGTGGGAGTTGCCGCCCGCGTCGGTCGTGATGATCGCTCCGTCCGCCGAGAGCCCATGCGCAAGCGCCGCCGCGGCCTTGGCAGCCGCCCACTTGTCGTCGGCAGACTGCTCGTAGCCGCGCATGAGGACGAGACCCGCGAACGCGAGGCGCTCGCCATGCTCGCGGTAAAGGGCTCGCACGAGCTCGTTCCGCTGGAGGAAGATCGTCGGGTTCCGCAACGCGGCCCAGTGGTACTCGCCGCAGACGACCAGCGTGTCGAGGAGCCTCCACGGCTCGACGACGGCCGGCAGCCCGGCCTCACCCGCCGCGACTCCGTCGACCCATTGCGTGTACAGGGAGCCGAGGTCCGAGAGCTGCACGAGTGCTGCGATCCGCGGGAGGTCATCCGCGGCGGGGCCGAGCTCGAATCGCTCGACCTGCTCGGGATCGCCGTCCCTCGTCCCCTCGGCGACGAGCTCGGCGGTGGCGAGCGTCACCCGCCGAGCCGCTTCGTCGATTGCGACGTGCCCGGCGTCGTCCTTCGGCCGGAACGTGAGCACGACATTCGTGAGCTCGGCGAAGGGCGTCAGCGCAGCGGCAGGTCCGGCGAGGTCGATGAGCCCCTCCTGCTCATGCAGCGGTCGCTCCTCGCCGGGGAAGTCGAGACAGGCGATCACGGCTGCTCCAGCGATCGCGTTCGTCCGGCCCTCGGTACGAATGCGCGGCTCGACCGCATCCAGGACATGTGTGAGCCGAACGGAGTCGCCGGGGCCGACGACGTCGACCTCGACGCCGTCCAGCGCGTCCTCTGCGCCGGCAAGCTCCGCGATCGCAGTCGAGTCGACCCTCAAAACGTCGGGCGAGAACGAGGCGAGCTCCCAGGCGGTCATGCCGCCCTCCGGGCAAAGATCTCGCCGGCGGCCTCGAGGCAGGCCTTGCCGGCCTCGGGAAACAGCGGGCGTTTCAGCCGATACGCCGGGCCTGACACCGACACGGCCGCGACGCAACTGCCCGCATAGTCGAGCACTGGCGCGGCAACGGCGTTCAGCCCGAGCTCGAGCTCCTCGACCGCTGTCGCATACCCCCGTTCGCGCGTGCGAGCGAGCTCGCGCTCGAGGCGCCCGCGAGTCACGATCGTCTTCGGCGTCAGCCGATAGAGGTGCTCGGGCAGGGAGGCAGCGCCGAACGCGAGCAGGGCCTTCCCGTTCGCGGTGGCGTGCACGGGCGCTCCCTTCCCCGTCCAGTCGGTCATCCCCACGAAGTGGGCCGTTTGGACCTGGTGGACGTTGACCGCCTGGTCGCCTTGCGCGACTGCGAGATTGACGGTCTCCCCTGTCTCCCGCGCGAGGAGCTCGAGCGGGCCGCGCGCACGGCGGAGGAGGCTCAGGCCATGAATCGCGAGCGCGCCCAGCCGTGCGAGCTCGGGCCCAGGCGCAAACCGGTCGCCCTCTCGTTCGACGAGACCTCGCCCGTGCAGAGTGGCAAGGAGGCGCGAGACCGTGCTCTTGTGCATCCCGAGCTCCTCGGCGAGCTCCGACACGCCCACATCACGTCGCGCTTCGTTGAAGGCCGCGAGAATGGCAAGCGCCTTGTCGGCCGATTGCACGTTGCGAATTCTGCAACATCGCTGCAAGATTCGCAACTCACCGGAGCGGCACCGTCGACCACCATCGCCCGCGCCCGCTCCGCTGTTGTAGAAAGGGCGGATGGCAGGCGGCTCGGAGATCGACCCGATACTGCAGCGCGTCCCGGAGCTTCGCGACGCGATCTCCGTGAGCGAGCTGGCCGGCGGCCTGACCAACACGAACTACAAGGTCGAGACGCCCACGGACGCGTACGTAGTCCGCGTGTACGGCAAGGAGACCGGGCTACTCGCGATCGACCGCGAGAACGAGTACGAGAACACGGTCGCCGCTGCCGAGGTCGGCGTCGGAGCCCCGGTCGTCGCCTACCTCCGGGACGAGGGCGCGCTCGTGCTCGGATTCCTCGAGGGTCGTGTGTACTCGGCGGAGGACGTGTGTCGCGACGAAAACCTCGAGCGCATCGCGGACGCGTGCCGGCGGTTGCACGGGGCCCATCGCTTCCGGCTCGACTTCAACATGTTCGACATCCAGCGGCGCTACATCGGGCTCGTCCGGGAGCGCGGCTTCCGCCTGCCTGACCGCTACCTCGAGTTCGAGCCGCAGGTGCGCTTGATCGAGGATGCGATGGCCGTCCGGGATGAGGGCACCGTTCCGTGCAACAACGACCTCCTCGCCGAGAACTTCATCGACACCGGCGACGAGCTACGGCTGATCGACTACGAGTACTCCGGAAACAACGACCCCTGCTTCGAGCTCGGCAACGTCTGGAGCGAGTCGAACCTCCGGCTCGACCAGCTCGAGGCGCTCGTCGCTCACTACTACGGCCGCGACCTCGTGAACAAGGTCGCTCGCGCGCGGCTCTGGGGCCTGATGTCGAAATACGGCTGGACGCTCTGGGCCTCGATCCAGGACGGCGTTTCGGACATCGACTTCGACTTCTGGGGCTGGGGCATGGAGAAGTACGAGCGTGCGGTCGCCGAGTTCGACGGACCCGATTTCGACCGCCTGCTCGACGAGGTCCAGCGAACCGACTAGGGCGGACCCCGAGGTCTTTCGGAGGGCGCCCGACATCGCCGGGCGCCCGTCCCTCACTCGGCCGGAATCTCCGAGTGGACCATCCGCATGTCGATGCCCTGCTGACGCCGGTAGACCCTCGAGGCGAGGTAGATCAGAAGCGCCGCGCCGTACAGACCGAACATGTAGTAGAAACCGTGCCGCGCGGTCGTCCAGTCGATCCCGTAGATGGCGTTCGTCACCCACTCGTAGACCGCGAACCCGAGGATGGCCAGGAAGCCTCCGGCCGCCAGCGTGATGAGCGGGATCCCGGCGACGGAGTACCGGGCGATCGGCGACGCGTTGTAGATGTCCGGCTTCCGCCACGGGAGTATGAGCGCCGCGATCGCCGAGCCGGCGAACGTGATCGCGATCACCTCGGTCGCCGCGAGCGTCCAGCTGTAGAACTCGGAGTTGTAGGAGTAGAAGTAGGAGATCGGGATCGACGGCAGCAGCATCAGCGCGATCGCGACGATGGGGACCCCGTTCCCGGTGACCTTCGCGGCCGCCTCGGGCAGGACGCGGTCGAACGCGGAGGCGAAGACCACGCGGGTCGACGAGAGGAAGACCGTCCCGACCCAGCCGAAGAACCAGAGGGACAGCAGCGCCACGAGGATGAACTGCCAGACGGCCCCGTTCATGAGGAATGCCGCGAGAAGTCCGGGGTATGGGAAGAACGTCACGGGCGGGTTCTTCACGTAGTCGTAGAGCGCCGGCTGGCCCCAGTAGCCGTTGTTGGCGGCGTTGTAGAAATCCCAGCCGAAGGTCTTCGCGAAGAGGAGGAAGCAGATGATCGCGAGGATCGTCGTCACGATCAGCGCCCCGCCCATCGCCATGATGTTCTTGCGGAAGTCCGACGCGCCGCGCACCTCGCCGTAGAGCGTCGCGCCCCAGTTCGACCAGAGGTTGAAGAAGAGGACGAACGGGATGAGCAGGAAGACGCCCTTGGCCGCTCCGAACGTCCCGACGCTGTCGGTCGCGTGCGTGCCCACGCCGCCGGCTTTCAGAGTCCCCTGGTAGGCATTCCCCGGCGCTCCGAGCACGTCGCTGGCCTGCGAGTTGAATGCCGAGATGAAGTCGGTCTTCGAGTTGACGAGGAGCAGGACGAACATGAACGCGAGGCCGATCAGCCCGCCGTAGAAGCAGACCTTCTGGATGCGCGCGTATGTGCGCATCCCGAGCGAGATGACGACCGAGGCAAGGAGCGCCGTGATGATCGAGGCGGTGAAGAGCCCCTTCGGCTGCGAGAAGAACGAGACCCAGCCGTCGGCGCCGACGATCGCGCCGAGCGGGACGAAGATCTCGACGTTCAGGATGTTCGCGTAGATCGGGACCCAGTGCCAGAGGATGAACCACCAGCCGCAGGCGGCGAGCACGAATCCCACGCCGCCGCCGAGGACGCGGCTGATCCAGACGTAGTCGCCGCCGGCCCTCGGCATGGCCGCGATCAGCGAGGCGTAGGTGATCGCCTGCAGGACGAGGTAGGCGCCGGAGAGGATCACCGCCCACAGCAGGCTTCCGTCGGGGATGAAGACGGCGTACGAAAAGATGAAGAGCCCGAGGGTGATCAGGGTGATCGAGAAGAACGCGTAGATGAATGCATCGCGCAGGGCCCATCCCCGCACGAGACCGGTCGCCTTGCGCGCGAAGAGCGTGCGCTCCTGATACGGCAGGTCGCCCGCGGTCGTCGCCATCTCTCTCCCTCCTATCCGCTTGTGAGGACGAAGTTCTTGACCTTCTTGCCGCCGTCGAGCTCGATCAGGGCACCGAGGAGTTCGCCCTGCTCGTACGAGCTTCCTGGGTTGATGCAGAGGGTCTTGCCGATGCGGGTGTTGCCGCGCGCCTCGTGAATGTGCCCGTGCAGGGCGAGCGCGGGCTGGTGGCGCTCGATCGCCTCGCGCACGGCCGTGGAGCCGCACGGCACGGGCGCGTGTCCCGCGTGCTTGAGGCGCATGTCCTCCGTCAGCTCCGGAGCGTCGTCGAGCCCTGAGCCGTAGGGCGGGCAATGGAAGCTGAAGATCGTCCGCTCGGGCGGTGCGCTCACCTGAGCCACGACCCGCCGGATGCGCTCACCGAGGTCGGGTTCGTCCTCCTCGCGGTAGGTCTCCCACGGGGTGAAGTTCGACCAGCCGGTCGAGGCCATCTGAAAGCCGTCGATGTCCACCACGCGACCCTCCGCAAGCTCGACGTACTTCGCCTGCTGGACGACCTCGTCGATGTCGAGCTGGTCGTCGTTTCCCGGGCAGACGAAGCAGCGGATGGGGGTGCCCTCGAGGCGCTCGTCGGCGAGCTCCATCCACTGCTCCACCGTCGCGAGCATCTGCTCGTGGAAGAAGCGATCGGCGCGCTCCGGGTCGCCTTCGTACTCGGCGAGCTCGTCGGGCGTCGTTCGGAAGGGGTAGTAGCCGCGCCGCTTGACGGCGCTCTCGAACTCCGCGACCTCGTTCTCGCCGGAAAGCTCGTGCCGGTTCTCGAGCAGCGTCGAGTGCCAGCGCCCGCCTCCGTCGTCGACGATCGGAACGAGGGCCTTCCCGGTCATGTCGCCGCCGAGCACGATCGCGTCGGCGCCGTAGTGCTTGCCGCTGTTCAGGAACTTCCGCCAGCAGGTCTCGGAGCCGTGGATGTCCGTCGCGAAGAACAGACGCACGGAGCGATTTTGGAGCGTCCCGAGGCGGAAGTCTAGGGGCCCCCGCCGACCTCCTCGGGGAGCTCGTACCAGCGCTTGCGCTCTCCGATGCGCGCTCGGAGCTTCCATCCGCGGGACTTCGGCTCCGCCTCGATCCGATCGAGGAGCGCGTCGAGGCGCTCGTGCAGGGTCCGCTTCGACTCTGGCGCGAGCTCCTGGGCGTCCAGGTGTTCGCGGCACCACTCGAGGTTGTGCGTGAACGTGCGCCAGAGACCCCAGTCGTCGGCACAGAGCTTCGCGATGCGCTCGGCGTTCACAGTGTCGCCGTCTTCGACGCCGACCGGGTGTTGCAGGAGGAGCGCAAGTGCGTCCCGCAGGTCCTTGTCGTTCATCTCGATCACCTGGAGCTTCGTGAGCAGCAGCTCGGCGAGCGGCAGGGTCTTCGGCTCGAGGTCGACGCGCAGCGGGATCGAATGCGACATTCGGAAGCCCCCGACGAACACGTCCACCTGGCGCTCGTTCGACACGTCGAAGAAGAGCAGCCGCTCGTTTCCGTGCAGCGCGTTGAAGGCCACGTGCGGCTCGTAGCCCTCGTGGCGGAACAGCGTCGTCACGGGCCCGGCGGTGCCGCGAAGGGTGACGAAGTCGAGGTCGGCATACGAGCGGGTGAGCACGCTAGGGAGCGGTTCCGTGGCGCGCAGGCAGATCGCCACACCTCCGAGGAGTCGCAGCGGAACGCCGTCTCGCTCCGCTCGCTCGAGCAGGCGTCTTCCCTCGGCTACGACATCGGCCTCGATCGGCGAAGCCTACGGGCGAGACCGTTGTCTGGGGCGGGATCCACCCTGCCGTTGTGGCGCCCCAATCCCCTTGCTCGGCCAACCGCTCGAGGCCAACAATATCGTCCGCAAACCTTGTTGAAATCGTCCCGAACCTGTGCGATCCTCGCCTACTGCGGGCCGCCGAAGACAGGCGGCGGAGAGCCTGCTCGGCAGGCAGGCGAGAGGAGGACAGGATGGGCAAGCGATTTGGATTCGTCCTAGCGGGCGCGGCAGCGCTCGCACTCGCGGTCACGGCGGTCGTGTTCGCGGCGAGCGGGGGCGCGGGTTCCGCCGCCGACGCGACGCGGGCCTCGGGCCCGAGCGTCGCCCAGGCGACAGGGGCGGGAGGCGGCGGCTGCAAGATGGGGTTCGACACGGAGAACACCGTTTTGATCCCGCCCAGCGACGCCACTTTGTCTAACCCGCCCGCGGGTGTCGTCACGTTCACGAAGGGATGCTCCGGCGCAGCAGTCGGCCAGTTCACCTCCGAGGTCAGCACGGGTACCTCGGGCGGCGGGTTCATCCACCTGGACATGCGGGCGACGTGCATCGGTACCGGCGGGTTTGCCGCTCCGGTCTGCACCGTGGGCCAAGAGGTCCTCGCGGCGCCGGGGCACACGTTCCTCGACAACACACAGCACAGCGCTACCGAGGTGCACGGGATGAACATGGTCTGGCCTGCGCTTCCGCGAGGAAAGTGGAAGTTCGAGGCCCTGCCGGGCGGTAACGGATCTTCCTCCCTGGACTACCGCACGTTCACAGTCGAGGCCTACTAAGAGCAGGAGCTAGTTGAGCGATATCGCGCCGCCGCCTTGTTCATCGGCGGCGGCGCGAGGCTCATCGGGACGCCCGGATTCGAACCGGGGGCCTCCTGCTCCCAAAGCAGGCGCGCTACCAGGCTGCGCTACGTCCCGCGCCCCCTGATCGTACCGTCCCTCGCGGCCGGTCAGGCGCCGCCGAGCAGGCTGCGAAGCTCGGTGATCTTCTCGCGGCGCAGGGTCTCGCGGTCGCCGCGGTCGACAGCCTCGATCACGTCGCGGATGAGCGCGGCGAGGTCGACCGGGTTGAACGGCTTCGTGATGTAGTCGACGCCGCCGGCGTCGATCCCTCGTACCCGATCTCGCAGGTCGGCGCGCGCCGTGAGGAAGACGACCGGGATGTCCTTCGTCGCTTCGTCCTCGAGCAGGCGCTCGGCGATGGTCCAGCCGTCGAGCCCCGGCATCATCACGTCGAGGAGGATTGCGTCGGGCATCTCGGCGCGCGCGAGCTCGAGGCCCGAGGGTCCGTCGCCCGCCTCGATCACGTCGAACCCCTCTGCCTCGAGGTTGACCCGGCAGAGGAGCCGGATCGGGGCTTCGTCGTCGATGACGAGGACCTTGGTCACCGGCCCGCCGTCTCAGCGGGGACCAGCTCGCGCGCCGACGAGCGCCAGGCCGGCAGCTCGAAGGCGAACGTCGCGCCCTGCCCCTCCTTCGACTCGACCCAGATGCGGCCGTTCATCGCAGCGAGAAGGCCGCGGGCCAGGAAGAGGCCGAGTCCCGTGCCCGGGACGCCCGAAAGCGGCTCGGCGTCGACCCGGAAGAATTTCGAGAAGATCCGGTTCTGGTCGGAGCGTGGGATGCCTATCCCTTCGTCGCTGACTCGCACCTCCACGCTTCCCGCCTTGCCACGACCCGACACCGTGATCGTTCCGCCGTCCGGGGAGAACTTGACTGCGTTCTCGAGCAGATGCGTGAGGACCTGCGTGAGCTTCTCGCGGTCGGCCTCGGCACGTGGAACGTCGGCGGGAAGGTCGACGTGGAAGCTGTGTCCGCCGTTCGCCGCCTCGCTGGCATTCGCCACCGCCTCGTCGACCACCTCGGCGATGTCCGTCGCGCCCATCGCCATCCCGATCGTGCCGGCCTCGAGCCGGGCAACGTTCAGGAGGTCGTCGACGATCGCGATGAGCCGCTCGGACTCCGACGCGATGTAGCGAAGGAACGTGTCGCGTTCCGTCTCGCCGAAGGCGATGTCACTGCGAAGCAGGGTCTCCGCGAAGCCGTAGATCGACGTCAGCGGCGTCCTCAGCTCGTGCGAGACCGTCGAGACGAAGTCCGATTTCATCTGCTCGAGGCGGCGCTCCGCCGACACGTCCCGGAACGCGAACACGCGCCCCGCAACCGCCCCAGCCGAGTCGGACATGACGGCTTCCGTGAGCGAGAGGAAGACCTCCTTCCCCGCGCGCAAGATCGTGATCTCGCGCTCGCCCGGCGCCTCGTCCGCCGAGCTCAGCTCGCGCTGGAGGACGTCGGGTACGCGGCGGCCGAGCGCCTCCTCGACCGGGACGCCCGTGATCTGTTCGGCGGTCGCGTTCCAGAGGACGATTCGTTCGTCTCGGTCGACCGCGACGATGCCGTCGGCGATGTTGGCGAGGATCGCGTCGTTTCGCTCCTTCTCCTCAGCGACGCGCTGGTAGAGCTCCGCGTTCGCGAGCGCCGCGGAGGCGACCACGCTGAGCGCCGTCAACGCCTGCACCTCGTCGTCGCGCCACGTGCGCGGAGAGGCGCTGTAGACGGTGACAACGCCGAGCAGGCCGCCGCCGTGCGTGACCATCGGAACGGCCACGCAGGCGCTCATGCCCTCGCCCAGGAGCGGATCGGTCCGGCTCGCCCTCGGCGTCGTGCGAACGTCCTCGACGACAGCCGGTGCCCGCGACTGGGCGACCTCGCCCAGGAACCCGCTGCCCGAGCTCGAGCGCGTCCCCTCGGCCAGCCCGGTGCGCGCGCCGGTCGTCGCCCTCACGACGAGCTCGTCGCCCTCGAGCAGGCGGACGGTCGCGGCGTCCGCGTCAAGAAGGATGGGCGCCTCACCGGCGATCTCGGCGAGGACGACGCCGGGGTCGAGATTCGTGACGAGCCGCGCGCCGAGCGCGGCGAGGCGCTGGGAAAGCGTGTTCGCGCGCCGCTCGGCCTCGAACAGGTCGCTGCGCTCGAGCGCGCCGCGGGCGGCGTCGGCGAGGTGCCGCGCGAGCGCGATGTCGTCGTCCGTGAAGGTGCGCTCCTCGACGAAGAGGACCACGACCGCGTGCGCCTGCCTCTTCCCAGAGACCACAGGTGCGGAGAGGAGCGCCCGATAACCCTCGGCGACGAGCGCTCGCCGCCATTCCTCGTCGAACCGCTCGTCGTGTGCGAGCGAGCTCGACGTCACGATACGAACGTCGCCCGGATCGACGGAGAACGGAAGAGCGGACGCGGACAGGCCGCCGGCGCCCGTGCTCAAACCGGACCCGAGCTCGTGCGAGGCCGCCACTGCGAGGCGTTCGTCCTTCGGCTCGAAAACGACCGCGGCATCGCCGCCGAGGGCCTCGGCCGCGGCCTGGGCGAGGGCGTCGAGCGTCTCGCCGAGGGAGAGCGGAGATCCCAGCGCGTCCGCGACGCGGAAGAAGCCGCGCTCGATGCGCGCCTGTCGCGCCCGCTCCTGAAAGCTCTCCGCATTGTGCAGGGCGATCGACGCGAAGCGGGCGAAGACCTCGAGGGTCTCGACGTCGTGCTCGGCAAAGCTTCCTGGACGGCGCGCACACACGCCGAGCGCTCCGCGCGCCTCGCCGCGCCAGGTGATCGGCGCGACCATCACGTCCTCGAAGACGGAATACGGCTTGCTCGGCGGCGGATTCTCGGACCGCGCGAAGTCGTGGGTGAGCACCGGCCGCCCGGTCTCGATCGCTTGGCCGATCGTGCCCGCAGCGGGGATCTGCCGGCCGACGTTCGAGGCCGGAACGCCTTTCACGGCCCGGCAGCGAAGCGAGCGCCCTCCGGGCTCGAAGATCCAGCAGTCGGCGGCATCCGCCTCGAGCAGCGCGAGGACCTCGTCGACGAGCCGCTGCAGCACCGACTCGAACTCCAACTCGCTCGTGACCGCGTGGGCGGCGTTCAGGAGGACGGCCTGCTGCTCGGCTCGAAAGCTGTCCCCGGCCGCCGTCGTGCGAGCGCGCGGACGCCGCCGACCGAGCGCGCGAGCGAGCCGAGGCAATAGGCGAAGCATGTTCACCGGGCACCCAGATGATAGGGCGCGAAGCGCCCGGTGAAAACGGGAAGCCCGCCGCTCGGGGGGTTGATGCGGCGGGCTTTCCACATTCGCTCACCGCGGCTAGATGCTCAAACCGGCACCTCCGCGGATCGCATCGCCCAGTGGCACGGAAGCTAGCGCGAGCCGCGTCAGGTTCCAATAGGTCTTTCGGCCCATCTTTGTAACGAGTCATTCGCTGTTAAGCAGCAGTTAAGGGGCCGGAATCGCGCGGGTCGCCGGGCTAGAGTGGCCGCGGTGGTCACGCGCATCGTCCTCGCGTCGCCCCGGGGGTACTGCGCCGGGGTCGAGCGCGCCATCGACGCCGTCGAGGAGGCGCTCGAGCGCTTTGGCGCGCCCGTCTACGTGCGGCGCGAGATCGTCCACAACGCGCACGTCGTCCGCTCGCTCGCCGAGCGGGGCGCCGTGTTCGTGGAGAACGAGCAGGACGTCCCCGAAGGCGCTCTCGTCGTGTTCTCGGCGCACGGAGTCGCGCCGAGCGTGCATGCGAACGCCGCCTCGCGGGGGCTGCAGACGATCGACGCGACCTGCCCGCTCGTGCTGAAGGTACACGCCGAGGCACGGCGTTTCGCGGCGGACGGCTTCACGGTTCTCCTCATCGGCCATGCCGGCCACGACGAGGTCGTCGGGACCATCGGCGAGGCTCCGGACTCGATCGTGCTGGTCGAGAGCGTCGAGGACGCGGAGGACGTTTCCGTTCCCGATCCCGAGCGGGTGGCGTACATCACCCAGACGACGCTCTCGGTCGACGAGACAGCCGAGATCGCCGCCGTCCTCAGGCGCCGCTTCCCGGCCATCGCCTGGCCGAAGAAGGAAGACATCTGCTACGCGACGTCGAATCGGCAGCGCGCGGTCAAGGGGCTCGTCGAGTCGGTCGACCTCGTGCTCGTGATCGGCTCGGCGAACAGCTCGAACTCGAACCGGCTCGTCGAGGTCGCACGGAGCCGCGGGGTCCCGGCGTTCCTGATCGAGGACGAAACGGCGATCGACGAGCGCTGGCTCGAAGACGCCGAGATCGTCGGGCTCACGTCCGGTGCGTCGGTTCCCGAGTCGCTGGTCGCGCGCGTCCTCGACTGGTTCGCCGAGCGCGGGGTCTCGGACGTACACACCCGCCCGCACCTGCCGGAGACGGTGACGTTCAGCCGGCCGGTCGAGCTGCGGCGCGCCGCCGTCGCCTCGGCGTCCTAGAAAGGTTCGAGAACACACCTACGAGCCACGGCGCTCGACGTGCGGGCCTCGTCCGCCCCGTGAGCACGTTCCAAAGTCGTTGCACGTGCCTGGCACCGGTCATGTCCCGGTCATGTCCCGAAAGCGCTAGTCCTCGACGAACCGCTTAAAACGTGTGCGAGCGCGCGCCGGCGGGCCGTCGCCAAAGGTGGAGAGGAGACGTTCGGTCGCGACGAAGCTCAACGGCGGACCCCGACCGATCGTCGACGGATAGCTCGACCATGGCCACGCGGCGGCAGTCGAAGCAAGTCCCGCGCGAACGGGGTTCAGCGCAACGTATCGAGCGAGCTCGAGCATGTGCGAGTTCGACTCGACGAGCGCGGCTCGGTATCGGCTTTCGAACACGTGGCCGTTGAAGCCGTGGATTTGGTTGAAGACTTGTGCGTACGAGCCATTCAGACGGTGCATCCCACGGCCCAGGTCGCCCGCAGGCGCCTCGACAACGAGGTGGAAGTGAGTATCCATGAGGCAAAACGCGAGGAGAAACCAGCCTTCAATCCTGACCGTCCGAGCCAGGAGGCGGATGAAGAGCGCTCGCTCCGAATCATCGGTGAAAATCCGCGAGCGGCGAACGCCGCGTGCGACGATGTGGAAGGTCCCGCCTGGAACGCGAAGCCGCTGGTGTCGACCCATGTGTCGACCGTAGCCTCGGGGGAGGGTGGCAAGACCCGAAGCCTCGCGGCCGTCACACTTTCTTCACGCGTGCCTGGCACCGGGACATGGCCCGCATGGTCAGGCTTTCGTGACGGCGAGGGTGGGTCCGACTTCGATCAGGGTCGCGAGCGTCTCCGCCTTGATCCAGTCGGCGTGTTCGAGGAGCTCGCGGGCGTCCTCAGGGACCGTCAGCACGATCCGGTCGGTCACGTCGAGCCCTGACTCCTTGCGCAAGCGCTGAACCGCGTGGATCAGATCGAGCACGCGCCCTTCCCGCTCCAGCTCCGGATCGAGCTCAGTGTCGACCCCGACCGAGAGCCGATCGGAATGGGCCCAACCCGGTTCGACCTTCCGCTCGACGATGAGCTCGTCGGGTGACAGCTCGTAGCCGGCGACCCTGACATGTCCGTTCGACCCGGGTTCGACGCCACCCTCCTCGAGGGCGCGACGCACCTTCGGGAGGTCGCGCCCGAGCTTCGGCCCGAGCACGGGAAGGTTCGGCTTGTACGTGACGCGCGTGAGCGGCTCGTCGCGAAACTCGACCTCCTTGACACGCAGCTCGTCGCGAAGCTCGTCGACGTGGCCGGCCGACCTCTCGGCGCCGTAGACGTGCAGCCGCCGGAGGGGCTGGCGCAGCTTCAGGTTCGCCTCGGCGCGGGCCTGCCGGCCGAGCTCGACGATCTCCCGCACTTCGCCCACCTCGTCGAGCACGCCCTGATCCTGGAGCTCCGGGGCCGCCTCGGGCCAGCCTGCGAGGAAGACGCTCGCCGGCGCCTCCTCTCCGCATGGGTCGGCGACGAGGCCGCGCCAGAGGTGCTCGGCGAGGAACGGCATCACGGGCGCGACGACGCGGAGGGCCTGGGCGAGCGCATACCAGAGCGTCCGAAACGCCGCCTCGTCGTACGCGTAGAAGCGGCGACGCGAACGGCGGATGTACCAGTTCGAGAGGTCGTCGACGAAACGGTCCCACGCGCGCGTGACGCCGACCGTGAGGAACTCGTCGTAGGCGGTAGTCACCTCGTCCACCAGCTCTTGCACGCGGGCGAGAAGCCAGCGATCGAGCGGCCGTAGCTCGAGGCCCTCCGGGCCCCGCTCGAGGTCGGCGAAGCGCGGCTCGAACCCCTCGACGTTCCCGTACAGGACGAGGAAGGACGCCGAGTTCCAGAGCGTCAGGAGCTTCCGCTTGATCTCGTGCGCCGGGCCGTAGCCGAAGAGCAGGTTCCGGTCGGGGGGCTGCTGGCAGAACTGCCAACGCATTACGTCCGCGCCCATCCGTTCGAACGCTTCCTCGGCAGGAATGAGGTTCCCCCACGAGCCGTGCATCTCCCGCCCCCGCTCGTCGAGCATCTTCTCGTACCCGAGCACGCTCTCGAATGGCGCCTTGCCAGTGATCACGACCGACATGAAGAGCTGGGAGTAGAACCAGAGCCGGATCTGCTCGCGCATCTCGGAGACCCAGGTCGCCGGGAACCACCGCTCCCAGTACTCGTGGTCGGGCAGGTCGGCTTCGGAGAGACCGGCCGAAGCGCCGGTCGCGTACCCACCCGGCTTCCGCTCGGGATTCTGCCAGCCGAGCGTCGAGAACGGGACGATGCCTGCGTCGAGCCAGACGTCGCCGACCTCGGGGATCCGTGCGACGGGCTCGCCGCATGCCTCGCACGCGATCTCGACGGCGTCGATCCACGGCCGGCGCAGCTCCGGCAGCTCCTCGCCGCGAACCGTGAACGCCGCCCGTTCGAGCAGCTCGGCCTTCGACCCGATCACGTTCAGACGGCCGCAGGCGCACGGGTAAAGCGGGAGCGGGAGCCCGTAGTAGCGGCGGCGCGAGATGTTCCAGTCGCCCATGTTCACGAGCCAGTCGTCCATGCGCTTGCCCATGTACTCGGGCGTCCAGCGGACCTCGCGGTTCGCCGCGCGCATCGGCTCGCGCAGGTCGCGTACGGAGATGAACCAGTCGTCCGCGATGCGGAAGATCAGAGGCGTGTGGCAGCGCCAGCACTCGGGATAGCGATGCTCGTAGAGCCCCGCCTCGATCAGCCGGCCCTTCTCCTCGAGATTTCCGATGATCTGCTCGCCCGCTTCGACCGTCGAGAGCCCGTGCAGCCAGCCGTAGTCCGGGTAGAAGCGACCGGCTTCGTCGACGGGCATCAGGACGGGCAGGTGGTGGAGCCGCGACAACTCGAAGTCCTCGGAGCCGCAGCCCGGCGCGATGTGGACGATTCCCGTTCCCTCGTCGAGGGCGACCTCGACCCACGGAATCACGCGGTGGTCGACCTCCGATCCCGGGACGAGGTCGTCGAACGGGCCCTCGTAGCGCCATCCGACGAGCTCCGCCCCCGTCAGCACCGCCTCGAAGGACTCGTCCGGATAGCGCGGCGCGGCGACCCACTCGCCGTTTGCGCGCCGCCCGTACTCGGCGTCGGGGTTGACCGCCGCCGCCACGTTGGCCGGAAGCGTCCACGGCGTCGTCGTCCAGACGACGAGGAACTCGCCGGGCCGGTCGAGGAGCGGGAGACGGACGAAGAGCGAGGGATCGGCGCGCTCGACGTAGCTGCCCGCGAGCTCGTGGGCCGAGATGGACGTGCCGCAGCGCGGGCACCATTCGGTCGACCTGTGACCGAGGTAGAGCCAGTCGCGCTCGTGGACGATCTTCAGGAAGCGCCAGATGTACTCGATGTTCGTGTCGCTGAACGTGAAGTAGTCGTTGCCCCAGTCCATCCACTGGCCAAGGCGTTTCGAGCCGCGGGTGAGGTCCGCGGCCGACTTGACCACGACCTCGCGGCAGCGCGCCGCGAACTCGGCGAGGCCGTACTCCTCGATCTCGCGCTTCGAGTTCAGGCCGAGCTCGCGCTCCACGCCGACCTCGATCCAGAGCCCCTGGCAGTCGAAACCGTTCTGGTAGCGCTGGTCGAACCCCCGGAGCGCCTTGTAGCGCTGGAAGACGTCCTTCAGCGCACGGCCCCAGGCCGTGTGGACGCCGAGCGTCTTGTTCGCCGTGACGGGGCCGTCGATGAAACTGAAGCGCGGGCCGCCCTCGTTCGCGCGGCGCAGCTGCTCGAACGTCCTCTCCTCGTCCCACCAGGCGAGGATCTCGAGCTCGATCGCGGGGTGATCCGGGACGGACGGAAGCGGCCGGAACATCTGCGGCCCAGTCTACGTTTCACCCTGTATGGCAAATCCCGTCACGACATCCGATTTCGACACCGAGGTCCTGCAGAGCGACCAGCCGGTGATCGTGGACTTCTGGGCCGAATGGTGCGGTCCCTGCCACATGGTCGCGCCCGTCCTCGAGCAGATCGCAGACGAGCGGGCCGAAGAGCTGCGCGTCGTCAAGGTCAACATCGACGAGGAGCCGGAGCTCGCCCAGCGCTACGGCGTGATGAGCATCCCCACGATCGTCCTCTTCAAGGACGGGGAGCCCGCGGCCGCGGCGATCGGCGCCCAGCCCAAGGCTCCGCTCGAGCAGGCGCTCGGCCTCGCGTGATTTGAGCTAGCTCAGTCTTCGTCGCCGAGGAAGGCGTGGAAGTCGGCCTGCTTGCGCAGGTACGACTCGACCTCGCGCACGACGTCGGCCGTCCAGCTGTCGAGCCACTCCTCGGAGAGGTAGTCGTCGATGCGATGGAGCTCGAGATCGGCCATCTGCGCGGATTATCGAGCGCGTCACCATGCCTCGTAATGGGCCGAACGGCCTATCTTGGCGCTGCTTTTGACCTAACTCGTGCGGGATTCTCTTCGCTCGCAAACGGGCAGAACCGCGCGATGGAGCCGCAACACGACACGCACAGGGAAGAAGAGCCGTCTCCCGAGCGCCAGGCGGAGGAGGAGGCGCAGCGCTACCCGGGACACGAGTCTCCCCACGAGACGATCGACCCCGGCGAGCACAAGGAAGAGGACGTCTAGACTGATCTAGGCGGCCGCGGCCTCGGCGCAGACGGCGTCCGAGAGGGCGGGCCAAGCCTCGAGCGCCCAGTCGCCGAAGTCGCGGTCGGTGAGGCAGGCGCAGGCGAGACCGAGGGCGGGATCGACCCAGAGAAATGTTCCGGAGCCGCCGAAATGGCCGAAGGTCTGCGGTGAGTTCTTCGTGCCGGTCCAGTGCGGCTCCTTCGCGTCCTTGAGCTCGAAGCCGAGCCCCCAGTCCATCGGCTCCTGCCGGCCGATCCCGGGAAGGACGCCCCCGAGACCGGGGAACACGACGCTCGTCGCCTCGGCGAGCGTCTCGGCCGCGAGCAGGGTCGGAGCCAGGAGCTCCTGCGCGAGGCGGAGGAGGTCCGTCAGCGGCCCGAACGCATCGGCCGCAGGCGAGCCCTCGAGCTGCGTGTCCGACATCTCGAGCGGCGTGAAGACCGCCGCGTCGACGTACTCGGCGAACGCCGTCTCGGCCCGCTCGGCGACGAGGTGGCCGAGCTGCTCGAAGCCGGTGTTCGAGTAGATCCGGCGCTCGCCCGGCTGGCCGATCGGCTCCTCGCCCTCGAACGGGAGGCCCGAGGCGTGCGCGAGGAGATGACGCACCGTCGCGCCCGGCGGGCCTGCGGGCTCGTCGAGCTCGACGACGCCTTCCTCCACCGCGGTCAGGACGGCGACCGCTGTGGCAAGCTTGGTCACGGAGGCCCAGCGGAAGACGCGCTCGGCCGGGCCGCGCAGACCGAGCACCTCGTCGGCGCGCGTAACACCTGCGGTCGCGTGGCCCGCACCCCAGTCGTCGATCGTCTTCAGGGCCTGCACGGCCGCGCGATACTACGCTCCCGATGACGCGCCGCCGAATCTCCTCCGGCTCCCCGTACGAGAGGACGGTCGGTTTTTCGCGTGCCGTCCGCGTCGGTGAGCGCGTCGTCGTGGCCGGGACCGCACCGGTCATGCCGGAAGGCGCCGACCCTCCCGCCGATGCGTACGGGCAGGCGCGTCGGTGCCTCGAGATCATCGGAGGAGCGCTCCGCGACGCCGGCGCGTCGTTCGACGACGTCGTGCGCACGCGTATGTACCTCGTTCGCACCGAGGACTTCGACGAGGTCGGGCGCGCGCACGGCGAGGTGTTCGCGGACGTGCGGCCCGCGAACACGACCCTGACGGTCAAGGAGCTGGTCGACCCGCGCTGGCTCGTGGAGATCGAAGCCGAGGCAGTCGTAAGCGGGCCCTAGAGCCCGCCTACGACCCCCAGCCCGGGTGCGCCTACGACTCGGCCGGCTTCATGCGGCCGGAGAACTTGACGGCCGAGACGCCGAACGCTGCGAGCGCCGCGGCCAGCGCCGCGCCGATGCCGGCGTCGCGCCAGTCGATGCCGCCCGTGTCGGAGCCGACGAGCTGCGGCTGTGCCTCGACCGGACCGCCGACCCGCGCCGCGCGGTCGTCGGGCCGCGTGAGCTGCGACTGAGCCGGGCCGCCGACGCGCACGCCGCGGTCGTCGGGCCGCGAGTGGAGCGGCGTCGTCGAGCTCCCGCCCTCGTTTGCGACGTAGCCTTGAGCCGCTGGAGCGGCGAGCGCCGCGACGGCGAAGGCGAGGGCGACGCGCCGGACGAACCGATGCTTCTTCCGAATCCACATCTCCCGTTCTCCTTTTCCGACCCCAACGATTGCCTACGGGACGGCGTAAGGGCGAGGAATCTTCCGACGGGCTCGGGGGTACTACAGTCCGGGGTCACATGAAGCAGATCTTCCCGGCGACGATCACCGCCAAGGGCTTCGCGGCGGGCGGAAGCGTGCTCGACCACAAGTTCGGGTCGAGTGACCTGTACACGCTCGGGGCCGAGGAGGAGTACATGCTCCTCGACCCGGAGACCTTCGACCTCGTCCAGCATGTGGACACCGTCCTGACGGAAGTGCGCGAGGGCGAGTTCGCGGAGCGGATCGGCCCCGAGCTCATGCAGTCGACGGTCGAGATCTCGACACCCGTCTGCCGGACCGCAGGCGACGTCCACGCCTCCCTGTGCAAGCTACGCGGCCAGGTCACGCAGGTCGCGCACAAGAACGGCCTCCGCGTCGGTTCGGCCGGGACACATCCGTTCAGCCTGTTCGAGCGCCAGCGGATCACTGCTCGCGATCGCTACCGGAACCTCGTCGACCAGCTGCAGTACGTTGCCCGTCGCGAGCTCATCTTCGGCATGCACATCCACGTCGCGGTCGACGATCCCGAGAAGGCGATCCAGGTCACGAACGCGCTTCTCCCCCACCTCGCCGACCTGCTTGCGCTCTCGGCGAACTCGCCGTTCTGGCGCGGGGAGCCGACCGGCCTCTCGTCGACGCGGCAGATGGTCTTCGCCGCCTTCCCGCGCTCGGGCCCGCCGCCGCGCTTCAAGGACTACTCCGACTACGCCGAGGTCGTCGGCCACCTCGAGAAGACGGGCTGCATCGCGGACTACACGCACGTCTGGTGGGACGTCCGCCTCCACCCGAGGCTCGGGACGATCGAGATGCGGATCATGGACGCGGTCACCCGCGTCGAGGACGCCGTCGCCTTGACCGCATACGTGCAGGCACTCGTGAAGTGGTACTCGGAGCTCTACGACGCCCGGAAGGAAGTCCCGTCCTACCACCGGATCCTGGTCGCGGAGAACAAATGGCTCGCGGCCAGGTACGGGCTCGAGGCGCCGGTGATGGATCTCGCCACCGGCCGGCGGAACCGCGTGCCGGTCGCGCAGCTCGTGCGCCGTTACCTCCGTGAACTCGCTCCGCATGCGCGCGAGCTCGGGTCCGAACGGGAGCTCGAGGGGATCCGCCAGATCCTCGCACGCGGGAACGGAGGCGATCGGCAGCTCCGCGTCTGGAACGCCAACCGGGATCTCGCCGAGGTCGTCTCGGAGATCGCAGACGCGACCGAGATCGCCCAGACCGCCGAAGCGGCGTGATCGGCCCGGGCGAGCGCCTCCCCGACGTCCCGGTCTGGCTGCGTCCGAACGAGCAGGTCCGGACGGGCGAGCTGGCCGGACCGACGGGCGTCCTCATCCTCTTCTACCTCTTCGACTGGTCCAGCACCTGAACGGACGAGCTGACGCTCCTGCGGGACAGGAGAGCCGAGTTCGAGGCGGCGGGCGTGACGCCATACGCGATCTCGCGCGACAGCCCGTGGTCGCACCGCGCCTGGCAGGAGGCGCTCGACATCGACGTCCCGCTCCTCTCCGACTGGAACGCCGAGGCCGTTCGGGCATTCGGGGTCGCGCACGAGTGGCGTGGAATGGAGGATGTCGCCGAGCGAACGGCGTTCCTGGCCGACCGCGAGGGACTCGTCCGGAACGCTTGGCGCTACGAGACGGGCGAGGTCCCGGACTTCGGCGAGCTCGTCTCGGCCGCCCGCGCGCTCTAGTAAAAGGGTTGGCGAAATAGCGGCTATGCGGCCGAGGCGGCGAGCACCATTCCGTCAAACCCTCCTAAACGGGGTCGAGCACCTCGACGGCGACGCCCGGGTGCGTCGAGCGAAAGAGCGAGAGGTAGAGGTCGAGCTCGAGCCGGCTGCGCTCGGGTCCGAGGTCGTCGGCGAGCTCGACGTCGAGGAGGCCTCCGCCCGCGGGGCGAATCGTGCAGGCACGCCGCTCGAGCAGCTCGACGAGCTCCTCGGTCGCGCTCGGTTCGTGGATCTTCACTCGCATCGGCCGCAGAAAAGAAGGTGGGGCAGAACGGTCGCCGTCCGTCCTGCCCCCGGCGTACCAGGCTCCGTCGGGCTCCCGCCGCATCGGAGCCCTTCGGCGCCGCACTCCCACTATCGATGCAGTCACCCCGGTTGACCCATCCCCGCTTCGGTGGTTCACCGCGGCGGTTCACGTGTGCGTCAGACTGGCGGCGATGCTGATCGCCCAGCTCTCGGACGTCCACGTAGGTGGGATGCGCTACCGCGAGGAGCTGTTGCGGACGGCGATCGCCGAGATCAACGCCGCGGAGCCCGACCTCGTCGTCGTCGCCGGCGACCTCACCGACGACGGCTATCCGGACCGCTACCCCGTGGCCAAGCAGGAGCTCGACGCGATCGCGTGCGAGCGCGTGGTCCGAGTGCCGGGAAACCACGACGCCCGCAACGTCGGCTACCTCCGCTACGAGGAGACGTTCGGCGCGCGTGACTCGCGGCTCAACCTCGAGTGCGACGGGCTCGAGGTCGTCCTCGTCGCCGTCGACTCCTCCAAGCCCGACCTCGACGAGGGCGAGATCGGGCGGGAGCACTACGGCTGGATCGAGGAGGGCTTCGCGGGAAACGCCGATCTGCGGATCTTCGTCTGCCACCACCATCTCGTGCCGGTTCCGGGCACCGGCCGCGAGCGGAATCAGGTGCTCGACGCCGGCGACGTCCTCTCGCTGCTCCGGCAGTGCGGGGTCGACCTCGTCCTGTCCGGACACCGGCACGTGCCGTACGTATGGCCGATCGGAGGCATGCTGCTCGTCCATTCCGGCACGGTGTCGACCCTGCGGACGCGCGGCTTCCCGCATCCGGCGTACAACCTCGTGCGGATCGCAGGCGGACGCATCTCGGTCGACGTCCACGTGCCGGGCGGCGAGACGCAGAGTCTCGGCGACTTCCCGCGCGACTGGCCGGACGAGCTCTCGGCCCGCCATGCGGACCCCTTCGTGCGTGCGCAGCGCGGCGTCGCGCTCGCCGACGACCGGCCGGAAGATGAGACGCGCGGGACCCGTCTATAGGCCAAGTGGCCTATTGCGGATCTGACCCTGCTCTGGAAGCCTCGGGCGAACCTGCGGGGTCGAGACGAGGGGGAATTTCAATGAGGAAGGTTCTGCTTGCGGTCGCCGCTCTCACGGCTGCCGTCATCGCCACGCCGGTGGCGTCGGGCGCGAGTAGCGCGTCGATCGCGCGGTCGCTCGGTTCGGGCGTCCGTGTCGGTCTGCACTCCGAGACCGGCCAGGTCCGCTTCATCGGAACGGTGGCCGGCCGCCCGATCGCACGGCCTGCAGGACTAGCGGCGTCCGCGTCCCCTCAGGCGGTCGCACGAGCCTTCCTCGGAGCGCACGGAAAGCTCTTCGGCCTCGCGAATCAGGCGCGCGACCTGCGCGTCCTGCGGACCGAGCACGCAGCCGGCGGACGCTCCGTCGTGCGGTTCCAGCAGCTCTTCCGGGGCATCCCGGTCGTCGCCGGCGAGCTCGTCGTCAACCTCGACGCCGAGGGGAACATCCTCTCCGCGGGCGGGGAGGCGGCGCCTTCGCCGAACGTCGAGGTGAGCGCGGCAATTTCCGCCGCCGAGGCTGTACAGATTGCGGAGCGCGCGACGGCGAAAGCGCATGATCTTCGCTCGAAGCTCCACGCGGCGAAGCCGGCGCTCTGGATCTACGACCGCGACCTCCTCGACGGCCCCGGGCCCGCGACGGAGCGGCTCGTCTGGCGCACCGAGGTGAAAGCGGCCGGCCGGGCCGACATCCGGCAGTTCGTGCTCGTCGACGCGCGCTCGGGCGCGGTCGTCGTCACGTTCAACCAGGTCGCGGATGCGAAGAACCGTCAGATCTGCGACGGGGCGAACGTCCCGCGCTCCGACTACACGTGCGGTACCGCCGTGCCGATCACCCGCAGCGAGGGCCAGGCGGCGACGGGGATCGCCGACGTCGACCTCGCCTACCAGTACGCGGGCATCGTCTACGACTTCTTCAAGACCCGCTTCAACCGCGACTCGATCGACAACGCCGGCATGCCGCTGAAGCAGACCGTCCGGTTCTGCGACCCGGCCGGCTGCCCGTACGAGAACGCCTTCTGGGACGGGAACCAGATGGTGTACGGCACGGGTTTCGCATCCGCCGACGACGTCGTCGCGCACGAGATGACGCACGGCGTGACCGAGCGGACCGCAAACCTCTTCTACTGGATGCAGTCGGGCGCGATCAACGAGTCGATCTCCGACGTGATGGGCGAGTACGTCGACCTCACGGACGGCGTCGGGACGGACACAGCGGCGACCCGCTGGCTCATGGGCGAGGATCTTCCGGCCTCGATCGGCGCAATCCGCGACATGGAGGACCCGCCTGCGTTCGGCGATCCCGACAAGATGACGAGCCCGAACTACTACGGGTCCGATCTCGGCGACAACGGCGGCGTCCATACGAACAGCGGCGTCAACAACAAGGCCGCCTTCCTGATCGCAGACGGCGGCACCTTCAACGGGAAGACGATCACCGGCCTCGGGATCTCCAAAGCGGCGAAGATCTACTACGAGCTGATCGCGAACCAGCTCACGTCGGGGAGCGATTACCAGGACGTCTTCTTCGACCTCCCGCAGTCGTGCCAGAACCTCGTCGGGACGGTCGTCGACGGGAGCGCGATCACAGCCGCGAACTGCCAGCAGGTCCAGAACGCCGTCGCGGCGACCGAGATGAACCTGCAGCCGACCGTGAACGGAGCCGGCAACTTCCCCGCAGTCCCGGAGGCGCCCATGTGCCCATCCGGCCAGGTTCCTTCCGATCTCTTCTTCGACAACTTCGAGAACGGAGCCGGCAAGTGGGTCAAGCAGACGGCCGTCGGCTCGAACATCTGGACGATCAACACGCCCGGCTACTCGACGAGCGGCACCTATGCCCTCTGGGCGGACGGCTCGCGCGGGACGACCTCCGACTCGTCGGTCGCAAAGGCGACGGCCCTGACCATCCCGACCGGGAAGACGACGTATCTCCGCTTCAGCCACGCCCTCAACTTCGAGGCGGGCAGTGAGTACTACGACGGCGGCGTTCTCGAGACGAGCTCCAACGGGGGCGCCTGGACGGACGCCGGCACAAAGCTCGTCGACAACGGGTACGTCGGTCCGCTCTCCACGAGCTGGGGCAACCCGCTCGGTGGCCGCAACGCCTTCACCGATACGATCGGCGGCTTCTCGTCGAGCCGGGCCGACCTGTCCTCCCTCGCCGGCCAGGCCGTGAAGATCCGCTTCCGCGCGGGGACGGACGACTCCAACTTCGCCTACTTCGACGGCTGGACGATCGACAACGTCCGAATCTACAACTGCGTTGCGGGCCCGCGCCCGGCGGGGTCCGCCTCCACGAACCTCGTCCGGAACGCGGGCATGGAGTGGGACGACAACGACAACGGCCTCCCGGATTTCTGGTCGCAGAACTCGGGCGCGCTTCGGATGCCGACTCCCGCTCCTCTGCACGCCGGCAAGTACTCGCTGAAGCTCGGCCGCATGGCGACCGTGGGCGAGCAGGCGTACACGATCGCCCAGCAGGTCCCGGTGACCGCCGGCCTGCACTACTCCGCGTCCGGGTGGTTCAACATCCCGGGCACGGCCTCGGGCGTGAACGCGAAGTTCCAGATCGTCTGGCTGAACAGCTCGGGCGCCCGCCTCTCGACGTCGACCGTGAAGTCGTACACGGCGCACCCGACCGGATGGAACCAGGCGCTCGCGTCGCCGCTCACCGCACCGACAGGCACGGTCGCGGCGAGGGTGGCGCTCGTCCAGGGCAACCCGAACGTGCCCGTGTTCGTGGACGACGTGAACTTCCACAACGTCCCGTAGGCGAGGCCGAAGGAGAACGGAAACGGCGGGCCGCGAACGCGGCCCGCCGGCGTTCTACATCCCGACGGAGTGGTATCCGGAGTCGACGTAGAGCGTCGTTCCGGTGACGTTCCGCGCCTCGTCCGAGAGGAGGTACGCGGCGGCGGCGCCGACGTCGTCCGCCTCGATGTTCCTCCCCAGCGGCGCCCGCTCCTCGACGATCGCCTCCATCGTCGGGAAGCCCGCGATCGAGCGCGCGGCGAGCGTCCGCACGGGCCCGGCGGAGATCGCATTGATCCGGATCTCCTTCTTGCCGAGGTCCCAGGCGAGGTATCGGACCGACGCGTCGAGGGCCGCCTTCGCGACGCCCATCACGTTGTAGTGAGGTACGGCCCGCTCGCCGCCGAGGTAGGTCATCGTGAGGATCGAACCCCCGCCGGCCGCCTCCATGAGCGGCTCGGCCGCGCGGGCGGCTGCGACGAGCGAGTACGCGCTGACGTCGAGCGCGAGCCAGAAGCGGTCGCGGGGCGTGTCCGTGAAGCGGCCCTCGAGGTCTCGGGCGTCGGCGAACGCGACCGAGTGAACGAGCAGGTCGAGCCGACCGTCGAAAGCCTTCCCGACCTCGGCGAGCACGCGCTCGACGTCGGAATCCGACCGGACGTCGCACTCGGTCACGAGTGGGCTCCCGACGCTTTCGGCGAGCTCCCGGACCGTCTTCTCGATGCGCTCGCCCTGGAAGGTGAAGGCAAGCTCGGCGCCTCCAGCCGCCAGGCGCTGGGCGATCGCCCAGGCGATCGAGCGCCGATTCGCGACGCCGAGCACCAGGCCGCGTTTCCCGCTGAAGTCCGGCAAGCTGCCGGAGTCTATGGCGGTGAAGGGCAAGGTCGCCGTCGTCACCGGCGGCTCGAGCGGGATCGGGAAGGCGATCGCGTTGCGACTCCGCGAGCGCGGCTGGGAGCTCGTCCTCGTCGCCCGAGGCGAGGAGCGACTCGCGAAGGTGGCCGAAGAGCTCGGCGCCGAGGCCGAGCCGTGCGACGTCGGCGAGCGCGAGGGGATCGAGCAGCTCGCCGACCGAGTGGGCCGGCGCCACGCGGCGGTCGGGCTGCTCGTCAACAACGCGGGGATCCCGGGCGGAGGGAACTTCCTCGACGTCTCGTCCGAGCGGGTCGAGGAGGTCACACGGACGAACTACCTCGGCTCGGTCTGGTGCCTGAAGGCGTTCCTTCCCCTGCTGGAGCGGGAGACGCCGTCCGACGTCGTCAACGTCGCCTCGGTGGCCGGGACGGTCTCTGTCGGCGCATCCGGCCCGTACACCGCGGCGAAGCACGCACAACTGGCGTTCTCCCGAAGCGTCGCAGTGGAGCTCGCGCCCCGCGGGATCCGTGTCCACTCGATCCTTCCAGGGTGGGTCGAGACGGACCGTTTTCCCGATTCGACCCTGCGCAGCAAGCTGCCTGACTGGATGGTCATGCAACCGGAGAAGGTCGCGGACGCGACTCTCCGGGCGCTCGACCACAACCGCCGCGAGGTCTTCGTCCCCGAGTCCTACCGCGTGGTCGCGGCTGCTCAGGGGCTCGCGCCGGCAACGCTTGGGCGCCTGTTCGCCCTCGTCGGAGGCCCGCGTAGACTGCGAGGATGACGAGGATCGGGGTCGGGCTCTCGACGCTCGAGGCGGCCGGTGACGCGACCGCAGAGGCGGCACGGCAGGCCGCGAGCACCGTCGGCGACGCGGCCGATCTCGTCTTTCTCTTCCTCTCACCCGCCCACCTGGACTCGGTCGAGGATGCCGTCGACGCCGTCGAGGAGGAGCTCGCTCCGGCGCACATTCTGGGCTGCGTGGCCGAGGGGGTCGTCGGGCGCGACCGCGAGCTCGAGGAGGGGGCCGGGGCCGCGGTCTGGGCCGCTTCGCTCCCCGGCGCGGAGATCTCTTCCTTCCACGCGAGCACGCTCGAGACCGAGGAAGGCCTCGCGGTTACCGGCTTTCCGCCCCTCGAGGATCCCTCTCTCGTCTCGCTCCTCGTCGACCCGTACACCTTTCCCGCAGGGCCGCTGCTGGCCAAGCTGAACGAGGACTTCCCCGGATTGCCCCTCGTCGGGGGCATCTCGGGGGGAGGCGCCGAGGGCAACGGGACGCTCGTCTGCGATGGGGAGATCCACCAGGAAGGGGCAGTCGGGGCCGTCATCTCCGGCGTGCCGGTGCGCACGGTCGTCTCGCAGGGATGCGCTCCAATCGGGCGCGAGTCGGTGATCACGAACGCGGAGGGGAACGTCGTATACGAGCTCGCCGGACAGCCGGCGCTCGACCGCCTCCGCGAGGAGATCGAGGGACTGCCGGCGGAGAAGCAGATGCTCGCGGCGCGCGGCCTCCTCGCCGGTTTGGTGATCGACGAGAACGTGCCCGACTACGGGCCCGGCGACTTCCTCATGCGCGGGCTCCTCGGCGCCGACGAGGAAAGCGGCGCGCTCGCGGTCGGCGAGGAGGTACGCGTTGGTCAGACGCTGCGCTTCCATGTCCGCGACGCCGACTCCGCCGACGAGGACCTCCGCGAGGCGCTCGCGCGCGCCCTCGACGGAACGCGCGCGGCGGGGGCGCTTCTCTTCACCTGCAACGGCCGCGGGACGCACATGTTCAACGAGCCGAACCACGACGCGCGGGTCGTCTCGGAGGCGCTCGGCAGCCCCGCCCTGGCCGGCTTCTTCTGCGGCGGCGAGATCGGACCCGTCGGCAGCCGGGCGTTTCTGCACGGCTTCACGGCCACCATGGCCGTCTTCCTCGAGTAAGCCGCCCAGGGTTCCATTCCCCGCCTTCGCGGGAACGAGGCGCGAGCATGGCGAGGCTGAAACGCGTCGACTGCTCGGAGCCGGGAATCCTGCGGCGGCGACAGGGTCGCGGCTTCGCGTACCTGGACGAGGAGGGGAACCGCGTCGAGGACGAGGAGACGCTCGAGCGGATCCGCGCGCTCGCGATTCCGCCGGCCTGGGAGAACGTCTGGATCTGCCCGTATCCGAACGGGCACATCCAGGCGATCGGGACCGACGCCGCCGGGCGCAAGCAGTACCGCTACCACGAGCTGTGGCGGGCTCGGCGGGACGCGGAGAAGTTCGACGCGATGCTCGACTTCGCGCGGGCCCTCCCGCGCCTGCGCAAGGTGGCGGCGCACCACCTGCGTGAGGACGGGTTGACCCGCGACCGCGTGCTCGCCGGCGCGGTTCGCCTTCTCGACGTCGGGTTCTTCCGAATCGGCGGCGAGGAGTACGCGGCCGGAAACCGGAGCTATGGCCTCGCGACGATGCACAAGCGCCACGTCAAGCTCGGAGCCGACGGAATGCTCACGTTCGACTTCCCCTCGAAGAGCGGCAAGCAGCGCGTCCAGTCGCTCGTCGCGCCGGACGTCTACGACGTCGTGCGGGCGCTCAAGGAGCGGAGGGGCGGCGGCCGCGAGCTCCTCGCCTACAAGGCGAACGGCGGCTGGCGCGACGTCCGCTCGTCCGACATCAACGAGTACATCAAGAACATCACCGGGGGTGACTACTCGGCGAAGGACTTCCGTACGTGGAACGCGACCGTCCTCGCCGCCGTCGGGCTCGCCGTCTCCGGCCGCGCAGCGGCGTCGAAGACCGCCCGCAAGCGTGCGATCAATCGAGCCGTCCAGGAGGTCGCGCACTACCTCGGAAACACGCCGGCCGTCGCCCGGGCCTCGTACATCGACCCGCGCGTCTTCGACCGCTACCAGGCGGGGGTGACGATCGGCGGCGTGATCGACCACCTCGGCGAGGCGGTCACGCTCGGAGAAGGCGAGCCTCAGAGCAAGATCGAGGCGGCCGTCCTCGACCTGCTCGAGGACGAGACTTCGTCGGCGCTCGAGAAGGTGGCCTAAGCACAGCCGCTATTTCGCCAAGCCCTCCTACTAGGAGGGCCGAGCGATTCGACTAGCGAAACTAGACAAGCTGCGAGATCACGTACACGACGAGCGCGATAGCAAGCGCCGGGATCAGCCAGCTTCGGACGAAGATCGAAAGATACGAGCGCCCGCCGCGCCAATCGCCGTTTCCGAGCACGCTAAGGCGAAGGGTACTGCCGTTATCGGGAGGGGTAGCGGCGCTCTACGCCGCGAGGGGAACGGCTCGCGCTCGGGCGAGTGCCGAGGCGAGACGAGCAAGCATGACGAGGTCAGCATGGAGCGCGACCCGCTCCAGGCCACGGACACGAAGCGGCGTCAGGCCGTACTCATTCTTCAAGCGCCCAAACTCCCGCTCCACGGCGGCGCGGCCCTGGTAGAGGTCCCGCCAGCGCTTCGTCGCGCGCGGGATGAGCGGGTGGAGGCGGTCGGCCTTGATCCAGACGCTCGCGGGCGAGCAGGCAATCGAAAGCTGACCTTCGTTCGCCGCTCCCGCGTTCGGGCAGCGCCACTTCGTGCGCTTGTTCTTGAAGTCGGCACCCGCGAAGTTCCAACGGCCGTGCTGGCACTCGGGCGCAAGGTGCTCGCCGCGCTTCACGTCCGGCGTCTCCTTGAGCGGGATGATCGGCCGACAGTTCCGCGCCTCAAGCTCGGCGTGGAGCGGGCGTTGGTCGTACCCCTTGTCCAGCGCCGCCGTCTCAGGCGAAAATCCCCGAGCGCGGACGGCCTCGATCAGCGGGAGCGCGAAGCTGTATTCGTGCTCGCGGGCCGTCGCGACTTGCCACGCGAGCGGCAGGCCGGTGCGCGTACACGCGGCAAGATGGAGACGGAATCCGTAGAACCCGCCGCCGCGCCGAGTGCTCACCGCGCTCCGGTGTCCCCACGAAGCGTCCGGGTCGGAGAACCGCTCGCGTTCCCGACCTCCCTTGCTGACGAAGCGTTGTCCGTTCGCAAAGGCTGGGAGGTCGCTCGCGTCGATGGCGATGTCGCGTCCGTACTCGGGAAGCACGTCGGCAAGCGAAGCCTGCAAACGGTCGAGGCAGGCGTCGAGCATCGGCTGGAAGCGCTGGAGCTTCGCCCCAAATCGGTAGAGCGCGTATACGGAGGGGACGCCAGCGAGAGCTTCCTGCAAGGCGGCGTGCTCCGCGATCAGCCGTGCGGTGCGGCTCCATGTCGGGATGCCGTACAAGCTCTTGACGAGGCAGGCTCCGAGCAAGGCACGGGAGCCGTAGCCGGGTCGTCCCGTCTCGCGGGCTTCCTCAAGTTCTGCTACGAGGGCTGCGACTTCGGGAGAGCCGAGAAGCGACTTGATCTGGCTCGCCGCCGAGCCGGGTGCTACCGTGCCGCTTGCCATACGAGCTTCGACCTCGTTTGGTCACGGCCCTCGGAAGTTCGCGCTTCGCGGGGGCCTTTTTTCGCGTATTTACAGGGGAAAGTCTAGTGGTGGCATCGGACGTAATAGCCACCCGAGAACCTGAAGAAGGAGGTTGGGCTTGTCTGAAGAATCCCGTCCTCCTTATGAATCCAACTCACCTTTTGAAGCCCGGGATGCTCTACCGCGGCGACAACGTGAAAGTACTTCAGGACATGCCCGATGAGAGCGTGGACCTGATCTATCTCGATCCGCCGTTTTTCTCAAATCGCAGCTACGAAGTGATCTGGGGCGATGAGGCGGAGGTCAGGAGCTTCCTTGACCGGTGGTCCGGCGGTATCGAGCAGTACACGGACTGGATGGAAAAGCGGATGCGCGAGCTGCATCGTGTTCTCGCGCCCACTGGAAGCCTCTACCTTCACTGCGACTGGCACGCCAGCCACTACCTGAAGGTGATGACCGACGATGTGTTCGGCGGCGCTCGCTTCTTCCAGAACGAGATCGTTTGGTACTACCGAGGCGGTGGAGTTTCGAAGTACCGGTGGGGCCGCCGACACGACGTTCTCCTCTACTACACGAAGTCGCACAAGAAGGGTAAGTGGACGTTCAACGTCGATCCGGTGCGGATGGAGTACTCGCCCGAGTCACAAGCCCGTCTGAAATACAAGGCGCGCTCATTCCGAGGGGACAAGGTTTACGACAACTATCGACCCAACCCGCTCGGCAAGCACCCCGACGATGTTTGGTCGATTCAACCCCTCATGCCCTCAAACAGAAAAAAGCTCGGCTATCCCACTCAGAAGCCCGAGCCGCTTCTCCGCAACGTGATCTTGGCGTCCTCGAACGAGGGCGACATGGTCCTCGACCCGTTTTGCGGGTGCGGCACGACGCTTTCCGTGGCGCAGCAGACGAATCGCAACTGGGTTGGCATCGACATAAGCCCCAGGGCTATCGACGTAACCGAGGATCGCTTGAAGTCACTCGGCGCGCACCCCGAAACGACCGGTATGCCGGAAACCGTCGAGGATCTGAGGCCTCCGCGCATGGGCTGGCACGAGTTCCAAAACTGGGTCTGCCACCAACTCCATGCGACCGTTTCAGCACGAAAGAGCGGCGACATGGGGATCGACGGGCGAATGATCCTCACCCACGACCCGATCCAAGTGAAACAGACCCAGGTTGGACGACCCGATGTAGACGCCTTCGAGACTGCCATGGAGCGGGCTGGAAGCGAACGAGGCGTCATGGTCGGAATCGGGTTCAGCCGCGACGCCGTCGAGGAGGTCGCCCGAGTACGCCGCCGACGCGGCATGGAAATCCTGTTTTGCGAGGCGGAATCGCTCCTAAAGTCCGAGCAAAGGCAGCACGTCGTCCAACAGCTTCAGCCGGGCGATGAGCAACTCACGATGGATGAAGTCCTGCTTGCGATGGTCCCCGAGAAGCAACTTCCGGTCGATGAGCTTGTAGCGAGCGAGCTTCAGCGTCGTGCGACCGAGGAAGTGGGGTAAGCCCGGTGCGATCTTGGGGTACGAGCCAACCCCCGACAACCGCGAACCGTGTAGCCATGCGGGTACCGAGTTTCGCTAGAGGCTCCTAGGAGGGCTCGGCGAAATCGCGGCTATGCCGCCGAGAGGCGCTGCTCGCCCCGACGCCGCATCCTCGCTCGCCCCCGTATCTCCTTCGATACGAGGGCTCCCTGCGTCCTGGCCTCGGAACGAGCATCGTCGCCTCGGCGAGGAGCACCATTCCGCCAAACCCTCCTACTAGTCGCCGACGACCTGGACGATCCAGCGCCGGTCGCGCGACCGGTCGAGCTCCATGAAGAGGACGCGCTGCCAGGTGCCGAGACAGAGCTCGCCGTCGCGGACGGGGATCGACTCGCCGGCCGGGCCGAGGAGCATCGCCATGCAGTGCGAGTGGCCGTTGCCGGCGTCCATGTCCTCGGGACAGATGTTCTCCGTCCGCCGGTCCCAGTCGTCGTGTGCGTAGTACTTCGCGCTCGGAACGAGCCTGCGCAGCATGCGGGCGAAGTCCTCCAGGAAGCCGGTCTCGAACTCGTTCACACGGACGCAGCAGGTCGTGTGGGGCGAGTAGACGCACGCGATTCCGTCGCTGACGCCGCTCTCCGCGACGGCGTCGCGGACGTCGTCCGTGATGTCCCGGATCTCGAGCCCGCCCATCGTGCGAAGCGCACGCTCCATCTGGAAGACCTTCACCCTCGTCGCACCTCCGTGTGGCTGACCGACCGCGCGGCATTTTTACAGTTGCCCGCGGTAGACGTAAGGGGTCACCGGTCCTTCGGCGCTACCCTCCGTGCCGGGGCCCGTAGCTCAGCGGTCAGAGCAGCGGACTCATAATCCGTCGGTCCCTGGTTCGAATCCAGGCGGGCCCATCGAACCCATGTCGGCAAGCGCTCCACCCGGCCCCCGCGAACGCTTTCCCGGCTCGACGATGGTCGCGTTCTGGCGTGATCCGCCGGAGTTTCTCCTCGCGCTCGCGCGCGAGCACGGCGACGTCGCGCGCTTCAGGTGGGGCCGCTCCGACGAGTTCCTCCTGAACAACCCCGACTACACGCAGCGCGTCCTCGTGACGGAGCAGCGCGCGTTCATGAAGGGCCAGGCGCTACAGGAGGCGAAGCGGATCCTCGGCGAAGGCCTCCTCACGAGCGAGGGCGAGCTCCACGTGCGCCAACGGCGCCTGCTGCAGCCGTTCTTCCACCAGCGGCGGGTCGACACCTACGCACGGACGATGGTCGAGCAGGCCGAGCGGGTCTCGGCGCGCTGGGAGGACGGCCAGGTCGTCGACGCGCACCGGGAGATGGCGCGGCTGACGCTCGCGATCGTGGGGAGGACGCTCTTCGACGCGGACGTCGAGGGCGAGGCGGCGGAGATCGGCGTGGCCCTCACGGACGCCCTCGACTCGATCAAGACGCTCATGGTTCCGGGCTCGAGCGCGCTCGAGGCGCTGCCCATCCCCGCGATGCGGCGGCTCCGGCGCTCGCGCGAGCGGCTCGACCGCACGATCTACGCGCTCCTTCGCGAGCGGCGCGAGAACGGCACCGGGCGGGACGACCTGCTCTCCCTCCTCGTCGAGGCGCGTGACGAGAGCGGGGCGGGGATGTCGGACGAGCAGATCCGAGACGAGGCGATGACCCTCTTCCTCGCCGGCCACGAGACGACCGCGGCGGCGCTCACGTGGACGTGGCACCTCCTCGGCGCGCATCCCGACGTCGAGGCGCGACTGCACGCGGAGGTGGACGCGATCCCGGCCGGCCGGTCGCCGGCGATCGAGGACCTCGCCGAGCTCCGGTACGCGCACATGGTGCTCAGCGAGGCTCTCCGACTCTACCCTCCCGCTTGGATCGTCGGCCGGCGCGCGCTCGTCGACTTCGAGGTCGGCGGCTACGTCGTCCCGGCGCGGGCGATCGTCGTCCTGAGCCCGTACGTGTCGCACCGGGATCCGCGCTGGTTCCCCGAGCCCGACCGCTTCGACCCGGAGCGCTGGACCGACGCGGCGAGCGGGGAGCGTCCGCGCTGGACCTACTTCCCGTTCGGCGGTGGGGCCCGCACCTGCATCGGCGAGGCGTTCGCCTGGACCGAGGCCAAGCTCCTGCTCGCGACGCTTGCTCAGGACTGGCGTCTCAGGCCCGTGCCGGGCCATCGCGTCGCCTTGCATCCGCGCGTCACGCTCCGACCCAGGGGCGGCCTGCCCGTGACGCTCGAGCGGCGGCGGCCCTCACCGTAAACTGAGCCCGCCGATGGCGTTCGTCTCGCGTGGGTTCAAGGGTCGTCGGCGCGACGAGGCCGATCCCGAGCGCGTGCCGCCCGGACAGTACGTCGAGCACGATTTTCCCGTGCTCTCGGCCGGGCCGACTCCGCACGTCGATCTCGCGGAGTGGGATTTCGAGCTCGTGGGCGCGACCGACGAGCCCAGGCGATGGTCGTGGGAGGAGTTTCGGGCCCTCCCGTCGGAGACCATCACGCGCGACATCCACTGCGTGACGAAGTGGTCGAAGCTCGACACGACGTGGGAAGGGGTGTCGGTCGACACGCTTCTCGCGGACGTCGAGACGGACGCCTCCCACGTCCTCGCATTCTCGGACGGCGGGTACACGACGAACCTTCCCCTCGAGGACGTCACGGACGGGAAGGCCTGGATCGCGTTCGCCTACGAGGGCGAGCCTCTGGACCCCGAGCACGGCGGGCCGGCGCGCCTTCTCGTCCCCCACCTGTACTTCTGGAAGAGCGCCAAATGGGTCCGCGGCCTGCGACTCCTCGAGGAGGACGAGCCGGGGTTCTGGGAGGGGCTCGGCTATCACATGTACGGCGACCCTTGGCGCGAACAGCGCTACTGGGGCGATTGACGTGGAGCCTGGGTGAGGTCGTCGACCTCGTCCAGGAGACACGCACCGTGAAGACGATCGTGCTCGACGTGCCCGCGTGGCCGGGACACCGAGCCGGCCAGCACGTGGACGTCCGGCTCACGGCCGAGGACGGCTACCAGGCGCAGCGAAGCTACTCGATCGCCTCGCCGCCCGAGGAGCGGCACGTCGCCCTGACCGTCGAACGGCTGCCCGACGGAGAGGTCTCGACGTATCTCGCCGACGTGCTGCGACCCGGCGACCGGCTCGAGCTCCGCGGGCCGATCGGCGGCTACTTCGTCTGGGAGGCGGCGCTCGGCGGGCCTCTCTTCCTCGTCGCCGGGGGCTCCGGGGTCGTCCCGCTCGCGTCGATGCTCCGGCACCGTGCGGCCGCCGGCGGCGACATCCCGGCGCGCCTCCTGTATTCGGCGCGGACGCTCGACGACGTCGTGTTCGCGCAGGAGCTCCGCGGGCTCGGTGCGGACGTCGTCCTGACGCTCACGCGCGAGCAGCCCGAGGGTTGGAGCGGCTACTCCCGTCGCGTCGACGCCGACATGCTGGCGGAGGTGGGCTGGCGACCCGACGAGCGTCCGCTGACCTTCGTCTGCGGCCCCACTCCGTTCGTCGAGGCCGTGGCTTCCGCGCTCGTAAGTCTCGAGCACGATCCCGTCCGAATCCGCACGGAGCGGTTCGGGCCGACGGGGCAGCCGTGACTCATCTGGACGGAAACGTCCTGGGCGGCCTCCTCGCGGAGGTCTTCGGCGTCGACCTCACGGCGGCGCGCGGTGCATGCGCGAGCTGCGGCGCCGTCGCCGAGCTCGGTGCCGCGCTCGCGTACACAGACGCGCCCGGAGCCGTGCTGCGCTGCGCCCGGTGCGAATCCGTCGTCCTCCGGGTCGTGAAGACGAGGACGCGCGTTCTCGTCGATTTCCGCGGCCTCCGGTACGTCGAGCTCGAGGCCCGGGAGCCGTGACGGTTCGAGCGGCCGGCCGGCAGCGCAGATCCCCCGGAGGAGGGATACAGCGCCGGCCGCGAGTCGCAAAGGTGTGCGAGAACCCGCTTCCCCAAGGAGAGACGATGCTGCGGCCACGCGATTCCATCCGTTTCGACCCCGCTCGCGCGCGCGAGTGGGAGCCGGAAGACTGACTCGAGCGTCCCTCGACTTACCGGACGACCGTCTCCGTGAGCACCCGCGCCAACCCCGCGCTCGCGCAGTTTCAGGACGCCTCGGTCGTCCCGATCGCCCCTGCGGCCGATGAGCTCGCCTCGTACAGGCGGCTTGCCGACGTCTTCCATCAGCTGCTCGAGGAGCAAGGCCTCGAGAGCCTGCTCGACCGGATCGCCGACACGCTCGCCGACCTGGTGCCGTACGACGCGCTCTCGGTGTACGAGTCCGACGACGCGCGCCGTCAGCTGACGCCGATCCTCTCGCGCGACCGCTGGGCCGAGGAGATCATGAATGCCCCCCTCTCGTACGGCGAGGGCATCACCGGCTGGGCGGTCGAACGGCGGCAAGCCGTCCTCGTTCCTCAGGCCCACCTCGATCCGCGCGTGTCGATCGTGCCGGGGACGCCGCCCGACGAGCCCGAGGCGCTCATCTCGGTCCCGCTCGTCGCCCGCGGGACGATCAAGGGAGCGCTCAACATCTACCGGCTCGGCGAGGACGTCTCCTTCGGCGAGGCCGAGTTCGAGCTTGCGAAGCGCTTCGGCGACGCGGCGGCGCTCGCGCTCGACAACGCCCACGTGCGTGCGCGGCTCGAACGCCAGGCCCAGACCGACTCGCTCACCGGCCTCTTCAACCATCGCTACTTCCACGAGCGGCTCCGCGCCGAGCTCGCGCGGGCGAACCGTTCTCACGACGCGGTCGCCCTGCTCATGCTCGACATCGACGACTTCAAGAAGGTGAACGACGTCTACGGGCACGGCGCCGGCGACCAGACGCTGGCGCGCCTCGCCGGGATCCTCGGCGCGAGCGTCCGCGCGTCGGACGTGGTGTGCAGGGTCGGCGGGGAGGAGTTCGGCGTGATCATGCCGTCCTGCGGGCTCGACGACGCCGTCGCGCTCGCACAGCGGCTCACGGGCCAGCTCGCAGTCGAGGACTTCGAGGCGACCGGGAAGCTGACGGTCTCGATCGGGATCTCGTACGCCCCCGACCACGCGATGAACCCACGCGAGCTGACGGCATTCGCCGACGCGGCCATGATGACGGCCAAGGCCCGCGGCAAGGACCAGATCGTCGTCTTCGACGAGGTGGGTGCCGAGCGTCCGGACGCTCTCGCGCCGAGCTGGCGCGACGTCCGCTCGGTCGCCCAGCTGAAGATGCTCCAGAGCCTCGCCGGGAAGCTCAATCGCCTGAACGAGGTGCGGCGGATCGGCGAGGTCATCGTCAACGAGCTTCGAACGCTCGTCGACTACCACAACTGTCGTGTGTACGTGATCGAGGGCGAGGAGCTCGTGCCGATCGCGTTCCGCGGCGACCTCGGGCACTACCAGGCCGAGAACGTCGAGGTACTTCGCTGCGCCCTCGGCGAAGGGGTCACCGGCACGGTTGCGGAGACCGGCCGCTCGCTCCTGATCGAGAACGCGCTCGACTGCGACTTCGCCGTGCAGGTGCCCGGAACGGACGAGATCGAGGAGTCCATGGTCGTCGTCCCCCTCCGCTACGGGGCGCGCGTCATCGGCGTGATCGCCCTTTCCAAGCTCGGAATCGGGCAGTTCGACGACGACGACGTGCGCCTGCTCGAGGTGCTGGCCGGCCAGGCCTCCGTGGCGCTCGAGAACGCGCGATTGTACGAGGCCCAGCGCCGTGAGGCCGAGCACGCCCGCGAGAGCGCTGAGATCGCGAACGCGTTGCTCGAGTTCTCGAGCGAGCTCGCCGCTGCCGAGGGCATCGACGACGTGCTCGCTCGGATCCCCGAGCCCTGCTCCCGCATCCTGGGTGCTCCGCGCACCTCGATCTGGCTCGACGACGAGGCGACCGACGAGCTCGTCGCGAAGGCGGCGTGGGGGTTCGACCGTCCCGAGCACGCCGAGCGGCTCCGCGAGAGGAGGGTCCCGCGCGAGGTGGCCGGACGCCTGCTCGACGGCGACGAGCCCGTCGTCTTCGCCGCCCAGGAGCTCGTCGACTACGCGTGCTTCAAGGACCTCGACGCGGACATGAGCTTCGCGGTCGCTCCGATTCGCATCGACGGGCGCCTCGGCTGCATCGTCGCCACCGTTCCGGCGAGCGTGGGATTCGACGCGCGGAAGACTCGGCTGCTCGCGGGCATCGCCGACCAGGCGAAGCTCGCGCTCGCGAGCGCGGGGACCTACGAGCGGCTCGAGCGGACGTTCGTCTCGACGGTCGAGTCGCTCGCGAACGCGCTCGAGGCGAACGACGAGTACACGTCGTCACACGCGCGCTCGATCTCCGACATGGCGCTCCGCGTGGGGGCCGAGCTCGGGCTGGAGGGCAAGGCGCTGAAGCGGCTCGAGCTGGCGGCGCTCTTCCACGACATCGGGAAGATCGGCGTCCCGAGCGAGATTCTCTCGAAGCCGGGTCCGCTCGACGACGACGAATGGGAGGTGCTGCGGCGGCACCCCGAGCTCGGGGAGACGATCCTGGCTCCGATCGAGCGTCTCGACGACGTTCGTCCGATCGTTCGCCACTGCCACGAGCGCTTCGACGGGGGCGGCTATCCCGACGCGAAGTCCGGGAACGAGATTCCGATCGAGGCCCGCATCATCTTCGTCTGCGACGCCTTTCACGCCATGACGACCGACCGTCCGTACAGAGCCCGCCTGTCCGAAGCGGAGGCGTTCCGCCGCCTCCGCAGCTCGTCCGGAACGCAGTTCGACCCGGAGATCGTGGCGGTCTTCCTCGACGTCATGGGCGCGGGACGGGCGAATCCTGCGGGTTCCGAACCCTCTCTAGCTGGGTAGGATCGCGCCGCTGTGGCGGCGGAGACACGGTGGACCCTTGCCGAGATGGACGTGCAGTTCGCCCGCTCTCGCCGTCGTGCGGCGAGGCGGCGGGCAACCGTGCGCCAGGAGCGGTCGGGCTGGCGGGCGGCGCGCGGCGTGCTCGTCGTCGCGGCCGTGTTCGCGCTGAGCGCGACATTCACGGGTGTCCAGATGTCCGCCGAGGCGCAGGCCCCCACGGCGGTGAAGAAGAAGTTGTCGCTCTCGCCGGCGTGCCCGATTCCACGGCCGTTCCGGAACGCCTTCGTCTCGGCCTCCCGTGAGACGGGCGTGCCGCTCTCGCTCCTCGTCGCGGTGGCGTACGAGGAGTCCCGGATGGATCCGAGCGCGCGCTCGAACGCCGGGGCCGAGGGCCTGCTCCAGGTGATGCCGGCAACGGCTGCCGAGGTCGACGCGGATGCGTCCGCTCCGCGGGCGAACATCCTCGCCGGGGCCCGCTACCTCGAGCGGATGATGATCCGCTTCGGAGACGTCGGACTCGCGCTCGCTGCATACAACGCAGGCCCGAGCGCGGTCGAGCGGGCAGGAGGCGCTCCCACCCCGGAGACGTCCTCGTACGTCGCGAACGTGCAGGCGCGTGCTGCGACGTTGTCCGTCTGCGGTTAGCATCGCATTCGATGTTCCGCCGAGGGGACGACTCGGAGCGCGACGAGGCTGCTGCCGATCCCCGCGAGCCGGCGAACGGCGAGCCCGAAGCCGCGGTCGAGGAGCCGGATCCCTCGACGTATACGCTGGGTGACCGCCATCAGTATTCGGCGAGCGTGGGTGCGCGGGTGGGCGCCGTCCTCACGACGGCCGAAAAGGCCGGCGAGGAGATCGTCCGGCTCGCGCGCGACGAGGCGCGCGACCTCCTGCGGCAAGCGGAGGCCGACGGCGAGGCGCTGCTGCGGCGGCGCCGCCAGGAGGCGGACGACGAGGCGAGGCGCGTCGTCGAGGCCGCGACGGCCCAGGCCGACGAGATTCGGCGTCAGGCCGAGGCGGACGCGCGCGAGCTCGAGGCGGCGGCCCGCGACCGGTGGAGCCGGATCGACGAAGAGTCACGTCTGCTCCGGGAGAGGGTCGAGTGGGCGCGTGAGGGCCTGCGGGAGATCCTCCCTCGGCTCGACGAGCTCGTTCCCGAGCGTACACCCTGGGACGGGAGCGCCGAGGCCGGCCCGTCGTCGGCCGAGACCGCCGACCCGGAAGACCCGGCAGCCGAGCCCGCCGGCGAGCCGGCCGCGCGCGAATAGCGGGAACTTTTCGCCCGCTACAATCCCGGTCGATGGCCGAGCTCGGGACGATGCGCGTGAAGAGCGGCCTCGCCGAGATGCTGAAGGGCGGGGTGATCATGGACGTCACGACCGCCGAGCAGGCTCGGATCGCCGAGGACGCAGGCGCCGTCGCCGTGATGGCGCTCGAGCGGGTTCCGGCCGACATCCGGGCCCAGGGCGGCGTCGCCCGCATGGCCGATCCGGCGAAGATCCAGGAGATCCAGGAGGCCGTGACGATCCCCGTCATGGCCAAGTGCCGGATCGGGCACTTCGTCGAGGCGCAGGTCCTGGAAGCGCTCGAGGTCGACTACATCGACGAGAGCGAGGTGCTGACGCCGGCCGACGAGGAGCACCACGTCGACAAGTGGAAGTTCCGCGTTCCCTTCGTGTGCGGCTGTCGCAACCTCGGGGAGGCGCTGCGGCGGGTGAACGAGGGCGCCGCGATGATCCGGACGAAGGGCGAGGCCGGCACGGGCGACATCGTGAACGCCGTGCGTCACATGCGGTCGGTCTTCGGAACGATCCGGCGGCTCGGCTGTCTGTCGGAGGAGGAGCTCTTCACCGAGGCGAAGACACTCCAGGCGCCCTTCGAGCTCGTCCGCTGGGTCGCCGAGCACGGCCGGCTGCCGGTGGTCACGTTCACGGCCGGCGGAATCGCGACCCCCGCGGACGCCGCGCTCTGCATGCAGCTGGGAGCCGACGGCGTCTTCGTCGGATCGGGGATCTTCAAGAGCTCGGAGCCGTCGGTGCGGGCGAAGGCGATCGTGGAGGCAACGACGCACTTCCGCGATCCCGAGATCCTCGCGCGCGTCTCCGCGGGCCTCGGCGACGCGATGCGCGGCCTCGAGGCTGCGGGGCTCGCGCCCGAGCAGCTGCTCGAGACTCGAGGCTGGTAGGCGCGCCTCTCGTCACGTCGCGCGCGCCACGCGTGCGCAATTTCGCCCTACCCTGAAACGCGGGGGAAGAGGGGCCGGAGGGCCCCGGGGGTAGAGTTTCACGCGAGATGAGCGATCGGCCGACGATCGGCGTTCTGGCCGTTCAGGGGAACTTTCGGGAGCACGCGAACGCGCTGCGACGGCTCGGTGCGGACGTTCGTGAGGTGCGGAAGCCCGAGCAGCTCGAGGGCCTCGACGGGCTCGTGATCCCGGGCGGCGAATCCACGACGATCGGGCGCCTGATCCGGCTCTACGGGCTCGAGGATGCGATCGCCGCGTTCACCGGCCCGATCTTCGGGACCTGCGCCGGGATGATCATGCTCGCGCGCGAGGTGAGCGACGGCGTCCCGGGCCAGCCCCTCCTCGCGCTCGCGGACATCGCCGTGCGTCGAAACGGCTACGGCCGGCAGGTACAGAGCTTCGAGGCCGATCTCCCGCTTGGCGACGACCCGCAGCCCTTCCGGGGCGTCTTCATTCGCGCGCCGCGCGTCGAAGAGGTTGGTGGGGACGTCGAGACGCTCGCAGAGCTCGACGGCGAGCCCGTTCTCCTCCGCGACGGGCGCGTACTGGTCGCCGCGTTCCATCCGGAGCTGACCGACGACCTTCGGATCCACGCGCGGTTCCTCGAGCTCGTCCGGGAGGAGACGGGTGTCCGGGCATAGCAAATGGAGCTCGATCAAGCACAAGAAGGGCGCGGCCGACGCCAAGCGCGGGCAACTGTTCTCGAAGCTGACGCGCGCGATCATCGTCGCTGCTCGGGACGGCGGCCCGGATCCTGACGCGAACCTCGCGCTCGCGAACGCGATCGAGAAGGCGCGGGAGGGCTCGATGCCGAAGGAGAACATCGAGCGCGCGATCGCGCGGGGCTCGGGCGCGAGCGACGACGGGCAGGCCTACGAGCAGGTCAGCTACGAGGGCTACGGCCCGGGCGGCGTGGCCGTCTTCGTCGAGGCACTCACCGACAACCGCAACAGAACCGCGTCGGAGGTGCGCCACATCTTCGCCAAGCAGGACGGCAACCTTGCCACGAGCGGGTCCGTCGCCTGGCTCTTCGAGCGCAAGGGCGTCGTGCTCGTGCCGGACTCGGCGGACGAGGACGAGGTCATGCTCGTCGCCGCGGACGCCGGTGCCGAGGACGTCGTTCGCGAGGGGTCGAGCTACCAGGTCATCTCGGCGCCGGAAGACCTGGCGCGCGTCCGCGAGGCGCTCGCCGAGAACGGCATCGAGGTGGAGTCCGCCGAGCTGACCATGCTCCCGAAGACGACGGTCGAGATCGAGGACGAGGCCTCCGCCCGCAAGCTTCTGCGCCTGATGGACGCGCTCGAGGACAACGACGACGTCCAGGACGTCTACTCGAACTTCGACATCCCGGAAGGGATCCTGGAAGCCGTCGCCTGACCCCGAGAACGCCGAGAGCCCCGTAGGGTCCGGGGCTCTCGAACTCGTCCTCGCGGTGGTTCTCCCTCTCTATCGGCACGCGTCCCCGCCCCGATCGGGGGATCTGCGGCGTCGTGCGCAAGTTTCTTTCGCCCGATCTCTCGTGGTGGGTGAAGGAAACGAGCGAAAGGACTCGGAATGAAGCGCACGATCATGGTCATCGGAGCGGTGCTCTTCGTCGGCGCCGGCGTCGGGACGGCAGCGGCGAAGACCGGTGCCCTCGGTCTCGGTTCCTCACACCCCGCGACGCCGGTCCGGACGAGCGAGTCGCTGCTCCCGGCGGACGCCTTCCTCGTCGACGACGAGCAGGCCGGCGACTTCCTCACCGCGCGCGAAGTCGAGGCGGAGAACGAGGCGGCGGAGGCGGAGAACGAGCAAGAGACGGAAGGGTCAGGCGAGCAGGAAGCCCAGGACGAGCAGGCCGAGCCCGCAGACGACGAGCAGGCCGAGCCGGCGGAGGTCGAATCGGGAGACGAGCAGGCCGAGAACGACGAAGCCGAGGCCGACGATCAGGGCGAGGACGAGCAGGAAGCCGAAGACGAGGACGACGACGAGAACGAGCACGCCGACGTCGAGGACGACGACTCCGAAGACGAGGACGACGACTCCGAAGACGAGGACGAAGGCGGCGACGACTAACCGCCACGAGTTTGCGCGCCCAGGGCGCCGGTCCGGACGTGAGAAGGGACGTCCGGCCCGGCGCCTAACTTCTGCTCGTGAAGGTTCTCGGCATCGACCCGGGTACGGCGGCATGCGGTTACGGCATCGTCCATGCAAGCGGAGGGCGCCTCACGGTCGTCGACCACGGCTGGTGGCCGACGTCTGCTCGGCTTCCGCCCGAACAGCGTTTGAAGCGAATCCACGACGAGGTCTGCGAGCTGATCGAGCGACACGAGCCGGAGGCCGTCGCCATCGAGGAGTCGTACGTCGGCGCCGACGCGCGCATCGCGCTCTCCGTCGGGCAGGCCCGAGGCGCCGTGCTCGTCGCGTGCGCCCGCACCTCCGTGCCGTGCGCTGAGTACCCGCCTGCGACGGTGAAGAAGGCGGTGACCGGCTCGGGGTGTGCGGAGAAGGGTCAGGTGCAGCGCATGGTGAAGGCGATCCTGGCTCTCGCCGAGCCGCCCGAGCCGCACCACGCCGCCGATGCGCTCGCCGTGGCGATCTGCCACGCGATGACGCCGCGTACGGCGCGAGAGGCGGTCGGCATCCGATGATCGCGAGGTTGCGCGGCCGCTCTGTCGCGTGGGACGGCGAGGGCCTCGTGCTCGACGTAGGCGGCGTCGGCTACCTGCTCTACGCCACGCCGAGCGCCGTCAAGGCCGGCGAGGCGGGCGACGAGGTGACGATCCACACCCACCTCCACGTTCGGGAGGACGCGCTGCAGCTGTACGGGTTCGCCGATCCCGCCGAGCGCGAGCTCTTCGAGCAGCTCCTGGCGGTGTCCGGGGTCGGCCCGAAGGTGGCGCTCGCGATCGTGTCCGGCTACTCCCCCGCGGAGCTGCGCCGCGCGATCGTCCGCGAGGACGCCGACCTCTTCCAGACGATCCCCGGGATCGGCAAGAAGACCGCGCAACGCGTCGTCCTCGAGCTCAAGGAGAAGATCACGCCGTTTGTCGTCGTCTCGGAAGGCGGCCCGGCTCCCGGTGCAGGAGACGGTCACACGGTCGCGCGCGACGCGCTCGTCGAGCTCGGGTATTCCGTCGCGGAAGCCGAGCAGCGACTCGCCGCGACCGACCCGGATCTTCCGCCGTCCGATCGCGTGCGGGAGGCCCTGCGGGCGGCATGACCGAGGAACGGGTCACGACCGCGGTCCTCGCGCCCGAGGACGATGAGCTCGAGGGCTCGTTACGACCGCGCACGCTCGCCGAGTTCATCGGCCAGGAGCGCGTGCGCGAGCAGCTGGCGATCGCGCTCGAGGCCACGCGCGCCCGAGGAGAGGCGCTCGACCACGTCCTACTCGTCGGCCCGCCCGGGCTTGGCAAGACGAGCCTCGCCTACATCGTCCGGGAGGAGCTCGGCGTTGGAATCCGCACGGTCGCCGGGCCCGCGCTCGAGCGCAAGGGCGACCTCGCGGCGATCCTGACCTCGCTCGAAGAGCGTGACGTCCTCTTTGTCGACGAGATCCACAGGCTGAACCACGCCGTCGAGGAGATCCTCTATCCGGCGCTCGAGGACTTTCGCCTCGACATCGTCGTCGGCCAGGGGCCGGGCGCGCGGACGCTGACCCTCGACCTGCCGCCCTTCACGCTGGTCGGCGCGACGACGCGTACCGGCCTCCTCACGACGCCGCTTCGCGACCGCTTCGGGATGACGTACAGGCTCGAGTACTACGCCCCCGCCGAACTCGCGACGATCGTGCGCCGGTCCGCGCGCATCCTGGAGGTCGAGATCGTGCCGGAGGCTGCCGAGGAGATCGCGCGCCGGTCGCGAGGGACGCCGCGAGTCGCGAACCGCATCCTGCGGCGTGTACGAGACGTGGCCGAGGTGCGCTACGACGGTGTCGTGACCCTCGAGGTCGCCCGCGAGGCACTCGCACTGCTCGAAGTGGACGGCGACGGGCTCGAGCGCGTCGACCGGGAGCTTCTCGCCGCGATCGTGGACAAGTTCGGAGGAGGCCCGGTCGGTCTCTCGACCCTCGCGGTCACGCTCGGTGAGGAGCGCGACACGATCGAGGACGTCTACGAGCCGTACCTCCTTCAGCTCGGATTGATCCAGCGGACCCCGCGCGGCCGGATCGCAACCGAGCGCGGAAGAGAGCGCGTCGGCGCCGCGCGCGAGGAAGCGCGCCTCTTCTAGGAGGGATTGGCGGAACGTCGCTCGTCGCAGGCGTGGGCTGGGCGGCGCGAGGCAAGGACGCAGGAAGACCGCGTATCCACTGCGATACGCGGTCGACCGAGGACACAGCCGCGCGGCGATCCAGCACGGGCCTGTGGCACCGCCGATGATCTCGCCGAGCCCTCCTAAGGGGCGCCCTAGGCGCGCCTGAACTGGAGGTCGTGCCACGAGGGCACGGGCGCGAGCTCGAGGAGGGCGCGGCCACCCTCCGGGTCGCGGTAGCCGAAGTCCGCCGTCTCCTCGTCCCATGCGACCTCGAGCAGGTTGTCCTTGACCCGCTGATCGAGCCAGGCGCCGCGGAAGACGAGCTTCCGGATCCAGTAGACGAGCGACTCCCCGTTGACGAGCGCGATCCGCTCCCAGTGGCGGAGGAGGTACTCGCCGAGCGGGCTCTGGGGATCGTCGATCGCGCCTCGCGCGGCGAGCTCGACGAGGTCGAAGCTCTCCTCCGGCGTCAGCTCGCCGTGCGTGACGAGGCCGAGGCGCACCGCGGCCGCGTTCACGCGCTGCTCGAAGTCCAGGGCGTTGAAGGCGAAGCGGTAGCCGAGGAACTCGACGACGAAGTCATCTCCGGAGCAGTAGTTCGCGTCCGACACGGTCCGAGGATAGCGCCGGGGCGTCGCGACTTCGTGCCGAGGGCGAAACGCCTCCCGAGCAGAGCCCGGAACCGGCCCGACTCCGTCCGATCCCCGCCGTAGCCTCGAACACATGCACGAGGGCACCTGGACGCTTCGTCCGTGTCCTCGCCGCGAAGCCCGAGCCCTCGCACGAACGCTCGGGGTCAGCGAGACGACGGCGAGCGTTCTCCTGCGGCGGGGCTACGGCGACCCCGAGATCGCTCGGCGCTTCCTCGCGGCGGAGCCGCCCGAACACGACGCCGCCGCGCTCGGGGATATGCATGCGGCGTGCGCTCGCATCCGCCAGGCGCTCCAGAAGGGGGAACGGATCTGCGTCCACGGCGACTACGACGTCGACGGGATCTGCGCCACCGCGCTCGCCGTCTCCGGCCTACGAGAGCTCGGGGCAGACGTCTCCTGGCACCTGCCGAGCCGTTTCGAGGAGGGCTACGGTCTCGCGGCCGAGACGCTCGAGCGCCTCGCGGGCGACGGCTGCGACCTCGTCCTCACCGTCGACTGCGGCATCACCGCGGTCGACGAGATCCGCGAGGCGAAGCGGCTGGGTCTCGACGTCGTCGTGACCGACCACCACCGTCCGGGCGAGGCGCTCCCGGATTGCCCGATCGTCGCCACACGGCCCTCGGGGTATCCGTTCCCGGAGCTCTGCGGCACGGGTGTCGTCTACAAGCTGCTTGCGATTCTCGGCGTCCCCGAGACTGAGAGGCGGCTCGATGTGGTCGCGCTCGCAACCATCGCCGACGTCGTCCCGCTCGTCGACGAGAACCGAGCGCTCGTCTCGGCCGGCCTCCGCAGGCTCGGGCGGACGAGCTCGACGGGTCTCCGCGCCCTCATGCGCACGGCCGGCGTCGATCCCGCACAGGTCGACACGGGAGCGGTGGCGTTTCGCCTTGCGCCGAGGATCAACGCCGCCGGCAGGCTGGGCCACCCGCGCGTCGCCCTCGACCTGCTTCTGACCGAAGACGACGACGAAGCGATCCGTCTGGCAGGTGAGCTCGAGCGTCTGAACCGCGACCGGCAAGCCGTCGAAGAACGCATCCTCCGCGAGGCGGCTCAGCAGGTCGAAGGGTGGCCGGAGGCCGACCGTCGGCGGCGCGCGTACGTCATCGCCGGGGAGAGCTGGCACCGCGGCGTGATCGGAATTGTCGCGTCACGCCTGGTCGAGCGCTACCACCGCCCGGTCGTCCTCATCGCCGGCACCGAGGAGGGCCAGTGGGTCGGCTCGGGCCGATCGGTCCCCGCATTCGACCTGCACGAGGGGCTGAGGGCTTGCTCCTCGTTTCTCGGGCGCTTCGGCGGCCACCGGGCGGCCGCCGGGCTCTCGATCGACCCGCACGACGTCGAGGCGTTCGGCAAGGCCCTTGCCGAGCACGCCGCGAGCGTGTTGTCCGAGGAGGACCTCGTGCCGGTGACCGCGATCGACGCTGTCGTCGACGGGAGGGACTTGACGCTCGCGCTCTGCGACGAGCTGCGCCGGCTCGCGCCGTTCGGGCTCGGAAATCCGGGCGTCACGCTCCTCGCGCCGGCCTGCGAGCTGACCGAGCTTGCGGCGGTCGGGGAAGGGAAGCATCTTCGCCTCGCCGTCACGTCCCGCGGCGCGCGCTCCGGCGCCATTGCGTTCGGTCGCGGCGGGCAGCTCGACCGGTTTCGAGCGGCGGGGCCGTACGACGTCGCGTTCAGGCTCGACGCGAACCGCTGGAACGGGTCCGTGACGCCACAACTCGTCGTGAAGCGAATCTTCGAGACACCTCCCGGTTATCTCGAGCTCAGGCGGCGGCTCATGGCCGAATGGCAGCGGCCTCCCGAGGCGAGGTCGGAGCTGGCGGCGGCTATCTTCGCGGAGCTCGGCCTCGACGACGATCCGACGGGGTGGCGCCCGTTGCACGAATCCGAGACCTTTCTCGCCGCTTTGCGAGAGCCGCTGGCAGCCGCCGCCTAAAGGTTTCGGGGAGAGGGGGCGAGCTAGAATCGATATATGACGCAGGCGATTGCCGAGAGCCCAGCGCAACGGCATCAGCATCTGCTCGACGAGCTGTTCGCGGAGATCGAGCGGTACAACCGCGAGGTCGATCGCGAGCTCATCGAGCGAGCGTTCGCCTTCGCCTGCGCGGCACACGAGGGGCAGCAGCGGCGGAGCGGGGAGGACTTCATCCACCATCCGCTCGGAGTCGCGAAGATCCTCGCAGGCCTGCACCTCGACGACGCGACGCTCGCCGCGGCGCTGACGCACGACGTCGTCGAGGACACGGAAACGCCGATCGAGCAAGTCCGGGCCGAGTTCGGCGACGAGGTCGCGCGGCTCGTCGAGGGCGTCACGAAGCTGACGCGCATCCAGTTCCAGAGCCGCGAGCAGGCTCAGGCCGAGAACTACCGGAAGATGATCGTGGCGATGGCGCAGGACATCCGCGTCATCCTGATCAAGCTCGCCGACCGCCTGCACAACATGCGGACGATCGAGTACCTCGGCAAGCAGAAGCAGCTCCAGAAGGCGCGCGAGACGCTCGAGGTCTACGCGCCGCTCGCCCACCGGCTCGGCATCCACACGATGAAGTGGGAGCTCGAGGACCTCGCGTTCCAGACGCTCCACCCGCGGAAGTACACCGAGATCCAGGCGATGGTGGCCCAGCGCCGGGCGGATCGCGAGAAGTTCGTCTCGGAAGCCGGATCGGTGCTCGAAACCGAGCTTCGAAAGGTGGGGATCCCGGCCGAGATCTCAGGCCGCGCGAAGCACTTCTACTCGATCTACGAGAAGATGGCCAAGCGCGGGAAGGAGTTCAACGAGATCTACGACCTGACCGCGATGCGGGTCATCGTGCAGCGCGAAGGCAAGGACGGCGAGCGCGACTGCTACGGCGCTCTCGGGATCATCCACTCGCTCTGGAAGCCGATGCCCGGCCGCTTCAAGGACTACGTCGCGATGCCGAAGTTCAACATGTACCGGTCGCTGCACACGACCGTGATCGGGCCCGAGGGGAAGCCGCTCGAGATCCAGGTCCGCACGCGCGAGATGCACGAGACGGCGGAGCTCGGGATCGCGGCGCACTGGGTCTACAAGGGCCCGGCCGGAAAGAAAGACGACTCGGAGCGGCTCGCCTGGCTCAAGCAGATCATGGACTGGCAGGAGGAGGAGACCGACCCGCGCGAGTTCATGCGGACGTTCCGCACCGATCTTTTCTCGGACGAGGTCTACGTGTTCACGCCGAAGGGCGAGGTGAAGAGCCTGCCGGTCGGGTCGACGCCGATCGACTTCGCGTATGCCGTCCACACCGACGTCGGCCACCGGACGGTCGGGGCGAAGGTGAACGCGCGCATCGTCCCGCTCCACTACCACCTGAAGAGCGGGGACTTCGTCGAGATCCTCACCTCGAAGCAGCAGGGCCGCGGTCCCTCGCGAGACTGGATGTCGCTCGCGGCCTCGTCGCGCGCCCGCAACAAGATTCGCCAGTGGTTCTCGCGCGAGACGCGCGAGGACACGGAGCAGCGCGGCCGCGACTCCCTCGAGAACGCGCTGAAGCAACACAACCTGCCGTACAAGAAGCTCGCCGGCTCGGCGATGCTCGCCCAGATCATCCGAGAGATGGGCTTCAAGAAGGCCGAGGATTTCTACCTCGCCCTCGGCTCCGGGAAGCTGCAGGTCTCTCAGGTCGTGAACAAGGTCCTGCACCGGCTCAAGACGACCGAGGTGGCGGCCGAGGAGACGGTCCCGCTCAAGCCGAAAGCGCGCGAGGCCGTCGCCTCGCAGAACTTCGGCATCAACGTGCTCGGGGTCGAGGACGTGCTCGTGCGGCTGGCGAAGTGCTGCACGCCCGTCCCCGGCGACGGGATCGTCGGCTACATCTCGCTCGGCAAAGGCATCACGATCCACCGCGACGACTGCCCGAACGTGAAGTCGCTGATGCGGAACCCGGAACGTTTCACGGACGTCGAATGGGACGGCGGGGCCTCGCAGAGCTTCCGCGTCCAGATCGCCGTCGACTCCTGGGACCGGCCGCGTCTCCTCGAGGACGTGGCGCGCACGTTCGCCGAGTCCGGCGCGAACATCGTCGAGTACGGCGGCCACGTCTCCGACCAGATGGCCCGGAACTGGTACGTCGCCGAGGTCGGCGACGTCAAGGCCCTGCGCGGGCTCCTCGGAGCCCTACGGAACGTCGAGTCCGTCTTCGACGCCTACCGCGTCACGCCGTCGTGACAGCGGGGCCGCGGTCCTGACGCTCGACGAGCGCACCCGCGCCTTTCTCCAGGAGATCGAGCGGGCCGACGAGGCGGTCGGCGCGACGCTGGCCGAGCTGGACGAGCTCGGCGGCGCCGTCGAGGCGCTCAGGTCGCGGGCGCTCGACCTGGAGGCATTCCGGATCCGGCTTCCCGCCGAACGGCAGCGGCTACAGGAAGCGCGCCGCCAGGCGAGTCCGACGGTCGAGGCCGCGCGCGAGACGCACGTCCGCGCCGAGGCGGAGCTCCGGGAGGCGACGGCGGGCCAGGACGACGCCCGCGTTCGCGAGACGCGCCGCAACGAAGTCCGAGCGCGCGATGCGCTGCGGATGGCCGAGCGGCGCGGCGAGGAGCTTCGCGCCGCACTCGCGGTGCTCGAGGCCGACGCCGCGGACGCGGAGGCGGAGATTCCCGTGCTGGCAGGGCGGGCGCGTGAGCTCGCCGAGGCTCTGTCCAGGCGCCCGCGGCTCGCCTCCGAGGCGGCGGCGGCTCCGGGGCCCGACCTCGAGCGCATCGCGGAGTGGGCGACGCAGGCGCGGGCGGCCCTGTTCGTCGCTCGAGGGGCGCTGGCGGCCGAGCGCGATGCGCTCATCCGCCAGGCGAGCGAGCTCGGCTCGGCCGTGCTCGGCGAGCCGATCGCGGCTGCGGGGGCAGCGGAGATCGTGCGACGAGTCGAGCGCGCGGCGAGCTCGCCTTCCTAGTAGGAGGGCTCGGCGCAATAGCGGCTATGCCGCCGAGAGGCGCCTCGCCGGCGAGCACCATCCCGTCAATCCCTCCTGGTCGGGCTCTCGGCGCGGATCCCCCGTTCGAGGGATTTCCGCCGCCGGAAGCTCGGCTCACTCTGCTGGGGGATGAACACGTGCCCCGAAGGGCGTAGATCTCGAAGCACGATGCGCGATCAGCCTGCGGCGCGCGCGGCCAGCCTGTCGGGGGCTGCGGCCGCCTTCGAGTTCACGGTCGTCTGGTCGGTCGCCGCCGCCCTTGCCTTTCTCCCGCTGCCCACGCGTATCGGAGAGAAGGAGTGGATCGCCTTCTCCGTGCTCGTCCCGATGATCGCGATCGCGCACCTGCTCGGCGCCGAGCGCCAAAAGCACCAGGGCTCGCATCTCTCGCTCGCTCCGATGTTCGCGGCGGCGCTTCTGCTGCCGCCGTTTCTCGCAGCGATCGCGATCGCGCTCGCCTTCGTCCCCGAGTGGTATCGCGCTCGTCCACCCTGGTACATCGTCCTCTTCAACGTCGCGAACTTCGTCGGGCCTGCGATCGTCGGCCGAGCGGTCTACGAGGCAGTCATGGCGAGCGACCTGAGCCCCGGGCTTCCGGTCGCGGCAATCGCCGGGGTGTGCGCCTTCGTCGTCGTCCAGTACTCCGTCCTTGCGCTGATGCTGCGACTGGCCCGCGGCGTCCGCTTTGCAGACACGGTTCGGCCGGACTGCGTGCTGATCGACGCCGGACTGCTCTCGCTCGGCGCGACCGCGGCGGCCCTCGCCGACGTCGAGACGGGCCTCGTCGTCCTGACGATGCTTCCGCTCGTCCTTGCCTACCGGTCGCTCGCCATCCCGGCTCTCGTCGAGGCGACGCGGATCGAGCCGAAGACGGGCCTCTACAACATGCGCCATTTCGAGAGCGCGCTCGTGCAGGAACTCGGCCGGGCAGCTCGTTTCGGCCGGCCGCTCAGCCTGCTCATGGTCGACGTCGACCACCTGCGACGGATCAACAACACCCGCGGGCACCTCGTCGGCGACCGGGCCCTGCGCGTCGTCGCGGACGCGCTTCGGGAAGCGACCCGCGACTACGACATCGCCGCGCGCTTCGGCGGGGACGAGTTCTGCGTCCTCCTGCCGGAGACGGAGTTGCAGGGGGCGCTCGCAGTGGCCGAGCGAATTCGGGCCGGGGTGGAGCGGGACGGTGAGGCCGACGGGCTGCGCTTCACCGTGAGCGTCGGCGCTGCGGCCCACGTGGGCGCCGGCGCGACGCCCGAGCAGCTGATCGCCCTGGCCGATCGCGCCGTCTACCGTGCGAAGTTCAGCGGCAGGAACTCCGTCGCGGTCCCGCCCGAGGGCGACCCCGTCGACGAGGCGGAGCGCATCCTCCTCGACGCGCTCCGCGAGAGCGACTAGTTAGAGGCCGAGGTCGTGCGGGCGTCCTGCTCGAGATCGGCGCCCTCGAAGTCCTCGACGACGCGACGGTAGTCGTCCGGGATCGGGATCGGCCGACGTTCGTCGAGGTCGACGAGCACGAGCGTCTGCTCGGCGGTGCACATGAGCACGTCGTCCGCGACGCGGTAGGCGGCGTATTCGCCGGTCATGCTCGTGCGGCCCAGGCGGCGGGTCCGGATGAAGACCTCGAGGAGATCGTCGAAGCCCGCGGGCGCCTCGTAGACGACGGCCGACGCGCGCATGACGAACTCGCAGCGGCCGAGGTCGATGTCCATGAGGCCGAGCTGACGGTGGTACTCGACGCGGGCCTGGTCGAAGTAGGGGAGGTAGCGCCCGTAGTAGACGATGCCCTGGGCGTCGGTGTCCGAGAAGCCGACGCGCGCGTAGGCGGAGAACTTGAACGGCGGCTTGCGGGCGGTCGCCTGGCCGAGGGTGGGCGGCACCCGGGCGATCCTACTCGCGGATCACGGCCAGCACCTCGTCGCGCTTGCGCTCCATGAGCTCCAGTTCGCGCGCCTCGAGGTTCAGGCGGAGTAGCGGCTCCGTGTTCGACGGCCGCACGTTGAAGTGCCAGTTCTCGGAGGCCACCGAGAGACCGTCGATGTGGGAGATCTCGCCTTCTCGGCCGAAGCGCTCCTTGAGCTCCTGCAGCTTCAGCGGGACGTCGGCGACGCGCGAGTTGATCTCTCCGGTGAGGAAGTAGCGCTCCCGGAAGGGCCGCAGGATCTCCGAGAGCGGCGCTCCGCGCTTCGAGACGAGCTCTAGCATGAGGAGCGCCGGAATCGTCCCGCTGTCGGCCTGGCTGAAGTCCCGGAAGTAGTAGTGGCCGGAGACCTCGCCGGCGAAGGCGGCGTTCTCCTTGCGCATGCGGTGCTTGATGAAGGCGTGGCCGACGCGGTTCACGAGCGCCGTGCCGCCGGCCCGCTCGACGACGTCCCGGACAGCCCAGCTCGCGCGGGCGTCGTAGATGATCGTCGCTCCCGGCTCCTTTTCCAGCATCGACTCGGCGAGCAGGGCCGTGACGAAGTCGCCGGGGACGAACTCGCCGGAGTCGTCGACGAAGAAGCAGCGGTCCGCATCGCCGTCGAAGGCGATCCCCAGGGCGGCGCCCTCGTCGCGCACCTTGCCGACGACGAACTCGCGGTTTTCGGGCAGGAGCGGGTTCGGCTCGTGGTTCGGGAAGCTGCCGTCCGGCTCGAAGAAGCAGCGGATCGCGTCGACGGGAAGCCGCTCGAGGATCGGCGGCAGCATCGCGCCGGCCATGCCGTTCGCCGCATCGAACACCGTCCGCAAGGGCTCGATCGCCTCGACGTCGGCGAACGACAGGACCTTGTCCACGAAGGCCGGGTACGCATCCTCTTCCGTGACGCTTCCGCGCGCCTCTCGCGCACCGTGCCTGGCACCAGACGTGTCTCCAATGGACAGGGCCCGCTCGCGGATCTCCGCGAGGCCCGAGTCGAGCCCGACCGGCAGCGCTCCGCGCCGGACGATCTTCATGCCCGTGTACTCCTTCGGGTTGTGCGACGCGGTCACGGCGATTCCCCCGTCGAGACCGTTCGCGCCGACGTGGAAATAGACCATCTCCGTGCCCACCGTCCCGATGTCGACGACGTCGGCGCCCGCCTCCGCCGCGCCGTCGATCACCGCCTCGGCCATCGAGGGCGACGAGAGGCGCATGTCGCGCCCGACGGCGATCCGCTTCGGCTCGAACTGCTCGACGTACGCCCGCCCGATGCGGTGGCCGCCGTCCTCGTCGAGCTCGTCCGGATGGACTCCGCGCACGTCGTACGCCTTGAACGCCTTCGGGTCGAGCGCCACGGCGGGATCCTAGGAGGGATTGGCGAGACGTCGCTCGCCGCAGCGGTGCGCTCGGCGTGTGCGAGGCAAGGACGCAGCGAGGCCGCGTATCAAGGCCGATACGGGGCCGAGTGAGGACACAGCCTCGCGCCGCTCGAGCGTGACGCGGCGGCTCAGCCGGCGTTTGGTCAAACCCTCCTAGGCCGCCCCGGAGTCAGCCAGCTCGGCCACCGCCGAGCGCACGAGCGCCGGCGCCGAGCCGAAGACGTCCACGGAGCTCGAACCGCCCGCCTTCGGCGTAACCGCGAGCACGACGCGCGCCTCCTCCTTGTGCAGGAGGGCGAAGAGCCCGAGCGGGATGAGAAGAAGAGCGACCGCGAACGTCCAGGCCGGGCGGAAGGAGCGGGCGAAGACGACCTCCCGCTCGCCGCGCGACACGACCGCGAACCCTGCGCGTGCGAGGCCCGGCGCGAGCGTCCGCATCGCGGTGTCGACGACGGTGCCGGGCGGCCGGGCCACCTCGAAGTGGACGGCGAACGGGCGCATCCCCGGAGCCCCGGGCAGCCGGGCGCGCCGCCGCGCGGGCACGGCCGACACGAGGCGCGGAAGGTCGCCGAGCAGGAGCTCGAGGTCCTCGCGGGTCACTGCGCTGTAGGCCGACTCCAGCCGCTCTGAGAACTCCTCGACAGAAAGCCGTCCGGCGTCGTGGTGCGTCCGGAGCTCGAGCGCGACAGCCTCGCGCTCGGCGTCGGAGACTCGGAGTGAGGGCGTGCTCACGACGGAAATCCTATGAGCCTGGCCTCGAGCCGACCGGTGGCGGGAGCCACTCGTCCTCGGGACGAGCCCCAGGCGCGGGGCTAGCCGTCGGGCCAGGTGGACACGAGCTTGGCTCGCGTCTGGGCGAGCGCTTCGGGGATCACCTTGACGTCCCCGAACACGGGCATGAAGTTCGTGTCGCCCGCCCAGCGCGGGACGACGTGCAGGTGCACGTGGTCGACGACACCCGCGCCGGCGATCCGTCCGAGGTTCCACCCGAGGTTGAAGCCGTGCGGTTCCATGAGCTCACGCAGCGCCCGGAGCGAGCGGCTCGCGAGCTCGTGGATCGCGAGCGCCTCGGCGCTGCTCAGATCGAGCAAGTCGCCTGCGTGACGCGTCGGCGCGACCATCAGGTGGCCCGAGGCATAGGGAAACTTGTTCAGGAGGACGAACGCGTCGTCTCCGCGGTGAACGACGAGACCGTCCTCGTCGCCGGACGCGAGCGCGTCGCAGAAGACGCACCCCTGCTGCTCGTCCGCTCCCTGGATGTACTCCAGGCGCCAGGGCGCCCACAGCTGCCGCGTCACAGGGTCAGAACCAGTTCCTCCAGCGGAACGTCGCGAGGAGCGCCGCTCCCAGCGCGGCCATCACCCCGACGAGGACCCAGAACGCCTCGTGGCTCCCGAAGCCCGGGAAGCGCACGTTCATCCCGAAGATGCTCGCAAGCAGCGTGAGGGGGAGCAGGACCACGCTGACCACGGTCAGGAGCTGGATGCGGTAGTTCTGCCGGTGCGCGATCACGGACTCGTTCGTGTCCTCGAGGCCCTCGACGACCTCCTTGTAGTTGTCGAGCAGGTCCCAGATCCTCTCGGCGCCGTCGACGATGTCGTCGAAGTAGACGTCGAGGTTCTCGGGCAGGAAGCGCTGGGTCTGGCGCTCGAGGACGCGCAGCGTCGCACGCTCCGGCTTGATGATCTTCCTGTAGGCGATGATCTCCTGCTTCACGTTCGAGATGTCGCGGACGACCTCGTCGCTCCGGCCCTCGAACATCTCGTCCTCGATCCGGTCGAGCTTGTGCCCGATCTTGTCGAGGATCGGGAAGCAGTAGTCGAAGAGATCGTCGAGCACGTGGTAGAGGAGGTAGCCGGAGCCCTTCCCGAAGAGCTCCTCGCGACGCTCCGGGTCGTCCTCGCAGCGCCGGAAGAGGTAGGTGACCGGCAGCAGCTCGACGTTCGGGAGTGTGATCAGGAAGTCCGGGCCGAGGAAGACGTCGAGCTCGGCGGCGTTCAGCCGCTGGACGTTCTTGTCGTAGAACGGGAAGTGGAGGACGATGAACAGGTACTCGGGGTACTCGTCGATCTTCGGCCGTTGCCGCTTCGAGAGCACGTCCTCGGTGTCGAGCTCGTGGAAGTTGAAGCGCAGCGCGAGCTCGGCGACCTCGGTCGAGGTCGGCTGGTCGACGTGGACCCACGTAAGGCCCTCGGAGAAGACCTCAGCGATGCGGGGCGGGCGCTCGGCGACCTCGCCGGCGCGCAGGCGCGAGCGTCCCCGTCGAATCCTGGGCAGCGTCGGGCGTGCCATCGGTACTCAGGGGGTCCTCGAGACGCATCGCAGTCGGATTCTACCCCCGGGCCGGGCTTTCCTCCCGTCGGCGCTCGCGTTCCGAACCGACGTACGAACGAACGCAACGCACGTCTGCACCCGAGTCGCATGTGCCGTGGCTCGGAGCGACGGAGTGCGCCTGGCAGGATTCGAACCTGCGACCTCGCGCTCCGGAGGCGCGCGCTCTATCCCCTGAGCTACAGGCGCGGGCGACGTAGTGTACCCGCGTGGAGCTCGCCTTCCGGCCCGTCACGCTGCGGCTCGAGTCGCCGTTCCGGATCTCGCGCTCGACGGACGAGACGGCGGATGTCGTCTGGCTCGAGCTCACCGCCGACGGCGTCACTGGCTACGGGGAGGCAACGCCGCAGGATCACTACGGCGAGAGCGTCGAGTCCGCCTCGGCGTTTCTAGAGGAGGCGCGCGATCTCCTCGGCGACGACCCGTTCTGCCTCGAGGCGATCGGCCGCCGGCTCGCCTCGCTGCCCGGCGAGATGGCGGCGAAATCGGGGCTCGACTCGGCGCTCCACGACCTGTGCGGCAAGCTCGTCGGGCAGCCGGTGTGGCGCCTGCTCGGGCTCGAGCCGACGGGCCCGCCGACCTCGTGGACGATCTGGCTCGGCGATCCGGACGACATGGCCCGACGCGCGGAGGCCGTGCGGGGCCGCTTCCATCGCCTGAAACTGAAGCTCGGTGGCCGCGACGGGCTCGACGTGGAGCGCGTCCGAGCGGTGCGCTCGGTCTCCGAAACGCCGTTGCAGATCGACGTGAACGAGTACTGGGAGCTCGAGGAGGCCGTCGACGCGATCGGCGAGCTCGCGGAGCTCGGCGTGGAGTACGTCGAGCAGCCGCTGAGCGCCGGGGACCCGGGCGGGCCGGAGCTCCGGCGGCGCTCGAAGCTCCCGATCTTCGTCGACGAGGATTGCCATACCCTCGCCGACGTGCCGGCCTGCGCGGAGCGGGCGCACGGAGTCAACGTCAAGCTCGCGAAGTCGGGCGGGATTCGCGAGGCGGTGCGAATGGTGCACGCGGCCCGCGCGCTCGGCCTCGGCGTGATGCTCGGCTGCATGATCGAGTCCGGCCTGGGGATCGCTCCCGCCGCCCAGATCGCAAGCCTTTTCGACCACGTCGACATCGACGGCAACCTCTTGCTCGCGGAGGACCCGTGGCCGGGTGTCACGTTCGACGACGGGACCCAAGCCCCCTCGAACCAGCCGGGTCTCGGGGTCTACGCCGCCGAAGATGCGGCAGCATTTTCGGCGGATTGAAACGGTTACTGATCCTCGCTGAGCGCCACTCGGCCGACCCGCACCACGGGAAGACCATGCGCGGCGTGATCCGCTACGGACCGGACCCGGCCGTCGCGATCCTCGACTCGCACCGTGCCGGCGAGGCCTACGAGGACATCCCGATCGTCGCCCGCGTCGCCGACGCGCTCGCGCTCGGGCCGACCACGGCGCTCATCGGCGTTGCGCCTACCGGCGGCCGGCTCCCACCGGCCTGGCGCGCCGTCCTGCGCGACTGCGTCGAGGCCGGGCTGGACGTGGAGGCGGGCATGCACGAGTTCCTCTCCGACGACCCCGAGCTTTCCGCGCTCGCGCGCGAGCGGGGCGTCGAGCTCCGCGACCTGCGGCGGCCGCCGAGCGATCTGAGCGTCGCGACCGGCGAGAACCTCCGCCACGACGCGGGGGTCGTCCTCACCGTCGGCTCGGACTGCGCGATCGGGAAGAAGACGGTCGCCCTCGAGCTCGACCGCGAAGCCCGCGCGCGCGGCATCAGCTCGGTCTTCGTCCCGACCGGGCAGACGGGGATCATGATCGCGGGCTGGGGGATCGCGGTGGACGCAGTGATCGCCGACTTCGTCTCGGGCGCCGCCGAGCGGCTCGTGGTCGAGGGAGCGCGGCGCGGCGACGTGCTCTTCGTCGAGGGCCAGGGCTCGCTGATCCACCCGCAGTACTCCGGGGTCACGCTCGGCCTCTACCACGGGTCTGCGCCGCATCTTCTCGTCCTCTGTCACCTCGCCGGGACGACGGAGATCGAGGATTGCCCGGGGCATCCGATCCCGCCTCTCCGCGAGCTGGTGGAGCTGCACGAGCGCATGGCGCTCCCGGCGCGGCCGGCGAAGGTCGCGGCTGTCGCGCTGAACACGGCGCGCCTCGACGAGGAGGCCGCAGACGAGGCGATCCTCTCCGCGGAGGAGGAGACCGGCCTTCCGGCCGGCGACCCGGTCCGCTTCGGCCCGGGTCGCGTCCTGGACGCCGTGCTCGAGCGGCTGCGCATCGCCCACCCGGTATAACTCGGCGCGTGGCGGACCCGCGCGTCGAAAGGCTCGGCGAGCTGATCGTCAACTACTCGCTCGGGCTCCGCGAGGGCCAGGTGCTTCGGATCGACGGTTTCACGGTGGCCGCACCGCTCGTCCTCGCGCTCTACCGCGCGGCGCTCGCCATCGGAGCACACCCCTATCCGAACGTCTCCCTCGAGGGCCTCTTCGAGCTCCTGCTCGAGCGTGGATCCGACGAGCAGCTCGGCTACGTCTCGCCGGTGCAGTGGCACGAGGTCGACACCGTCGACGCCGTCGTGACCATCTGGTCCGAGTCGAACACCCGCTCGATGACACGCGCCGACCCCGGCCGCCACAGCCGTTTTCTCGCGGCGCAGCGCCAGCTCTCGAACAAGCGCTGGGATCGCATCGCCGCCGGCGAGATGACGTGGTGCGGGACGCTGCATCCGACGCACGCGCATGCGCAGGACGCCGATATGTCTCTCGCCGAGTACGAAGACTTCGTCTTCGCCGCGTGTCACGTCGACGACGAGCGTCCGGAGGAGCACTGGCGCGAGACCTCCGTGACGCTCGGCGCGCATGCTGAGCGTCTCGAGGCGGTGCGCGAGCTCCGAATCGTGGGGCCGGACACCGACCTGCGCGTCGGCGTGGAAGGCCGCCGCTGGATCGCAGCCGACGGCGGCTACAACATGCCGGACGGGGAGGTCTTCACGAGTCCGCAGGAGACCGTTACCGACGGGGAGATCCGCTTCTCGTTCCCGGCGACCTTCCAGGGGCACGAGGTCGAGGACATCCGGCTCCGCTTCGCCGACGGCCGGGTAGTCGCCGCCGAGGCCGCGCGGGGGAACGCGTACCTTCAGTCGCTCCTCGACATGGACGACGGCGCTCGCGTCGTCGGTGAGGTCGCCTTCGGCCTGAACTACGACATCGACCGCTTCACGCGCAACATCCTCTTCGACGAGAAGATCGGCGGCACGATCCACCTCGCGCTCGGCGCGGCGTTCAAGCAGGCGGGCGGCTCCAACTCCTCGGGCCTCCACTGGGACATGATCTGCGACCTCCGCGAGGAAGGGGAGGTGTACGCCGACGGCGAGCTCGTTTGGCGTGCAGGCCGCTTCCTCGCCGAGCCTGCCGTCGAGGCGGCGGCGAGTGGCTGATCGGGCGGTCGAACGGCTCGGCCGGCTTCTCGTCGAGTACTCGACCTCCGTTGGCCAGGGCGATCTCGTTTTGATCGAGGCGCAGGAGCTCGCGGCGCCGCTCGTGCGCTCCGTGTATGCGTCCGTGCTCGAGGCCGGCGGGCATCCCGCCGTGCGCATGGCGGTGGACGGGTGCGCCGAGCTGCTCTTGGACGAGGGCAGCGACGCTCAGCTCGAATGGGTCAACCCGTCCCGCGTCGAGGAGATCGAGCGTGTGGACGTTCGCATCGTCCTCGAGGCGGACGCGAACACACGCGCGCTCTCGGGGACCGACCCTGCCCGCCAGGCGGCGGCCTCGCGCGCGCGAAAGACGATCAGCGACCGCTTCCTCGAGCGCGCGGCGGACGGCGAGCTGCGGTGGGTCGTCACGGTGTTTCCGACGAATGCGCTCGCCCAGGAGGCGGCGATGTCGCTCGCCGAGTACGAGCGCTTCGTCTTCGAGGCGGGTTGGCTCGACCGGGAGGACCCGGTCGCGGAGTGGCGGAGCTTCGGCGAGCGGATCCGGCGACTCGCCGAGTTCCTCGGGACGAAACGGGAGCTGCGCGTCGTCGCCGACGGAACGGATCTGCAGCTCGAGGTCTCAGGGCGGCCGTGGATCGCGTGCGACGGGAAGGAGAACTTTCCGGACGGCGAGGTCTTCACGAGCCCGATCGAGACGAGCGTCAACGGCGAGATCGCGTTTACCTACCCGGCGACGTTCCACGGGCGCATCGTCGAGGGCATCCGTCTGCGGTTCGAGGGCGGGGAGGTCGTCGAGGCGACCGCTGAGCGCGGCGAGGCGTTCCTGCGCGAGATGATCGGCATGGACGACGGAGCGAGGCGGGTCGGCGAGTTCGCCTTCGGGCTCAACGACGCTGTCGCCGAGTTCACCGGAAACACGCTCTTCGACGAGAAGATCGGCGGAACCGTCCACGTCGCGCTTGGTAAGGCCTTCCCGGAGAGCGGCGGCACGAACACGTCCGCGCTCCACTGGGACCTCGTCTGCGATCTGCGCGCTGCGAGCGAGGTCTACGCGGACGGCGAGCTCGTCTACCGCGACGGCGCGTTTCTCGACGGCGCCTTCTGATCGCGCTCCTCGGAGACACGCATCTCCCGCGCGGGTCGCGGCGCCTCCCGGACGCCTGCCTCGACGTGCTCGCGCGGGCCGACTTCGTGCTGCACACGGGCGACTTCACGTCGCTCGCGACCCTCGTCGAGCTCGAGACGCACGGCCGGCTCGAAGCCGTGCACGGGAATGTCGACGACGCGGAGGTTCAGGCGATCCTGCCGGCGCGTCGCGTCGTCGAGGCCGAGGGCCTTCGGATCGGTCTCGTCCACGATCCTGGGGCGCACGCCGGCCGCAGCGAGCGGCTCCTCTCCTGGTTTTCCGGCTGCGACGTCATCGCATACGGCCACACTCATCTTCCGGAGATCCGCCGCGCGGGTGATACATGGATCGTCAACCCGGGAAGCCCCACCGAGCGTCGGCGCGCTCCGTTCCACAGCATGGCGCTCCTCCGGCGCGGCCGGCCCGTTCTCGTCGAGCTCTAGCCCTGGCCGGGCGCGGCGCCGGACTCCGTCCGACGCGCCGGCTACGCTACGAACACATGTTCGCGCGCCGGGTCGCCGTCCTACTTCTGACAACCGCCCTCGCGGTGTCCATCGCGCTGGGCGCCGCGCGCCCGTCGACCGGGTCTGGACGCGAGAGGGGCTACGTCGTGCACGCCGGCGACACGCTCTGGTCGATCGCCGTCGCGCACTATGCAGGCGATCCCCGGCGCGCGATCTGGGAGATCGAGCAGCGAAACGGGCTCGACGGGTCGTCACTGCGCGTGGGGGAGGTACTCGTGCTTCCGCCGTGAGGGTGAAGCGCGCGCGGTCGCATCGCACGCGGCGGAGCGGAGGTCCTTGGGGCCCGGTCGTACACTTCCGGCGTGGATCTGGACCTCGTCTTCCTCGGTACGTCGGGCTCGGTCCCGACCGCGCGGCGGGGCCCGTCTGCGACGCTGGTCCGGCGCGGGGGAGAGCGGATCCTCTTCGATTGCGGCGAGGGGACGCAGCGTCAGCTCCTTCGGTCAGGCATCGGCCTGGTCGAGCTCCCCGAGGTGTTCGTCAGCCACTTCCATGCCGACCACTACCTCGGTCTGCCGGGGATGCTGAAGACGTTCGCGCTCCGCGGCCGCGAGCTCCCGCTGACCGTCTACGGCCCGCCCGGGCTCGCAGACCTCTTCGGAGCGCTCCAGCGCATCTTCGGGAGGCTGACCTACCCGCTCGACCTCGTCGAGCTCCGCCCCGGCGACGTCCTCGACCGCGGCGACTACCGGATCGTCGTCTTCAAGGTTCAGCACGGGATCGCCTCGAACGGCTACGCGCTCGTCGAAGTGCCCCGGCCCGGCCGCTTCGACCTCGAGGCGGCGCGTGCGCTCGGCGTTCCGGAAGGCCCTCTGTTCGGGCGCCTGCAGGCGGGGGAGACCGTGGTCGTGGACGGGCGCGAGGTTCGGCCGGAGCAGGTGCTCGGCGAGGCGAGGGCGGGTCGGAAGGTCGTCCTCTCGAGCGACACGCGTCCGGCCGCGAGCGTGCTCGAGGCGGCGACCGGCGCCGACGTCCTCGTCCACGACGGGACGTTCGCCCGCGACGAGCTCGATCGCGCCGAGGAGACGGGGCATTCGACGGCGACGGCTGCGGCGGAGCTCGCCGCGGCGGCCGGGGGGACCATGCTCGTTCTGACGCACCTCTCGAATCGCTACTTCGGGCCCGAGATCGCGCGAGAGGCCAGGGCGGTCTTTCTCGAGACGGTCGTCCCGCGGGACTTCGATATCATCGACGTCCGCTTTCCGGAGCGTGGCGGCCCGCGTCTCCTGAAAGGCGGAGCGTTGGGAAGCGCCGACGAGACGGAGCCGCATGACGTCCATGGTGCAGCTGACGGTCACGCGCGACCTCGCCGAGGCAGAGGAGATCCGGACGATCCTGCGCTCCGCGGGGATTCAGTCGGAGCTGCACGGCGCCGTCGAGCACCATCCGAACGAGCTCGATGACGGTCCTCAGCAGGTGCTCGTGCCGGAGGGCTCGCTCGAGGCCGCGCAGCACGCGGTCGAGGCGATGACCGACCCGGGCGAGCTGCTTGGCGGGCGCTAGCCGGACACGGTTCGACTTCGGACCGCTCGCCGCGTCGTACGACTCGTTCCGGCCGGTCGACGAGAACTGGCGCCGGGTCTACGCGCTCCTCGAGGAGGTCGGTGACTTCACCGGACGGAAGGTGCTCGACGTCGGCTGCGGTACCGGCCGTCTCGTGGCGGCTCTCGCCGACGGAGGCGCGCGCGTCTGGGGCGTCGATGCTTCGCCCGAGATGGTCGAGGAGGCGCGGCGGACGGTCGGCTCCCGTGGCGGCGTCCGGGTCGGGGTCGCGGAGGAGCTTCCGTTCAAGGACGGCTGGTTCGAGCGCGCGGTCATGCGCCTCGTCGCGCATCACGTCGACCGCCCCCGTTCCTTCCGAGAGATCCGGCGCGTCCTCGCCCCAGGGGGTCGATTCGTGATCGCGACGTTCGACGCGAACCGGTTCGGCGAGTTCTGGCTCACCCCGTACTTCCCGTCCATCCCGATCATCGACGCCGAGCGGTTTCCGACTGCGGAGATGCTCGAGGACGAGCTCCAGACGGCCGGCTTCCGCCCGTGCGAGGTGCGCCGGCTCACCCAGCGCGACACCGTTTCACGCGCGGACGGCCTCGCGAAAATCCGCGGCCGCTACATCTCGACGCTCGCGCTCGTCGACGAACCGGAGTTTGCCGCCGGCCTCGCGCGGGCCGAACGCGAGCTTCCGGACACGACGCAGACCGAGCTGCACTGGCTCGTCGTGGCGGCCGAGCGGTGACGCGGCCGCGGCTCGTGGGCGTGAACCATGTCGCCGTCGAGGTCGGTGACGTGGACGAGGCGCTGGACTGGTACGGGCAGGTCTTCGCGCTCGAGCTGCGGGGACGCGCCGGGGCGCGGATGGCGTTCGTGGACATCGGCGACCAGTTCATCGCCCTGTCGGCGCCGCGTACCCAGCCGCCGGACGGGTCTCGCCACGTCGGGCTCGTCGTGGACGACAAGGCGCGCGCCCGCGAGGCGCTCGAGTCGGCGGGCGCCGAGATCCTTCCGGGTCGCGGGCTCGACTTCCTGGATCCGTGGGGCAACCACTTCCAGGTCGTCGACTACCGGGACATCCAGTTCACGAAGGCGGAGGCAGTCCTCCGGGGGATGGGCCTCGAGCTCGAAAAGTCGGAGTCGGCGCGGCGCGAGCTGCGCGAAAAAGGACTCGACTAGGGTGCTTCGGCGTCCGTCCCGGCGCGGACGTCGAAGAACCCGATCGCGGTCTCCCGTCTGAAGAAGAGCTCGAGCGGGGCGTCGCGTCCAGCGGTCGGGCTGTCGCCTGCGAAGATGCCGAGCGTCCCCTCGTCGACCTGCTCTGCGATGTCGGGCGAGATCATGGTCGAGAAGACGACGAAGCGGGCGACGGCGCCGGACGTGTTCGCGACCGCGTGCGCGCCTTCCGGCCCGCGGCGGAAGAGCGCGACGTCGCCGGGCCGGAGCTCGCGTTCCCCGTCGGCCGTCCGGAGCGCGGGCGCGCCCTCGAGGACGAGAAGAAGTTCCTCGTTCGCGTGGTGCAGGTGGAAGTAGCTCGACCAGCCGGGTTCGACCTCGAAGACGGTGCCGCCGAGTGCCTCCCCGCCGGCGCTCCGGACGATGTGCATGAACCGCTCCCGCACGCCGCGCGGAGACCGCTCGAGGTCCCAGCGGGTGGAATAGACGTTCACGCCTCTCCGTCCCAGTAGCCGACCTCCGCGTCTCCGCGCAGCAGTCGCGGAGGGCCGTGCCCCGTGAAGAAACCGATCTTCCCGGAATCGGGGTACTCGACGATCTCCGGTGCCGCCTTCGTCGAGACCATGAACAACCTCGCGGGCTCCTCAGTGTCGTTGCGAACCTGGTGCAGCCCGTCCGGCGAGCGGGGGAACACGACGAGCTCGCCCGGCTCGAGGACGCGCTCCCCCTCCGGCGTCCGGAGCGTCGGCGTCCCGCCGAGGACGACGACGAGTTCCTCGTTCGCCGCGTGCCAGTGGTACGGGAACATCTTCTGGCCGGGCGGGAGCTCGTACACGGTCGCTCCCAAGAGCTCGCCGCCGAGCGCTCGCCCGACGCCGAGCGACTTGCACGCAAACCCGTCCGGGCGAGGGCGCGACGGCTCCTCCCATTCGTCGTCGAAGACGTTCAGGACGTCCGTGGTCGCCACCGGGCGAGGGTACACCTCCTCTGCCCGGCCGCGTTCCGTCCGACGCCCTCCGCTAGACTCGCGCCCGCACCTTTAACTCGGTCCCGTGAGGCCGGAAAGGAGTTGGCTTGTCCGTGCACGCCCCGACGCCTACGCGTCTGCTCGATTCCGAGGACGTCCGCCGGACCGTCGCCCGCATCGCGCACGAGATCGTCGAGCGGAACCCCGACCTCGACCACACCGCGCTCGTGGGCATCCACACGCGCGGCGTCCCGCTCGCGCAGCGCCTGCGCACGCTGATCGCGGAGTTCGGCGGAGCCGAGGTTCCGGTCGGAACCCTCGACATCACCTTTCACCGCGACGACGTCCTCGTCCGCGGCTCGGATGCGCCGCTCCATCCCCAGCCGGTCGTGAAGGCGACGAGGCTCGACTTCCAGCTCGAGGGGATGACGTGCATCCTCGTCGACGACGTCCTCTACACCGGCCGCACGATCCGCGCCGCGATCGAGTCGCTCTTCGAGTACGGCCGGCCGGCTCGGGTGCAGCTCGCCGTCCTCGTCGACCGAGGGCACCGCGAACTCCCGATCCGCCCCGACTACGTCGGCAAGAACCTTCCCACCGCGAGCAACGAGCACGTCCAGGTTCAGCTCGTCGAGGTCGACGAGGTCGACGCCGTGCTGCTCGAGAAAGCGAGGAACGATGGCTGAGATCTCGCTTCTGCGAGGCGACCTGCTACCGCCCGCCGATCCGCCCAGACGGCATCTGATCTCGATCGCCGACCTCTCGCGCGAGGACGTCGAGCGCCTGCTCGCCCTCGCACGCACGTTCGGTCAGTCGCTCGAGCGCGAGGTGAAGAAGCTCCCGGCGCTGCGCGGCCGCACGGTGGTCAACCTCTTCTACGAGTCGTCCACGCGGACGTCGTCGAGCTTCGAGCTCGCCGCGAAGCGGCTCTCGGCGGACGTGATGTCGATCAAGGCGACCGGCTCTGCCGTGGACAAGGGAGAGTCCCTGAAGGACACGGCCCTGACGATCGGCGCCTACGACCCCGACGTCGTCGTCATCCGCCACCCGGAGATCGGAGCGCCGCAGCTCGTCGCCCGTTTCACGGAGGCGCACGTCGTGAACGCCGGCGACGGCAAGCACCAGCATCCGACGCAGGCCCTGCTCGACCTCTTCACGATCCAGGAAGAGCTGGGTGCGATCGAGGGGCTCAACGTCGCGATCGTCGGGGACGTGCTCCACTCGCGCGTCGCCCGCTCGAACATCCAGGCGTTTCGCCTCATGGGTGCCAACGTCGTCCTCGTCGGGCCGCCGCCGCTGATTCCGCGGGGGGTGGGAGAGATGGGCTGCTCCGTCTCGTACGACATCGACGCGATCCGCGACGCGGACGTCGTCTACGTCCTGCGCATGCAGCGCGAGCGCATGCTCGAAGGAGCCAACTACGTGCCGAGCCTGCGCGAGTACAGCGCGCGCTGGGGCGTCACGCCCGAGCGGCTGCGGCCCGGGCAGAAGGTGATGCACCCGGGACCGATGAACCGCGGCGTCGAGATCGACCCGCTCGTCGCGGACGCCGCCGACGCTCTCGTCGAGCGACAGGTTCGAAGCGGGCTCGTGGTTCGGATGGCCGTCCTGTACGACCTCCTCACGCACGGTCCGGTCGAGGTCAAGGTCGCCGAGATCAGCGAGGTCGCGTGATGGCCTTGTTCTCGAGGAGCGTCCCGAAGGACGACGTGATCATCCGCGGCGCGCGGGTGGTCGATCCCGTCCAGGCGATCGACGAGGCGCTCGACGTGGTCGTCGACAGGGGCGTCGTCTCGCGGATCGCGCCCGCCGGCGCGAGCCTCGAGCCGAACGGGCATCGCGTCTTCGACGCCGAGGGCCTCGTCCTCGCGCCCGCGTTCGTCGACCCGCACGTCCACCTGCGCACGCCGGGCAGGGAGGACGAGGAGGACATTGCGTCGGGCACGGCTGCAGCCGCTGCAGGCGGCTACTGCGCGATCTTCGCGATGCCGAACACCGATCCGGTCGTCGACTCCGCCGCAGTGCTCGGCGACCTGGTGGACCGGGCGCGCGCCGAGGCCGAGGTGCCCGTCGGCTTCCTCGCCGCGATCACGAAGCGGCAGGAGGGCGGCGAGCTCACGGAGATGGCCGAGCTTGCCGATCGCGGCGTTGCGGGCTTCTCGGACGACGGCAAGCCCGTTGTCGCCCCGGCGCTCATGCGCAGAGCCCTCCAGTACAACGCCGCAGTCGGCCGCCCCGTCGCCGTGCACTGCGAGGACCCGACGCTCTCCCGCGGCGGCCACATGCACGAAGGGCCCGTCTCGGCCGAGCTGGGGTTCGGCGGTTACCCGTCGATCGCCGAGAGCGTGATGGTCGGGCGCGATCTCGCCCTCGCGGCGTACGAGGACGCGCCCCTGCACCTCCTCCATCTGTCGGCACGCGAGAGCGTCGAGCAGCTGCGTCTGGCTCAGGCGGCCGGGGCACGCGTCACCGGCGAGGTGACGCCGCATCACCTGTGCCTGACCGACGACGCCGTGCGGTCGCTCGACCCGAACGTGAAGATGAATCCGCCGCTGCGCGGACCAGACGACCGACGAGTGCTCCTCGAGGCCGTCCGGGACGGGACGATCGGCTCGGTCGCCACCGACCATGCGCCGCACGCGCGGCACGAAAAGGAGGTCCCGTTCGAGTCGGCGCCGTTCGGCGTCACCGGTCTCGAGACGGCGTTCTCGGCTCTCTACACGTCCCTGGTCGAGCCCGGTCTCCTGCCGCTCGCGACGCTCCTCGAGCGGATGAGCGCGGGCCCGGCGCGTGTCTACGGGCTGGACGTGCCGCGGATTGCGACGGGGGCGACGGCCAACCTCGTGCTCCTCGACCTCGAGGCGACGTGGGACGTCGAGGAGACCGTGTTCCGCTCGAAGTCGGTCAACTCGTGGCTCCTCGGCCAGAGCCTGAGGGGGATGGTCGCGGCCACGATCGCGGACGGCCGGCTGGTGTACGCGGCGTGACGGTCGGTGCGGTGCCGTTGTGCGACCCCGCCTCGCGCCGCTACGTGGACGACGTGCTGAACGTTCTCGGGGAGCTTGCGGACGTCGAAGGAGCCTTCCTCGTCGGCTCCGCCGCGAGGGGTGCGTTCGACGCGGGGAAGAGCGACCTCGACCTCGTCGTCGTCCTTGCACGACCGCTCGGCGCAAAGCGGGACGCCTTCGTGGAACGGCTGCGCGGGCTTCCTTGTCCGGCAAGGAACCTCGAGCTCGTCGCCTACGTCCGGGGTCAACAGCCGCCGAACTTCGAGCTGAACGTCAGCGGGGGTGAGGAGAGGCCGGACGAAGACCCGTTCTGGTTCATCCTTGATGCGGCGCTCGCGCAGGAGCACGCGCTGCCGCTGCGCGGAGGCGCGGCGTGGAGCGACTTCTTCGCGCCGGTCGCCGGCGAGGCGATCCGCGCCGCCCTGCATGCCTCCCTCGCCTGGTCCGAGCGCCGCCCCTCGGACGACCGCTTCGCGCGCGTTCACGGCGTCCGCGCCCGCCACTACCTCGAGCACGGCGAGTGGATCTCGAAGGACCAGGCAAGCGTGGAGCTCGCCCCGTGAGAGATTTCCTCCTGCTCGAGGACGGCACGGTCTTCCAGGGCCGGTCGGTCGGATTCGACGGGATCGCCTTCGGGGAGGCCGTCTTCACGACGGGAATGACCGGCTACCAGGAGACCGTCACCGATCCGAGCTACGCCGAGCAGCTCGTCGCCTTCACCGCCCCGATGGTCGGCAACTACGGCGTCGCCGAGGCGCGCTCGCAGTCGACTCGCGCGCACGCCCGGGCCGTGCTCATGCGGCGCTGCGGCGGCGCGGCCTGGGCGGAGTGGCTCGGAAGTCGCGGTCTCGTCGCGCTCGAGGAGATCGACACGCGCGCCCTCGTCCTGCGCCTGCGCGACGCGGGCGCCATGCGAGCTGCGGCGGTGTCCGGCGAAGCGTGCGTCGCCGACGTGCTGGCCCGTGTGCGCGAGCAGGAGTCGATGCTGGGGCGGGCGCTCGTGTCCGAGGTCTCGACGAGGGAGCCGTATGCGATCGGCGAGCAGGGGCCGAGGATCGCCGTCCTCGACTACGGCTGCAAGCGGTCGATCGCCGAGCGCCTGGTGGCTGCCGGAGCGCGTGGCATCGTGTGGCCGCACGACACCGAGGCGGCCGCGATCCTCGCCTCGCGCCCGGACGGCGTGCTGCTCTCGAACGGACCGGGGGATCCGGCCGCGCTTCCGGGCGAGGTCGCGGTCGTCGAGCAGCTGCTCGGACGCATCCCGATTCTCGGCATCTGCCTCGGGCACCAGCTGCTCGCGCTCGCAGCCGGGTACCGGAGCTTCAAGCTTCGGTTCGGCCATCGGGGCGCCAACCATCCGGTGGTCGAGACGTCGTCCGGCCGGGTGCTCGTGACGAGCCAGAACCACGGGTTCGCCGTCGAGGGCGACGGGCCGGAGGTCTCGCATCGCTCGCTCTACGACGGCACGGTCGAGGGCCTCGAGCTTCCGGCCGAGCGGGCGCGCTCGGTGCAGTTCCATCCGGAAGCCGGGCCCGGGCCTCACGACGCGTGGCCGCTGCTCGAGCGCTGGGTCGGAGGGCTGAGCCTTGCCGCGGCGGCCTGACCTCCATTCGATCTGCCTGATCGGCTCGGGGCCGATCGTCATCGGCCAGGCCTGCGAGTTCGACTACGCCGGAAGCCAGGCGCTCAAGGTCCTCCGGTCGGAGGGGTACCGGACGATCGTCGTGAACTCGAACCCGGCGACGATCATGACCGACCCGGGCTTCGCGGACCGCACGTACCTCGAGCCCCTCGATCTCGAGGGAGTCGTCGACGTGCTCGAGCGCGAGCGCCCCGACGCGCTGCTCCCGACACTCGGAGGGCAGACGGCGCTCAACCTCGCGAGCCGGCTCGCGGACGAGGGCGTGCTCGCCGAGCTCGGCGTCGAGCTCATCGGGGCGAGCGTCGACGCGATCCGACGTGCCGAGGACCGTGAGCTCTTCCGCTGGACGATGGAGCGCGTCGGGCTCCGCGTCCCGGCCAGCCGGATCGTGACGTCGGTCGACCAGCTCTCGGACGTGCGCGTACCTGCCGTGATTCGGCCGGCCTTCACCCTCGGCGGGCACGGCGGCGGGTTCGCCGAGACACAGGCCGACCTCGTGCGCCAGACGGAGATCGGCCTGCGGGAAAGCCCGATCGGCCAGGTTCTCGTGGAAGAATCCGTGCGAGGCTGGGACGAGTTCGAGCTCGAGGTGATGCGCGACCGCGTCGACAACGTCGTCGTCGTCTGCTCGATCGAGAATCTCGACCCGATGGGCGTCCACACGGGCGACTCCGTCACCGTGGCTCCTCAGATGACGCTCTCCGACGAGGCGTTCCAGGAGCTCCGCGACGCGGCGGCGACCGTGATCCGCGCCGTCGGCGTCGAGACCGGCGGCTCGAACATCCAGTTCGCGCGCAGCCGTGAGACGGGCGACCTCCGCGTGATCGAGATGAACCCGCGCGTCTCGCGCTCCTCGGCGCTCGCGAGCAAGGCGACGGGCTATCCGATCGCGAAGGTTGCCGCGAAGCTCGCGGTCGGCTACACGCTGGACGAGATTCCGAACGACCTGACCGGAACGACGCCGGCCAGCTTCGAGCCGACGCTCGACTACGTCGTCGTGAAGTTCCCGCGCTTCTCGTTCGAGAAGTTCGCCGGCGCCGACCCGGCCCTCGGTACGCAGATGAAATCGGTCGGCGAGGCAATGGGGATCGGTCGCACGTTCACCGAGGCGTTCCTGAAGGCGCGTCGCTCGCGCGAGATCGACGACGCGTGGAAGCCGGACAACCTGCATCCCTGGTTCGCCGAGCAGCTCGCCGGGGTGGACGAGCTGTTGCACAGCGCCTCGTCGCTCGACGATCTCGTGGCCGACGACTGGATCCGGCTCAAGCAAGCCGGATGGGCGGATTCGGACATCGCGCGGCAGTGCGGGACGAGCGAGGAGCTCGTGCGCGCTCGCAGGTGGGCCGCCGGGGTCCGCCCGACGTACCGGCGCGTCGACTCGTGCGCAGGCGAAGTCGAGGCGGCCTCCAACTACCTGTACTCGACCTGGGGCGAGGCGGACGAGGGGCGCCCCGAGGGCGACCGCCCACGCATCGTCATCATCGGCTCCGGGCCCAACCGGATCGGCCAGGGGATCGAGTTCGACTACTGCTGCGTGCACGCGGCGAAGAGCCTGCACCGGCTCGGCCACGAGGCCGTGATGGTGAACTGCAACCCGGAGACGGTCTCGACGGACTACGACACGTCCGACCGCCTGTACTTCGAGCCGCTTCGTGCGGAGGAGGTGCTCGAGGTGCTGCAGCGGGAGCGGGCCGACGGCGTGATCGTCCAGTTCGGGGGCCAGACGCCCCTCCAGCTCGCGCGGTCGATCGAGGCGGCGGGGTTCCGGATCCTCGGTACGCCGTTCGACGCCGTCGACCTCGCCGAGGACCGCGAGCGCTTCGCGGCTCTCTGCGACGGGCTCGGCATCAGCGTGCCCCCCTGGGGCATCGCGCGCTCGCGCGCCGAGGCGGTCGAGATCGGCGAACGCATCGGGTATCCGGTGCTCGCCCGGCCCTCGTACGTCCTCGGCGGCCGGAACATGCGTGTCTGTTACTGCGCGTCCGATCTCGATGCGATGCCGGAGCCCGACCGGCCGATGCTCGTCGACGCGTTTCTCGAGGGCGCGGTCGAGCTCGACGTCGACGCCCTCTGCGACGGCCGCGACACGTACGTCGCCGCCGTCATGCAGCACGTGGAGGAGGCGGGAGTCCATTCCGGAGACTCGTCGTGCGTCCTTCCTCCGCCCTCGATCGACCCCGCGACGCTCGCACGCCTCGACGAGATCGTCTCGAGGCTCGCGGTTGCGCTCGGCGTCGTCGGCCTCGTGAACGTGCAGCTCGCCCTCCTCGACGGCGAGATCTACGTGCTCGAGGCGAACCCCCGCGCGTCGCGCACGGTTCCCTTCGCGAGCAAGGCGACCGGGACGAACCTCGTCGCAGCGGCCTGCCGGCTCATGACCGGGGGCTCACTCTCCGCCCTGGACCTGTCTCCTCCGGACACGACCGGTGCCAGGCACGGGCAACAATTCAGTGTCAAGGCTGCTGTTTTTCCGTTCGCGCGGTTTCCGGGGGCAGACCCTGTCCTCGGGCCCGAGATGCGCTCGACCGGCGAGGTCATGGCCACCGCCGCGGACGTGGCGACCGCCTTCGCGAAGGCCGAGCGCGCGGCCGGGCGGCCGCTTCCCTCGGGCGGCACGGCCTTCCTGTCCGTCCGCGATGCCGACAAGGCCGCGGCGGTCGGCCTCGCGCGCCGCCTCTCTGCGCTCGGCTTCGAGCTCTGCGCGACGGGCGGGACCGCGCGCGCGATCGGTGCCGCGGGCATCCCGGTCGTCGGCGTCCGGAAGGTCTCGGAGCCCGGGCCTGGCCTGACGATCGTCGACCTGATCCGTCGCGGGCGGTGCGACCTCGTCGTCAACACGCCGGCGGGCGGCGGTGCCCGCTCCGACGGCTATCTGATCCGCGAGGCGGCGCTCGCGGCCCGCGTGCCGTGTGTCACGACGCTCGCCGGAGCGAGCGCGGCCGTCGAGGCGATCGGGAGCGCCCGGCGCGAAGAGGCGCTTTCCCTGCAGGAGCGAGTTGCCGCGGCCGGCGCGTAGAGCGCTCAGGACGATTGCCGCCGAGGACGTCGGCGCCTACCGGCTCCTCCGGCTCGAGCGCGCCGACGTCGATCCGGGGCGCCCCGGTCAGTTCTTCATGCTGCAACCGCCGGGCCGGACGCTACCGCGACCGATGAGCCTCTGCCTCGCGCCGGCCGACGAGCTCGCCTTCCTCGTCGATCCGATCGGGCCCGGCACGCGGGCCCTGGCCTCTGCGCGGCCCGGAGACGAGATCGCCGTTCTCGGGCCGCTCGGAAACGGCTACGACCTCGACGTCGAACGGCCGCTCCTGGTCGGCGGGGGGATCGGGGTCGCGCCCTTGCCCTATCTCGCCGAGACGCTCGGCGTGTCGCGGACGGTGCTCGGGTTTCGCTCGCCCTATCACGCCGAGGCGGCGGCACTCCTTCCCGATGCGGAGGTCGTGATCGACCCGACCTTCGTCACGGACGTCCTGCCGGACGGTCACGACGTCCTGGCTTGCGGGCCCGAGCCAATGCTCCGTGCGATCGCCGACCGCTTCCCTGCTGCCCAGCTCGCCTGGGAGGCGCCGATGGCCTGCGGCTTCGGAGCGTGCTACGGGTGCGCGGTCGAGATCGACGGAGAGCTCAAGCGGCTCTGCCTGGAAGGCCCCGTGCTGCGCTCGCAGGCCGTCGCAGGGGCGCCGGCGTGATCCTCAACGCATCCGGCTGCCTCGATGCGCTCACGGCGCCGGAGACCGCGCGGTCGCTGGACGCGTTCGTCTCGAAGACCGTGACGCCCCGCCCGCGGGAAGGAAACCGCCCGGCCCGCATCGCAGAGGTCGACGTCGGCATGCTGAACTCGATCGGGCTCGCGAACCCCGGCGTCGACGAGTTCCGGCGCGCAATGCTCCCGCGGCTCGCGGAGCTCGGTATCCCGGTTTGGGTCTCCATCGGCGGCTTCGAGGCCTCCGACTATGCGCGGCTTTGCGCCGACCTCGACGGGGAGCCGGCCGTGGACACGATCGAGCTGAACGTCTCGTGTCCGAACGTCGAGGAGGCGACCGATACGGTCGCGGCAATCGTCTCCGCTGCGCGCGACGCCACGTCGAAGACCCTCTACGCGAAGCTCTCGCCGGCCGTTCCGGACGTCGGCGCGCTCGCCTCTGCCGCCGCGGCGGCGGGGGCGGATGGGCTCTCGCTCGTGAACACGATCCGGGGCCTTGCGCTCGACGAGCGTCACCTGCGGCCGGCCCTTTCCACGGTCACCGGCGGCCTTTCGGGGCCGGCCCTCCGTCCGATCGCGCTCGCCGCCGTCTTCGCCGCGTACCGCGCGACCGGCCTCCCGATCGTCGGCATGGGCGGCGTCGAGAACGGGCGGCATGCGCTCGAGCTGATCGCCGTCGGCGCGGCGGCTGTAGCGCTCGGAACCGTGCTCTTTTCCGACCCCGAGGCACCGCGCAGAATCCGGGGGGAGCTCGAGGCCGAAGCGGCCGCCTTCGGATACGACGATCCGCTAGCCGCGAGGGGAATCGCCCACGGCGCCGAGCGGCCCCTCGTTGTCTGACCGGACAAAAACTCCTGCAAAATGTCAGGAAAACTGAAACTTGAACAGGGCCGATGCGCTGTTAGAATGGCGCGCCGGTGCAGAGTTCGAAGACTCCCGTTCAGGCCCCTCTCCGCTCTCTCGACCAACGTATGGAAGCCCTTCGCCGGGCGAACGAGATCCGGGTCCGGCGAGCGCAGCTGAAGAAGGATCTGAAGGCGGGGATCGTGAGCGTCGAGGAGATCCTCAGCGACCCGCCCGGGTACGTCGAGACGGCAAAGGTGATCGACATCCTCATGGCCGTGCCGAAGTTCGGGCGAGTGAAAGCTGCACGCTTCCTGAACCAGTGCCGGGTCAGCCAGTCGAAGACGGTCGGTGGGCTGTCCGAGCGCCAGCGCACCGAGCTCGTCGGCCTGCTCCGCCGCTGAGCGAGGCCCGCGGCAGCCCGCCTCCGGACCCAGGGAGCGGCGGGCCGAAGGTGTTCGTCGTCACCGGCCCCTCCGGCGCCGGCAAAGGCACGCTGATCAAGCGCTTGCTCGCGGAGATGCCCGAGCTCGAGCTCGCCGTCTCCGCCACCACGCGGGAGCAGAGGCCCGGCGAGCAGGACGGAAGGGAATACTGGTTCGTCTCCGACGAGGAGTTCGACCGGCGGATCGAGGCCGGCGAGCTGCTCGAGTGGGTCGTCTTCCCCTGGGCTCAGCGCTCGGGCACGCTCCGGTCGGAGATCGCGCGGATCGCCGACCGAGGAAGGACGCCGGTCCTGGAGCTGGAGCTCGAGGGCGCCCTGCGCGTGAAGCGGCGCGTTTTGGGGAGCGTCACGATCTTCGTCGACGCGCCCATCCGCGAGCTCGAACGGCGCCTGCGCGAGCGCGCGACCGAGAGCGCGGGCGAGATCGAGGACCGCCTCGCCCTCGCACGGCTCCAGAAGGAGCAGGCCGACGCGTTCGACCACGTCGTCGAGAACGACGACGTCGACCAGGCCGTCGCTCGCCTGGCCGAGATCGTCGAGCGCGAGCTCGTCGGTACACTTCGAGGTACATGAGCTACCCGAAGATCGACGATCTGCTCGAGGCCGTGGACTCCCGCTACGCGCTCGTCATCGTGGCGGCGAAACGCGCCCGGCAGATCAACAACTACCACCACCAGCTCGGCGAAGGCACGTTCGACGACTTCCCGCCGCCGCTCGTCGAGTCGAGGTCGAAGAACTACCTCACGATGGCCCTCGAGGAGGTCTCCGAGGGCAAGATCACGTACTCGTACCGCTCGTAGCGGACGGAGGGAGCCCGCGTGGCTCGCGTTCTTCTCGGCATCACGGGCGGCATCGCCGCGTACAAGGCATGCGAGCTGCTCCGCCTGCTCGTCCGGGACAGGCACGAGGTCGTCCCGCTCCTCACGCCTGACGCGGAGCGCTTCGTCACGGCCCACACCGTCGAGGCGCTCGCGCGACGCGAGACGCCGCGCGACCTCTATCCCCACCTGACGGAGGCCGATCTCTTCGTGATCGCGCCGCTCTCCGCGAACACGCTCGCGAAGCTGGCGCACGGGCTCTCGGACAACGTCGTCACACAGGCCGCGCTCGCCTTTCGCGGTCCGTTTCTCGTCGCTCCCGCGATGAACGTCCGCATGTGGGAGCACGCCGCGACTCAGGAGAACGTCGCCGCGCTGCGGCGCCGCGGCGTGGAGCTGATCGGACCCGACGCGGGCGAGCTGGCCGAGGGTGAGCTGGGTCCGGGCCGAATGGCCGAGCCGGAGGCGATCCACGGGCGCTGCCGCGAGCTCCTCCGCGACTCGGGTCCGGCCGGCGCTCTGCGCGGCAAGCGCGTCCTCGTCACCGCCGGCGGCACGCGAGAGCCGCTCGACGCCGTCCGTTTCGTCGGCAACCGCTCGTCCGGGCGCATGGGCGTCGCCCTCGCGCGCGAGGCCCGGCACCGCGGCGCGGAGGTGACGCTCGTCGGCGCGAATCTCGCCGTCCCCGCCCCGGACGGCGTCGAGCTCGTCCGCGTCGAGACCGCCGAGGAGCTCCGGGACGCTGCGCTCGCGCGTGCCGACGCCGACGTCGTCCTCATGGCCGCCGCCGTCTCGGACTACCGGCCCGGCGAGCCTGCCGAGGGCAAACGCGCGAGGAGCGGTGGCGAGTGGACGGTGAAGCTCGCGCCGACGGAAGACGTCCTGGCCGAGCTCGGCCGGAAGCCGCGAAACGGCCGGGTGCTCGTAGGCTTCGCGGCCGAGCTGGGGCCGGACGGCCTCGAGCGGGTCGGCCGGAAGCTCGCAAACAAGAACGCGAACCTGTTCGTCTTGAACGACGTATCACGTCCGGACATCGGATTCGACTCGGAGGAGAACGAGGTGGTCCTGATCTCAGCCCGCGGCGAGCGGGCCGTCTCGAAACGGAGCAAGGACGAAGTGGCGGCGGCTATCCTCGACGAGGTCGCGGGCCTGCTCGAGGGGGCGGAATGACGGAGAAGCTGGCGAGGAGCGAGAACGTCGAGCCCGCGCGGTCGGCGAACCTGGCCTCCCGCGTCACCGAGAACCTGCGCCGCGTCATGCACGCGCCCGACGAGACGCTCGATCTCGCCGTTCTCTGCCTCGTCTCGGAAGGCCACCTGATCATCGAGGACTTTCCCGGCGTGGGGAAGACGACCCTCGCGAAGGCGATCGCCCGCTCGATCGACTGCTCGTTCTCGAGGCTCCAGTTCACGCCGGACCTCCTGCCTTCGGACGTCACCGGCGTGAACGTCTACGACCAGCGCTCGAACGAGTTCCAGTTCCGCCCGGGTCCCGTTTTCGCCAACATCCTGCTCGTCGACGAGATCAACCGCGCCTCGCCGAAGACTCAGGCCGCGCTGCTCGAGTGCATGCAGGAGCTGCAGGTGACCGTCGACGGCGTCTCGTACCAGCTGCCGCCGCCGTTCATGGTCATGGCGACGCAGAACCCGATCGAGTACGAGGGCACGTATCCGCTGCCCGAGGCCGAGCTCGACCGCTTCACGATGCGCATCGCGATCGGCTACCCGCCGCTCTCGGCCG